>Ga0163144_10008786_pt1 | contig 21805 bp, 15 predicted proteins | sample OliLak19BULKMAT1_FD_123175 | JGI IMG/M metagenome (GOLD analysis project Ga0163144, IMG submission 123175) | Freshwater microbial mat bacterial communities from Lake Vanda, McMurdo Dry Valleys, Antarctica - Oligotrophic Lake LV.19.BULKMAT1 | ecosystem: Environmental > Aquatic > Freshwater >... | reverse complement strand
CACGCTCGAACCTGTCGCCAACGCCAGCGGCGCAGTGATCAGCGGACGCGCCGTGAGGTCAGCGCCCGCCTGCGTCGCGCCCGTCACCGTCACGCGTGCCGTGGTCGTTTGCGAGCTGTTGTCGTTCTCGACCAGCTCTTCAACCTCGCCGGCCCCGTCAACCTCTGCGATCAGGAAGTATGTCCCCGCCGTGGCCGAGCCCGGCACCGGCGAAGAGAAGCTCAGCGTCTGGCTTCCGTTGCCCGCCAGCCCGGTCAAGCGCTGCACGCTCAGCAAGATGTCGGTGTTGGGGTTCAGCGTCCCGTCAGCCGAGAGGAACAGCCGCACGTTGAACGCGCCCGCCGCCGCCGCCGCGATGTTGCGGACCACCACGCTGGCCGCAAGCACGGCACCCTGCACGATGGTCGTCACGGTCGTGGTCGGGACGTTGACTGTCAGGTTCGGGGCCGCGATCCGCAGCAGCGCCGCCGAGACCACCGTGTTGTCGATCTCGCTGGTCTCAAGCACAGCCCCGCCCACGTCGGCGATGACCACCACGCGGTAGTCGCCCGCCGGCAGGTCCAAGGCCGCGCTCGGGAGCGTGAAGCTTTGCGTAAAGCTTTCGCTGCTGCCCGCGGCCAGCGCACCGATCACGCGCGTGCCAAGGACGATGTCCTGGCTCGCGTTTACCGCCGCGATCGGCCGCAGCGCGAAGCGGGCGGTCGTCTCGCCCGAAACGCCGATGATGCCGATGTTGCGGATGATCGCCGGGATGTTCACGTTGGCCCCGCGTGAGGTCGTAAGGGCCACGAAGCTGGTCGTCGCCGTCAGGTTCGGCGCTGTGACGTTGACCGCCGCCGCCGCCGTACCCACCACGGTGTTGTCGGCCTCGTTGCTCTCTGCCACCTGGCGGCCGCTATCAACCTGGATGACCAGGCGGTACGCGCTCACGCCCGAGGGCAAGTTGGCGGGGATCACCAGCGTCGGCGAGAGCGTCGCGGTCAGCCCGGCGTTGATCGCCCCGACCGCGAAGCTCGTCTCGCCGTTAACGTCGGCCAGCACAATGTCGTCGCTATCGCCGATGATGTCGTTGGTTGTCAAGATGTACCGCACGGCCGACGCACCAGCGCTGGCCGCGCCGGTGTTCCGCACCGTCGTGGGCACGCTCAAGTTCCCGCCGCGCTGCACGTTGGTGGTCCCGGTCAGGCCGGTCGTAGCCGAGAGGTTCGCCGCCGGGCTCACCGCTGAGTTGATCGTTGCGATCAGCCCCGGGCTGATCCAAACGTTGTTGCTGCCGGAGGACTCAACCTGCTCGTCGTCGGGGTCGATCACCAGGATCAGATAAAACTGGCCTTCTGGCGCGTTGCTCGCGGCCGTGAACTGCACGTCGCCCGTGAGCGTGCCGGTGGTCAGCAGCGCGCCGAGCGCACCGTTGTACACGTCGTCGCTCAAGACAAAGTCGTTCAGGTCAAGCTGCCGGTCTGACGAGAGATAGGCCCGCACCGTCCGCCCGCTGGTCGCGGCGGTATCGCCCAGATTCGCCACCGTGATCCGCCCGCGGACGATCGTGTCCGAGCCAACACGCGTCACACTCAGGCTCTGCGGGCCAGTCACCGCCAGGTCGACCTCGCTCGCGTCCGCGCCGCGCGCCGGCACCGTCACCACAGCGCCGGTGCTGAAGGTGTTGTTGTTGCCCTCGTTGCTCTCAAACACCTCTTCGCCGCTGTCAACGATCATTACCAGGCGGTATGCGCCCGGGCGGATCGTCGTCGGCAGGCTCAGCCGCACGTCGCTGAGCGTCAGCGTCTGCCCCGCGCTCAGGCCCGCGTTGCCCGCGCCAAACACGGGGCGAACCTCACCAAGAAGCTGACCAAAACCAACCTGCGACGGGAACAGCTCGCCGTCGGACGCGCTGACCAGCAGGAACCGCGCCGCGAACGCCCCGCTGGCGATCGCCGCGGTGTTCCGCAGCGTAACGCTCAGGCTCAGGGCCTCACCGGGCTGAAGCGTCTGAGTCGCGGGGCTCAGCGTAAAGCTGCCCGAAAGCTCAGGCGCTGCGACCGCGACCTTCTGGGTCGCGAAGCTGAGGTTGTTAACCTCGTTGGTCTCGCCCACGTCCTGATTGAGGTCGATGAACGCCGCCACGAAATAGCTGCCCAGGTCCACCGCGTCAACGCCCACCGGCAGCGCGAGCGTCAGGTTGCTGAGTGTCAGCGACCCGGTCGTGTTCAGCGTGTTGACCTGCCCAGCCGTCAGCTCGCTCGTCGACAGCGCGATGTACTGCGCCGCCGTCGTGTTGACGAGCGACAGGCCGATGAGCAGCGAAGGCCGGAGCCCATTCTGGTTCGAAACCTGCCCGCCACTGCGCAAGACCGTCACCGTCACGCCCGTGAGCGTGCCCTCCTGCCCGACCGTCGCGTTGGCGGCGGGGTTGGTCACCGTCACGCGCAGGTCGGGGGTACCGGCTGACTCGACGAACACCAGGCTCGGGGTCGCCGTCGCCACGTCGTTGTTGTTCTCGTTGCTCTCCAGCACGCCCGCGCTGGAGTCGACCCGCACTTGGATCGAATAGATGCCAGCGTTGATACCAAGCAGGCTCGGGGCCTCAAAGTCGGCCAGGCTGAAGGTCTGGCTCGCGCCCACCGCCAGGTTGGTGATCGTCAGCACACCCGTGGGCCGCAGCAGCTCGATGCTCGCTGGCCCCTCGATGCCCGCCTCGTCGGTCACAAAGACCCGGACGTTGAAGTTCTGTGCCGCGCTGTTGCCCGTGTTGCGGACCGTGAAGCTGCCGCCCAGGTTCGGGATCGGCCCGTTGACGTTGATGGTCTGGCCCGGGTATGTGATCGTCGCGCTCAGCTCAGGCAGCGCCACTGTCACCGAGGCCGCGCTGGTCCAGATGACGTTGTTGCCCTCGTTGCCCTCGGTCACCTCGCCGTTCGAGTCAAGCACCAGGCCCACGAAGTACGTACCCGCCGCGACGCCCGACGGCACCGTCAGCGCGCTGGGCGTGATGGTCGTGCTCGACCCAGAGTTCAGCGCCGCGAAGGCCTGCCCGCTCTGTGTCAGGTTCAGCGCGTTGCCCAAGTTGCGGTCGCGCGAGATCACCCATCGCGCCGTAGTCGCCACGGCGTTCACGCTTCCAGTATTGCGAAAGACCACGCTGTTGTTGCCAGTCAAGGGCGTGCCGGGCGCGACGGTCTGGGTCGCAATCGCCAGGTTCGTTGCCGTCAGGTCTGCCCCCGCCGGGCCGTTGATCGCCACCAGCGGGCCCGCCGTCACCGTGTTGTTTGCGACGTTCGCGTCATCGATATCACCCGCGTTGGTCAGCGCGAAGTTCAAGGTGTACGCGCCCGCGGCAAAGCCCCCGTTGGGCAACGCCAGCGGCAAGGTGTTCAGGTTGATCGTCCGCGCGTTGCCCGTTCCGGGCAGCATGCTGAGCGAGCCGGTGCCAACGGTGATGTCCGTCCCGCCAGCCAACGGCGACAAGAAGACTCGCCATGCCGCGCCGGCCACGGGCTGATTGCCCACGTTGGTCAGCACAACGGTGCCGGTGAGGTTCTGGTTTGCACCGCTGGCCGTCAGTGCGCCAGCGGTAAAGGTCCCGATCGTCGCCGCAATGTCCACCGTCAGAAGCTGGCGTTCTTCAAGGCGCTCAAAGAGGCTCGCAACGCCCACCGGCTGGCGCGAGCCCGCCGCGCTCGCAAGGCCCGCCGCACGCCGCGCCGCGCGCCATAGCCCGCCCAAAACATCGCGGGTCGAGGGCTTGACGGCTTGAGTAGTGTCGGCGGCGAGCTGGCGGGTGATGCTCATGGTCTTCGCTCCAGGTGGGGATCTAAGTGGGGGGCGACGGAGTGGGCGGTTAAGGGTCGCGTGCTACGGGTGAAAGTTCGGGGTTTGCCAAGTGCTTATCAGAAGCGCGGCGCGATCGCCGCCGTCCGAGAAGATTTTCTAGGGTCAAGCTTATCTCACTTGCGAGCGTGTGGCGCAAGGAAACATCCTCGATCCGATGCGGACCCGCTTAGCGCCGAGCGTTTACACCACTCTCGCCCGGGTCTGTCAGCACCCCGCCGTGAAGAGGTTGATGAACAGGATCACGTCGTCGGCGGTGAACTCGCCGTCACCCCCAACGCTCGGGCCCGGCCCGGCCACGTCGCCGCCCAGGTTGCCCGCGGTAAACCAGCTGACGAACACGATGATGTCGTCGGCCGTCAGCTCGCCATCGGGGCTCGTCGCCAGCCCGGGGCCCGCGATGTCCGAGGGGCCGCACGCCGGGGGCGCGCAGACCGCGCTGATCTGCAACTCACGGAACGTCGTCGCCACGCTCCCGCACGGGTTCGTCACAATCACCCCCACGCCGATGTTTGGATACTGCGGCGCGGGGCGCAGGTTCGAGATCGTGATTGTCGGGCCCGTCCACCCCTCCACCGAGAAACTCACACCCGTCACCGGGTCCTCAAAGATTGGCCCGGTGATCGCCTGCGGCGGCGTCCCCACCGAGCCACCAATCGAGACCTGCCAGATATGCTCGAGCGGCTCGCTCCCATCCGTGTCGGCGGTAATGCTCACCGAAGCGCTCGGCAAACCCGGCCCGCTGCCCACAGGCCAGTTCGGGTCGGCGCAGATGCCCACCGGCGGCGCGGTGTCGGGGAACCAGCCCGAGGTCGGATCAAGGCATGGCAGGCCCTTGATCAGGAACGCCCGGGCCTGCCCGTTGAACTCACCCCACCCCGAGATCGCCGTGCCGTCGCTTGAAATCCCGCGCGCTTCGACCAGGACCCAACCTGTAACGATTCCACCTAGCGACGCGACGTAGGCACGCAGGTCGAGCATCCCCGTCGCGCCCATCCGGATCCACGCCCGGTTGCCGAAAATGTTGTCGTAGCTCGTCCCCACCACCCGTGAGCCGTTGCGGCTGACGGCAAAGGTGCGGATGTCGACGTTGGCGCCACTGCCGGCAATGATTCCGAGGTTCTGCATCGGCACCGGGGCCTTCAGACGCCACGCCCGCCTACCGCCCGTGCTGCCCGTGGTGTCGCCATGACCAACGATCGTCGAGTTGTCCGCGCTGATCGCCACCGCTTGGCAGTCGTACCCCCCGGGAAGCGTCCCGAGGCTCACCATCGGCCCAAACGGCACGTTCCAACGGAACGCGTGGCGAAAGCCGAATGCCCAATCCGCTAGGCCAACAACCGTTGAGCCGTCGGCGCTGATGCCTAAGGCCAACGAGCTCGGCACACCGTTGATAGCCGTGGCCCCGGGGAGGATGCCCAGGTCTTGGGCCCAGCCCGCGCTATTCCAGCGGATCGCCCGGCTGCTCCAGGGTGTGGCTGTACTGCCGTGGCCTGCGGACGCCGAGCTGTTGGAGCTGGTGCCGTTCACAAACGCCGTGGTCCCTCCGGGCAAGAGGTTCATCGGGGTGAAGCCGCTCGAGACGGTCCAGCGGAACGGTGTATTGATCACCTGGTTGAACCCGACCACGTGCTGACCGTTGTGACTGATGCCCAGCCCGTGGCTCGCCACCGTCAGCGGCACGACCTGCATCGGACCCGGAAAGACCCAGCGGAACGGACGGACCGGGTTCCCACTGGACACGGTCGTATCGCCATGACCAGTTACACTGTTGCCATCCCCGCTGACCACCCCGTTAAACGAGTACGTCCCCCCCGGCATCACCCCCAGGTTGTGCACCACCGGCGGCGCAGCCAGGGCCCCGGTGGACAACACGACCACCAGTCCCGCCAGCCCGCGCGCGTGCGAATGAGCAGCCGGCGTGCAGCGTGCAGTGAATGTTGCGATCGGGTTCGGCATGCTCGAGCTCCTTGGGCAAGGGTGATTTGGCCGCACAAGCCGTTCAGGAACGCCCTCTTGGACGCGGTCACGGACGCTCGTGTGTGCGTTCGGCGAACGACACTCTCAGACTATCAGATAACACGTTGGAAAGCTCGCCAGAATTGGCGAATCGTGCAAGAACCCCCCCCCTTCCAGCGTGCCGGAAGGGGTCCAGTCGGGGTCCAAGCCCGGGGCGATGGTGGCTGGCCACCATGCTTCGGCCCCGCGTTCGGCACATCGGCGGGCCTTCGCTGGCCGTGCGCGCCCGCGGGATCGCCCTCGCCCAGTCCCTTACCCAGCCCGCGCTTCCCGCCTCGCATCTGGCCCGCTCAGCACCCCGCCGTAAAGCGGTTGATGAACAGGATCACGTCGTCGGCGGTGAACTCGCCGTCACCACCAACGCTCGGGCCCGGCCCGGCCACGTCGGCCCGCGCGTCGCCGCTGGTAAACCAGCTGATGAACTGAATCACGTCGTCGGCCGTCAGCTCGCCGTCAGCCCCGATGCTCGGGCCCGGGCCGGCGATGTCAGACGCTCCGCAGGGCAGCACGACGAACCCGACCGTCAGCGTGCCGGCCCCGCTGGCCACCGTGCCCGAAGTGTTGCGGTACCCGCCGACGCGGATCGTGTACCGCCCGCCGTTGGTTGTCGTGACACTCACGCGCGAGGCCAAGGTCCCGGTGGTGCAAGCCGGGCTGGCGTCGTCGTTGCAGGCCGTGATTGTGTCGGGCCCGATGGGGCACTCGCCGGCGTAGACGCCCAGCTTGGTGTCCCACATCGCCCCGCAGGTGTCGAGCGTCAGCGTCCCGCGGCCGGGCGCGATAAACGCAAACCAAAGGTCCTTGTCGATCCCGTTGTGAGTAAAGCTCAGTGCGCAGCCGGCCTCGGCAGGCCCGTCGGTCAGGGCGTTTGTGTTGTTGAACGGGAAGCTGCCCGTCGACACGGTCTGGGCGTTGACGCACAGGTCGTTGGCCGGGGGCGGCGTCTGGTCAAAGGCCACGCGCATCGTGAAGGCCCCGGGTGTGCTGCTGAAGCTGGCGATGCGGATCAGGACCCGCTCGCCGCTGCTCATCGCGCGCGTTACGAAGCTGCTGAGGTTGTTGCTCGAGCCGCAGGGGCCGACGCCCGCGACCGCGTCGTCGTTGCAGACCGCCGCGGCCTGCCCGCACGCGGTGTGCAGGCTCAGCACGGTGTCGATCGCCGAGGTGCACGTATCGATCCGGACGGTCCCGCTGCCGGGGGCAATGAACCCGTACCAAACGTCAGCACGCTGAGTCGTGATGCACGAGGCCGCACCGTCGATGGTCGCGCCAGCGGTCGTGCCGGTATAGGTTTGCCCGGCTGACACGTTCTGTGCGTTCGCGCAGGCGTCTTGTGCGATGATGGGCACGATCACTACGCCGCTGGTGGCGCTGAGGCTGTAGGTGTTGATCGGCGTGGTGCCGTTGATGTACACGCGCGCCGTCACGGTCGCGGCGCTGGCCCCGATGTTGGTCCAGGTCAGCGTTTCGCCGGTGCCGGTGCCAATGCCCGCCGCCAGTTGAGTCCCGCCGCAGGTGCCAAAGAGCTGGCTATCGATGTTGCCCTGAGTGGCGGCAAAGGCCAGGGTGACCGTCAGGGTCTGCCCGGCACCGACGCTAAAGCGGTACCAGTCCTCATCGACCAGCTTCACCACCAGGTTGCTCTGGCTGAAGGCGCTGGCGAGGCTGAGGTCGCGCGGAGCGGCGCATGAGTCGTTGGGCTCAAGGGTGTCGTCGGGGTAGCCGGCGGTCAGGGCCGTGCTCACGGCGGGGACGTTGCTGTAGAAGCTGGCGAACCGCCCGTAGATGTCGTTGAGGCTGGCGGAGCCTGCGCCGCAGACGCTGGAGCCGCAGCTGAGCGTGCCGACAAGCAATTGGTTGTCAGTCCGGAGGATGCCCGAACCGGATGAGCCGCTCTCGGTCACGCCGCTGCTCCACTGCACGCGGTAGCTCTCGCCAGCGGCCTGGCCTACGCCCGCGGCGCAGTAGATGGCCTGGTTGTTGATGTTCCCAAAGCTGATGCGCTTGAACGACCCGTCGGGGTGGTGGATGCCAGCGACGGCCTGGTTGGCAGCGGTGTTGATGGCCGTGGCGCTCCAGCCCTGGTAGAAGAGCCCACCGGGCAGGATGCCGGTCAGGCGTGCGAGCGTGCCGTCGGCTTGCCCGCGGGTCCCGATAAGCTCGGCCCCGCGCGTGACGGCGCGGCTGGCCAGCGTGGGCGCCGCGCCGTTGCAGACGCTGGTCTGATAGAGCCAGAAGCACTCGTACGTCGCCACTTCGGCGGCCGAGCTGCCGCAGTGGCTGGCGGTCAGGAAGTACGGCGTCAGGTCGTTGCTGTTGTTGGCTACAAGCTGCCCGGTGCACTGACCGGTGCCGCTGGCGCTGGTAGTGAAGTAGATCGCCACGGCCCTGGCGGGGTTGGCCCAGGTGGGCTGGCAGGTCACGTCGGTGTGGCAGGCACCCACAATGCCGAGGGGCTCGCCGTTGGCGGGGGCCGGGGCGGCGGGGGCCTGCAAGTCACGGTAGAAGTGCTGCAGATTGTCGATCCGCATCGGCAGCGCGCGCGGCGCGCCGGCGGGCAGGTACAGCTCAACGCGCACAGTGTCGGCCCAGATCGTGCCCGAGTACTGCTCGCCGATTTTCGCGTCCCCGGTCCCGGCGTACGGGCCCGTGCCCTCAATTGGCATGAGGGGGTTAAAGACGCTCAGCAGCGCGCCCTCGGGCAGGTTCATCTGCATGAAGCCCACGCGCAGGGCGTTGGCACCGGTCGCGCGCAGGTCGATAGTCCAGAGCGAGCCGCCGTCGGGCGTGGCGACCCAAACACCCTGCGCGGCCGAGACGCTCACCGGACGGCCCAGCGCCACGCGCATGGGCTTGCCTTTGCTTGGGGCCAGCGCGTCTTCACGGCGCAGCGCGTCGTGGTCGATCGGATCAAGGGCCAGCAGAGGGACGCCCGGCACGCCCACGCCAAGGGCCTTGCTCAGCGGCTCAAAGACCACTTCGGGCAAGGCGGCCGCGGGCACGCCCTGCTGGCCGAAGACCTCTTGTGCGCTGGCGGCGGCGGGCAGGCCCGCGAGGGTCAGCAGGCTGAGCAGAAGGCGAGAGGCAATACGGGCAGTGCTTGAGCGGGTCTTCACGGATGGATCTCCAGCAGGTTTGCCGGCGGCGAGGGTCATGGATCTGGCTATCGGTCTTCCGGCGCGACGCCACAACTCGCGCCGGAGCCCCCCGAACAGAATACCGGCCTTTTCGCGTTGTACCAACCCCTGGGTCCGCTTCTCCGGACAACTCGCCAACATTGCGCACTTCTGCGGCGTTCGCGGGCCCGTGCGGGCATGGTGAAGCGGGCGACGCCGACGCTCCACGGGCCGTCCACAGCGGGCTGGCCCCGCATAGCGGGGTCAAGCTCCCGGGATCGCTGGGGCGAATCACGGGTGGGTGCGGGAGAGAGTGGGGGTGTGCGGCTAAAGTCGGCGTCGGCCAAAGTTTGGATCGATAAGCCGGAGTGGCGGAATTGGCAGACGCAACGGACTCAAAATCCGTCGCCCTTTAAAGGCGTGCAGGTTCGATTCCTGTCTCCGGCATTGAGTTGGATGCCCCGGATTTTTTGGGGGGCTTGGGCGCCCCTGTGGCGGCGCGGTAGCGCGGCTGCAACCTTTGCGGAAGGACCTCATGGACCTCATGGACCTCATCATGGACGTTGAGCGTGCGCGAGTTGTTGTGGGTCGGCGCGGTAGTGCGGGGTCGCGCGGGCTGGTGGCGCTGGCCGGGACGGCGTTGGCGGCCGGTGCCGTAGTGCTGGCCGGGCTCGGTGGATGTAAGGCTGGCGGAGTTGGCGGGATCAAGAGTGACGGCGGCGCTGTTTCGGCAGATGGCGGCCGGTTTGAGGGCGGCGGTGCGGCGGGGCTTCCGGAGCAGATCGCCGCGGCGCGGGACCGGGTCTTCCCGGCGCTGGTGAACATCCGCGCGACGACGGTGCAGTATTGGGGCGGCAAGGACATCAAGAGCGGGAGCAACGGCTCGGGGACGATCATCACGCCCGAGGGTCACATCGTGACGAACCATCACGTAGTTGCCGACGGGGTGAAGTTCAAGGTAACGCTGGCGGACAAGACCGAGGTCGAGGCCGACTTGGTCGGTCAGGACCCGCTGACGGACCTGGCGGTGCTGAAGATCAGGACGGCGGAGATTCCGGCGGGCACGAAGCTGGCGACGGCGAGCTGGGGCGACAGCGACAAGCTTGAAGTGGGCGAGACGGTCATCGCGATGGGCTCGCCGTTTAGCTTGTCGCGCAGCGTGACAGTTGGGGTCATCAGCAACACCGAGCGGGTCTTCTACAACACATGGACAGAGGACAGAGAGCTTGAGCCTGACGAGATCGGCGGCGAGACGACGGGGATCTTTACGCGCTGGCTGCAGCACGACGCGCTGATCAACCCGGGCAACTCGGGCGGGCCGCTGGTGAACGTGCGCGGGCAGATCGTCGGCATCAATACACGCGGGGGCTCGGGGATGGGCTTCGCCTCGCCCGCGAGCCTGGCGCGTGACGTGGCACAGCGGCTGATCGCGGGTGGCGAGGTTGTGCGGTCGAGCATCGGTCTGGCGCTCAAGCCGGTGGAGGGGACGGGGATCGAGAAGGGCGTGCTGGTCAACAGCGTGACGGACAACCCGATGGGCCCGGCGGCCAAGGCCGGGCTCAAGCCCGGTGACGTGGTGATGGCGATTGACGGCGTGGCGCTGACGGTGCGGTTTGTTGAGCAGATCCCGCCGCTGCTGCGTGACATTGCGGACCGGCCGGTGGGCACGTCGGTAAAGGTGGACTATGAGCGCGGTGGCGAGGCGCGCAGTGCGCAGGTGATTACCGAGCGGCTGCTGCGTGACCGCGGCGAAGAGACCAACTTGCGTGCGTGGGGCGTGTCGGTGATGCAGATCACCGAGCGGATGGCGCGCGAGCGGCGGCTGATGGTCGCCAGCACGCGGCCTGCGGGGCAGAGCGGGCTGGGCGTAGTGATCACGGGCGTGCGGGGCGGGTCGCCCGCGGCGCTGGCCGAGCCGCCGCTGCAGGGCGGCGACGTGCTGATGAGCGTCGAGGGCGAGAGCTTCTGGACCGTCAAGGCGCTGCTGGAGCGGTACCGGGCGATCATGATGCCGGCGGCGGGTGGTCAGGCGGCGGCCGCGGCGATCCCTGAGACGCTGCTGGTGCGATTTGACCGCAACGGCAAGGACAATGTGACCATTGTCAAGCCCAGGCCCACGCCCAAGCAAGACCCCACGCCCGAGCTGCCAAAGGCGTGGGTCGGCGCGGCGGTACAGCCCGTGCTGCGCGACCTGGCCAAGAGCCTGGGCATCGAGGGGACCACGGGCTTCCGCGTCACGCGCGTGTACCCGCGGACGTTGGCGGCGGATAGCGAGCTGCGCGTGGGTGACATCATCACGAGCGTGAACGGTGAGAAGCTGGCCCCGCGGACGCTGCAGGACGCCGGGATGTTTGCGCGGCGCGTGCGGCAGATGAAAATTGACGACGCGGTGACGATGGGCGTGCTGCGCGAGGGCAAGCCCGCCGAGGTGCGGCTGTCGCTGGAGCGGACGCGGCTTGGGCCCGACGAGGCGCGCAAGGACGACAATCGCGACTTTGAGCTGACTGTGCGCGAGGTGACGTTCTTTGACCGTGACGATGAGAACTGGGGCGATTCGGTGCAGGGCGTGCTGGTGGAGGGGGCCGAGCCGGCGGGCTGGGCCGGTCAGGGTGGGCTGGGACGTGGTGACCTGGTGCAGACAATTGATGGGCGCGCGGTGACGGACATCGTGAGCTACCGGGCGGCGATGGAGGATGTCTCGAAGCGGCAGCCGGCGCGGGTGGTCTTCCAGGTGCTGCGTGGGATCAACACGAGCTTCAAGTTTGTCGAGCCGGAGTGGAAGCCCTCGGTGGTGGGGAACTAGTGAGGATGGCGAAGCCTGAGTCGGAGCAAGGTGGCGGGGCGGGGGAGGCTGAGCCGGGCGGGCCGCGGGTGCCCGAGCGTGGTGACCTGCCCGCTGCGCCGCCGATCCCTGAGCTGCTGACGCGGCCGGTGGACCACGCGCGGGTGCGTGCGCGTGCGGGCGGCCCGGCACCAAGCTCACAGGTTGCCAACTTTGGCGAGCTGGGCAAGGCGGTAGCGATCGGGGTGGATTTTTTGGCCACCGCGGCGGCGGGCGGCTTTTTGGGCTGGCTGATCGACTACTGGCAAAGCTGGGGGCACCGGGGTTTGGTGGTTGGAGTGATATTGGGTTTTCTTTACGCGACGTATCGGCTTCTGCGGCGGCTGAACGCGCTGGAGCGGCCGCCATCTGGCAAGGGCGGCGGGCGTCTGTGAGGATTGATGGTGAGCGAGTGTTTGGGGGTGGGGTCCGCGCTCGCCAAACCCTTACGCCCCCGCTACGATGGGCCCCCCGCGCTGACCGAGCGTTTGCTCGGCGCGAGGACGAATCTGCCAGAGCCCGCCGCTTGACGAGCCGCACGAACAGCACGCCGAACCTTGAGCCTCTGGCCCCGATCCCGGGCCGGCCGTTCGCGCTGGTGTGCGGGCTTGGGCTGCTGATCTCGGTGGGCGTGGGCCTGCTGGTGGCCAGTGGGGCGGGTGGCGATGAGCGTGTGCTGCTGGCGGTGGGGGGCGTGCTGGCGTTTGGCGGGGCGTTGTTTGTGCTGCCGCTGCTTGGTCCGCCGGTGATCACGCCTGAGCGCTGGGGCCTGGCGGTGATGCTGGCGTCGATGCTTCGGACCGGGGTGGCGCTGGGGGCGATGCTGCTGCTGATTGAGGTGCAGGGCTTGCCGAAGCGGAGCACGACGATGGGGATTTTGTTCGGGACGTTTGTAATGATGGGCGTTGAGGCGGTCGCGGCGGTGTGGCTGCTGACGGTTCGTGATCGGCTTCGTGCCGTTGCGCGGAAGCCCGACGGGCTGGCGTCGCCCTTCGCGGGTGGGCCGGGCGCGACGGGCCAAGGTGTTGGTGGTTCGTGAGCTTGAAGGATTTGGATGAGTGGGCTGCTGATTGAGCTTTGGCCGGGCTGGGTCCGGCGTGTGCGAAGGACCGCTCCATGATCGACGTGCTTGCCGCTGGTTTGTCGACGCTTGTGCTTGCTGCGGGTGATCCTGCGCAGCACGTGTACAACCACCCGTTTATCAAGAGCGAGAGCGGCGTGTGGCTGTGGTCCGGCAACCAAGGCAACCTTGTGCTGTCCGGGCTTCTGATCATGGTGGTGGGTTGGTTCGTGGCCAGCCGCGTGCAGACCGGGCCTGAGAGCGCGGGCAACGATCGGTACATCACCAAGGGTCGGTTTGCGCAGATGTTCGAGGTCATCTGCGTGTATCTGCGTGACGAGGTGGCGCGTCCGCTGCTGGGCCAGCGGACGGACAAGCTGATGCCGTTCTTGTGGACGCTGTTTTTTTTCATCCTGGCCAACAACCTGCTGGGGCTTGTGCCGCTGCTGGACCTGATGCACCTGGTCAACAAGGACTGGCGGAGCGAGGGGCTGACGCCCATCGGCGGCACGGCAACGCAAAACATCTGGATCACCGGGATGCTGGCGGTGATCTCGGCGGTCTTCTTCAACTTCATCGCGATCAGGCACCTGGGCGTGGGCGGGTACTTTGGGCACATGACGGCGGGCGCGCCGTTCCCGGCGAGCATTTTGATCTTCGTGCTCGAGCTGGCCAGCCAGCTTGTAATCAAGCCCTTTGCGCTGGCGATGCGTCTGTTCGCGAACATGACGGCGGGGCACATCCTGCTGGCGACGGTGGTGGGCTTCTCGGCGGCGCTGGTGACCAAGCCGATCTACATCGGCGGGCCGGTGACGGCGGTGTCGGTCGTCGCGGGCGTGGGCATCATGCTGCTGGAGATCTTCGTCTCGTTCATGCAGGCGTTCGTCTTTATGTTCCTGACCACGGTGTTCATCGCGCTGATGGACCATCACGACCACGAGCATGGCCATGAGCACGAGCACGGCCACGCCCCCGGCCACGAGCCTGCGCACTAGCGCGTCGCAAACCAGCCGCCCCCGGCGACCGTGAACCACGGCGACGGGCAGTTTTCCTCGGGCAGTATCATCTCAACTGGCCTGGGCCTACAGGCCCTTGGCCCAAGCAAAGGACCGAGACTCATGAAGAGCATCATCGCCAAGATCGTTCCCGCCGCACTGGTCGCTGTCGTTGCCTCGCCAGCGATGGCCGCCGAGGCCGCCTCGCAGGGCAAGGGCCTTGCGGTCATCGGTGGCGGCATGGCCGTGCTGGGCGCGGGCATCGGCATCGGGCTGATCGGCAAGGGCGCCACAGAGAGCATGGCGCGTCAGCCCGAGGTCGCGGGCAAGGTGCAGACCGCCGCGATCATCCTGGCGGTGTTCATCGAGGGTGCGACGCTGTTCGCGGTCGCCGCCGGCTTCCTGGCCTGATCGATCAAGAATTTGCGTGTCGCGTCGCTTATCAGCGGCGCGGCGCTTTGGCCCTTCCGGCACGGCCCGATCAACGGGCCCTGTTGACGGACCCCGTAGACGGGACCTGTTGAACGACTCTGACCGACGCGTTACGAACACTTCCGGAGCGATCATGAACAAGCTCTCTGCCCTTGCGACGACCGTGACCCTTGTGCTTGCCTCGGCGGCGTTTGCCGCGCCAAAGGAGCAGCTCCAGCCGCTGCCCAGCACCAACGCGGGCGTGGCGACGCTGATTACCGGCCTGGTGGTGTTCACGGCGACGGCGATCTTCCTAGGCACGGTGGTGTGGCCCAAGATCAGCACGGGCCTGGCTGATCGCGAGCACAAGATCCGCCACGAGATTGAGTCTGCCGAGGCGGCTCGCGTGCAGGCGAAGATGGCCCTGGACGGGTACGAGAAGAGCCTGGCCGAGGCGCGGACCCAGGCCCAGAAGATGATCGACGTCGCCAAGACGCAAATGAACAGCCAAGTGGCCGAGATGAAGGCCAAGGCCGACACCGAGGTGGCGACGATGAAGGCCAAGGCGATGGGCGAGATCGAGGCGGCCAAGAAGCAGGCGCTCTCCGAGCTGTACTCGCAGTCGTCCACGCTGGCAACGCAGGTTGCGGGCAAGATCCTGCGCCGCGAGGTGAGCGGTGGCGACAACCAGCGCCTGGTCGATGAAGCGCTGGCGGGGATGAGCCGCAACTGAACGCTTCCCCTCCCCGGCATGCCGGAGGCCGTTGGCCCTTGGACTACCGGAAGAGTCGGGGCGACCCGCGAGCCGCCGACTTCGAGCCCGCGACTTTGAGTTTTGTACTGTCTCTGGACTGATGAGCATTCTGAGCGCCTGCCGCTGGGGCGCACCACCGAGCCGACCATGCCACTGATTGAGACCCCGCCCGACGCCGTCTGTTCTCTCTATGCCAAGGCTCTGTTCGAGAGCGTGTCGCGCTCTGCGGGCGGCGGCGGCGTGCAGGGGGCGATCGAGCAGACCCTCGGCGATCTGCAGGACGTGCTGGGTCTGGCCCGGGACAACAAGCGGTTCGGCGAGTTCCTCTCGTCGCGGATCATCGACATCGGCGCGCGTCGCCAGAGCCTCGACAAGCTGTTTGGTGGTCGGGCCTCGCCGCAGGTGGTTAACTTTTTGAAGGTGCTCAACGACAACGCGCGGCTCAGCTTGCTGCCCGGCGTGGTTGAGGCCTTTGACGCGCTTGCGCAGCACAGCTTCGGGCGCGTAGAGGTGGGCGTGACGACCGCCGAGGTGATGAGCCAGGACGATCGTGACGCGCTGGCCCAGCGGCTGCAGGCCAAGCTGGGCAAGACGCCCGTGCTGCACTGCAAGGTTGATCCGGCGATCCTCGGCGGGATCCGCATCCAGATTGGCGACCAGCTTGTGGACGCATCGCTGAGCACGCGCCTGGCGCAGGTCCGCCAGCAGATGAACGAGCGCGGCAGCGCCACGATCCGCGGCGCGGCCGAACGGCTGTATGCGATCGACCCGCGGATGAACTGAGCGGAGCCGTTCGCAGGATGTGGCGGGCCGCCGTGCAGACTGGGTCGCGCGAGCGCGAGAGTTGCGTGGTGCCTCCGAGGAAACTTGCTTGTTCCCGCCGGCGGTGGTGCGGCTGGGCGTGTCGCGCGTTATTGAGCGGCGGCCGTCCGGTACACTCTCGCGTCGTCTGGTGCCCGCGACCGGCGCAGCAGACTTCTTATGCTCTATCAGATTCTGGGCATCATCCACATTATCTTGTTCCTGATCGCGGCGTTTGAGATTGTCACGTCCAGCAAGGGGCTTCTGGCCAAGGTCGGTTGGCTGCGCTGCTGATCTTCCTGCTGCCGCTGATTGGGCTGATCATCTACTATCTGCTCGGTCGGAGCCGCTGAGGCTCGGTTTGTTCACGATAAACACAGGAGAAGCTCATGGCCTTCCAAGCCCGTGGTTTGCCGGTTGGTGTTCTGGCCCGTGCGCTGACGGTCGCGGCGTGCGTCGGCGGCGCGTCGCTGGCGGCAGCGCCGATGTCGGGCTGCCAGAGCGGTGGCGCGCTTAGCGGTCTGATGGGCAAGTCAGCGATGGATCTGCTGGCGCCGGCGCTCAAGGAGGCGGCCAACTCGTACGTCAGCAGCATCTCGTCGCTGACTGGCGAGCTGGCCAACATCCGGGGCTTTCAGGACGTGCTGGCATTTGTCGAGAAGGCCGAGCCGCTGGTGAAGCAGGCGAGCAGCTCGTACAACACGCTGGCGAGCACGACCGGGGCCGACCGCTCAAACCTGCTCTCGGCCTTTGGCCCGAAGTTTGATTCGGCCAACAGCGGGTTCGCCTCGCAGGTGAATCGCGTCAAGGGCAACTCGACGTGGGGACAGTTTGCCGGGCCGGTGATTGACAAGGTCAAGCTCTTCGGCTGAGCGAGCGGGGTGGTGGAAGCGACGAGCTTTGGCAGCACCCCAACGATGTTCAATGCGGCACCGTCCCTCGCTGCGCGGGAGAAGAACAGTGCCGTCAATGTTGTCCCCACCGACGAAGTTGGCGAGGTAGGAGGCGGGTTGAAACCTGCTGCCCGCAAGGCAGTTCAAGGGTCAGTGGGGGGCAGAATGAAATGCCCTTGCGTGGCTCAGCGCCGCCGACGAGTCGTTAGCAGCGCGTAAAGCGTCAGTGCTGCGAACGCGCCGGGGGTTACGATGGGGTTAATGATGACATCATCAAGCACGAGCTCGGAGCGGATGCCCGAGCTGAGGCCGCCGATGCTGGTAACACGGCCCCAGTTGATGAACTCGATGGTGACGGGCAAGGTCTGGTTGAGCGGGACGAAGCCGTAGGCATAGAGGCGCGAGGCGATGCCCCCGAATCCACTGGGGATGCCCAGATGCTGGATCGGGTCGCTTGCGGGCACGTTGGTCATGCGGAAGCCCATGACGCCGCGGCACTGGGTTCCGGTTGAGACGGCGTCCTCACCGCTGACCCAGAACGTGAGCTGGTAGCCCGGCGCGGGCGCGAACCGCGTGTTGACGGTCTGGCTGAGCGTGCAGGGCGCGCCCTACTGCGGCGTGAAGACCGGCGCTGAGGCGAAGGTCACACTCCTATCAGCAAGGTGGGTCGGCGCGACGCTGACGTCAGCAAAGAGGTTGCCGAAGTAGACGCCGGCCTGGCCGTGGGGGAAGGGCGCTGAGCCGCGGATGCCCTTGCCCGGGCACGCCGCTGCCGCCCCAGGTCGCAGAGGTGCTAAGTGTGCCTGTGGCGGCCTAGCCCGGCGGCTGTTGCGCCCGAGCTGGGGCCTCGGCAACCTGCGGAAGGTGTTGAACCGGGGCTGGGCGGGGCTAAACTAGGCCCCCGCCCGCAATCCCTCAGGGCGGGGCAATCTGGAGGCCTTCCCCTTGTCCACGTCCGGCACCATTACCCAGGTCATCGGCAGCACGTTTGACGCCCAGTTTGCCGAGGACAAGCTCCCGGCGATCTACAACGCGGTCAAGGTCGACGCGGACACGCCCGTCGGGCGTTTGCGCCTGACCGGCGAGGTGCAGCAGCACCTTGGCGGCGGGCGCGTGCGTGCGGTGGCGCTGGGCACGACCGACGGCCTGCGCCGCGGCATGACCTGCGCCGACACCGGCGGGCCGGTGATGGTGCCGGTGGGTGAGCAGGTGCTGGGGCGCGTCTTCAACCTGCTGGGTGATCCGATCGACAAGGGCGAGCCGCTGCCAGCGGGGGTCAAGCGCAGCCCGATCCACAAGGCCCCGCCCGAGTTCAGCGAGCTGAACCCCAAGACCGAGGTGCTCGAAACGGGCATCAAGGTCATCGACCTACTCTGCCCGTTCGTCCGCGGCGGCAAGATCGGCCTGTTCGGCGGCGCCGGCGTCGGCAAGACCGTCATCATCCAGGAGCTGATTGCCCGCGTGGCCCGCAACTTCGGCGGGTACTCGGTGTTCGCCGGGGTGGGTGAGCGGACGCGCGAGGGCAACGACCTGTGGCGCGAGATGAAAGAGGCCGAGTACGTCGACGCCTCGGGTAAGAAGAGCCACGTGCTCGACAAGGTCGCGATGGTGTTCGGCCAGATGAACGAGCCGCCCGGTGCGCGCCTGCGCGTGGCGCTGACGGCCCTGACGATGGCTGAAGAGTTCCGCGACGGGTCGGGCAAAGAGACGCTGATGTTCGTGGACAACATCTTCCGCTTCACGCAGGCGGGGTCTGAGGTTTCGGCGCTGCTGGGCCGCATGCCCAGCGCCGTGGGTTACCAGCCCACGCTGAGCACCGAGATGGGCGAGCTGCAAGAGCGCATCACCAGCACGGCCAAGGGCGCCATCACCAGTGTGCAGGCGATTTATGTGCCGGCGGACGACTACACCGACCCGGCGCCTTCGACGGCCTTCACCCACCTTGACGCGTACGTGGCGCTCTCGCGCTCTATCGCCGAGAAGGGCATCTACCCTGCGGTGGACCCGCTGACCAGCACATCGCGCATCTTGTCGGCGGACATCGTCGGCGAGCGGCACTACCGCGTGGCGCGGCGCGTCCAGGGCATCTTGCAGCGCTACAAGGAGCTTCAGGACATCATCGCCATCCTGGGTGTTGACGAGCTCTCGGAGGACGACAAGAAGACCGTGAACCGGGCCCGCAAGATCGAGCGGTTCCTGAGCCAGCCGTTCTACGTCGCCGAGATCTTCACGGGCCTGCAGGGCGTGACCAGCTCGCTGGAAGCGACCATCGAGAGCTTCGAGCGGCTGTGCAACGGCGAGGGCGACGAGCTGCCCGAGAGCGCGTTCATGTACGTCGGCACCCTCGACGAGGCCCGCAAGAAGGCCGAGAAGATGATGGCCTGAGGCCGGACTGGGCTGAGTGCGCAACGCCGACGTAGCAGAGCAACAGACCCCGCGCATACGTGCGGGGTTTTTCGTTCCAGCTATCATCGCGGCATGCCGGTGAACGAAGCCACACTTGCGCGCCGCGGCTTGCTGTTCATCTCCGACGATCGCACGCTGATCGACATCGAGCTGACCCACCAGGTGCTGGCGGCAAGCTACTGGTCGCCGGGCATTGCCCGCCAGCGCGTCGAGCGCGGCATCGCCAACTCGCTGTGCTACGGCGTGTACGACCAGTCGCGTCCTCGCTCGAGCAAGACGACGCTCGGCACGCAGGTCGGCTTCGCGCGGGTCATCACCGACGCCGCCTCTTTCGCCTATCTGTGCGACGTGTTTATCGTCGAGTCCGCCCGTGGTGGCGGCGTCGGAACGTGGCTGATCGACACGATCGTCAACCACGCGCCGCTCTGCGGCCTGCGCCGCTTCTGCCTTATGACGCGTGACGCGCACGGGCTGTACGCGAAGTTCGGCTTCACGCCGATGCCCGATCCGACGCGGTACATGGAACGCGTCGACCGAGAGTCGTATAAGCAGGCATGACGCCGCATTGGGCGGGTTCCACAATCGAGGCACGAGGGCAAACAACCACCCCCGGCCAGTTGCTCAATGATCTTTGCTTTCGGTATGCTCTCACGAAGCCCATCGCACGCCGAACCCTCACAATCACCGCCCGCCCCACCCCCCGCCAGGGCGCGCGGAAAGGGGCTTGGGGGGCGGACGACAAGCGGAGCCCACACCATGCCACGCTCACTTTTCCGCGGCCTTTCGCGGCGCTTTGGCCCCCAGACCGACGCGCTGACACGCCGTGAGATGCTCAAGGCCGCCGCGCTGGCCGGGGCTGGTCTGCTGATCTCTTCTTGCGCTCAACACGTGCCGGGCGTGCGTGCTCCGGGCGCGCAGGCACGCGGGCGGGTCGTGGTGATTGGTGCCGGGTTCGCCGGGCTGGCATGCGCGTACGAGCTGCTGGCGGGGGGCTACGACGTGACGGTGCTTGAGGCCCGCGAGCGCATCGGCGGTCGCGTCCTCTCGTTCAATGCCAAGCTCGGGGCCGAGCTGGCCCCGGGGCGCAACGTTGAGGGCGGCGGCGAGCTGATCGGCTCCAATCACGCGGTTTGGGCCGCGTACGCGGAGCGGTTCGACCTGAGCTTTCTTGACGTGAGCGAGGCCGAGGGCCTGCGCTTGCCGGTGGTCATTGGCGGTGTTGAACTTTCCGAGGCGCAGGCCGAGGGCCTGTGGGTGGCGATGGAGGCGGTGCTGGCGACGCTGAACCCGCTGGCCGCGCCGGTGGACGCGATCTCGCCCTGGCTATCGCCCAACGCGGCAGCGCTCGACGCGCGGAGCGTGCAGTCGTTCATCGACGCGCTGGACGTGACGCCGCTGGTCAAACGGGCGTGCTGGATCAACCAGACGGCCGACAACGGCGTTGAGCCCGCGCAGGCCAGCTTGCTCGGGCTGCTGGCGGCCGTCAAGGGCGGCGGGCTTGAGAAGTACTGGACCGACAGCGAGGTCTACCGCTGCAAGGGCGGCAACGCGCAGCTCGCGCTCAAGCTTGCCGAGGCGCTGGGCCCTGAGCGGCTCGTGACTGGTTGCCCGGTCGTTTCGGTTCAGCAGCACGGCGCGAGCCTGCGCGTCACCTGCAAGAGCGGGCGCGTGCTTGAAGCTGACGATGTGGTGCTGGCGGTGCCGCCGAGTGTCTGGGGCAAGCTGAGCTTGAGCCCCGGCTTGCCCGCGGGCCTCGCGCCGCAGATGGGCGTGAGCGTCAAGTATCTTGCGCACGCCCGGACTCGGTTCTGGCTGGCCGACGGGCGCTCGCCCTATGCGCTCAGTGATGGGCCGATCAACATGACTTGGGAGGCCACCGACGGGCAGCCCGGCGACGCCGACGCGGTCATGGTCGCCTTCAGCGGCGGGCCCAGCGCGCGGGCGTGCATGGGTCTTCCGCGCGAGGGGCGCGACGCCGCGTATGCCGCGGAGCTTGAACGCCTTTACCCGGGCGCAACTATGGGCGTCCGTGGGCAGTTGGTCGGTGCGCGGATGATGGACTGGCCGCGCGACGAGTGGACGATGGCTGGATACAGCTTTCCGGCGCCCGGGCAGGTCACGACCCTCGGGCCCGCGCTGGCTCAGGGGCACATGACGCACGCCGGCGAGCCGCGATTGCACTTTGCCGGCGAGCATACCTGCCCTGCGTTCGTGGGATACATGGAGGGCGCTCTGGCCTCAGGTGTGGGTGTAGCGCGACGGCTGGCGGCACGCGAAACTGCTCGGATTTGACGGGTTTTGCATGGGTTACCGCCCCTGAAGCGTCTCAAGAATTCTGGGCACCTCGCGCGGCGCACATCGGTGCCCCCGGCGTGAGAGATCGTGAAGGCTTCTCTGACGTAGCGGCAATGACCCTGACGTGCGCCACGTTGAGCCGCTTCAACGGGTCCCACGCCGACCGCTCGTGCTTCTGGGCCCGATCGATATCAGGGAGAAGGTTATCAACGCACAGAATAACGAAGTGGACGCTCGCGGAGTGGGTCGCGCCAGTGCTCTCGCCGGGGCTCGTTCAGTGATGCTGGCCGCCGGGCTCACGGCCTCGATGATACTTGCTTCGGTCGTGGTGGCTCAGCCCGTCCCGCCGCCGCTGCCAGCGGTCATTGCGCCGCAGAACAACCCGATAACCGAGGCCAAGCGCGTG
>Ga0163144_10008785_pt1 | contig 21806 bp, 24 predicted proteins | sample OliLak19BULKMAT1_FD_123175 | JGI IMG/M metagenome (GOLD analysis project Ga0163144, IMG submission 123175) | Freshwater microbial mat bacterial communities from Lake Vanda, McMurdo Dry Valleys, Antarctica - Oligotrophic Lake LV.19.BULKMAT1 | ecosystem: Environmental > Aquatic > Freshwater >... | reverse complement strand
GAAAACCCTGCTTCGGAAAGCCCTGCTTCGGCAAACCCTGATTCGGCGGGTTTTCGGGGGCGATCGTTGTCACTGGTGCTCCGCTCGGATGTTGGCGAAGCGCCAGTCTATTGGGTGGGTTGTGCTTTGAAGCTTGCCTTCGCTTGCTCGATTGTGGCAAAGATACCGAGGGTCTTGGCGAGGCGGGTTGTCGCTACAAAGCCCGTGCCAGCTGGGGCCTCAATCATGCCGGCGAACTCGCCGTTGGTTTTGCCGACCCACAGGCCGGACTGCACAGCCGTCCAGCTGATTGCATTCGCCGAACCTTGCGGATCGCTCGGGCTCGTTCGTGATGACGTCATTGTCATGCGTTGTGCTCCTTAGCCGGTATTCCGGTGCAGTCGCTCGGGTGGTGCGGGTGGAACTGCATTGCTGTGCAGAAACATTGCTGTGCAGAAACATTGCTGTGCAGAAACATTGCTGTGCAGGATCGATCTAACCCCTCCGCGTGCCCGCTGTCGAGTCCTTCCGGCAAACTCGAAGTGAGCGTGACGAAATGTGCCTCGCTCTGGCTGCCGATGCCCATGCTGCAGAAAGTTCTGCGACACGCCGGAAATACTAGATGTAGTGGAATGACAAGCGTGTGACTCCCGTTATATAGTGAGAACCCACCGACAAGGCGTCGGGATGCACGAGAAGAAGTGCACGAGAAGAAGACTTGAGGAGGTTCGAAATGGACAACGACGACACAGTCGGCGGCTACGCAGTCCCCGTCGACCCAATGGATCTTCTGCAGTGCGACAGCTGCCAGTAACTACAACTGCGGCTCGCACCTCAAGATTCGAAGCCCCGGCTGACCACGACGGTCGCCGGGGCTTCCCCGTTAAGCTGGGAGCGTGCCAGTGAACCCCGAACTTCAAGGACGAGTGTTCGCCCCAGCCCCGGCCTATCTCGTCGGGAGGGAGAAGGTCCGAGAGTTCGCACGAGCCGTGGACTCTACTAGCCCGCTCAATTACGACCCGGCCGCAGCATCCGCCGCTGGGTATTCGGATGTCGTGGCCCCCCCGACCTTTGCGGTCGTAGTGCAGGAGGCAACCCTGGCGCAACTGTTGGCCGAACCGGATGCTGGCATCGACTTCTCGCGGGTTGTTCACGGTGAGCAACGGTTCAGCTACACGCGTCGGATCGTGGCTGGCGACGAGTTGACCGCCACCCTGTCGGTGACGAGCATCAAGTCGCTCGGCGGTCACTCGATGGTCACAGCCGAGTCATCGATGGTGGATGCCAGCGGAGCCCACGTCGTTACCGCGATCTCGACCCTCGTGGTCAGGGGCGAAGAATGATGGTCGGGGACGTGCTCGCGCAGCGTGAATTCGCGCTGACCCGGGACAGTCTCGTGCGCTACGCGGGCGCCTCGGGCGACTTCAATCCGATCCACTATCGAGATGACATTGCGGTGTCGGTCGGGCTCCCCGGCGTACTCGCCCACGGCATGCTCACGATGGGCCTAGCGGTGCAGCCAGTCGTCGACTGGCTCGGCGACCGCGGCTGGGTGAGCGACTATCAGGTGCGCTTCACGCGTCCCGTACTCGTGGATGCGGCAGACGGTGCGACCGTCACGGTGGTCGCGAAGGTCGGCCTTGTCGAGGAAGGCACAGCCCGAATCGACCTCACGGTGACATTTGGCGGGGAGACCGTGCTCGGCAAAGCGCAGGTGCGGGTCACCTTCGCCTGATGCTGCTTTCAAACCTGACGACCATGCGCGTGGGGGGTCCCGCCCGGGAGGTCGTCGCGCCAGCGACCGAAGCCGCGCTGGTCGCGGCCGCGCGCGACGCGTGGTCCACCGGCGAGGAGTGGCTCGTCCTCGGCGGCGGATCCAACTTGGTTGTCAGTGATGCCGGGTTCGATGGCACGGTCATCCGCGTCGTCACGACTGGCATCGAGGTGCAAGAGGATGCCGCGGGCATGCGCCTGCGAGTGCAAGCCGGTGAACCGTGGGACGCCCTCGTGGCCCGCGCCGTTGCCGAGGGCTGGGCCGGGATTGAGGCGCTGAGCGGCATCCCCGGTTCAACGGGTGCGGCCCCAATTCAGAACATCGGTGCCTATGGGCAAGAGCTGTCGTCAACTCTCGTCTCGATCGACTTCCTCGACTACAGCACGGAGGAAGTGCAGCGAGTGCCAGCTGCAGAGCTCGGCCTCGGGTACCGAACGTCGGCACTGAAACGAGGGCGCGCTGGCGTTGTGCTCGCGATCGAGTTGGCGCTCGCGGCAGCCCGGGACAGCCTCGTTTCTGACGCGCAACTCGCTACCGCGCTCGGGGTGCCGATCGGTTCCCGCGTCCCAACCGCTGTGATTCGCTCTGGCGTCGTGGTGTTGCGCGCATCAAAAGGCATGGTCCTCGACGCAGGCGACCCTGACTCAGTGAGCTGCGGCTCGTTCTTCACGAACCCGATTGTCAGCGAACTCTTTGCTCATCGGCTACCGCCCGAGGTGCCGCGCTGGCTTCAGGACGACGATGCTTCGGTGAAGCTCAGCGCCGCCTGGCTGATTGAACGCTCAGGCGTGAGCCGCGGGTTTGCGCTGCCCGGCTCGCAAGCGGCCATCTCGGCCAAACACACACTTGCGATTGTGAACCGCGGCGGTGCTACCGCGTCGCAGGTCGCGGAGCTTGCACGCTACGTTCGGGCGCGGGTCTCGGCGAAGTTCGGCATCGAGCTGCAGCCCGAACCGGCTCTGGTTGGAATGTGGCTGTAGGCAGGCCCGCACAAGCGGCACGGTTTTCCCCTAGCTATCCTTGCGGATCCAACGGAAGGTGATTCTGCAGGCGATCAGTCCGAGCACCAACCACAGACCAGTCACGATGGCAACTCCTTCGAGGTTCCAGCTTTCGCCCTGTTCAAGCACCTCGAAGCTGGCGGGGAGGAAGACCTCGCGCATCCCCTGCGCCATCCACTTCAGGGGAAACACGCTTGCGACATTCTGCAGCCATGTCGGAAGAATAGAGAACGCAAGAAAGATGCCGGAGATGAACTGGAGTACGAGCGAGATCGGGATGATGACCGCTGTCGCGCTCTTGCCGCTTCGTGGCAGCACACTGAGAGCAATCCCAAGCACGGCGGATGTCGTAGCCCCAAGCACAAAGACCCACGCGAAGGTGATCCATTTCTCTGGCTCGCTCGGGAGTTCGACTCCGAACACGACTGCAGCGACGATTATGAGAATTGCCGCCTGGAGCGCGCCAGTGGCGAACACCTGGCCAATCTTGCCAATGAAGTAGCTCATGACTGGGAGTGGACTTCCCGCGAGACGCTTCAGGGTTCCGTCGCTCTTCTCGATCGCGATGTCGATGGCCATGTTCTGCAGTCCACTCAGGAGCAGGCCGGCTGCAAGCATCCCCGGCAGGTAGAACTCGGCGGCTGTGATCTCGGAGCCGGGCGGGCCGAACGACTGTTCGCTGAACGCAACCGAGAAGATGGTGAGCATCACCAGCGGGAACAGAAACGTGAAGAAGACCGAATCGCCCTGCCGAAAGTACGACTTGACTTCGTAGCCGATTCTGCTGACCCCCAGCCGCACGGTGTGGCCGGGTGGCAAACGGGGAATCTCTATCGTGGTCACAGCGCTGGCCTTTCGGCTTCTTCGGGGAAGGAGCTCGCATTGGCTTCGTACGCGCCAACCAGCTTCAGGTAGATGTCCTCGAGGCTCGGGCGGATGACCTCGAGCCCGTCGGGTTCCCCGAGTTGCGCTACGAGCGCGCCTGGGCTTGTCGTGTGTTGCTCTCGAGCCTGACCATTCTCGATCCACCGCACGATCGGAATGCGCGATCCTTCGCCGCCGAGCTCGTCGATCCCGCCGATGTCGATGAGCTTGCCGCCAGCGATGATGCCTGCGCGATCGCCGAGTTGGGCCGCTTCGTCGAGGTAGTGGGTCGTGAGCAGGATGGTCGTTCCGTCCTTCTTGAGAGAACGAATCAGCTCCCAGAACTGCCGTCTCGCTTCTGGATCGAAGCCGGTCGTCGGTTCGTCAAGGAACAGCAGCTCAGGCCGTCCAATGATGCCGAGTGCGACATCCACTCGGCGCCGTTGCCCACCAGAAAGTTTGCGGATGAGCGTCTTCTGTTTGTCCCCGAGACCAACGGCGGCGATAACCTCGTCGACATCGCGAGGGTTCGTGTAGAACCCGGCAAAGTGGGTGAGTTGCTCGCGCACGGTCGCGTTGCCACTCTCGCCGGTCGACTGCAATACGATTCCGAGGCGAGCCTTCCAATCGAGTCCTCCCTTGCCAGGGTCGACTCCGAGCACGGTTGCGTCCCCGCTCGTGCGGTCTCGGTACCCCTCGAGAATTTCGATCGTTGTCGACTTGCCAGCCCCGTTTGGGCCGAGCAACGCGAAGGTCTCGCCCTGCTCAATATCGAAGCTGACTCCGTCGAGCGCTGTGAAGGAACCGTAGGTCTTGCGCAGATCGCGAACGCTCACCATTGCTGTCATGTGTCAATACTGACCTGCCCGCCTGACCCGCACCGCCGGGGACTAGGCAAACAGCTTCTGCAGGCGCTGCACGCCCTCGAGCAGCGGAGCATCGCCGAGCGCGTAGGAGAACCGCAGGTAGCCGCTGGGTCCGAATGCCTCGCCTGGCACAACCGCAACTTCGGCCTGATCGAGGATCAGGTCGGCGAGCTCGAGCGACGTCATCGGCGTGACCCCGCCCCATTCGCGACCGAGTAGTCCGTTCACATCGGGGTAGACGTAGAACGCACCCTCTGGGGTTGGGCAATTGAGCCCAGGGATGCGGTTGAGCTCGGCAACGATGACCTTGCGGCGCGCGTCGAACGCTAGCCGCATGCGCTCGACCGCGTCCTGTGGACCCGTGAGCGCCTCAAGCGCCGCACGCTGGGAGATGTTCGAGACGTTGCTCGACAGGTGCGATTGCAGGTTGGATGCCGCCTTGATGGCATCTTGGGGGCCAACCATCCAGCCGAGCCGCCATCCGGTCATCGCATAGCTCTTGGCAACGCCGTTGACGAGGATGGTGCGGTCGGCGAGTTCCGGTACCGCCTCGACGATCGAGACCGCCCGTACCCCGTCATAGACGAGGTTCTGGTAGATCTCGTCGGCAATGACCCAGAGGCCGTGCTCAAGCGCCCATTCCCCGATCGCGCGGGTTTGTTCGGGCGAGTAGACCGCGCCGGTCGGGTTCGACGGCGAAACGAAGAGCAGCACCTTGGACCGCTCGGTGCGCGCCGCCTCGAGCTGCTCGACGGTGACGAGGTAGTTCTGATCCGCGCCAGCAAATACGTCGACTGGCACGCCACCGGCGAGGGCGACCGCCTCCGGGTAGGTGGTCCAGAATGGGGTCGGGATGATGACTTCATCGCCGGGATCGATGAGCGTCGCGAACGACTGGTACACGGCCTGCTTGCCACCGTTCGTGACGACGACCTGCGATGCCGCAACCTGCCACCCGCTGTCACGGGCGGTCTTTGCCGCAATCGCTTCGCGCAGTTCGGGCAGACCGGCCGCTGGCGTGTAGCGGTAGTTCTTCGGGTCGAGCACCGCGCGGGATGCCGCTTCAACGATGTTTGCCGGGGTGATGAAGTCGGGCTCGCCCGCCGCGTAGCTGATGACCGGGCGACCAGCGGCTTGCAGTGCCTTGGCCTTCGAGTCGACTTTGAGCGTCGCGGATTCGGCGATTGCAGCGATTCGACGGGAGATTCTGGGGTGGGATGCCACCGGTCAAGTTTAGGCGCTTGCCCGGCGCTCACGCGTCCGGATCTGCCGACCCGGGCCACTCATTGTGCGTGAAAGCATGACGTACACTGGTCGTGGTAGTTGAAATCTGCCATGCTTTTGCGCGCCCTCACCAGATTTTTGGCCGGTGTTGAGCGCACGCTTGCACGGGTTTCGACTCGAAGGGCGGTGGCTCAATTGGTAGAGCAGCGGTCTCCAAAACCGCAGGTTGCAGGTTCAAGTCCTGTCCGCCCTGCAGCAAGCCGAACCATCGGAAGGTAGAAACGTGGCCAGTAACGTGATCGACGAGCCCAGCGAGGATGTCGTCGCAGCAGCCAAGAAGGAGCGCGCCGAGAAGAGCGGGCCGTTCGGAAGAATGGCGCTGTTCATCCGGCAGGTAATGGCCGAGCTGCGCAAGGTCGTTACACCGACGCGACGCGAGCTGATCAGCTATACGTCCGTCGTGCTCGTCTTCGTTGTCATCGTGATGGCGATCGTCTCCGGACTCGACTTCGGGTTCAGCGCGCTCGTGAACTTCCTGTTCGGTGACCCAACCCTGGCCACCGGCTAAGTGTCAGAAAAGCAACAGCGTCAGATAAGCAACAGCGTCAGAAAAGCAACAGCGTCAGAAAAGCAACAGCGTCAGAAAAGCAACAGCGTCAGATAAGCAACAGCGTCAGATAAGCAACAGCGTCAGAAGAGAGATGTACGTGTCAGACACCTACCGCGAGGACATCGAGCTCGCGACCGCAGCGGAACAGTCCTCTGAGGAAGACGAGAACCAAGAGGGCCAAGTTCTGGCCAATGCGGAGCAGTCAGAGGATGCCGCTGAGCACCTCGCGCTCCACATCGTCGACGACAATGCCGACACCGAGGGCGACCTAGCGGGCCTTCTCGAGGCGCTCGATGCTGCGATGGATCCGGAAGCTGATGCGATCGTCGATGACGCGCTCGACATTGACTCGCTCGATGAGGCCGACGCATCTGTGGCGGCGACTACCGATGAGGCTGACCTGGAGGCCGAAGCGGACGCCGCCGAAGAGCCCGAGGTTACGCCGTACGATGGACCGGACCTTGGCGACGGCCCGGAGTCCGCTGAGGCGGCCGAGGCCGACCCGTATGAGGAATTTCGCTCGGAGCTTCGTGCCAAGCCGGGCAAGTGGTACGTCATCCACTCGTACGCCGGGTTCGAGAAGCGCGTAAAGCAGAACATCGAGAACCGCAAGGTGTCAATGGCAATGGAGGAGTACGTCTTCCAGGTCGAGGTTCCGATGGAGGACGTCGTTGAGATCAAGAACGGCCAGCGCAAGCTCGTCAATCGGGTGCGCATCCCCGGCTATGTGCTTGTGCGCATGGACCTCAACGAAGACAGCTGGTCGGTCGTTCGTCATACGCCGGGCGTCACCGGATTCGTCGGCAACTCGCACAATCCGCGCCCGCTGCGCTTCGACGAGTCGTTCAATATGCTCAAGAGCCTCGTGCAAATCGTCGAGACTCCGGTAGCCAGGGGCGTTGGAGGCAAGGGCAAGACTGCTCAGCGCGTCATCCCGGCCGAGATCGACTTCGAGATCGGCGAGACCATCACGATCAAGGAAGGCTCGTTCGCCGGCCTGCCCGGATCGATCAGCGAGATCAAGGCCGAGAGCGGAAAGCTCATCGTGCTTGTCTCACTGTTTGAGCGGGAGACTCCGGTCGAGCTCAGCTTTGACCAAGTCACCAAGATGTAACGTTCTCGAATCGCATCTCGAATCGCGTCTCGCGCTGTTCTCGCACGGTTCTCGCACGGAGCTTGCACGGATCTCACGCGGCGCGAAGTATGGGCTTTCGGGTCGGCGTCCATTCTGGAATTCCGGGTCCGCGGACACGGGGCAGCCCGTCGACCATGCGGTACTGCCACGGCCCGGTATCCACCATCTGGTGATGCCAGTAGCAGAGCAGGATGCCGTTGTCGATCGCCGTTGGGCCGTCGTCTCGGTCGGGGATGACGTGGTGGGCCTGCAGTGTGTAATGGGGGCTCGTGCAGCCGGGGGTGGAGCAGCACACACCGTCGCGGGCGGCAATACCGAGCCGCTGGGTGGGGGTGAAACAGCGTTGCGGCGAGCTGATTGCGGTAATGGCGCCGTTGTCGTCGGTCGTGACGACTCGGTAGCCACCGGCGTCGATGAAGCGTTCGATCGTGCGGCGCGAGACGGGGAACGGTGAACCGGCCATCGTGCCGATCGGGTCTGCATCGAGGCCACCGTGGTCGGCAAGATCGGCTGCAGTCACGGTGACCACAACGGTCACAGACTGACCATCGAGACGCGGGGCGCCTTGTGCGGCTGCGGCAGCCATGAGAATCTCACCGAAGGCGTCATGACGGCGCTGCCCTGGAGTGCGCGGGTCAACAGTGCGTGGGTCCGCAGTGCGTGGGTCGGCAGTGCGTAGGTCCGCACCGGAGGCGAGATCATCCACGCTGCTGAGGCTCGCATCGGACTCAACGAACCGGGGCGATCGCCGATGGGCTTCGAGTAGCCCAGCGAGCAGCGAGCCGAGCTCAGGCATAAGTCTGCCGTTGGCAGGCACGAGCCCGTCTTCGTCCGGAGTGCCCAAGCGGAACTCACGTCGACGGCCCGCGCGCTCTTCGCGCGGGCGCGCTCCATCTGGGTCCGCGGCGGCGGTGATCTGCCGGATCTCGCCCCCGAGGAAATCGACAGACACTTGTGCGGCCATCGGCTGCCCGGTCGAACCGATACCGGTCGCCAGCTGCACCATTATCGACTCGGCGACGTCGAGCACATCGGCCGGAGCACGGCCGGCGATCGACGCTAGTTCTGACGCGATCAAGGCGGCAGCGTCTAGGCCGATCTTGCCGCCGCCGAGCGCTTCGCTCAGCACCGGGCGGGGTGCTGGCAGTGGAGCACCGGTAATCGCTTTGTCGGGGCTCACTGCGGCGGCCACGTTCAATCGTGCCCGAGCGGACCGTTCCGAGATACGCGCGATTGACGCGACCGCAGCAGTCGGTGAGGCGTAACCGAGACGCTGCGCCAAAACCGAGTCACCGACCAACGGCGCGAGAGCACGCACGCGCGCGCAGTCCACGAACCGCCCGACCGACTCAACCGCCGCAATCACATCGGCAACCGGCGTGACGCTGATCTCGTTGGCCAGAAGGTCGATCAGAGACGAGAGTTCGCGCGTAATCACATCCACTTGACTGGCGATGGTAGGTGGCTGGATCACATCCAAAGTCTATCACACATTAGAACATATGTTTGCCCCTATTTGGGGGGTATTTGGTCCACGGGCCTAGAGAAGCGATAGGCAACTATCCGTATCTCGCGTACGATAAACAGGTTGCCCGCATGGGGCGACCCACCGCATCCCACTCGGATGTCGGGAGAACTGGCCAACACGGGCCAGTTCGATAAGAGAAGGAAAAGAATCATGGCACCCAAAAAGAAAGTCACGGGTCTGATCAAGCTTCAGATCCAAGCAGGAGCCGCGAACCCAGCACCGCCTATCGGGCCAGCGCTCGGTCAGCACGGCGTGAACATCATGGAGTTCTGCAAGGCGTACAACGCGGCCACCGAGGCCCAGCGCGGTAACGTCATCCCGGTGGAGATCACCGTCTACGAGGACCGCTCGTTCACGTTCATCCTCAAGACCCCGCCGGCAGCAGAGCTCATCAAGAAGGCCGCCGGAGTGCAGAAGGGGTCGCCGACCCCGCATACGGTGAAGGTCGCGAAGCTCACCAAGGAGCAGGTCCGCTCGATCGCCGAGATGAAGATGGTTGATCTCAATGCCAACGACATCGCCGGCGCCGAGAAGATCATCGCTGGCACCGCTCGCTCAATGGGAATCTCGGTGGAGGCGTAATCATGGCAACCAAGTCAAAGGCATACCGCGCAGCCGCGGAGAAGATTGAAGAAGGCAAGTTCTACACGCCATCTGAGGCCGTTGCTGTTGCGAAGGCCACCGGGTCGAAGAAGTTCGACTCAACCGTCGAGGTCGCCCTCAAGCTGGGTGTCGACCCTCGCAAGGCGGACCAAATGGTTCGCGGAACCGTCATCCTTCCGCACGGAACCGGCAAGGTAGCTCGAGTCATCGTGTTCGCCACCGGCCCTGCCGCCGAGGCTGCGATCGCGGCCGGTGCTGACGAGGTCGGCGGTGCAGAACTCATCGAGAAGGTCGCCGGCGGATACACCTCGTTTGATGCGGCAGTCTCGACCCCTGAGCTGATGGGTCAGGTTGGTCGTCTCGGTAAGGTGCTCGGCCCGCGCGGCCTCATGCCGAACCCGAAGACCGGAACGGTAACCCAGGACACCGCTAAGGCTGTCTCTGAAATCAAGGGCGGCAAGATCGAGTTCCGCGTCGACAAGCACTCGAACGTGCACTTCGTGGTCGGCAAGGCTGGCTTCACCGAGTCGCAGCTCAGCGAGAACATCAAGGCTGCCCTCGACGAGGTCGTGCGCTCCAAGCCGAGCTCATCGAAGGGTCGCTACATCACCAAGGGCACCGTCTCGACAACGTTTGGCCCCGGCATCCCGCTCGACGTCAACATTCTGTAGTCATTGCTAGCGTTGAAGGGGTCAGCTTCGGCTGGCCCCTTTTTCGTGACCTGCCTGTTTAAGATGGAGAGCGATGCTGATTCGCCCGATGCTGATTCACCCGTGCTGATTCACCCGTGCTGATTCGCCAAGCGGCGACGGATGACGCGGCGCTCCTGCACGAGATCGCGGCGGCGACCTTCCCGCTCGCGTGTCCCCCTGACACACTCCCCGAGTCGATCGAGGCTTTCATTAGCGCGAACCTTTCGGTGGATGCCTTCGCGCGCTATCTCGCAGACCCAGAACGAGACCTGTTCCTCGGTACGATCGACGGAACCCCGAGCGGGTACACGATGGTCGTGCACGGCGAACCGAGCGATGCGGATGTCGCGGCATCCGTGGCTCTGAGACCGACCGCGGAACTCAGCAAGTGCTACGCGCTGCGGGAAGCGCACGGCACCGGACTCGCGGCTGCGCTCGTCGACTCGTCAGCGGACGCCGCTCGAGCGCGAGGAGCACAGAGCCTCTGGCTCGGCGTCAACCAACAGAACGTTCGCGCAAAACGCTTCTACGAGAAGTGCGGTTTCTTGGTGGTCGGCACTAAAAAGTTTCGTGTCGGTGAGCGGTACGAAGACGACTTCGTGTGCGCGCTGAATTTATGACGACCGAACTCAGCCGTCGCCGAACTCAGCGGTCGCCGAACTCAGCGGTCACCGAACTCAGCGGTCACTGACCTTCAACACGATCTTGCCCCTGGTGTGGCCCGTTTCAAGTGCCTGATGGGCGTCGCCAGCCTCGTGAAGAGCGAAGACCCGATCGACGAAGACGCGAACATCGCCAGACTCGAGCAGACGCGAGACGACCGCGAGAGTCGCGCCGTCTGCAGACACTCGGTAGCCGGTCGCTCGAACGCCGGCCGCCGCGGCATCGTCGGCGAGCCCCGGCCAGCTGCCCGTCGGCAAGTTGACAATGAGCCCCCCCGGCTTGAGCACCGACAGGGATCGTGAGCCGGTGTCGTCGACGGCGTTTCCAATGAGGTCGATGACGACATCGAGATCGCTCACGACATTCTCGAATCGAGCCGTCGAGTAGTCGATCACTTCGCTTGCGCCCAGTTCCCGCAGCCAGCTTGCGTTGCGAGTTGAACCAGTGGTGATGACATGGGCGCCGAAGTAGGTTGCGAACTGGATCGCAAAATGGCCGACGCCGCCAGCGCCGGCGTGGATGAGCATCCGCTGGCCGTCGTGCGCCTTTGCGACATCGACGACCGCGCCCCACGCGGTCAGCGCCGCGAGTGGAACGGCCGCGGCCTCAACGTGTGAGAGCGCTCGGGGTTTGCGCGCGAGCGCGATGCCCGGAACGGTCACATACTCCGCGTAGCTCCCCCCGAATCTCGGCACCATCGTCATGCCGTATACCTCGTCGCCGACTTTGATCGGATGTGCGTCGTAGGGGGATTCCACGACGACACCGCTGAAATCGTTGCCGAGGATCACCGGAAAGCCGGTGATCGCCCCGGATGCGCCGGCGCCAGATCTGGTCTTGAAGTCGATCGGGTTGACTCCAGCGGCGACAACCTTGATCAGGAATTCGGCGTTGACTCTGGTCGGCCGCGGCACCTCAGAGAGGTGCAATACATCGGACCCACCGGTTGCGTCCATCACGACTGCCTTCATCGTGCTCATCTTTGCCTCCCTGCACCAGTCACTCACTCAGTAAAGTCGCTCAATGAGTCGGCACTGTTACGGATTTGTCACCTCGCGGCAAACTCTCGCCGGACGCTATCCTTCGAATCGTGGATACCGATCGCGCTCTCACTCTCCGACGGGCGGAGTACGCGGCTGCCGTTCTCGGCTGCTCGCTCGTTGTCGCGTCTCTCGTAATTATCTGGCTGGCGCGCATCAGTGTCAGCCGAGAGCTGTATGTGAGCGAGCTCGGTGCCCAGGGTGAGCCGACAGCGGCGTGGTTCCAGATCTCGCTCGTACTTATCGTGGCCGGGGGCAGCCTCATCGCGTTTGCAGGTCGTCACGTGCGCAGTTCAGTTGGCGTGCTTTCGGCCTGGACGCCAGCTATTTCGCTCTGGATCGCATGCGGGTTCTTTCTGTTCGCCTCTCAGGTAACCTGCACTCCCGGTTGTCCTTTGCCGTACGGCAGTACCTTCACTTGGCAGGATTTTCTCCACACGCTTGCTGCCGTGCTCGCCTTTGCGGCGGCCTGCGTTGCGATGCTGCAGACCGCCCTCGCGCGTGAGTATCGCGTGCTTGCCCGCTTGTCGCTCGCAACCGCAGTTGTCGTGGCGGTCATCGCATCCGCCGGTGGTTTGCTGTCACTGTTTCGCTTTCAGGCCGACCTCGGGAGTCGCCTTGAGTTCATCGCGACGACCTTCGCCATTGGATGGCTGGTGGTCTTCGGTGTGGTTCTCGCACTGCACGCGGCTCGATCGTTGGGTGCAGCCAAGCTACTCGCGGCAGCGGATGCGACCGGGCACCTCGTGCAACCGTCAGCGGTTCATGAGCGCGAGGAGCCGGTTCGCTAGCCCGACGAGCATATGAACCTCGTTATCGTCCCGCTCGACCCAGCGGCACTCGGGCTCAGCACCGAGCGGTACAAAGCCTTCGTGTTGTTCCCAGACGACGAGGGTGCGTTCGGCCCCGAGAACGTACTGCTGCCACCACACTTGCCTGAGATAGCTGCGGGGGATGCTTCGCCAGGCGTGAATCGTCGTCTTGATCTCTGCCAGCACGACGTCATTCCCGAGCACGCCGACGCCGTCTGGAGTTGCGAGGTGGAGCGGATTGCCGTGCGCATGGTACAGCGCCGAACTCGGCTCGATCCCGTGCTGAGCGCGCACCCAGCGAGCAATCTCGGGCTCTCGGGCCCTGCCGTGATCGGTGTACGCATTGCCGCCGAAGCCGGTACCGAGCAATTTGTCCTGTGCGACGGTTGGCAGAGCACGTTCACTCGACAGTCGCGCGACGTCAGTTGCCGTCACCCCGCGACTTCGCGCTCGCAGCCAAGCGATGCGGTCGTCGGCGCTGGCAACGATCCGGCTTCGGTGGTCGGGCGCCGGTGCCGCCCACAGGTTGAGTTCCGGCTGCAACGTCACATGACTATTGTCATGGCCGGTCGGCGTGCCGACGACCAAGACGCGGCCGTGCGGTCTTGCGATTTACCAACATCCAGCCAGTTCATAGGAAACTCCCAATACTGAAGAGAGTGATCTCCAGACACATGCCAGCGACAGAGCCGCAGCCCCAGCTTCGCCGTGCCGATGGCGGCCCGATCCGCGCGGTTGTTGTCGATGACGAGGAGTCACTCAGCGACCTCGTGTCGATGGCGTTGCGGTACGAGGGCTGGGACGTGAAACGCTCGGGTGACGGTCAGCACGCGCTCGGCCTGATCCGGGAGTTCCGACCGGATGTCGTCGTACTCGACATCATGTTGCCAAGTATCGACGGCCTGACCGTGCTGTCGAGATTGCGGGCCGATGGCATCGACGTGCCGATTCTCTTTTTGACCGCCAAGGATTCGCTCGACGATCGCGTCGCTGGGCTCACCATTGGCGGCGACGACTACGTAACCAAGCCGTTCAGCCTTGAAGAACTCGTCGCGCGTCTGCGGGCGCTCATCCGTCGCTCAAGCTTGGCAACGGCGGTTGGCGTTGACTCGGTCATCAAGGTCGGCGATCTGATGCTCAACGAAGAGAGCTACGAGGTGCGTCGCGCGGGCACGATCATCGAACTGACCGCGACCGAGTTCGAACTGTTGCGGTACTTCATGCGCAACCCGCGTCGCGTGCTCAGCAAAGCGCAGATTCTGGACCGGGTCTGGAGCTACGAGTTTGACGGCAAGTCGAGCGTCGTTGAACTGTACATCTCCTACTTGCGCAAGAAACTTGACCCCTTCGGGCCTCCCATGATTCACACCGTTCGCGGGGTTGGCTACATTCTGAAGGCCGCCGGTTGAGTCGAGTCACACTTCGCACCAAACTCGTCGTCGGCATCGTCGCGCTGTTGACGGCAGTGTCGATCGGCATCGGCGTGATCAGCGTTGTCGCGCTCGAGACCTTTTTGGTCGGCCGACTGGACGGTCAGCTCAAGGCCGCGACCGGTCGTTCCGAAGATGCCTTCGGCCCCGGCCAGGGACCTCCCGGCGCTGTGCAGGGCGATCAAGGCGCGCCTGGAACGCCCGGGGCGGACGATGTTGTCGTGTTGCCAGGACAGCGCGAAGGCACTCTCGCTGGGCTCGTTGACCCGGCAGGCACGGTGAGCGCTGCCGTGCTCGGTGAGCGCGGAACCGTTGTGCAGTTGTCGCCAGAGCAAAGCGCGCGCTTGGTGACGTCAAACTTGGGCGAACTGCCGAGCACCGTTGATCTTGGACCGGGCTTCGGTCATTACCGCGTCGTCATCCGCCCGACTTCGTTCGCCGGCGACCTGATCATTGGCCTGCCACTCAAGGAGGTTGATGAAACCGTGCTCCGGCTCGCACTGCTCGTACTCGGAGTTGGTGTTGTTGGTGTCGTCATCGCTGCTGCGGCCGGCGCCGCCATCGTGCGACTCGCGCTTCGGCCGCTCGATCGGGTGGCGGATGCGGCATCTCGGGTCGCCGAGATCCCGCTCGATCGAGGCGATGTCGATTTGGCGGTTCGGGTGGGGGAGATCGACGCAAATCCGTCGACCGAGGTTGGAAAGGTTGGGGCGGCCGTCAACCGCATGCTTGACCACGTGGCATCCGCTCTTTCTGCCCGCCAGGCGAGTGAGAACAAGGTGCGATCGTTCGTGGCGGACGCGAGCCACGAGTTACGCACACCGCTCGCCGCCATTCGGGGATACTCGGAGTTGACGAGACGGTCGGGACACGACTTGCCGAACGACATTGTTCACGCGATGGCCAGAGTGGAATCTGAGACCGTTCGGATGACGGCGCTCGTGGAGGATTTGTTGTTGCTGGCGAGACTCGACGAGGGCAACCCGCTCGCTCATGACTCGGTCGATCTCTCAGTCATCGTGCGCGACTCGATTGCCGACGCCACGGTTGCCGGACCTGGGCATGAATGGGCACTCGTCGAGTCGTCCGCACCGATCCTCGTCACCGGTGACGCGACACGGCTCCACCAGGTCGTCGCAAACCTTCTCGGGAATGCTCGCCAACACACCCCGCCAGGAACCACTGTGACCGTTACATCACGCGTCGATGGCACGGATGCGCTCGTGCGGGTCAGCGATTCCGGACCGGGAATCGACGCAGAACTCCTCCCGCGGATCTTCGAACGATTCGTGCGCGCCGACGTATCTCGCGCGCGCCAAATAGGAAACGCGGGCCCGCCAGGAGCCGCGGGCCCGTCAGCGAGTACCGGACTCGGGCTGTCCATCGTTGCCGGAGTGATTGAGGCGCACGGCGGCACCGTTGGTGTGCGGAGCGCACCCGGTGAAACCGTCTTCTGGTTTCGGATGCCGCTGGCCGGGCCGCGCCAAGGTGCACCGCCGCACAGCGCCGCTCAGGCCTGAGCGCACAGGCGTGAGCGCTGAGGCCTGAGCACTGAGGCCTGAGCACTGAGGCCTGAGCGCCCAGTATGTGTCGTTGGCACCTAGTTCGTTCGTCGCCGGTTGGTTTGCGTGCTCGCCGAGCATGACGTACCCTTGGCGAAGCCGAAGACCGCAGGTAACCCGCGTCGCTTGAAAAAGCAGTGCGAGTCGAAGTTCGTGAACAACGAATCCAGCGCAGGTGTGTGAAGTCGTTTCCCTGACTGATTCAGTCTGTTTGGGTTCAGCTCCGTGCTCCTGTTATTGCAGGCTAGCCGGAGCTTTTTGTTGCTTCGCGCAGGCCTCTGGGTTCAGGGCGCCGGCGGTTCAGGTATACAACATCCAATCACTATTAGGGAGCACCATGGCGAACAAGGAAGCATCGGTCGCCGAGCTCACGGACAGATTCCGTAGCTCGAATGCCGTATTGCTCACCGAGTATCGCGGACTCACGGTTGCACAGCTCAAGTCGCTGCGGCAGTCCATCAGTGAGCACGCCACATACGCTGTGGTGAAGAACACGCTCACAAAGATCGCGGCCAACGCGGCGGGCATCACGTCGTTTGACGACGTACTCGTCGGCCCATCCGCGATCGCGTTCGTGCACGGCGACACCGTCGCCGTCGCGAAGTCGTTGCGTGACTTTGCCAAGGCAAACCCGCTTCTGCTCGTGAAGAACGGTTACTTCGACGGTAACCCGCTCACTGCTGAAGAGGTCAGTAAGCTCGCCGATCTGGAAAGCCGGGAGGTGCTGCTTGCGAAGTTCGCAGGAGCCGCCAAGGCTTCACTGTTCGGCGCCGCATACCTGTTCAACGCTCCGCTCGCGACCGCCGTTCGCACGGTCGACGCGCTGCGGGAGAAGCAATCGTCTGCGCAGTAACAGCGCCCAAACAACTACCAGAAAGAAGAAAACATCATGGCAAAAATGACCAGTGACCAGCTCATCGAGGCGTTCAAGGAACTGACACTCATCGAGCTCAGCGAGTTCGTCAAGAAGTTCGAGATGACCTTCGAGGTCACCGCCGCAGCTCCCATGGCCGTCGCAGCAGCTCCCGCCGCCGGTGGCACCGGTGGCGCAGCAGAAGAGGTCGAGGAGCAGACCGCCTTCGACGTTGTGCTCGAGTCCGCTGGCGAGAAGAAGATTCAGGTCATCAAGGAGGTGCGCAGCCTCACGAGCCTCGGTCTTGGTGAGGCCAAGGCGGTCGTTGATGGCGCTCCCGGCGTCGTGCTCGAGGGCGTGAGCAAGGAAGCCGCCGAGAAGGCCAAGGCCGTTCTCGAAGAGGCTGGCGCAACCGTCACTCTGAAGTAGTTGTAGTTTCGTGTCGAGCAATGGCGCCGTTTTCGGTTTCGAAAACGGCGCCATTGCTCGTTTAAGCGGACTCACCTACTCCGGCTTAGGCTGACCCAGTGAGCGGAATGCGAGGCGGCGGCCGTGGTGGCGGTCGAGTAAGCGGTCGGGATGTCGCGGCGCAGCGAGCCGAGAACGCAAGCGCTCCAACAATTCCAGACCTGATTTCGCGCATCGCCGAACTGTTCACGCCGTATCGGGCCGCGATTACCGTCACGATCGTGCTGGTGCTCATCAGTGCAGGCATCAGCGTGTTTCCGCCGCTGCTAACCGCACAAGCATTTGACCGGGGACTGTTTCCGCCCGACGGTCAGCCAGACCTGCCGGTGCTCGTCGAACTTGTCACGATCATGGTCGTGCTGTGGGTCGTGTCGGCGGCGCTCGGCGTGTGGCAGACCTACCTGACCGCGACCGTGGGCAATTCGGTCATGGGGGCGCTGCGCATCCGTCTGTTTGGTCATTTGCAGGCCATGGAACTGGCGTTCTTTACGCGCACGAAGACCGGCATCATCCAATCACGACTTCAGAACGACGTCGGGGGAGTTGCCGGAGTCCTGAGCAACACCATCTCGAGCGTGATTGGCAATACCGTCACGGTGATCGCCGCGTTCGTGAGCATGCTCATCTTGAGCTGGCAACTCACCATCGTGGCGGTGATTCTCTTGCCGCTGCTCGTCGTCGCACAGCGCAAGGTCGGCCAAGTGCGAGCCAGAATCGCAACCAAGACTCAGGAATCACTCAGTGATATGACTGCGATTACGCAGGAGTCGTTGAGCGTTTCGGGAATCCTGCTCGCAAAGAGTTTCGGACAACAGCAATCGGAGGTGGGTCGCTACACCGCCGAGAACGAGAACCAGGTGCGGCTGCAGGTCAGTCTGCAGATGAGCGGTCAGTGGTTCTTCGCAATGGTGAGCATCTTCCTCTCGATCATTCCGGCGGTGATTTACGTCGTCGCGGCCTGGCTGATTACCGGGGGTGTTGACGTTACCGCCGGCACGATCGTCGCATTCACGACTGTGCAGGCCAGACTCATGTTCCCGCTTCTCGGTCTGCTGCGAGTTGCTCTCGATCTACAGACCTCCTCGGCACTCTTCGCGAGAATCTTCGAGTACCTCGATCTCGTGCCAGCGATCGTCGACAGTCCGACCGCGCATCCAGTGCATCCCGAGCAACTTGGCCGAGTGCAGTTTGATGACGTTGTATTCCGGTATCCGGATGCCGGAGAGGACACCCCGGCGACCCTCAAAGGGATCTCGTTCACGATCGAACCCGGGCAGTTTGCGGCATTCGTCGGTCCGTCAGGAGCGGGAAAGACCACCGTCTCATATCTGATTCCGAGACTGCACGACGTCACGAGCGGTCGGGTGCTCCTCGCGGGTGACGACGTGAGAGAGCTGCAACTCGATTCACTCGTGCGCACCATCGGGATCGTCAGTCAAGAGACGTATTTGTTCCACGCAACGATCGCGGAGAACCTGAGGTACGCGAAGCCTTCTGCCACCCAGCAAGAACTTGAGGCGGCAGCCGAAGCTGCGAACATTCACGACACGATCACCTCGTTCCCGGCTGGCTACGACACCGTTGTCGGAGAGCGCGGCTATCGGCTTTCCGGTGGCGAAAAGCAGCGCGTCGCGATCGCGCGAGTGTTGCTCAAGGACCCAGCAGTGCTCATCCTCGATGAGGCCACGAGCGCGCTCGACAGCATCTCCGAGCGGATCGTGCAAGGAGCACTCGACTCAGCGTCCCGCGGGCGCACGACGATCGCAGTGGCACATCGGCTTTCGACGGTGCTCTCGGCAGATGTCATTTTCGTCGTCGAGGCTGGTCGAATAGTAGAGAGCGGCACTCACGAAGAGCTCATCGTCCGTAACGGCGTGTACTCGACGCTCTATCGGGAACAGGTGCTTGAGGGTTGAGGACGGCCGACTCGCGCGGTGGATGGCCGGAGGCGCCGATGCGCCGGATGCACGCGCGTGCTGGTGGCATGGGCGCGCTCGACGCACGGGCCTCAGCGCCGCTCCGCAAGCATGCGCTCCATGAGTGCGATCTCAGACTCCTGCACTGACAGGATGCCCGATGCCAAATCGCGCACGACGTTGACGTCGCTCCGCTCGAGGATCGCCGCCGCCATTTCGACCCCACCGCGATGATGCGCGATCATCAACTCGAGAAACTGCACCTCGGCAGCTTGTCCGCTGAGGCTCTCGAGCTGGAGGATCCGCTCACGGGTCGCCATCCCGGGCATCGCCATCCCGGGCACAGCCAAGTCGGGCATGGCACCGTCGACGGAATCGTCGTGGCCGGAGTCGCCGTCGCTCGAATCGCCGTCGCCGATATCGCTGTGGCCAGAATCGTCGTGGCCAGAATCGCCGTGGCCGATATCGCTACCGAGCGGGGGCCGCAGCATCCACGTCATCGACGGTTCAGCTGGGGCTTGGGGCAGGCCCCACTCTGCAAGCCAGCCGAACATCTGGCCGGACTGTTGCGACTGCGACGTGGCGATGTCGTATGCCAGAAGTCGGGTATCCGGGTCGTCCGTTCTGTCACGGACGATCAGCGCGAGTTCGACGGCTTGGTTGTGATGCTCCTGCATGTCTCGAGCAAAGCCGGCTTCAGCGCTCATCGTCGAGGGCGGGGCGGGGTTGGGTGCGGTCAATCGACCGACCGCAAGTGACAAGAGCACCACGATCACGACGGCGACCGCGAGCGCAACTGCTTGAGATGGCGAGAGCCGGATGCCCGGGCTGGCCTCTGGAGTTGGAGCTTGGAGATCAGTCACGGTGAGCCTGAGAGTTGCGACGGAGCGACGCGATCAGGCGACGCGGCCAGAACCCTCGACGCCCTGGGTGCACGATGCGCCGGGCTCTGGCGCACTCGCGGACTTCCAGTACTTGTCGATGAACGGTCCGAGGCGTGCGTCGTCGACACCGTCGAGCTGAACCTGGGCTCCCCACGCGGATGCGACGACCGGCGAAGGTAATCCGGGATACGGAGACAGGATGATGTACGAAGACGGGACCGCCCGACGGAGCGCATCCACCCCTGCTTGGTCGACCAGCTCGGGGTCGTAGGTGACCCACACCGCGCCGTGCTCGAGCGAGTGCACCGCGTTCTCATTCGGTTGCGGTTGGTTGTAGACCCCGCAATTGAGCCATCCAGCAAAATGATCGCCACCTGCTGGCGGGTTCATGTCGTACTTCCCGAGGTAGTCGACGGGCTCTGGCCCGACGTGAACCGCAGTAATGCCGGAGAACTCTTGCACCCCATCGACAACAATGTCGGCCGGATCGGGCCTCGGAACCGAACTGGTGACGACGATCGCCACGATCGCGACGACCACCGCAACACTTGCGCCAACCCCCGCAATGACGGCGATCCGTTGGTTGCGCTGCTGCGTCGCCTCCTTGCGCTTCATCACGGCAATCTTTTCGGCTCGCTTGGCTTCGCGCTGCTGTTTGACGGTGAGTCCCGATCGGTCGTTCGAGGTTGGCACAGGGTTCCCTTTTGTTCGCGGTCACGCAATCGAAGACAATACTGCCGTGTCGACGGTGCAAGAACCATGTGAAGTCTGTGCGTGTCCGCGCTAGTCTGAATCACCGTCAGGATCACCTTCGGGCCAACGGGAGCCTGAGGCGATCATGCTCAGGCCTCTCTTGGCCTATACAGACTGTCAGGATCTCAATGTCGACGAGCGAAGCACCCGCGAAGGCTGCGAGGACGAAATCGTTGAGAGCGCGCAAGTCCCGACCCGGGCTGAGCATCCAATCGCTCGTGCTTATCATGCTCTTGACGGTGAGCGTCGTCTCCAACGTTGTCGTCGGGGTGATCGGCTACGTCAACGCGACCGATTCCTTGCGGGATGCCGCGTTCCAGCGCCTCATCGAAGTGCGGGATTCGCGCGCTCGCGAGGTGACCCGCCTCTACTCGACGATCGAGAATACGATCCTCGTCCATGCCGCTGGCAGCACCGTTGTGCAGGCAACGAAGGATTTCTCGGCCAACTTTGTCGAACTCGAATCCAGCGAGCTGACTGCCGAGCAGAACGTGCAACTCGAGGATTTCTATCTCGAGGTCTTTGCCCCCCTGCTCGCCGAGGTCAGCGGCAAAGAGGTTGACGCAGCGAGCTTCGTACCTGTCAACCCGGCAGCACGGTATCTGCAGTTGGCATACACGGTCCCTTCGCCCGACTTCGACTCAGCGATCGCCGTCGATGATGCGGGAGACGGCAGTGCGTGGTCTGAAACTCATGGGCTGTACCACAACTACTTTCGAACCATGACCCAGCGTCTCGACTACGAGGATGTTCTCCTCATCGATTCGGCTGGAACCGTGGTCTACAGCGCGTACAAGGGAGTTGACCTCGGAACGAATGTCGCCACCGGCCCGTTCAGGTTCACCGAATTGGGTACCGCTTTTGTCGAGTCAATATCGGCCAACGTGATTGACAGTGTCACATTCACCGACTTCGGTGACTATGCGCCATCGCTCGCGTCGCCGGCTGGCTGGGCTGTGACGCCGATCGCCGACGGCGGCGAGATCATTGGGGCGATCGCCGTAGAGCTGCCGATTGATCGGTTGAGCGCAGTCATGACGGCGGACGGCGATCCATCTGGCGGCGGCCTCGGGGACACCGGCGAGGTGTACCTGGTTGGCCCCGATGGCCTGATGCGCTCCCCGTCTCGACTGTTCGCCGAGGATCAGG
>Ga0163144_10008784_pt1 | contig 21806 bp, 35 predicted proteins | sample OliLak19BULKMAT1_FD_123175 | JGI IMG/M metagenome (GOLD analysis project Ga0163144, IMG submission 123175) | Freshwater microbial mat bacterial communities from Lake Vanda, McMurdo Dry Valleys, Antarctica - Oligotrophic Lake LV.19.BULKMAT1 | ecosystem: Environmental > Aquatic > Freshwater >... | reverse complement strand
TTCTTTGTTAAAATTTTTATTGAATGGGTTTAATTGCACATCAATGTTATGCAAATCACCCTGTTGATCAATTCCATAATAGTAATTTATACAAGCACTAGAGGCAGCACTCACCAATAGAAGAAATATGAGAATATGGATTCGATTTCTTAAATAACCCCTGCGAGGGTGAAGCATTGAACTGGATTTTTTGAAGTAAATCATAAATATTTTTGAAGATGATAAAGCAATTAGAAGTTTGTTTGTATAAAATGATGGAAAACGATTTATATAATGGGACAAGATAATTCATTTTATAATTTTTAGAAGGTAGCGCTTTTCTTAAACTCTCCACTCGCACACCATAAAAGGAATCGCCAAATTTAAGATTTATATCATCCTAAAGAATAAGTGATTTATTTTTACATTCAAAAATGTTTGTTGTCTAATAACAAACATTAGTTATTACCTATACAATATATGTTAGAGCAAGAATTCAAATATTATATTGAAAACCAAAAAGATTTGGTACAAAAATGTAACGGCAAATTCTTAGTAATTAGACAAGATAACGTTGACGGCATTTTCGATTATTACGAACAAGCTATTGCTGATTCACAAAAAAAATACGAATTGGGAACATTTCTTATTCAGGAATGTAAATCAGGAGAAGATAGTTATACTCAAACCTTTCACACAAGAGTTGTTTTTTCGTGCTGGAAGATGTTAAAGTACACGCTTTAACACGTGGCTTTCTAGGAATTGGAGGGTAATTACAACACCAATTAAAGTTTATAATATTGCAACCGGCGAGTATCTTGTAACTGAGGCAATATGGGACACAGGGGCTAAAATTCTGTAATTACAGAAAAACTGGCGAAAAAGTTAAACCTTATTCCTACTGGAAGAACTTTAAAGAGAGGTGTTCATTGAACCAAACCTGTTAGCTTATATTCTGTAAAAGTAATTTTAAATAATGAAGGTGTTATTTTTATCTTGCCAGTTACCGAGTGCGACGACCTTTCAGACGATGGTAAGTCAGAATTTTTAATAGGAATGGACATCATTTGAAGAGGGGATTTTGCAATAACAAATATGGACGGTCAAACAGTCATGACTTTTCAGTATCCATCTATAAAAAGGATTGATTTTGTAAGTGATTTAAACCAAATTAATGCTAAACCAGTAAAAGAAAGTAACTCAATAAGGCATAGGCTCAAAGGAAAAAGGAATAGGTAAATAGTCATTACGACAATAAAACTAATCTCATTTTTAATTCGTTACCGATTTAATTTTTACTTGAGTTCAAATAGAGTTTCTTTTCTATTGACACGTTGAGTCCCAGAGCACCAAAATTTCAAACAAAAAAAGAGGCCGAAGCCTCTTTTAATAATATTATTTGGTTAAACTAAACTTATCCTTCTGTCTTGGTAGTTTCTTCAGCATCGATATCAGCACCCGGCGTTTTTGATTCGATAACTTCAGCATCCTGAATATCATCCTTTGATGTAACTGGAGCTTTTGTAGAAACCTCACCTGCTTCTTTTTTAGTACTTCCTCTTCTTGTACGTTTAGCTGGTGCGGCTTCTTTGGCTATTAATTTACCACCACCTAGTATTTCGTTGAAATCAACGAACTCCATCATGCACATTTCGGCGTTATCACCCAAACGGTTACCGGTTTTTAAAATTCTGGTGTATCCACCTGGTCTATCGGCTACTTTTATAGCTATTGTACTAAATAATTCTTTAACAGAATTTTTATTTTGGAGGTAACTAAATACAATTCTGCGTGAATGTGTATTATCTGCTTTAGCTTTTGTTACCAATGGCTCAACATATTTTCTTAGTTCTTTGGCTTTAGCCACAGTGGTGAAAATACGTTTACTAATTATTAAAGAAGTTGCCATATTAGACAGCATGGCATGTCTATGACTCGTGGTTCTTCCTAAATGGTTTATTTTATTTCCGTGTCTCATGTCTGTTTAATCTTCGTTAAGGTTATACTTAGCTACATCCATACCAAATACCAAACCTTTTTCTCTAACAAATTCTTCAAGTTCAGTCAGTGATTTTTTACCGAAATTGCGAAATTTAAGAAGGTCGTCTATATGAAAACTTACCAATTCTCCAAGCGTTCTTATTTCGGCAGCTTTCAAGCAATTGTAGGCACGAACTGATAAATCAAGGTCAGACAATGGGGTTTTCAAAATTTTACGCATTTGAAGTAAATTTTCATCCACTTCTTGTGCTTTAGATTTCACCTGTGTATCTAACAACATGTTATCATCAGAAAACAAGAGATAATGTTGAATAAGAATTTTGGCAGCTTCTTTTAAGGCATTTTCAGGGTTGATAGACCCATCAGTGCTAATTTCTATCATCAATTTTTCGTAGTCAGTTCTACCTTCAACACGAAAATCTTCGATACTGAATTTTACATTTTTTACAGGTGTAAAAATTGAATCCACAGGGATTAAACCTATTGGTGCGTCTGTAGGTAAGTTCTCTTCAGCAGGAACGTATCCTCGGCCTTTATCAATAACCATTTCCAATTCAAAATTTACGAACTGTTCCATGTTGCAAATCACCAATTCAGGATTTAAAATTTCGAACATGGATGAGAAACGGCTTATATCACCAGCAAGAAATTGCTCTTGTCCTTTAAGGTTGATATAAACTTTTTCGAAATTTGTTCCGCCACCAATTTTCTTTAATCTTACTTGTTTAAGATTAAGAATTATTTCGGTAACATCTTCTACTACCCCTTTAATGCTGCTGAATTCATGATCAACACCTGGAATTTTGATAGAAGTAAGGGCGTAACCTTCAAGCGAAGAAAGTAAAATTCTGCGCAATGAGTTTCCAATTGTAATTCCGTAACCTTTTTCTAAAGGGCGAAATTCGAACAGACCATAAAAGTCTGTTTCTTTATGCATTATAACCTTATCCGGTCTTTGAAATGCTAATATTGACATTGTTTTTTTTGTTTAATTACTATTTTGAATAAAGTTCAACAATCAGTTGTTCTTTTATTTTCTCTGGAATATCTTCACGTTCAGGCAATGCTAAAAAAGTACCTTGAAAATTGGTAGCATCCCATTGCAACCAGTTATGTGATTTTCTTTTTGCTAAAGAAATATTAATATTTTCAAGAGATTTAGATTTTTCTCTCACTGAAATTACATCCCCAGCTTTTAGTAAATACGATGGAATATTTAATAAATTTCCATTCACTAAAATATGTCTATGAGAAACTAGTTGACGAGCTCCATCACGGGTTGGGGATAATCCTAAACGGAAAACTGTGTTATCAAGACGAGCTTCCAAAAACTTTAAAAGGTTTTCACCTGTGATACCGTGTTTTCGGGCTGCCTTGTCAAAAAGATTAGCGAATTGACGCTCTAATACACCGTAAGTATATTTTGCTTTTTGTTTTTCACCAAGCTGAATTGCATACTCTGATTGTTTAGTTCTGCGGCGTGAATTACCGTGCATTCCGGGCTTGTAATTTTTTTTGTCCAGTGCTTTATCAGGTCCGAATATTGGCTCTTTAAAACGTCGGGCTATTTTGGATTTTGGTCCTGTATATCTTGCCATTTTATTTGTTCTTTTTTTTTGTTATTTTAAAATTGTAAATCTAAATTCTAAAATGGTTATACTCTTCTTCTTTTTGGTGGTCTGCAACCATTATGAGGCAAAGGTGTAATATCTTTTATTGAGATTACTTCTAAACCAGCAGCCTGTAGAGTACGAATAGCTGATTCGCGACCGGCACCTGGACCTTTAACAAATACATCTACTTTTTTTACGCCTAAATCGGTTGCTACTTTGCAACAATCAAGGCTTGAAACCTGACCTGCATAAGGCGTATTCTTCTTGGAGCCACGAAAGCCCATTTTACCTGCACTCGACCAAGAGATAACTTGTCCTTGGTTATTGGTAATTGATATAATGATATTATTGAATGAAGCTTTGATGTGAGCTTGTCCGTAAGATTCAATAATAACTTTACGTTTTTTTACAACTTTTTTTCCTGTAGCCATCTAATCTGATTCCTCTTTTAAATATTTTACTTAGTTACTTTCTTTTTGTTGGCAACTGTTTTGCGTTTACCTTTTCTTGTACGCGCGTTGTTTTTGGTTGATTGTCCTCTTACTGGAAGGCCTTTTCTATGACGCAATCCCCTATAACAACCAATATCCATTAATCGTTTTATATTGGTCTGAACTTCAGAACGCAATTCTCCTTCAACTTTTAAGCCTTCAGTAATAATACGACGAATTCCTGTAAGATCTTCATCGTTCCATTCGCTCACTTTCTTTTTAACATCAACACCCGCAGCATTTAAAATTGTAACTGCATTAAAACGACCGATACCATATATATATGATAATCCAACTGGTCCTACTTTGTTTCTTGGTAAATCAATACCTGCTATCCTAGCCATGTTTTAACCTTGTCTTTGTTTGAATTTAGGGTTCTTTTTATTAACAACATAAACTACGCCCTTGCGTTTCACAATGACACAATCTACACTTCTTTTTTTAACGGATGATGTAACTTTCATTTTATTTTATTTGTACCTAAAACTTATTCTTCCTCTTGTTAAATCGTATGGTGACATTTCAACCTGAACTTTGTCACCTGGTAGAATTCGAATGTAATGCATTCTCATTTTACCGCTTATTGTTGCAATTATTTTGTGACCGTTTTTTAGTTCTACTCTAAACATAGCGTTAGATAATGCCTCTACTATTACACCATCTTGCTTAATCGAATCTTGTTTAGACATATCTTTTTTTAACGGGCTGCAAATATAGTATTTTTATTATTTAATTCCCCAAAAATTATGTAATAGATCCTCCAGTAGCTGTTCTTCCTTTGATGCGGCCATATTTCATCAAGCCATCGTACTTGCGCATTGATAAATGGGTATCAATTTGTGATAAGGTATCAAGTACTACCCCTACCATAATAAGGAGAGAGGTTCCTCCAAAAAACTGTGCAAATTGATCATTCACTCCAAAGATAATAGCGATGGCTGGCATGATAGCCACGAATCCAATAAATATAGCTCCGGGAAATGTAATGCGTGATATAATCGTATCTATAAAATCAGCAGTTTTTTTGCCAGGCTTAATGCCAGGAATAAAGCCACCGTTTCTTTTAAGATCTTCGGATATTTGAACAGGATTGTAAGTAATAGCTGTGTAAAAATAGGTGAACAGAATGATGAGTGTGAAAAATAAAGCATTGTATCCAAAAGAGGTAATGCTCATGAATTGTTGAAAGAAGGATGATGCTCCTGAATTTTTACCTGATAAAAAACTTGTAATAGTTGAAGGAATAAACATCAAGGCCTGAGCAAAAATGATTGGCATTACACCAGCACCATTTATTTTCAATGGTAAGTACTGACGTACACCACCATATTGTTTATTACCAACAATTCTTTTAGCATATTGAACTGGCACTCTTCTAGTTCCTTGAATCAATAGAATAACACTCAAAATAACAACAAGCCAAAGAACAATTTCTACCAAAAATATAATAGGTCCACCTGCTCCGCCAAGTCTGCTGGTAAATTCGCCAATTAAGGCAAAGGGTAATCTTGAAATAATACCAACCATGATAATTAATGAAATACCATTTCCAAGTCCGCGGTCGGTTATTCTTTCACCTAGCCACATGGTAAACATGGTACCGGCAATCAACGTAACAACAGCAATAAATGTAAATGTAGCCACCGACATAGGCGCACCTTGTTGCATTGCATAAATTGCATCAGCTTTTGATGCTTTCAATTGAACAATATAGGCAACACCCTGAACAGCAGAAACTGCAATTGTAAGGTATCTGGTTATCTGGTTAATTTTTCGTCTTCCATCTTCACCTTCCTTAGACATTCTTTGAAATGCTGGTAAAGCAAAAGTAAGCAACTGAACAATAATAGATGCAGAAATATAGGGCATAATTCCCAAAGCAAAAATTGATGCTCTGTTAAAGGCTCCACCCGAGAAGGTATTTATAAGTCCTAATAGACCATCCTGTGTCACATTGCCATATTTCAGATCCATCACAATAGGATCAATTCCCGGTAGAAAAATAAAAGTACCTATACGATAAACTGAAAGTAACAATATGGTCTGAATAATACGAGACCTTAGTTCGTCAATACTCCAGATATTTTTTATAGTGGTTATTAATTTCTTCATCCGGTGGATTATATTGTTTGAGTGGTTCCGCCGGCATTTTCAATTGCTGCTTTAGCATTGTCAGAAAATGCATGGGCAGTAACATTAAGTTTTATAGTTAATTCGCCACGTCCAAGAATTTTAACTCTTTCTGTTTTGCTAATTATTCTAGACTTTAAAAATGTTTCGTGATTAAGGGTATCAACATTCAAACTTTGAGCAAACTCCTGAAGTCTGTCAAGGTTCATACCAATGTATTCTACCCTAAATGGATTTTTAAATCCAAACTTTGGTACACGTCGTTGTAATGGCATTTGTCCACCTTCAAATCCAATCTTTTTGGAGTGACCTGAGCGTGAACCCGCCCCTTTATGACCACGTGTAGATGTTCCTCCTGTTCCTGAGCCGTTACCTCGTCCTTTTCGTTTTCTGTCACGAACAGAACCTTTGGCTGGTTTTAAATTACTTAAGTTCATTTCTAAACGTTTTCTACTTTTAATAAATGCTTTACTGAATTAATCATTCCTAACAGAGCAGGATTTCCTTCAACTTCTTTGGTTCTATGCATTCTTGTTAAACCTAATGCAACCAATGTTCTTTTTTCACGTTCGGTACGGTCAATACCACTTTTAATTTGTGTAATTCTAATCTTTGACATAACTAATTAACCGTTAAATAATTTATCTAATGAAATTCCTCTTTGTTCTGCAATTGTATAGGGGTCGCGCAATTTAGCAAGGGCATCAACCGTTGCCTTTACCACGTTATGTGGGTTTGACGAACCTTTTGACTTTGCCAATACATCATGCACTCCAGCACTTTCTAAAACCGCACGCATCGCACCACCAGCAATAACTCCTGTTCCGTGTGATGCAGGTTTAATAAACACCTTTCCCCCACCAAATTTTCCAGTTTGTTCGTGTGGAACTGTACCATTGATTACTGGTACTTTAATCAGATTTTTCTTTGCATCTTCAATGCCTTTTGCAATCGCATCAGTTACTTCATTTGCTTTTCCAAGTCCGTGTCCAACAATTCCTTTTCCGTCACCTACTACAATAATTGCAGTAAAACTAAAGGTACGACCACCTTTGGTAACTTTGGCTACCCTGTTAATATTTACTACAGTTTCTTTTAATTCGATATCTGTAGATCTTACTCTTAATAATGTTTGTGTTGCCATTTGTTTTTTTAAAAAATTAACCCTCCGTCTCTTGCACCTTCTGCCAATTGTTTAACACGGCCATGGTATAAATATCCATTACGGTCAAAAACAACTTTACTAATTCCATTCGCAACTGCCGTTTCAGCTAGTTTTTTTCCTACTTGGAATGATTTTTCTGATTTGGTCGCTTTATCTGTTCCAAATTCTTTAGTTCTTGATGAAAAGGAAATTACAGTTTTCCCTGCGGTGTCATCTATAAGTTGTGCGTATATATCGTTATTGCTTCTAAAAACTGATAATCTTGGTTTCTCAGAAGTTCCAAAGACCTTAGCTCGAACTCTTTTCTTAATTTTAAGTCTACTTAATACTTTATCCGTTGCCATATCCTTTATTTTTTACTTGCTGATTTACCGGCTTTTCTTCTTAATATCTCACCTTGGAACTTGATACCTTTTCCTTTGTATGGCTCAGGTTTGCGCATGGATCTTATTTTTGCAGCTACCTGTCCAATCAATTGTTTATCACAACCTTCAAGAATAATCAAGGGATTTTTACCCTTTTCAGTTTCGGTTTTCACTGCTATTTCTTTCGGAACTTCCATAAAGATGTTATGTGAATAACCAAGGTTCAATTCTAATAAATTACCTACGTTGCTTGCCTTGTATCCAACACCAACAACTTCCTGTTTGATGATATAACCTTCACTAACACCTTTTACCATATTATTGATAAGTGAACGGTGAAGTCCATGAAGCGCTCTTTGGCTTTTACTCTCGTTGGCGCGGTTAACCTGAAGGGTACCATCTTCTATTTCGATAGTAATACCTTCGGATATTTTTTGGGACAGTTGGCCTTTAGAACCTTTAACTGTGATCGTATCACCTGACGTCTGTATTTCTACGCCTTTTGGTAAGCTGATCGGATTTTTTCCTACACGTGACATTTTATTTTTATTTGTCTAATTTAATTATGATACGAAGCAAATTAATTCACCACCTATGTTTTGTTTCTTAGCTTCTTTATCAGTCATTACACCATGTGATGTAGTTACTATAGCTATTCCCAAACCGTTTTTTACACGCGGCATATCTTCAGATGAAGTATATTGACGTGAACCTGGTTTACTAACACGCTTAATTTCGTTGATGGCCGATAGTTTTGTAATCGGGTGATATTTCAATGCTATTTTGATAATTCCACCAAGGTTATTATCCTCAAACTTATAATTTAATATATAGCCTTTTTCGAATAATACTTTTGTTACTTCTTTCTTAATGTTAGAAGCGGGAATTTCTACGATGCGGTGGTTTGCCTTAATGGCATTGCGCAATCTTGTTAAATAATCTGCTATTGGATCAGTCATGTTCTTTCTTTTTTATAAATTGATTACCAGCTTGCTTTAGTTACACCTGGAATTTTTCCATTGGAAGCCATTTCACGGAATTGGTTTCTGCATAATCCAAACATTCTGATATATCCTCTTGGCTTTCCTGTAATGGAGCAACGGTTACGCAATCGTACTTTTGATGAATTACGTGGAAGTAATTGCAGTGCATCATGATTACCGGCTGCTTTTAAAGCGGCTCTTTTTTCGGCATATCTGGCTACCAGTTTTTCACGTTTTACCTGGCGGGCCTTCATTGATTCTTTTGCCATATTCTAATTATTTTGGTTTTTAAAGGGTAATCCGAATTCTTTTAACAACTCTAAACATTCAACATCGTTTTTGGCAGATGTTACAAAAGTTATGTTATAACCGTTGATTTTACTCACCTTGTCAATATTAATCTCAGGGAAAATCAATTGTTCTGTAACGCCTAAGGTATAATTTCCGCGTCCGTCAAAACCTTTGTCATTGATTCCTTGGAAATCTCTTACCCTTGGTAAGGCGATTGAAATTAAACGATCCAAAAATTCATACATATTATTTTCACGAAGAGTAACTTTAGTACCAATTGGCATTTTTAAACGCAATTTGAAATTTGATATATCCTTGCGTGAATAAGTTGGTACTGCTTTTTGACCTGCAATTGTTGTCAATTCTAAAACGGCTGTATCAACCATCTTTTTGTCAGTTACCGCAGCGCCTACACCTTGGTTAATAGAAATTTTCAATAATTTTGGAATTTCCATAACGTTTTTATAAGCGAACTTATCTTTAAGTGCAGTTGCAATGCTGCTTTTATATTTGTCTTTTAGTCTTGGTGCGTACATTTTATTCTATTTAATAAATTCACCTGATTTTTTTGAATATCTCTGCAATTTTCCGTCAGCATTAAGCTTACGGCCAATTCTTGTTGCCTTGCCACCTTCCATTACCATTAATTTACAGATATTAAGAGGAGCCTCTAATTTGATAATTGAGCCATTTGGGTTGTTTGCATCCGGTTTTTTATGTTTGGTTACCATGTTTACACCTTCTACTACAGCTCTTTTTTCCTTTACCATTACACTTAAAATTCTGCCTGACTTATTTTTGTCATCACCGGCCAACACCTTTACGATATCGCCTTTTTTTACGTGTAATTTTTGGATTTTGTTAAATTTACGTTCCATAATTTATAAAACTTCTGGGGCTAATGATACTATTTTCATAAACTGTTTTTCGCGCAATTCGCGGGCTACCGGTCCGAATATACGGGTTGCTCTTGGCTCATCATCTTTTGTTAAAAGAACACATGAATTATCATCAAAGCGAATATATGATCCATCGGCACGACGTACTTGTTTTTTAGTTCTAACAATTACCGCTTTTGATACTGTCCCTTTTTTTAAGCCTCCTGATGGAATGGCTTCTTTTATAGAAACAATTATTTTATCGCCTAAAGATGCATATCTGTTTCTTGTTCCGCCAAGCACTCTTATACAAAGTACTTCTTTTGCGCCGCTATTATCAGCTACTCTAAGTCTTGATTCCTGTTGTATCATTATTTAGCCTTTTCTATTATTTCTACTACTCTCCAACGCTTGTTTTTACTAAGCGGGCGGGTTTCCATTATTTTTACCACATCATTAATTCCACACTCTTCTTTTTCATCGTGTGCCATAAATTTTGAAGTGGCCTTCACAAACTTATGGTATTTAGCGTGCTTCTTTTTCCGCTCTATAGTTACAGTAACCGTCTTTTGCATTTTGTTACTTGCTACTATCCCTATAATCTCTTTTCTTGCGTTCCTTTCCATAACTATATATTAGTTGATGTTTTATTTTCGTTTTTACGACGGTTCATTTCTGTAAGGTATTTCGCAACTAATCTTCTTGAAAAGCGAATTTTACCTGGGTTTTCAATTTGGGAAACTGTATGACCAAATTTTAATTTCTGTAACTGTAGTCTCTCATCTCTTAGTGCTCCGTGAAGCTCCTTATCAGTGAGTGCTTTTATTTTATCGTATTCCATAACTATTCTTCTGTATAATTGGGTTTAACAACAAATCTTGTAACAACCGGTAATTTTTGTGCTGCAAGTCTCATGGCCTCCTGTGCAGTTTCTCTGCTTACGCCTTCGCATTCAAAAATGATGGTTCCTGGTTTGATAACAGCAACCCAATATTCAGGTGCACCCTTACCTTTACCCATCCTCACCTCTGCAGGTTTTTTAGTGATAGGTTTGTCAGGAAATATTCTGATCCACACTTTTCCTTCCCTTTTCATAAAACGGTTTAAGGCGATACGTGCAGCTTCTATTTGACGTGAGGTAATCCATTTTGGCTCTAAAGATTTTAGTCCAAAATCCCCAAATTCTATTTGGGCACCACGCGTGGCAAGACCTTTTACGCGTCCTTTTTGTTGTTTTCTGAATTTGGTTCTTTTTGGTAGTAACATGTCTTCTTCTTGTTTAAAATTCTATTACGGTCTGTCGTTTCTTGGTCTGGCTGGTCCACCACCGGTTGGACGAGGGCCACGGCTTGTATTATCGCGTCTGGTATCGGTTCCGCCTCTGCTATCTCTTGAATCACGGCCACCACCAGTATTTCCACCTCTTCTGCGATCTCTATCTCCACTTGGAGCTCCTGGTCTGCGTTCAGGTCCTGTATTACCTGCACCCAAATTCATAGAAAGATCTCTCTTACCATAGATTTCTCCACGCATGATCCAAACCTTGATTCCAATTTTACCATAAACCGTTAAGGCTTCTGCTATATGATAATCAATATCGGCACGGAAAGTGTGCAATGGAATTCTACCATCTTTATATTGTTCAGAACGAGCCATCTCTGCACCATTCAACCGACCTGAAATCATAACTTTGATTCCCTCTGCTCCCATACGCATTGATGATGCAATCGCCATTTTGGTAGCACGTTTGTATGAAACACGGCCTTCAATTTGTTGTGCGATTGATTCCGCAACCAGTCTGGCTTCTGTTTCAGGGCGCTTTATCTCGAAGATGTTGATTTGAACATCTTTCTTAGTCAATTTTTTTATTTCTTCCTTAATCTTGTCTACTTCAGATCCGCCTTTACCAATTACGATACCTGGTCTGGCTGTATGAACTGTAATAATAATACGCTTAAGCGTTCTCTCAATTACAATTCTTGAGATGCCACCACGTTGGATACGCGCATGAAGGTATTTGCGGATTTTATAATCTTCGGCTATTTTCTCACCAAAGTTTTTTCCACCGAACCAATTAGATTCCCATCCACGGATGATACCTAATCTTATACTTATCGGATTTACTTTTTGACCCATTATTTCTTGATAAACCTAATTAATTTATGTTTTCTATTGATTCACCTACAACATCAACGATTATCGTAACATGGTTTGAACGCTTGCGGATTCTATATGCCCTTCCCTGAGGAGCTGGACTAAGTCTCTTTACAGTTCTTCCCTGATTTACAAATATCGATTTTACAACCAATCCTGTTCCCTCATCTACCTTTTCATCGTTTTTTAGTTGCCAGTTTGCAATTGCAGATAACAACAGTTTTTCAATATAAAGGGCATAAGCCTGCTTCTGGTTAAATTTTAAAATGCTTAAAGCCCTGTTTACATTGATACCTCTGATTTGGTCAACAACCAAACGCATTTTACGAGGTGACAAAGGGCAATTATTTAATTTGGCTATTGCTTCCATATTATCTGTTTCCTGAATGTCCTTTGAATGTACGGGTAGGAGAAAATTCACCTAATTTATGACCAACCATGTTTTCGGTTACATATACCGGAATAAACTTGTTTCCATTATATACAGCGAATGTATGTCCTATAAAATCAGGAGTGATCAATGATCTGCGACTCCATGTTTTAATAACGTTTTTCTTTTTAGCCTCGTTCATAGTCTCAATCTTACGAAAGAGTTTTACATCTACAAACGGACCTTTTTTAAGCGATCTTGGCATAATTATTTCTTCCTTCTTTCAATGATTAATTTATTGGAAATCTTATTTGGGTTACGTGTCTTATGACCTTTCAGTCCTGTACCCTTTCTTGTGCGTGCTTGACCACCTTTAGCGCGTCCTTCACCACCACCCATTGGATGATCTACCGGATTCATCGCTGCAGGACGTGTTCTTGGACGACGACCCAACCATCTGCTTCTACCTGCTTTTCCTTTGTTTTCTAAACTGTGATCAGGATTACTTAAGGAACCCATAGTGGCAGAACATGTAGAAAGTATCATACGGGTTTCACCGGATGGTAATTTTACTACAACATATTTTCCGTCACGCGAGGTAAGTTGAGCACTTGCACCCGCACTTCTAACAATTTTTCCACCTTGATTAGGATTTAATTCAATGTTGTGAATTATACTACCCAAAGGCATATCACTCATAGGTAATGAATTTCCTAATTCGGGTGTTGAACCTTTACCAGAAGTTATTTTTGCTCCAACTTTTATTCCGTTTGGAGCTAAAATGTACCTTTTTTCACCATCAGAATATTCAACTAAAGCTATAAAACAAGTACGGTTTGGATCATATTCAATTGTTTTAACCTCACCTGCTACACCGGTTTTATCTCTTTTGAAATCTATAATCCTGTATTGCTGTTTGTGTCCACCGCCAATATAGCGCATGGTCATTGTTCCTTGATTGTTACGACCACCTGATTTTTTGATTGAGATAATCAAACTTTTTTCAGGTTTTGAAGCCGTAAGTTCTTCAAAGGTATTCGCTATTCTGAAGCGCGTTCCCGGGGTTACCGGATTTAATCTTTTAACTCCCATGACTTAGATATTTTCAAAGAAATCTATTTTTTGTCCCTCTTTTAAATGTACAAGTGCCTTTTTGAAATTAGGCTTCTTGCCATTGATAACTCCTGCTTTGGTAAAACGTGACTTGCGTTTTCCTCTTACCAAGATGGTGTTTATCCTCTCTACCTCTACGTTATAAGCCTTTTCAATGGCGGCTTTAATTTCGTCTTTTGAGGCAGCTTTATCTACAACAAAACCTACCTGAGCGGTTTTATCGGATATTTTGGTCATTTTTTCCGTTAGTAACGGACGTTTCAAAATAGTCATATCAGGCTGTTAAAACTTCTTCTATTTTTATGATTGAATTTTCCACTAATACAAGCCTTGTAGCTTTCATGATTTGGTATGTATTCAAATCTGAGGCAACCATCACTTCCGATTTTGGAATGTTACGTGATGAAAGATGTATATTCTTGTTGTAGTCTGGTAGAACAAACAAAGTCCGTTTGCCACCCATGTTTAAGGTGTTAACCATTGAATTAAACTCCTTTGTATTTGGCTTCGCAAATTCGAAAGCTTCCATCACAACGATGTTGTTATCTTTCAGTTTATAAGCTAAGGCAGACATACGGGCTAATTTCTTTAGTTTTTTATTTAGTTTAAAACTGTAATCCCTTGGTCTTGGTCCATGAATACGACCACCACCTACACGGGTACCAGACTTTAAACTGCCGGCACGAGCTGTACCTGTACCTTTCTGACGTTTAATTTTTCTTGTAGAAGCACTAATCTCAGACTTGTCTTTTGATTTATGTGTTCCTTGGCGTTGGTTGGCCAAATATTGCTTTACATCAAGGTAGATTGCGTGATCATTAGGCTCAATGGCAAATACACCATCATTTAACTCAACCTGACGACCTGTATCGTTTCCTTTTATATCTATTACGTTCAGCTTCATCTTATTTTTCAATTATAACCATGGAACCATTAAAACCTGGTATCGCGCCTTTTACAACCAATAGATTGTGTTCGGCATCTACCTTTAATACTTCAAGGTTAGTGATTTTAACTCTGTCACCGCCCATACGTCCTGCCATTCTCATTCCTTTAAAAACTTTTGAAGGATAAGAAGATGCCCCAAGAGAACCTGGTGCTCTTAATCTATTATGCTGACCGTGGGTAGCACCACCAACTCCTGCAAATCCATGGCGTTTTACAACACCTTGAAAACCCTTACCTTTTGAAGTGCCGATTACATCGACAAACTCTCCAACTTCAAAACCACTTACATCCAATGAATCGCCTAGGCTTAGCTTTCTTTCGAAATGTGCAAATTCACACACTTTCGTTTTAGGGGCTGTATTTGCTTTCGCAAAATGACCTATCAGCGGTTTGGGTGTGTTTTTTGGTTTGCGGTCACCAAAACCAAGTTGAATAGCACTATAGCCATCAATCTCCTCGGTTTTTATTTGGGTAACCACACATGGGCCTGCCTCAATAACAGTACACGGAATTAATTTTCCGCTTTCTGCAAAGATGCTGGTCATGCCAACTTTTTTACCTATTATTCCAAACATGATTATATATTATTCTTTATTTATTTTTGATTCTTAATTTATCTTCGCTCCTAAATGTCTATCACACTTTAATTTCAACATCCACACCACTTGGAAGTTCAAGTTTCATCAATGCATCAACAGTTTTTGCCGTTGAGCTGTAGATGTCTAGCAATCGCTTGTATGAACAAGTTTGAAACTGCTCCCGCGCTTTTTTGTTAACGTGTGGAGATCTCAATACTGTGAAAATTCTTTTCTCGGTTGGTAATGGAATAGGTCCATTAACTATCGCTCCTGTGGCTTTCACAGATCGCACAATCTTTTCGGCTGATTTGTCAATCAGGGTGTGATCGAACGACTTTAATTTAATTCTTATTTTCTGGTTAACCATGATATTATGCGTTTGCTTTAACTCCCTTTACTTTTTCAATAATTTCTTCAGACATACTCTTCGGAACTTCATGATAATGTGAAAATTCCATTGATGAAGTTGCTCTGCCTGATGTGATAGTGCGCAACGTTGTAACATATCCAAACATTTCAGATAAAGGCACTTTACCTTTTATTACCTGTGCACCAGCTCTTTCCTCAAGCCCTTCTATTAACCCACGTCTTCTGTTCAAGTCACCTTGTACATCACCCATATAATCAGCAGGAGTAACAATTTCCAATTTCATAATTGGCTCAAGTATAATAGGATTAGCATGTTTAACAGCATCTCTATAACCTTGTTTTGCAGCTAATTCAAAAGAAATTGAATCCGAGTCAACTGCGTGGTAAGATCCATCAAACAATCTCACTTTCATTGTTTCAATTGGATAGCCTGCAAGAACACCGTTCTTCATGGCTTCTTTGAAACCTTTTTCAACAGAGGGTATAAATTCACGTGGAATAGAACCACCGACAATCTGATTTACGAATTGTAGTCCTTCACCAACGAAATCTGCATCTACTGGAGAAATTTCAAATTGAATATCAGCAAATTTTCCACGACCACCAGTTTGTTTTTTGAAAATTTCACGGTGTTTGTATGAACCTTTGAAAGCTTCTTTATATGCAACCTGAGGGGCTCCTTGGTTGATTTCGACTTTAAATTCGCGACGTAAACGGTCAACGATAATTTCAAGATGTAGTTCACCCATTCCACTTATAATGGTTTGGCCTGTTTCTTCATCAGTTTTTACTTGGAAAGTTGGATCCTCTTCGGATAATTTACCCAAAGAAACACCTAACCTATCAGAATCTGTTTGAGTTTTAGGCTCTATAGCTAAACCGATTACAGGTTTAGGGAAATTCATGGCTTCAAGAATGATTGGGAATTTTTCCTCACATAATGTATCGCCTGTTTTAATATCTTTAAATCCAACGACAGCTCCAATATCTCCTGCACCTAGGTATTCAATAGGATTTTGTTTGTTAGCATGCATTTGGAATATTCTCGAGATACGTTCTTTGTTTCCACTTCGCGTGTTAAGCACATAAGAACCTGCATCCAGCTTGCCAGAATAAACGCGGATAAAAGCCAAACGTCCAACATAAGGATCGGTTGCAATTTTGAAAGCCAAAGCAGCAAATGGTTCTTTGTAATCAGGCTTTCTGCTAACTTCCTCTTCAGTATCAGGATTTGTACCGATAATTTGTTCACGGTCAAGTGGACTTGGCATCAATTCCATCACTAGGTCAAGCATAGTTTGAACACCTTTGTTTTTAAAAGATGAACCACAAACCATAGGAACAATCTTCATATCAAGACAGGCTTGACGCAAAGCATCCAATATTTCTCTTTCAGTTATAGAAGCTGGGTCTTCGAAGAATTTCTCCATCAACCTATCATCATATTCAGAAACTGCTTCAAGTAATTTTTCTCTCCACTCAGTCGCTTCCTCAATCATATCATCAGGAATTGGAATGGTTTTATAGGTCATTCCCTTGTCGGCTTCGTTCCAAACCATACCGCGGAAATTGATTAAATCAACCACACCTGTAAATCCATCTTCAGCACCGATTGGCAACTGTAATGGAACAGCATTGCTCCCTAACATTTCACGTACCTGATTGACAACCATAAGGAAATCTGCACCTGAACGGTCCATTTTATTTACGAAACCAATACGCGCAACATTGTAATTATTGGCAAGTCTCCAGTTCGTTTCTGATTGAGGCTCAACACCATCAACAGCACTAAAAAGAAAAACAAGGCCATCCAAAACACGTAAGGAACGATTTACCTCAACAGTAAAATCAACGTGTCCTGGAGTATCTATAATATTGATGTGATAATTATTATCACGGTATTTCCAGAAAACGGTGGTTGCAGCAGAAGTGATTGTTATCCCTCTTTCTTGCTCCTGAACCATCCAATCCATTGTAGCAGCACCATCATGCACTTCTCCGATTTTGTGGTTAACACCGGAGTAATACAAAATACGCTCGGTAGTTGTAGTTTTACCTGCATCAATGTGGGCTGCAATCCCAATGTTTCTAGTATATTTTAAATCTCTTGACATTTATTTAGGCCCTGAAATGTGAGAATGCTTTGTTGGCATCCGCCATCTTGTGAGTATCTTCTTTCTTTTTTACTGACGAGCCTTCACCTTTAGCAGCAGCAAGTATTTCACCTGCTAATTTTTCAGCCATTGATTTCTCGTTTCTTTTGCGACAATAAGTAAGCATCCATTTGGTACCTAAAGCAACTCTTCTTTCAGGTTTTACTTCTGTTGGAATTTGAAAAGTTGAACCTCCAACTCTTCTTGCTTTTACCTCAACGGTAGGCATAACATTGTTAAGTGCTTTGCGGAATACTTCCACACCTTCTTCTTCAGGAAGTTTCCCCCCAACAATATCAATTGCATCATAAAATATTTTACGGGCCTGGCTTTTTTTACCATCCTGCATCATACAATTGATAAACCTTGAAATCAGCACATCGTTAAAACGTGGATCAGGGGTTTGAATTCGCTTTTTTGCTCTTGACTTCCTCATTACTTTTTAATATCTTTAGCTTTTGGTCTCTTAGCCCCGTATTTAGATCTGCGTTGTCTGCGTCCTTCAACACCGGCGGTGTCTAATGCTCCACGCACAATGTGGTAACGTACCCCTGGAAGATCTTTTACCCTTCCGCCTCGCACAAGTACGATGGAGTGTTCCTGAAGATTGTGACCTTCTCCAGGAATATAGGCATTTATTTCTTTGCTGTTGGTTAATCTTACCCTCGCTACTTTTCTCATAGCAGAGTTTGGTTTTTTCGGTGTAGTCGTATAAACCCTAGTACATACGCCTCTTCTTTGAGGGCATGAATCAAGCGCAGGTGATTTGCTCTTGAACACTGGGGCTACACGGCCTTTACGGACTAATTGCTGTATGGTAGGCATTTGCTTTTTCTCTACAATTTTTTAAAGGACTGCAAAAGTATGATTTTTAAAATAAAATACAAACCATTATTCATAAATTTTTTAAAAAATAATATATGGTTGGAAATAGGAAGGGATAATCCTTTAATTAATAAGGGGTAAGTTGGTAAGAGATAAGCCGATAAGGAATATGACGATCATTTATTAGATGCTAATATTATAGTTAAATTTCAAATTTCAATCGGTGTTAATAATGCAAGCTCTTTTCAATACTGATTAAATTGAGCTCAATGAGAGATGACATTTTGATGTGTGAAGATTCCAGCTGAATTGATATTTCGGAGAAATGAAATTATTAATAGTAGAATAAAGACTTCGTAAAACATTCAAAATAACTGCGACAATTCTAATGCGCATAACTGATTTTTAAATCATAAATTGTGACAGAGTATTATGGGATATTCAGTATTTTAAATTGAACTTGAATAAACATTATTCATAGATTGAGTTCATACAACGAAACCAAAATAACGATTGCACAGGTATTTTATAAAAAGTTGTTTCAAAGCACTGATGCGGCTGGCCATCCAAGGAAAGAGCGAACTGCAAATTTTTATCCAATTTTAGTCCTTTTACTTTTGTCTGTAAAAATTTTGAAAGCTTGTCTCGGCGCAGACGAGATTGGTTCCGATGGAGCCTTTTTATGTTACTTTTTTTGCAGAAGAAAAGTAAAAGAAGCCGTCTGCATTAAAGAATTCTGAATAAGTACAAATGTTAAATTCGTTTCTTATATGCCGAATTTATTTCGAAAGCAATCTTTCTGAAAGTTGGATTCACACCTATATAATATATAAAAGAATTAAAACACAGTGCTTTTTTAAAAGTTCTATACCCAATTCAAATTTTTAGTTATGTTTGCCCACCAAATTATAATATTAAACAAACAACTATGTTATCTGATATCGAAATAGCCCAATCAACCCAACCTCAGCACATTAAAATTATTGCTGAAAAATTAAACATTTCTGCTGACGATCTTGAATATTATGGAAAGTATAAATCAAAACTTCCATTAAGCTTGATTAATGAAGAAAAAGTTAAAGTAAGTAATCTTATCTTAGTAACAGCTCTCAGTCCTACGCCGGCAGGTGAAGGAAAAACGACCATGACAATTGGCCTAACAGAAGGTTTAAATAAAATAGGGAAACGCGCAGTAGCTGTTCTACGTGAACCATCTTTAGGGCCTGTATTCGGTGTAAAAGGTGGAGCAGCAGGCGGAGGATACAGTCAGGTTATTCCAATGGAAGATATTAATCTTCATTTTACTGGTGATTTTTCAGCAGTTGAAAAAGCAAATAACCTTTTGGCGGCCTTAATTGATAATAACATTCAGAATAAAAATGAGAACAATTTAAATATTGATCCGCGAACCGTAGCTTGGAAACGGGTTATGGATATGAACGACCGTGCCCTTCGACAAATGGTTATTGCACTGGGCGGCAAAAACGGCGGCATGCCAAGAGAATCTGGATTTAATATCACTGCTGCCTCTGAAGTGATGGCAATTTTATGTATGTCTAAAAACCTAAAAGATCTAAAGGAAAAATGTGGTAATATATATATAGGTAATACTTACAACGGGAAACCAATTTTTGCACGCGATTTAAAAGCACAGGGTTCAATGGCTGCTTTACTTAAGGATGCCATTAAACCAAATCTTGTTCAAACCCTTGAAGGTAATCCTGTTATTATACATGGTGGACCTTTCGCCAATATCGCACAAGGCACAAATACAATCCTCGCCACCAAGATGGGAATGAGTTTGTCGGAGTACGTTGTAACTGAGGCTGGTTTCGGAGCAGACCTTGGTGCCGAAAAATTCTTAAATATAAAATGTGGTTATGCTGGCATTGTGCCAAAATGCGTCATGATTGTAGCAACAGTTCGCGCACTTAAATATCATGGTGGCATGGATGTAAAAGAATTGAAAACAGAAAATGTGGAAGCCCTTAAAAAAGGTTTTGTTAATCTTGAAAAACATCTTGAAAATGTGAAAAGCTTCGGTATTACACCAGTGGTTGTTATCAATAAATTTTATGCCGACAGTCAAGCAGAGGTTGATACCCTTATACAGTTAGTTGAAAACAAAGGTTTTTCAATTGCAGTGGGTGCAGGTTTTGAGCATGGGGGAGAAGGAATGAAAGCCATTGCTGAAACAGTGGTTGCCGCTATTGCAAAAAACAATGATACTTTCAAGCCCACCTACGATTGGAATGATTCTGTTGAAAATAAAGTAAATGCCATTGCAACAAAAATTTATGGTGCTGATAAAGTTGAATATGCGCCAAAGGCCGAAGCTGATCTTAAGAAAATTTATAAAATGGGCTTTGATAAATTGCCAATATGTATGGCCAAAACGCAATATTCTTTGACCGATAATCCAAAAAAAATTGGCAGACCTGCAGGCTTTCATATCACTGTACGCGAATTTGAATTTGCAACCGGTGCTGGATTTATTATTCCGGTTTGTGGCGAAATGATGCGCATGCCGGGTTTGCCTCAAATTCCATCTGCTGAAGCAATAGATGTTGATGATGAGGGTAAAATTTCTGGATTGTTTTAAGTAGCTTTTAAGAGCATTGATAAAATAAAATGTTTTTTTTTGGATGAACTTTTAAAACCCATTCACCAACATTTGCGTATTATTCATCATTAAAAATTATAAAGTATGAAAAAATTATTAATCCTGATTTTACTTCATAGTTTACAAAGTAACATAATTGCTCAACAATTAGAATGGTATGAAACACTAAACGCTAAAGGGCCGATAAACCAATCTACTTTTCCAAATTGTAGGCTGCATAATGTAAACGATAAAATAGTTTTATCAGATAACACATGTGCAAAGAGTGTTGGTGTAGAAGGTACTGGTCAGATATTGCAAACAGGAAGTGATAATTCAGATGCTTATTTTGCAAGCTTTAACGATAAAGGAGAAATCGAAAATTCTCAAATAATTTATACCTCTAATAGTTTAGAAGGAATGATGGTATAATTAGCATTGTACATAATAAATACAATAATTTAATTTACTGTAGCTTTCAAACCAATAGTGATAGTGTAAGATTTAATAAGACCATGCCTTGGAAAATTGTTTCTAAAAAGAAGAATACAACCATAACATCTTTCCTAATAATATATGATAACAATTTTAATTATATAGAGTCTAATCCCTTTTATTCATACAATGGGTGCCAACTTCAAGAAGTTAAAATTGATAAAATGGGGAATATATTTATGAGCGGTCACTTTCAAGACAGCCTTCAGTATAATGGAAAATTAGTTATGAAGAATAAATCAATTTATGGTTATAATTTTTGATAAAACTAGACAATAAGAATAAAGTCCAGTGGGTCAATGA
>Ga0163144_10008783_pt1 | contig 21807 bp, 18 predicted proteins | sample OliLak19BULKMAT1_FD_123175 | JGI IMG/M metagenome (GOLD analysis project Ga0163144, IMG submission 123175) | Freshwater microbial mat bacterial communities from Lake Vanda, McMurdo Dry Valleys, Antarctica - Oligotrophic Lake LV.19.BULKMAT1 | ecosystem: Environmental > Aquatic > Freshwater >... | reverse complement strand
TCCTGCCATGTGCCGCCCTCGACGCCGTGCGTGCCGGTGGCGAAGTGCATCAGGAGCCGGTCCTCAACCTTGTCCGGATGGGCGGAGAGCGTGGCGGGCAGGAGGCAGCCGAGAAGCGTGGCCAATTGAAACGAATGCCTGGAAATCATCGGTTGGTGGAGGCGTTGCAGGTGAAGTCGAAGATGTCGAAGTTGCGGAGGTCGCCGGCGGCGCGCGCGGCGTAGGCGGGCGAGAGCGGTTCGCTGAGAAGGAACGGCACCATCTCCTCGTAGCGCCCGCCGTGGGAACGGAGAGTCGAGCCGACGGCCTTCAGATCATGGTCCTCCGGCGTGCGGCCGAGAACCACGTCGCGGCCGGAGACGACGACCAGTTCGCCGAGGCGATCGGCGGGCAGCTCCAGTTTCCGAGCGGCGGTGGCGCGGTCGTAAACTTCGGTGACGCCGGGAAGTTCTCCGATCCATTTGGCCACCTTGCCGGGATCGATCCCTTCCGGGACATGGACGACCGCATAGGAACCGAGCGCGCCGTGGTGGGCCACGTAGGGATCGGTGATCGGCAGGATGACGCGGAACTCGGCCTCGAAGGCGTCGACCAATCCCCTCTCCAAGTAGATCACGTTGGGCGAACCGTCGGGCTTGCGCTTGGCGTTCATGCCGTGGTCGGCCGTGACGCCGATGACCGCGCCGAGGTCGAGCAGGCGCCCCAGCTCCGCGTCGATGGCGGCGTAGAACTCGATCGCCTCCGGCTCTTCCGGGGCGAACTTGTGCTGCATGTAGTCGGTCGTGCTGAGGTAGAGGAAGTCGGCCCGACCGGCTTCGAGCAGCTTGACCCCCGCTTTGAGGACATAGATCGATGCGTCGCCGGAATAGATCTGAGGTGTGGGGCCGACGAGCGTTTCCACCTCCTCGATTCCGTGGGTCGAGAGGCGCGCGTCCCGGGCTTTCTCGGAGGAGAAGGCGATGCCGCCATGAGAGATCAACCCGTTGGCGAAGATGTCGCGCAGCTTCTCCTTGGCGGTGACGACGGCGACCTTTCTTCCGGCGGCCTGCGCGGCCGGGAACAGCGTCGGCACGCGGACGAAGGCGGAGGAGTTCATCATCACCTCTTGGCCAGAAGCAGGATCGAGGAAGAAGTTCCCGCTCATGCCGTGGACCGACGGCGGAGTGCCGGTGACGATGGAGGCGTTGTTGACGTTGGTGAACGTCGGCATGGCCGCGCGCGCCATCCCGCGCCATCCCCGCACGGAGATGGCTTGGAGATGGGGCATGCGTCCGCGCGCCATGGCGGCGTCGAGGTATTCGTCGGCCGAACCGTCGAGGCAGACGACGGCGACGGGCCTGGCGGGCGGCGTGTAGGTGCGGCCGTTGGCGGAGAACGAGGATGCGGTGGGCATGGTTGATTCCGTCACTTCGCGGACGGAGCGGTGGCAGTGAACGCCTCAAGGACGGGCTTGGCGATCCAAGCCTGCGGCGTCTTCACGCCGAGCACGTGGGCGATGGTTGCAGCGGTGTCGTAGGTGTTGATCGGCGACTTGATCTCGTGTCCGACGGCGATGCCGGGACCGGCGATGATCCAGGGGATCTCCAGCTCGATCATGGTATTACCGCCATGCTTCTTGCCGGTGCCGCCATGGTCGGCGGTCATGAGGAAAACAGTGTCCGCCTCGTCGCCCGTTTCGCGCACGGCAGCGACGATGTCGCCGATGAGGCCGTCGACGAGATCGACGGTCTTGAAGTAGGACGGCGTCTCCCAGCCGAAGCCGTGGCCGGTGTGGTCCACGTCGTCAAAGTGGATGAAGAGCAACGAGGGTTTGTGCTGCTTCCAATAGGCGATGGCGCGTTCGGAAGTAAGGATTGAACCCTTCACGTGCTCGACGGTGTCGGCGACTCCCGGCTCGATCAGTCGGCCGAAGTCGCTCCAATCATGGATGGCGGCGGTGTGGGCGGCGGGCCGCTGCTCGCGCAGCAGCCGGAAAATGGTGGGGAAATGTCCCGAGGGGCCGGCGACGGTGGGAAGGAACTCCATCTTGTTCGTCTGCCAGTCATTCGACGTGACGCCGTGCTGCTCGGGGCCGGCGCCCATGATCATGGAGGCCCAGTTCGGGCTGCTGGAGGTGGGCATCACGCCCCGGGCCTTGAGGGTCCACGACCCGCGCAGCATGAGCTTCGCGAGGTTCGGCGCGTTGGTGCCTCTGAAGGCCACGCTGCCCATGCCGTCGCAGCCCAGGACGATGACGTGCTTCGCTCCCGCGACTTGGGCCGGAGATGTGAATGTGGAAAGGAGGACGAAGGCGAACCCGAGAACGAAGGGCGCGGCGAGTGGTCTCATGCGATGCGATGAATTGGAGGACGGACCCTGTTAAAACGGTTCCTGGCGGGCCCGATGTGACACACGGAAGCACACATCGGAACCCGCCAGGAAATTCACTTCCATCCAGAAGTGAAAAATTGGAAGGGCGGCCGGCTCACCGGCCACCCATGGATCTGACTACCGGCTGAGCCGGTAGAATGTGGGGGCTCCGGTGGCGGGCAACACGATGTTGCTGACACCGTCGGTGTTGGGCACATCGCTCCAGACGATCGGAGCGGCGAGGCTGGTGGTGCTCTGGAGCTTGAGGCCTGAGGCGCCCGTCCAGCTCATGCTGATGTTGCTGCCGGACGGCACGGCGGTGATGGAGCCGGCGGCGATGGCCACTGCCCTGGTGACTTCGAGACCGGCCTGGCCGACGGCGTATACAGCCGTGGCTTCCTGCTGGGTCAGAGCGCGACGCCAGATGACGACTTCATCCAGGACCGCGTTGGTGATGCCGACGCCATTGCCGTCGGTGTAGGTGCCGGTGCCGTCCTGGCCGATGTTGAACGTCTTACCGGCCGCTGCGTCGATCGAGCCGGCCCCGTTGCCGATGGACCGGGTGTCGCGGAGCACACCATCGAGGTAGGTGCGGGCGCCGTTGGTGCGGGCGAAGACGACCAGCAGGTGATGCCAGCTGCCGTCGTCGACCCTGATTCCCGGGTTGTAGTCCGTTCGGGTGCCGTTCAAATCCCGGTAGTTCCACCGAAGGCCACCGGTCGTGAAGATGACGAAGCCGGGGTTGCTGCCACTGCCCCAGTCTTTGTTTCCGAGCAGCGCGGGATCACCCTTGAAGCTGTTCGTCGGGATGAACGCCCAGAGGGCGACTGTGAAGTCGTTGGTCGCGCCGAAGCCCAGGTCCGCCGGCGTGGCGGCCCCGAACGTGGCGTAGTTGAACGAGCTTCCGTTTTGGACCGTGGTGATCTGGAGCGCACCGCTGCCGACCTTGCCGGCAACGAATCCCGGAGCCCCAACCGCGGTGGCGTTGTTTCCGCGGCCGGACGAATCGGCCGTGTTTCCGTCGAACTTCATGTAGGCGACCATATCGTTGGTGATGGCGCCGGAGAACACGCCCAGGCTCACCACGCTGCTGGTTACCGATCCGCTGGTGTTGCCGACGATCACGGAGATCGCGCCGGAATCAGACGACTGGACCGACGGGTAGAACAGGTTCGAGCCCGTGGCGCCGCCGAGCGCGGTGCCGTTCCTGAGCCACTGGAAGGTCAGCGGTTGGCGGCCCCGGGCGGCGACCGAGATCATCACCGGCCAACCGGGGCTGCTGAGCCTGGAGGCGGGCTGGGTGGTAATCTCGGGAACGGAAACGACCGTGAGTGTCGCCTGCGCGCTGGGCGTGGTGCCGTCGGAGTTCTTCACGAGGACCGAGTAGGCTCCGGCGTTGTTGGTCTCAACAGACGCGATGGTGTAGGTCGCGTTGGTGGCGTTGAGGATGTTCGCCCCGTTAAACTGCCACTGGTAGGTGTAGGGAGGATTGATCGTGGCCGCGACGGTGAAGGTAACAGGGCTGCCGACGTCGATCTTCTGCGAGGCAGGCTGCGTCGTGAGGACGGGAGTGTTGATGCTGTAGACGCCGATGTCGTCGAGCGACCAATACCAGCTGCCGGTGCCGGTCTGGAGGAAGCGGAAGCGGACCGTGGCCCGGCCGTCGCCGGACGGAACGCGGAGGACTTCGATGCGTTTGGACTCGAAGGAGTCGTCGTTGATGCGGCCGCTGATGTTGGCGGGCTTGATGGAGGAGATGGGGGCGAGGACGAACGCGCCGTAGTTCGTGGCGTAGGCGGCACCGGCATCGACGGTGTTCATGGTGGCGGCGACGTCGACGACCCCGTTGGTGCGCTTCACGTCGGCCACGCCGCCTTCATCGTCCAGCAGGTAGGTCAAGGGCAGCCAGTTGGCTCCCTGGTCGATGGAGTATTCCACCGCGCCCAGGCTGTCCTGGTTCTGCTCATAGGAGCTGAAGAAACCGAGGAAGATGTTCGATTTGCCGGTCAGGTTGTAGTCGGGCGAATAGGCCACCTGGACCTGCGAACCGCCACGGTTGTCGGACTCGCCGTAGAGCGTGTTGCCGCGGATGAGTCCGTTGAGCAGGGAGCCGTTCAGGACGATCGGGTTCCGGTTGAACCGGCGGGTGTCGAGGGAGTAGAGGAGGTTGCTGCTGACAACCACGAAGTCCTTGTAGGAATCCGAGGTGAAGTTGTTTAGGTCGAAGCCGGCCGTCAGGGAAGTGGTGAGGTTGGTCAGGGTCCATCCGGCCGGAACGGCTCCTTCCGATGTGGATTCAAAATCCTCGAAGAACAGCGGCGGCGGTAGCGTGACGGACTGGTATTGGCCCACAGTGAAGGTCCAACGGTTCGACGAGACGCCCGCCACATTGTCAGACCAGACCAACGCGGCTGCGTGAAGGGAACCGGGCGCCAGAATGTTTGTGGTCGCGTAGGAGATGTCGAACCCGTCGGCCACGACGCCGACAGTCGGAGTCACAACGCCGCCGTCGAACCAAAGCTGGATGGACGGCTGCGAGATGACGGTGTCGCCGTTCTTCAGCGCCGCCGTGATCGTCGGGATTGGAGCCACACCTGTGACGCTCACGCCGGGAGAGCGCGTGAGGATGTAGGAAGGAACCGGCGGAATGACCTGCGGAACACCGGCGGCCGTCGCGGCTCCGAGTGCGAGCATCTGTCCGGCGTTCAACGCGGTGGGCCGGAGCTGGACACTGTTCACGAAGCCGGCGGCGGCGTTGCCCTTCTCGTCGTTGAAGAGGATGGACGTTCCCGGCGCATCGAGCGCCCAACGGTCCAGAGTGGTGATCGCCTCGGTGCCGACTTCCAGGCCGTCCACATACTTGCGGATCTGGCCCGCGGCGCCGTCGACCACAAACCCGATGCGATACCAGGTATTGGCCGCAATGGTTCCATGAAACGTGCGCGAGCCGACGCCGTTACCGGAGCTTACGAAGAGTTCCGCCGTGTTCGCGACTCCCTGGATCACGCCCTTATCGGCGTCGAGGATGCCACGGGTCTTGCCGGTCGAGGCCGACGGGTAGAGGACGTCGAGGACCAGGGTGTAATTGTTCTGGAGGCTACCGGAATCGCCGCTGTTGGGGCCGGCCATCACGTAGCCCATGCCGTTCGTGCTGGCGGGAAAGCCCATGACGGTGGCGACGGCACCGTTGATCAGCGGCAGGCCGAGCGCGGTCGTGGTGCCGAACACAGTGTTGGTCGCGGTATTGTTGCCGACGCCGTCACGATAGGTTAGCGCGGAGCCAACCGTGGCGTTCAGGTTGCCGGTGTTGAAGTCCCACTGGCCCGATGGCTGGGCCAACGAGGTGAGGGCGGAAGCGGTGAGGAGCCCGGTTGCGAGGCTGTTCCTCAGGATGTGTTTCAATGTCATGGATGGGGTCGGTTGTGGTCCCGCCAACAGGGCGGAACCGTGGGGAGTTTTTTTGGCGGGAAAAATGACTGGGCCCTATTTGCGGGCGCGGTAGGCGGCCAGAGCCTTCTCCGCGCGGGCGTCGCCGTTCTTGGCGGCCTTCGCGAGTTCCTGGAGTGAGCTCATCAGGGCGTCTCCCGCAGCGCGTTGTTGCTCGGGTGTGAGTTCGGGGTTTCGGCTCACGCCGTAGAGCGCGACGAAGCCGTCCGTGTTGTTGTTGTTGCGCAACGAAGTGGTGGCTGCTTGGACGACCGTGCGGATCTCGCTGGAGGCGTTCGCGAACGCAGTGTCGAGGGATGCGGCCGTTTTTTGGGGATCCGCAGGTGCGGGTGCCTTGCGCCCGTCGCATCCGCTTGGGAGGGCCAGGGCCGCGGCAAGCAGCATTGCGGGTCCGAACTTGATCGATGGTGAAAAGAGCATGGGTATCTCCTACTTCTTCGGATCCTCGGTTCCGGTGAACCACCGGAAGTCGACTCCGGTCTTGGAGTAGGGAACTGACGAGGCGTGGCCGTCGGCCCAGAGCACCTGGCACTTCTTGTTGTGCCGCCACCATTCGTATTCCATCTCGATGCCGGGATAGAGGGAGGCGAGGCTATACTTCCATTGGGTCAGGCATTCGGACCTGCCTGGAAACAAGCCTATCGTGTCCGTGTCTCCTTCCATGGCCTGTTCCGCCGCGTCCGTGGCGAAAATCATCTGCGAAGGATTCTTGTAGGAGGTCGTTTTCTTGGGACCGGACTGCGTCGAATCGTAGGCTTGGACGATGAAGCGGTTGATCCCGTAGCTGGAGTTAAGCCACCACTCAGAAGGATAGTTCAGGCCGTCCTCACGCCATTCATCGACCACCTTGGCATTCGGACACCGGAAAACCTTCCGCGTGCCGCCGAACAGGTTCAGGTAGGCGATGCCCCAGTAGGCCTTGGAATCATTGGGTGAAAGCAGAGTCTCGGTCCTCGGGTTTGCCGACCATTGACCGTTGTTTGGGGTGCTCCCGTTGATGTGATGGAACGTCTCGCCGTTCTCCTGGGCGTAGAGCTGCGTGCCGATGCCGATCTGACGGAGATTGTTCAGGCAGGTCGCGGCCTTGCTCTTCTCCTTCGCCTTGGCCAGCGCCGGCAGGAGCAGGCCGGCGAGGATCGCGATGATGGCGATGACGACCAGGAGTTCGATCAAAGTGAAGCCGCTGCGGTGCGGTGGCTGTGGACGATTCGTGATCATTGGTAGCTTCGCCGGGATGGGAAAGGGGCACGCCAGGCGGACCCCGGTTGGGAGTGGGGTAGACCACCCGGCTGCCGAGAACCTCGGACATGCGTGTGACAAACCTTCGGAGGGATTGTCACGATCGCGCCACAATCGCTAGACGGGGCCGTTTCAAATCCGGCATCTGATCGTCACGAATGCCCAATGGACGGTGAGTGCTCGTCCGGTCGATGGTCCCTTCGATTTCTAGCATGTCCTCGCTCTCCTATTCCTCCTTTGATGCTGTGGTCGTCGGCGCCGGGATCGTCGGTTTGGCCAATGCGCTCGCGCTCGCTAAACGCGGCCTGAAGGTCGTGGTGCTCGAACGCCACGAACGGGCACACGGTGCATCGATCCGCAACTTCGGGATGGTCTGGCCCATCGGCCAGCCGGCGGGCCCCCTCTTCTCCCAGGCGCAGCGCTCGCGTGACATCTGGACCACGCTCGGCGGGGAAGCGGGTTTCTTCATCCGTGAAACGGGCTCGCTCCATCTCGCCCATCACGAGGACGAGGCGGCGGTGCTGAGGGAATTTGCGCGCATGGCGCCGGATCTGTGTGTCCCGGTGCAGCTGCTGTCCCCGGCGGAAACGTTGGCGCGGTCGCCGATGGCCAATCCGACCAATCTCCGTGGTGCGCTCTGGAGCGCCGGCGAAGTCTGCGTTGACCCACGCGAAGCGATCGCGCTGCTGCCGGCGTATCTGAACCGGATCTTCGGCATCGAGTTCCGCTTCGGCACGCCCGTCGTGCGGATCGAGGATGGCGCGGCGGTCACTTCGGAGGGGCGAATCTTTCGCGCGCCGAGGATCGTGATCTGCACAGGCGAAGATCTCCAGTCGCTCTTCCCCGAGGTCTACGCCGGCTCGGGAATCCGCCGCTGCAAACTGCAGATGCTGCGGACCGTTCCGCAGCCGGCGGATTGGAATCCCGGACCGATGGTTGCCAGCGGTCTTACGCTGCGGCACTACGCGATCTTCCAGATCTGTCCGTCACTCAAGGCGCTGCGGGAACGCGTCGCGCGCGAAACTCCCGAACTGGACCGCTTCGGCATCCACGTGATGGTGTCGCAGCATCGCGACGGGGGAATGGTTCTGGGAGATTCCCACGAATACGGCGCTGACATCACGCCGTTCGATCGAGCTGAGATCGACGATCTGATCCTGCGCGAACTGAAGCCGATCGTAAGCCTTCCGAATTGGGACATCGCCGAACGCTGGCACGGAGTTTACGCGAAACATCCGACGCAGGCCGAGTTCATCGCGGAGCCGGCCCCAGGTGTCGTGGTGATGAACGCGCTGGGCGGGGCAGGAATGACGCGGTCATTCGCCGTGGCCGAAGATTTCTGGAGCCAGCGCTAGCGACTGGCATCGCGGCGATGTTTCCGTGCAAAGAAAGCCCACGCTCCGACCAGCGAGGCGACGGCAAACCCGGAGACGATCCAGCACGTCAGCTCGAAGAAGCCGAGGAATCCCCCGGAAACCTTGAGATACGGCTTGGCGAACATCACGGCCACGTAGCCGAGGTAGCCTGAGGCATCTGCCAGATACATGAGGTAACCCATGTTCCCCCGATCGCGCGTCAGGGCGATCAGTCGCTCGAAGATCGTCGTGTGAACCGCCACGTAGGGCAGATATAGGCCGAGGCCGACGAGGACCATGAATGGAAAGGCCCCAAGCCATCCGGCCGTTTTCGCGAGGAGTGCCACGATCAGGAGGCCAAAGCCGAAGATCGCTACGCCCATTCCCGCGAAGAAGGCGCGGCGGTTGTCGCGGATCAGGACGACCGATCCGTTGACGGCCATCACGCCGAGAGCGACCCACATCTCCGACGTGGTGAAGACGGACGGCTGGCCGGAGGTTCCGAGGCCTGTCCAGATCTCGGGTGCGAAGTCGGCGCGAAGGCTTCGGAGGATGGTGACAAGCAGGAAGGCCAGCGTGATCAGGCCGAGCCCGGCGCCGTGTTTGCGGAGCATGGTCCAGCGGTCGCGGGCGGTCATCGGCATGCGTGCCGACCGTTCGGCGACGTCCCTATGATCGGGCGGCGGGATGCGCCGGAGCATCTCGACGAACAAAACCAACGGGACAAGGAAGATCAGCCCGGCCATGAATGGCATCCATGCTTCGGTGACCCCCGCTTTGAGAAGCCAGGCTCCGACCGACTTCGTGAAACCATCCGCAAGGATGAAGCTGACGCAGAGCCCGGCCACAAATGCCTCGGTCAGTCGGCGTCCCTCCAGGAATCCGAGAACAAGACCGAACACCATTCCGAGCGGCAGGCCGTTGAGGAACAGGCAGGCGGCATTGTAGGGCCGGGGGACGATCGCGAAAAGAAGCAGGGCGACCTGGGCGATTCCGATAAATCCCAGCAATGTCACCGCCCGTCGTTCCGGCCGCATTTCGGAAATGACCTTGATGCCGACCATCTTCGAAACCATGTAGCCAAGCACCTGGGATGTGACGAGCAACGCCTTGAAGCCTTCCCCCCAATCCGCGTAGCCGGCCGCGGTGAAAGGCTTGCGGAAGCCATACATGCACGCGTAGGTGCCGAACGCGGCAACGATGCACCACAGGGAAAGGAGTATTCGGTTGGAGGCCCACAGGGGTTGCCGGAGGGAGGAATCGCCCGTCGCCGTGGCTTCGCTCATGGGAAAGGCGCCCTGTCCTGGGCGGGAGAAACTAGTCGGACTTGCGGACGAAGGATTCGATCAGCGTGCGGAACTCGGTGACGGCCGGAGTCTCCATGTCCGTCACCTTGCCCATGTCGTCGTAGCGGCGCAGGCGCACTGCCGCGTCACAGTGCGGCAGTGCTTCAAACTCCCGGCCCTCCTCGTCGTTCATCGGGCCGCCCTGGAGTTTCAGGCTCAGGAGCGACGCCTCGGACAGACCGGCCAAATAGTCGGCTTCCTTCCAGCAGAGATAACGTTTGGCCGCGACATGCAGCCGGACCGGTTCGACCACTTCTTCGACGAAATGGCGCTTCAGCCAGTTGGCCCCTACTTCCTCGTGCCGGGCATCCACTCCCTTGTCGGCGATGTCCTCCCCGAGATCATGCAGCAGATGGCCATAATCATGCAGCAGGCAGGCGGCAACCAGGTTCGGGGATTCACCGTTCCTTTGGGCGAAAGTCGCGCACTGCAACGCGTGTTGAAGCTCCGTGACCTGCTCGCCGTAGTGCCTTCCCCCGCGCGCGGCGAAGTTGCCCATGATCTCGTCGACGATTCTCGGATTGGAAGTATCCACTAGGGGCATTCTAGCCATTAGGGACATTCTAGCAACCCTGTTGGCATCCTCGTGTGAAGACACGGCAACGATCTTGTCACGAAATCTCCCAATTCCACGAAGCCAAGTGGACTGTAAGGATTCAGTTGAAGTCGAACCATTCCGTTTGCTGCGTCATTCCGGGTCCAATTATTGGATTCCCGAATCCGATTCGTAATGTTTTCCAGCTCTTCGGAGAAGATCAGCTTGTTACGATTCTTGATCCTTCGTGACGCGGCCAATTCCTAACGGGCATTCCACAAACGTATGGTCCAGTATCGGGCGCCTATCAGTAAGAGACCTCTGCAAAACGCCTGAACACGCGGCGCGTATGGCAAGTCTGAGGAGGGCATGAGACGAAGAGCGGTAGCGCAGCTCGGGCTGTTGGACGGATTGGCGGCGAAGGTTCCGGGGAACCGAGTTCCTCGAACGGCTGGAGGCGCTGGTGGACTGGACGCCCTTGCGGCGGGAGCTGGAGGCGTTGTTCACCTCCACGACCGGCCGGCTGCCGCGTCCGCTTTGGGTCGTCGCTGCTCCTGCAGCACTGCTACGGCCTCTCCGATCCGCAGTGCGAGGAGCTGATGGGCGACCGGCTGTCATGGTGTCGTTTCGTCGGGCTGGGCCTGGACGAGCCCGTGCCGGACGAGACGACCCTGGTGCGCTTCCGCGACCGGCTCGTGCATGTCGGCCTGCACCAACGGTGACGTGATTTCGCCAAAGTGAGCCAGATTTGCGACGTTTTAAGGGCGTAGATTTGCGCAGATTATGTGGCCCCAAATGGCTCCAAAGTGCCGACCCGGACAAACGCAGGCCTACTGACAAATCGTTCACGCTGCCCGGTGCCACCAAAACGCACGTGCTTCCAAAGCAGTTCAGAGGGTTTTCACAGAATTAAAATCATCTTTAATACACTATACACAAGATGGTTACGCTAGCTTCGTCTCCGCTGAATTTCCAGCTTTACCCAAGTTTTTCGCTCAACTTGGACTCTTTCTGGACTACAGAATTAGCCCTGCCTCCAAACGAATAACCTGTGTGATGCGCTCGCCGTTGAAGGACTGTGTTTCCATGGGATTTGAGCGTTGGGATTTGTGTCCCAATTCCTGTCCTTGGCGTTCCCTAAAGCCGAGACCACGAAGACGAAATACTGCCCGTGCAAACCGGTCAGCACCCGGTCTTCGCAAATCATCGGCACGCACGCGGCGGTGAACCACCCGTCGGCTTCGCTCTCCGCCGCGCCGTAGCGCGAGTTGTAGTATTTGAAATACGCCGGGTCGTCCGCGCGTTTCTGCAGCCACGGAAGCGGCCCGATAAAAATGCCCGGCACGATCGACGGCACTGTGAAGCAATCACCCCCTTCCGTCATGGCAAAGCCGAAGGTGTCCGTGCTGCCGGTGATCGCTTCGGTGGCGATGGCCGGCGACAGGCCCTCGATCTGATCGGGATCCGGCTTCTGCAATTGGTCGAAGAACTGCCGCACGTAAGCCGTAAGCGACTCGACCTTTGTGCGCTGCCCTTCGGCGAGATGGTGTCGAAGGCGAGCGACGACTTTCCCGAGCCGCTCGGCCCCGTGATCACCACGAGCCGGTCGCGCGGGATATCCACGGTCAGGCTCTTGAGGTTGTGCTGCCGCGCGCCGCGCAGGCGCAGGAAATCCTTCGACATGGAACGGATAGAGAACACGGAAGCACCGGAAGGCGAAACGAGGAATCGTCGGACGGACATGATCCGGGCCGCCTCAACGGTAGAGCTCCGCCCTGAACGTGCTCACAGGCTCTGAGACAAACGTTCCCAGCGGATAGGTGTCACATGGGACCGGAGAGGGGCAAGCGCAGCGCCACTGCCACAGGTTCCACCATCCTCCCTGAGCGCTGGTTCCTGGAACGGACCTTCGGCTGGGTCAGGCGCGCCCGCCGCCTCGTCTTCCCGCTCAGCGTTCACGACTTTTCAGACAGGCTCCAAATTATCCAGCGCGATGGCGCGCAGCAGCGTGGTTAGACCGAAGACAGCGGCGGCGAAGACGAGAAGTGCACGACGAACTGGAGTGAAGTCATGTTCATGGGATATTTTTCTTTTGCTGGCCTTGCTTTTGGTTTGCGCCGCCGGGGCCCCAGTCTTCGTTCTTCCCGCTGCTGCCGGGAAAGGCGGGCGGCTTTAATTCCTTGCGCCATTCCGCCAGAGTTGCGGCGAGGCGCTGCGCGATGTCGGGCTTTTCCGCGACGAGGTTATTCTTTTCACCGAGATCGCTGGCGAGGTCGAAAAGCTGCGCAGGTTTGCCCTCCGGCTCGATGAGCTTCCATGCGCCTTCGCGCGCCGCGAATTCCTTGGCTCGCAGCCGCCACAGCAGGCGTTTGTGCGGCGGCGTCTTCACCTCCCCGGCGAGATGCGGGACGATGTTCACGCCGTCGTAGGGTTTATCCGTCGGCATCGGCAGGCCCGCTGCGGCGAGTGCGCTGGCAAAGACATCCAGCGAAATCACGGGCTCGTCGTAAGTTTTTCCCGCCGGGAGTTTGTCCGGCCAACTCACGAGAAACGGCACGCGCACTCCGCCCTCGAAGAGCTGCCCCTTGCCGCCGCGCAACGCGCCATTATTCGCACCGCTATACACCGGCCCGCCGTTGTCGCTGAAAAAGAAAACGAGCGTGCGCTTCGCCTGTCCGCTCTCGGCGAGCGAGCCGGTGATGGCACCGATGGCGTCGTCCAGCAGCGAGATTTGCGCGAGGTAGCGGCGGCGTTGCACGTCCTGAATGTTCGCAAATCTTGCCACCCGCTCCGGCGTCGGCTCGTGCGGCGTGTGCGGCGCATTGAAGGCGAGGTAGAGCATCCACGGCTTCTCATTGCTACGCCGGATAAACGCGGCGGCTTCTTCGCCCAGCGCGGTCGTGAGATGCGGCGGCACGTCCTTTGTCTCCGCGCCATTGCGCGTGAGTGGCAGCGTGTATTGACGGCCATTTGGCTGCCAGCCGAGGAAGCGATGCCCGCCGCCGATGAAGCCATACGTTTCATCGAACCCGCGATTCCAAGGCACATGCGCGGGCGAGGAACCGAGATGCCATTTGCCCAGCCACGCGGTCGTGTAGCCCGCCGGTTTCAAAAACTCCGGCAGCAGCTTTTCCGTCAGCGGGAGCCCCTCGTTCGCGTCGAGCGGGTCATAGACCGGATTGTTCTCGTGCCCGAACCGCGCCTGATACCGTCCCGTCAGCAGCCCCGCCCGCGACGGCGAGCAGACCGGATAAGTGACGTAGCCACTCGTGCAGCGAACACCCGACGCCGCGAGCTTGTCGAGATGCGGCGTTGGCACGTCTTTTCCGTCTTGGAAGCCAGCATCCGCATAGCCCTGGTCGTCGCTGACGATGATGAGGATGTTCGGCTTTTCCGCGCCTTGGGACTGGCCGTGAAGCAGGCAAAGGAGCGCAAAGAAAATGGCGGTGGTTTTCATAAGGGAAATCATCGCGGCTGTCCGGTGCGATTCATCTCAAGCGTGGCTTCAGCGAAAGCCTTGCCCATGAGCGCGAAAGTTTTTGCGCAGCCGAGGTAATGGTAGCCGGCGTTGGATGCGCCGCGTTTCCAGGCCGCAGCCTCGGCGGGCGAGACGAGTTTGGCCTCGAAGGCTTTCACGTATTCACGCTGCTCCGCGTCGGTCATGGTGCCGTCCTTGTTCGCTTCGTTTTTGTTCTTCGACTTCAGGAGATGAGCCATCTGACTCACCCTTTCCTTCTTGGCGGCGATGGACCCGAGTTCCTCCGACCAGAACGGCGCGGTCGGAACGGCGGTGACGTTGCCTTTGAATTCCGGCAGCAACGCGGGCGCGGTCATGGCCTCGCGGAAGGCGACGACGTCTTTGCCGGCCTTCGCGCCATCCACGCCCATGACGCCGATGACGAAGGGCATTTGCGGCGCGTTGAAATCCTTGCGCACGTCGCGGATGAAAGCGGCCATCCACTCGCTGTAGTTGGCGAATCGATTGCCCGCCGCGCCCTTCGGCAAGTCGGGATAAACGTGACCGTCCACCATGTCGTTGAAACCTTGCAACCACACGAAGCCCGCGATCTCGAAGCCCTGCGCCGCGTCGTAGGCGGCGCAGACGCGCTTCGGGTCGGCGAGCACCTTTTTCACATGCTCGACCATGAGCCGGTAGTAGTGGCCGGTATCGCGTTTTTTGTCGGCGAGCCACTGCGTCATGTCCTTCGGCACGCCGTGGCCTGCGGGACCGTAGTATAGCTTGCGCTGGTAGTCGTTGAGTTCATAAGCCCCGGCGCTCGGTGGACGGAAATCCGTATGCAGACTTTTGCCGCCCCACGCCGTCTTGATGATGAGCACCGGCTGGTCGAGCGCGGCGTCCATCGTCAGGCCGAAGGTGAACTCCGGGCCGATCTTGCCACCGTCCTTCGCCGGGTTCTGCCGCGACCCGTAGCCGGCGGTCAGTTTGCCAAAGCCTTCGCCGTTGTTGGTGCCGCTGCCGGTGAAGTAAGAAATCCACGCGCCGTCGCACACGGTCGGTTTGCCATCCGCGCCGCGCATTTGCTTGAGCAATGGCGCGGTGGCCGGGTCGTCGCCGATGTAGTCGAACGTCTCGACTTTCGCGTGGCCTTCCATGTTGGACTGCACGGAGAGGATGAAGACTTTGAGCGGTTTAGCCTGCGCTTCGGCTCCCAGCGGAAGCGCGAGTGCGGCGAGAATGGCAGCCGTCGTTGTGATGAGTTTCATTTGATGACTTGGGGGATGAAGATCAGGGAATTCTGCTACGGGATCGGATGCTGTTCCAGGAACTCCCTGGCGGCACCAGCGCGGCGATTCACATCGGCTGCTTTGAGCGCTGCTTGCAGATTATTCTGCTCGTCTCGCCGCAGCACTCCGGGCGTGGCGGTCTTCTTGCCGGTGTAGATTTCATACATGTCGGCCAGGCTCCATTTGTCGCTGCGGATGGTCGCGAGCGGGATGCCGGTGATGTCGGCGGACTTGAGATTGGCCAGCGGATTCCGGCCCCACGCATGTCGGAATTGGACCGGCGCCGGAACCAGCGGGCTGGAGAGGACGATGACGCTGCGTTCCCAATTCGGCTCGCCGCTTTTGCCCGCATTCTTATTGAGCCACTCCGCCTTGGCAGGTTGGAAATGGCCGTCTTCGCCCGCGATGGCGAAGCCGAGGATGGGACCGTCATTGTAAGCGCCTGCCCAAGAATCCAGAGTCAGCAGGATGCTGCCGTTTTCCACTCGCATTGCTTTGAGCGTCGGCGGGAGCCAACGGAGATCGTGCTTGCCGTATTGGGTCGCCAGCGCCCAGCGCGAGATCCGCTCGCCGACGGGGATCTTGATCTGGGGATGATACCAACTGCGCCGCTGGTCGAAGCTGCTGGCGTAGCCGATGTTTTTGTCGCCCGCCTTCTGGAGATCGAGGAAGGTCTGGTATTGCACCTCGCGGATGTAGATACCCTCGTTGTTCATTTTTTCCAGATAGTTATCCAAATCCTGTGGTTCGCCTTCGGTGCAGAGTGAAATGATGCCGAAAGGCATCTGCGGGTCGTTGAAGGCCGCACGCCAAGCCCCGATCATTTTGGCAAATAGCTGATGATACATCGCGCCTCCATTCGGTTGCATGGCGTTGTTGTATCCTTGGTGCCAGATGGCTCCTTTGACGGCAAAGCCCGCCATCGGGGCGATCATGCTGGCGTAGCAGTTGCCAGGGCGGTTCATGTCCAGCGCCGGGCCGGGTTGCAAATCAGTGGGAGCCGTGCGGTCGGCGGGAATCGCCTTGCCCTCGGCTTTCATCCGAACTGTGCGGGCCTCGAAGTTTTTCACCCGATTTTCGAGGTCTTTCTTCGGGTCAAACGCTGCGACTTTCTGGTCCCATTCGGACAGGCTGGCTTTTACCTCCGGGGTATCGGTCGCCTTGAGCACTTCGAGCGGCGTCCAAGTTTCAAGAGATGTGCCGCCTCTGGATGCGTCAATCACGCCGATGGGAATCTGGGTCGCCATGTGGATGCGCCGCGCGTAGACATAACCAATGCCCGACATTTCGCGCACGGTCTCGGGCGTGCAGACATCCCAGTAGCCCTGGCGATAGTGCTCCGAGAAAAAGTCGATCCATTGATACTGACGCGGGAAATCCTGCTTCGGCTCGGGACCGTTCTGCTGCGGGATGCTCATCAGGCGGATGTTCGGAAAGTTCGCTGAAACGATTTCCAAGTCCCCGTTATCAACCTTGGTAATTTCAAATTCCATGTTGCTCTGCCCGCCGAGCACCCAGATGTCGCCGACAACGATGTTCTCAAGAGTCAGGGTCTTGTCCTTGCCCTTGACGGTCAGGCTACGCGGCTCCGCGCTGGCGGGCATGGCGGAAAGCGTGACCTTCCACGACCGGTTTCCGGCGGCTTTTACCGTCTGGGTCTGGCCGCCAAAGGATACCGTCACTTCCTCTCCCGGTGCCGCCCAGCCCCAGATGGCGACCGGCTTGTCGCGCTGCAGCACCATGTTCGACTGAAAGAGATTGTGCAGGCAAAGCCCCTCGCGCATAGCGGGAATTTCTACCATGTCCTGCTTTGGCGTGAGCTTGGGGGCTGTAGCGGCAAGCAGGCTGCAGAGCGGCAGCAGAAGAATGGCGAGTAGAGATTTGGTGTTCATTTGGATGTTGGGATGCTGATGAGTTCCGGGGATTCGGTCGCGGCCTCGATGGCGCGGATGGTTTCGCGGACGGAATTGGCCTTGCGGAGACTCAGTGCCTTCGGAAAATCCACCTCACCTTTTTCAAAACCGTCGGCGCTCTTTTGCAGCTCGGGAATGACGACCTTGGCTTGAGCTCCGTAGTTGAGCAGGATTTTCATCAGTTCGGGTGTTCGCTCCTGGCTGGCCCATGGGTTTTGCGTGGTGGTGTAATTCACGCAGGCGGCCATGCCTTCTTTGATGTGATGCTTGGCGAGGACTTTGAGACCCTCCACGCGAATACCGTCGGCAAACATCTCTCCGCTGGGCGCGGGTTTGACGATGGCTTCGTAGATGGCGGGTAGCAGGGGTTTGATTTCTTCGTAAATGAGCTTTTTGTAGTTCCCGCCGACCGAGCCGTGCGCTCGGCCGTCTTCGTTGTGGAGGCCAGCGGCGACGGCTTTGCGGAGGAGATCGCGATTCACGCCGTCGAGCGGATTCTTCAGCATTTTGTCGAAGGCAGCAAAGCACAGGTAACGCTGCTCCATGCCGCGCGGGTCTTGTCGTGCTCGCTGGCGGGCCCAGCTCCGCCTTGCGGATGAGCGTGTGTTCCTCGTCCACGGCCACGTGGGCCTTGAAGCCGTAGTGCGGCCGGCCGTTCTTCACCGTGTGGTCGGCCTCGGGATCGCCGCCCTCGGGATCGTCCTTCCTTGGCGCGCGGCGCGCGGCCTGGAGCAGGGTGGCGTCGACCAGCGTGGTCTCGTCCAACCCCAGTCCGGCGCAGCGCCGCCACGACAGCCGGTCGCCCACCAGCTCCTCGCACTGCGGATCGGAGATGCCGTAGCAGTGCTGCAGGAGAAGCATCTTGAAGACGACCAGGGGCGGACGCGGCAGCCGGCCGGTCGTGGCGGTGAACAACGCCTCCAGCTCCCGCCGCAAGGGCGTCCAGTCCACCAGCGCCTCCAGCCGTTTGAGGAACTCGTTCCCCGGAACCTTCGCCGCCAACCCGTCCAGCAGCCCGAGCTGCGCCACCGCTCTTTGTCTCATGCCCTCCTCAGACTTGCCATACGCGCCGCGTGTTCAGGCGTTTTGCAGAGGTCCCACATCAGCAAGAACCGACCACTTTTCGGATCGAACTATTCGCGTAGAAAAGCAGGTCAGAATAAAACGCTCGCCCACTCCAGCCCATTCCCTCGTTCTGGCGGAATGGCATCACTAATTTACGAGACAATCCGATTGAATGCCCCCATCGCCATCTTCTTCGCCCATAAACCCTCCCAGTTTTTGCTTCACGGGCGGTGACATGGGTGATTTCTTTTCGCCACAATCACCATGAAAATAACTCTCCTCGTTGGACTGATTGGATTCTTCGCGGCCACCTGCGTTCAAGCGGGCAGCGTCATCACGTCCAACCTTCCACCCAATGTCGCCATCGTAAATATTAACGCCCGCGAGGACGGGTCGGATTTGCTCAATCAAGCGTTATGGCGATCACCCTTTTCCGTCAATGGCCCGGCTTCTTTGCTGAAAAAAACCCTCAGCGCGGGCACTTACAGTTTTCGCGTTATCAACTCCAAGGAGGCGGTGGCGATTTATCCGTCACTCACGCCGGCTCAAACCAACCAGATGTTTGAAGCGTGGACGTATAACTCGCCGTGGATCACTGATTATCTTGTCTTCGACAGCTCGGCGACTTCGAACAACTCCGTCTATCAGCTTTTTGATGGAGCCTTCGATGCCGTTAGTTTCAACAATTCATCGAACGCCTACTACGGAGTGATCGCCCACGGCAACAGCGACGCACTGCGGGTCGGTCCCCAAGGAAGGAACAGCACCAATTACGTCAAAAGTTACACTCTTACCAACGATGCGACGCTGATTTTCGTCATACCGGATAACATCTTATCTGACAACACGGGCGGTGTTTCGGTGCTGGTTTCTCTGATCGGGCCTGCCTTGAGCATCGAAAAAAGCGGGCAAAACGTGACGGTTACCTGGCCAACGAATTCTCCGGCTGGAACTTTCCTGATGCAAAAAACCAACGTGGCCGACGCCGTGTGGTCGTCGGTGACCAACGCTCCTGTCATTGTGGGAGGAAAAGTTTCCGTGGCAGTCAGCGCGACCAACGCAAGTCGTTTTTATCGATTGCAAATTCCGTGACGAAGTCTGTGGCGGGCCGTCGAAAACGGCCGCACACCGAACGCTTCGCCGGCCACGGGGTGATTCCCCGTCGGGCTGGAACCTTCGACGCCCCGCGGTAACACCCCCTGTTACCACATCGGAATGAACCGATTGATCCGCCCAATGGAGGTCGGGTGAGGCCGGGCTCCTTGGCCCGTGACGATTCACGCCCTGGCCCTTAGCGGCCCAACGACACGGAGACGATCTCCTGGTCGTTGCGCGCGTAGATGGACTTGTTGGCGAAGGCGGGATGCGACCAGACAACGGGGCGGCCGGGATCGTGGTTCACGGGATCGAGCAGGTGCGCGCGGCCGAGTTCCTCGTATTTCTCGGGAGTGAGCTTCGCGATGATGAGGTCGCCCTGCTCGCTGAAGATGAAGCTGCGGCCGCCGTTCTTCACGATGAAGGCGTTGCCCCAGCGCGTGGATTTGCCGCTGGTCGGCGCGAAGGTTTCCCAGAGGCGCTCGCCCGTCTCCAGCTTCAGGCAGCGGAACTGGCCGTAGCTGCACGGGCTGTAGATGTGGCCGTCCTCGATCAGCGGCGTGGCCATGACGCTGTGCAGTCCGTCGGTGTCCATCTCGCTGACCTTTTTGCTCTGCCAGACCACCGAGGGCGTCTCCGCCCCGACGCGCAGAAGCAGCGAGCCGTTGTAGAACGAGGTGAGGAACAGAAGGTCGCCCACCTTGCGGGGGCTGGGAATGGTCATGCCCGCGCGCACCGACGGCGTGAGCGGATGCGTCCAGAAAACCTTGCCCGTCTCGGGATCCAGCGCGTTCACCGCCTCGGGATGCCAGAGGATGAGCTGCCGTTTGCCGCCGAACTCATGGATCATCGGCGGCGCGTAGCCCGGCTCCTTCGCGGTCAGCGCGCGCCACAGTTCCTTGCCGGTGTCCTTGTCGTAGGCCACGGCCACGCTGCCGTCGCCGCCCGCGAGGCAGATCAGTTTTTTCCCGTCCACCAGCGGATGTCCGGAGAAGCCCCACAAAGGGGTCTTGATGCCGAAATCCTTTTTGAAATCGTGCGACCAGAGGGGCTGCACGGCCTCGGGCGGCTGCCAGGATTCCCAAAGGCCGGCGAAGACGAACGATCCGCCCGTGGGCCGGACGAAGCGGTAGGGGAGCTTGACCTTGCCGCGCGGAAGCCATTCGTAAAACCCATCCGCCGGCACCAGGCACCGGCGCGATTTGAAGGCGCCGCGGTAGGCCGGTTTGTCCGCGACCGTCTCGGAACGCGCGTTGATGCACTGGAAGGCGATCTTCGCATCCTTGGCCCAGCCGGGGATCAAGCCCCACCGCAGGTCGTCGACGCGGGGCTTGCCGTCGTCCAGGCGGATGACCGGCGCGAACTGGCCGGGGGCGATGTTGAACCGGGGCTTCTTCAGCTCGATGCGGACCTCGCCCCATTCGAGTTCGATCTCCGCCCTAGTCCGGGCTTGGGAATAGCGGCCGCACATGAAGTCAAACTGTGGCACAGTTTTCCGATTGCGAGTCGGGATACCGAGGGCAACTCGATGCCGGTTCGGGGCGGCACGTTTTTTCATCGGGGTTCTCCATCTACTTGGCGTCTGGTCCGAACCATTTCCCTTGGCCTTTGCCCGCGCGCCCTTCTACAACTCCTTGTCCCAACGCCCACAAGGAACGTCGGGCAAGGATTGACGACGGAAGAGACCACGAACCGAAATGGCCGCACCAAGACTTCCGACCGCTTAGGTTTCGGAGCCGACAAACTCCGGGACAACATCAACGCAAATTCTGATGGCGAGAACCTAGACCGCTTTCGACCGCTGCTGCTTCAATGACGCCGGCCGACAACACTATGCCCACCTCTTCTGATAGCACTTACCCCGCAAGCTCAGATTCCCAGCATCTCTTTCTCAAAGAGCAAGGTATCGAGGAAGGCTTCCTCGAAAAGCTTCGCAGCCTCAAATACGAAATCCGCCCTGACATCCGCGACCGCGCCGCACTGGAAAAAAACTTCCGTGAAAAGTTCGAGGCCCTGAACCGCGTCCGCCTCACCGATTCCGAGTTCTCCCGGCTCATGGAGGAAATCATCACTCTCGATGTCTTCACCGCCGCCAAGACCCTCCGGGCGATCACCAGCTTCACCCGTGATGACGGCACGCCGCTGAACTACACCCTCGTCAACCTCAAGGACTGGTGCAAAAACACCTTCGAGGTCATCCATCAGCTTCGGATCAACACCGACTACAGCCACCACCGCTATGACGTCATCATCCTCATCAACGGCGTGCCCTGCGTGCAGGTGGAGCTGAAGACCCTCGGCATCCATCCGCGCAAGGCCATGGAGCAGATCGTCGAATACAAGAACGACATCGGCAACGGCTACACCAAGACGCTCCTCTGCTTCCTCCAGCTCTTCATTGTCAGCAACCGGACCAACACCTACTACTTCGCCAACAACAACGCCACGCACTTCGCCTTCAATGCCGAAGAGCGCTTCCTGCCCATTTATCAGTTCGCCAGCGAGGACAACAAAAAGATCACCCACCTCGACGACTTCGCCGACACCTTCCTGATCAAATGCACCCTCGGCCAGACCATCAGCCGCTACATGGTGCTCATCGCCAGCGAGCAGAAGCTGATGATGATGCGGCCCTATCAGGTCTATGCCGTAAAGCACATCGTAGACAGCATCCACCAGGATTGCGGCAACGGTTACATCTGGCACACCACCGGCAG
>Ga0163144_10008782_pt1 | contig 21808 bp, 11 predicted proteins | sample OliLak19BULKMAT1_FD_123175 | JGI IMG/M metagenome (GOLD analysis project Ga0163144, IMG submission 123175) | Freshwater microbial mat bacterial communities from Lake Vanda, McMurdo Dry Valleys, Antarctica - Oligotrophic Lake LV.19.BULKMAT1 | ecosystem: Environmental > Aquatic > Freshwater >... | reverse complement strand
ATATTAGAGATGGTACACATGATACACCGGGGTATGTCACTGAAAATGGAATTCCATTAATTACGTCAAAAAACTTAAAGGAAAATACAATTGATTTTGAAAAGATAAGTTACATTTCTAAGGAAGACCATTTCGAAATTTCGAAACGTTCTAAAGTTGAAGAAGGCGATATTTTATTTGCGATGATTGGAACAATCGGCAATCCTGCAATCATTAAAGGTGATGCCAATTTCAGCATTAAAAATGTAGGATTATTTAAGAAAAATGAAAAGGAAATTCTTCCTGCATTTCTTGTAAACTTTCTACGTTCTTACACTTTTGAAAAGCAATTAAACGAAAGGAAATTATTAAAAGGAACAACACAAAGATTTATTCCTCTAGGTAACCTTAGAAATATAAATCTCCCTCTTCCTCCCAAACCCACCCAACAAGCCATTGTTTCCAAAATTGAAGAACTCTTTAGTAAGTTAGACAAAGGCATAGAAAACCTGCACACCGCCCAACAGCAACTAAAAACCTACCGGCAGTCTTTATTAAAATGGGCATTTGAGGGAAAGCTAACCAATGAGAATATAAATGAAGGGGAATTGCCGAAGGGGTGGAAAATTAGCGAGCTAAAAAACGTTGTAGACAAAATATCAGACGGCCCATTTGGCTCAAATCTCAAGAGTGTAGATTATGTAGACAATGGTATTAGGGTTATTCGCTTCGAGAACATTGGCGAATTAGAATTTAGAGATGAATACCGAACGTTCATAACATATGAAAAGTATGAAACTATTAAAAATCATACAGTTTCAAAAGCTGATATAATATTTTCCTCTTTCATCTCAGAGAATATTAGAACTGTAATTTTACCAGATTATATTGATAAGGCAGTAAATAAAGCTGACTGTTTTTTAGTTGGAACATCAGAGCATAGAATCAACAGAAAATATTTAGTCTATTATTTTTCAACGAGAGCAGTATACAATCAGCTTGTTGAGGAAATTCATGGTGCAACACGACCAAGAATTAATACAACGCAATTAAAAGCTACTCTAATTCCTATTTTCTCAATCAAAGAACAAAGCAACATCGTCCAAGCTATCGAAAGCCGCCTCAGCGTTGCCGATAAAATGGAAGAAAGCATAACCCAAAGCCTGCAACAGGCAGAGGCATTAAGGCAAAGTATTTTAAAAATGGCGTTTGAAGGGAGGTTGGTTTATTGTTGGGGTTGACCTGCGTGTCAACCCAAATAATAAACGTTACGGAAAAACGGCTGCCCCAACGGCTGCCCCAACGTATTTTAAAAAAGGCGTTTAAAAGAAAAAATAATTTAACATGGCAAAACCATCAGCTACTATATCGTCACAAATAAAAAATCTTTCCAGGGAGCAACTGGAGAAATTAGTTTTAAAAGCAGCAGCAAAAGATAAATCCTTTCATGATTATTTGCTGGTAAATTTTTTTGACAAAGAATTTGGTGAACAGGATTTGTTTGAACAGGCAAAGGCGGATCTTGATTTACTTTTTAAAAAATCGTATAAGGGCTATGCGCAGGAAGAAAAATTGGGGAACATGCTTGCTGCCTGTTCAAAACGCATAATCGAATTTGGTAAAATATGCAAGCTAAAAAATATGGAAGCCGATCTGGTAATGTATGTCTTAGCAATTCCCTTTTCGTTACAAAATAATTTATTTGGAACTTGTTTTACCAACTACGATTACAGAGTGGGATTGCTCGTAAAAAAAATGATCAGCTTACTCGAAAATAAAATACAGGAGGATTTTAAAATGGAATATAAAAATAGAATAAACAGCTATCTATCTATACTTCACAATACTTCCGGTCACTTAAACACAATAAATGCTCTGCCAGAATCAATATAAATTATCAATATGGAAGAAGAATTAAAATCTGAAGGCCAATGCCTTTATTGCAAACAGTTTTTTTCGCAAAAGGAACTCACCAAACATCTCGACACACATCTTTTATCTGCCCAAAAGCAAGATGATGGTAAGACAACAGCCTCTTACCATCATATTATCATAGAAGCCGGAAAAATGTTTCTTGAAATTTTAGTTGAGGGTAAACAAAAAATGGAAATCATAGATGATTTTCTAAGGCGTATTTGGTTAGAATGTTGTGGTCATTTAAGCGATTTTGATCATAAAAATATTGAAATTGAGATGAGTGATAAGGTTAAGGATGTGTTTGTGCCAAAACTAAAAATATTGCATCAGTACGATTATGGAACTACCACCACCGTTGCATTGAGAAGCGGTAAAGTGTTTGAGTTAAATCTAAAAGAAAAGCTGATTTTACTTTCAAGGAACGAACCATTAAAAATAATGTGTGCTATTTGCAAAACTAAACCTGCTGAGAATATTTGCACTGTTTGCCAATATGAACAGGATGCTTTTTTTTGTGAAGCATGTTCAGCAGATCATGGCCAAATATGCAGTGATTTTGAAGATTATGCCAGAATGCCAGTTGTAAATTCGCCAAGAATGGGAGAGTGTGGTTATGAAGGTGGTAGCATCGACATAGAAAGAGATAGTGTGTATCGTATGGGTTGACCTATGTTTCAACCCTGATGATAAATATGTGTTGCCCCTGAAATTAAATACGTGTCAACCCTGATATTATATAATTCAACCAAAATAGTAATGAACAACAAACCAACATATAACCCCAGCATCCATCATCGTCGATCAATCCGGTTGAAAGGATATGATTATTCACAAAAGGGTTTATATTTTGTTACCATGTGCGTTCGTAGAAGGTTATGTCTGTTTGGAGAAATAAAAGACGGAGAAATGATTTTGAACGATGCCGGCATTATGATTAATAAATGGTACATAGAATTGGAAAATAAATTCAACGATATAAAATGTTTGGAACATGTTGTAATGCCCAATCATTTTCATTGTATTATTGAAAACACCGGCGTAAATGTAGGGGCGGACCTACGTGTCCGCCCTGATTCTGATAACCCAACGGGAATATTGGAAAATCCGATAATGGATGAAGGGCAGACAGGGCAGACAGGGCAGACACATAGGTCTGCCCCAACGTCTGCCCCAACGGGTGCCCCAGCGGGTTCCGAAACCAGTTCCCCAACGAATTCCCCAACGGATACAAATGATTCAAATATTTTGGGCGAACATAAAGGATCGCCCTTATACAGCGTAATTCAATGGTTTAAAACAATGTCAACCAATGAATACATCCGGAATGTAAAATCAAACAATTGGCAAAGATTTGATCAAAAATTATTTCAACGCAATTATTATGAGCACATCATCAGGGATGAAAAATCGTATGTAACAATTGCAAACTACATCATCAATAATCCTAAAAAATGGGATAATGATTCTTTCAATCCAACTAAAGAAAAGAAATAATATGCAACAACAAATCCCCAAACAACAATCATTATAAACCAACAGGCAATAGAAACAGCGAATGACAATAATCCCCATAGCAATGGTCCCATTAGTCCGGATGCGTTTACCCTGTTCCCAAAATAATGCCACCATTATAAATTTTATGATACGGTTAGAACGGGTGGAAGAATTGGGGCCTGGTGTTTTAAATGTAAATAAATATTAGCAAGCTTATGTAAGGGCAGCTAAGTCGCAGTTTATTGAGGGTGCTACATTTAAAATTATTTTACCTGTAAGCGAAATTTTTTTTACCGGTAATCAGGATGGTAACGAGGATGGTAGCCAAGACGGTAACCAGGATAATTTGATTGTTGCCATCAATAGGTAATTTGATGACGGAGGAAATGGTGTTTCAATGGGCGGAGTAAATGGCCTTACAAATGGCGGTGCAAATGATGGTGTACATGAGGATGTAAATGACCGAAACAAAAGAATCGATATATATTCACTACTGCTTGGCGGACAACCCATATTGTAATTTATACAACAAAAAGAATTGCATTAAGCACCCTTTAGGGCGGATAACGGAGAATGAACAGAAAAAGATTAATGCAGTCTTATATTGGCATCTTGAAGAAAACTTAGTAGGATTAAAATACTATTTTGATAAACTATTCATTCAGGCCTAAAATTATTTTGTCTCCCAATTTCTAAAAATGGTATAAGCATTGAAGTAAAAAAACACTTGCTTATGGTATTGATGCAACGCATTAAATTAAATTAAATGGTTTGCTTGAATGGAATAAAATTCTACATTCTACTAAAAATATTTTACAAAAATAATTGCTAAAATTTTATCAATTATTATTTACTGCCGCTAAATAATTAGCAAAACCCACAATAACGGTTGACAATATTACCACTGCAATGCCGGTAAAAATCATCTGCAATGTTTTTTTACTACAGCCTTTCCACTCTTTAAAATACAGGCCCCAAAGGTTGCTTACAATAATGATGAAAGCCATGTGAAACGTCCAGCTGCTAAAATCATATTTACCCATTTTGCTGCTGCCCATTCCGTAAAAGAAAAACTGTAAATACCAGGTGGTGCCAGCCAATGCAGCAAACAAATAATTTTTTGCAAGCGGTGTTTTTCCGTTAGTATAATCTACGTAGGATTTATTTTTAAGGTTTAGTATTACACACCAGATAAAGTTGGTAGTAAGCCCGCCCAGCAGTATCACCACTAAGCTGGCATTATTTTGCCAAAGCGAATTTATCCCTGTTTGTAAAGCTGCGGCAGCTATGGGTTTACCGGCAGTAAGGCCAAATGAAAAACAGGCGCTGAGTATGCCGGAAAATGTAGCTACGAGTATGCCTTTTTTTAAATTAAATTCTTTGATGGTGGCTTTTTTTTCATTTTCAGGCAGCTCTTTTTCTTTCATCATACCAGCCTTGCCGCAAAGTGCAATACCCATTAAGCACACTGCAACACCCAATAAAATAATATTACCCGATGTGGTGGCAAGTAATGCAGAAAAAGTAGTTTCACCTTCGCCCACATTGCCGGTAATATCGTTGAAAATGGGCGGTATTAAAGTGCCAAAAGCAGCACAATACCCCAGCGCAATTGCCATACCCAGGCTCATGCCAAGGTAACGCATACTTAATCCAAATGTAAGCCCGCCAATACCCCACAGCAGCCCCATAAAATACGTCCAGAAAATAGTAGCGTTCGATACACTGCCAATAATTTGCCAAAAGCCCGGTACTAAAATATAGCAGGCTAAAACAGGTGCCACCACCCAGGAAAAAATGCCACCAGCCAGCCAGTAACTTTCCCAGCTCCAACCCTTTACTTTTTTGTATGGGATATAAAAACTTCCGGAAGCAAAACCGCCGATAAAATGTAAAAAAACGCCGAGTAGTACGCCCATAAAATTAGCTGTTGTTAGTTTTGAATGATTCTTTTTTCACCGTTATTGTTTATTATTTCAATGCTACTTATATTTTCTCCCGATAAAATGAAAGGAGTTGATTGTGATAAATACGATTGCCCCATATAAAACTCTTCTTTTCTTTTTTTGCCATTCTTAAAATGGTAGATACAGAATTTGTCACCTGTTGATAAAGAGATTGTTTTTTGTTTCGATTTACTGCTGAAAATTTTTAACGACCCGTTGTTTTGTGAAGCAGCCAGCAGGTAATTGTTATCAACGCCCCTGCATTTTATCAATGCCTTTCCATCACCTGGAATATACAAGCCACTTTGTAAAATGGTTAACGGCTTAAAGGCGCCTTTGCCATCACCCAGCATCACCAATCCATTCATTGCATCATACCTGCCATTGCCCGTTTCGGTACCAAAATCATTTCCGTTAATTGCGATATCTAAATTCCCATCCTGGTTAAAATCATCTGTAACCACTGCATAAATTGGGGCCAATTGGGCCATAACAGGCAGCGTATGTAATTTAAATTTCCCTTTGCCCAGGTTTTCAATATAACTGTTTGCAAAGTTGGAAGCCTGTAGTTTAACAGCATTCTTCAATTCAACATCCGAAAAAATATCATTTATGGTAGCATTGCCAAAATCCTTGTAGGTTAAAAATCTTTTTTTCAACGCAGGTATTTGCTCCACCTGGTCATCTCTTGTTTGCGCAGGAAATTCTTGCCTAACGCCTTTTTTATTTGGTAAGTAAACAGTTGTCATTATATCAAGTCCACCGTTTTTGTCAAAGTCTTTGGCGTAAATGGTTACCGGGTTTTCAATGCTTGCTTTGTAAAAAGAATTTTTGCCAAGATTGCCCGCTATGTAATCGATGTCGCCATCGTTATCAAAATCTCCGGCGGTAATGCTGTTCCACCATCCAGTTTCAGTATTAATGCCGGATGTTGCGCTAACATTCTCTAATTTCCCTTTATTGTTTTTAAAAAACTGTATCGGCATCCATTCTCCGGCAATGATTAAATCGGTGAATCCATCATTGTCAAAATCTGTCCAAAGTGCATCGCAGGTAAGGCCAATATTTTTTAAACCGGGTGCTACTATGGGGGTAACATCTGTAAATTTAATTTCACCGTTTTTGGTATCGTTGCGATAAATGAAACTGCTTACCGGCAAGGGGTAGTTACCTGGTAAAACCCTGCCGCCTATAAATAAATCGAGGTCGCCATCGTTATCAAAATCAATCGCTTTTACGCAACTTTTGCTGGTAAAGTTTTTAGGGAAACCTGTTTCGTTAAAAGTAAAATTCCCTTTACCATCGTTGGTATAAAACCAATCCTGGTAATTTTTTGTAGCTGCTACAAATTGGTTACTGCCGCTTGCCAGGTACAAATCAAGGTCGCCATCATTGTCAGCATCAAACAATAAAGTTCCCAGGCTTTCCGGCCTGCGTACATCGTTGCCAATTACATGCGGCAATGGTTTACTGAAAAATTTGCCATCTTTTTGTTGCAGTAATATAGTTGCAGGAAAGTCACCGGTGCCGCTTACAATAATATCATCAAGGCCATTGCCATCCACATCACCGGATGCTAATGCCGGGCCGTAAGCAGATAGTTTATGGGGTAATAAACGTTGCTCATTAAAGTCTATAAAATCTGTTTCTCTTATAAAGCAATTTACACCCAGTTTGCCGGTGACATCTGTAAATAAATTATTAGTGGCAACGGCTGCAATGCCTGTTGTTGTAAGGTTTGCATTCTCAATAGTAACAGTTAACTGTTGATTTGTTTTTACATTGGTTAATACCTGTTTGCTGCCATTGTTCCATTTTATTACAACAGAGTCAATTGTGTGTATGCTGTCCAGGCCAAAAAATGCCTTATTATCTACGGTTGATAAATAGCCACGATAGGGAGAGTTTTCGTACACCTGCAGTTTGTTGCCTGCATAATATATTTCACCAATGGTACCGAGGCCATCAATGTTATTTTTACCGCCTTTAAATTGAATGGATAAATAGTTTTTTGAAATTTGTTTTTTACTGTTGGTGGTATTTTCGTAAAGAAATGCTGTTTCGTTGATGTTGTTGATTACATAATCTAAATCACCATCATTATCCAAATCCACATAAACTGCTCCGTTAGAGAAAGAAGGTGTTTTCATACCCCACGCTGCAGTTACATTCCTGAATTGTAAATTACCTGAATTCTCAAATGCATAATTGGGTATTTTTATCTGTGGTATTTCCTTAATCAAATCATTTTTTGAAATTGTTTTGCTGGAGTTGGATCTAAATGCTGCAAAGTCATGGTCGGTTACATCTCTTGGGTAACCATTCGTAATGATAATATCCCGGTTACCATCGTTGTCAAAATCTGCAATAGACGGGTTCCAGCTCCAGTCAGTTTCTGCCACACCTGCCATAAAACTAATATCGCTGAATACTGGTAGCCCAATGCTGTCGTTATTATTGAGTGTTGGACCCTGGTTTAATTGGAGCGTATTGCGAACATATTGCAGCATGTAATAGCCACTCATCATGTTTTGATAAACAAAATAATTATTTCCATTCATGTTTTTCTTTTTTCTGAAATTATCTTCCGGATTCATGTCAACCGCAATAACATCAGCCAATCCATCATTATTAATATCAGCAATATCATTACCCATGGCATTTTGAGAGGTATGTTTAAAAACCGTTTTTAATTTCTCGCTAAATGTGCCATCATGGTTATTGATATATAGCAGATCGCTGCCATAAAAATCATTAGTAACATAAATATCCTTCCAGCCATCTTTATTAATATCAGCAATGGCTACGCCAAGCCCATACCCGGGGTGTGCAATACCTGCCTGGCTTGAAATATCTGTAAACACAGGATGGTTTACTTTACTATCCCAATCATTCCGGAATAGTTTATCGTAATCATCCCTGGCAGTATCGCCCACATTACTGTTCATAAATTGGGTAGCATCCCTCTGTGCAAGTTTGGTGGTAACCAGGTACATATCCAGGTCGCCATCATTGTCATAATCAAAAAAGGTGGCGTGCACAGAAAGGCTGGTATCAGCAAGTTGGTATGCAGCCGCCTGGTCTTTAAATGTTGGTATGCCGTCTTTATTTAACCCCTGGTTAATATAGAAGAGATTCCTTCGTTGTTCAGATTTTTTTTTTATGGTGGCACATACATAGATATCCGGCCAGCCATCGTTATTAATATCTACCACCGATGCAGCATTGCTCCACCGGCCCTCACCTGCTACACCAGCTTTTTCGGTAATGTCTTCAAATGCCAAGCCGTCTTTATTGAGGTATAATTTATTGCTGGTAATGCTTGCTGTAAAATACAAATCGGGCAATCCATCTTTATTAAAATCACCCACTGCCACACCGCCACCATTGTATAGAAATTCCAGGTCGATGGGATTGATGGAATCATTTTCGGCAATGGTATTATTAAAAGTGATGCCCGATTGTGAAGCAGTAATTTTTTTAAAAAGGGTAGGGTGGTTGTTGCAGGCAACAAATAATATCACTATTAAAAAAAAGGGAATGGATTGACTGATAACCGCCGCAGTTATTTTTTTTAGTTTCCTTTTCATATTTTAAAAGTGTCGCAAAAATCCATAACAGGTTTCTGCGGTACAATCGTTTTTTTTCTTAATCGTTCTTTTGTAATTAACTAAGATAGATAACAAAGCACCAACTTTACCAAATAACCATAATTTGAGAGTAGCTTTTTTGCAGTACAGCCCAGCACAGCACAGCGTTAATTAATTTACTACTCTTTTAGTTAATAAAATGTATTAGCGGTAATTCATTTTTATAAAACGGGTGGGCATAGCGTTGGTATATGTGTTTATGCCAGTAAAGATTTTGAACAAAGGGGTATATAAACCAGGAGCCGGTACATGGAACAGGAACAGCATTAATTTTAGTTGAATGTGTGTTGCTGTATAATCCCAGCCAGCTGTATTTTTTGTGCTCTTTTTTACAGAAATTTAGGTGTAATCTTTAAACAGCCGGTAGCATGCAATGATACTATCCTGTGCTGTGCTGTATATTATTTACGAGTACAATTCTATATTGCAAGTATAAAAATATTAATTTAGTATTTAACACTCTTATTTAAATACTATTTACTACGAACTTGCAGTATCCTTTTTTACTGCCTGGTTGCTGCCAGCTAATAACCTTAAAAATTTAAAAATGGCTTTTACAGAAACTTTACAATTGAAACATGTAAGTTATTTATGGGACGAAAATGTTGTTGCCGGATTTAAGGATGATGAAGTTGCATTGTTGATTTATCGTTCTAATTTGTTAGGTGCCGATTTACGCATCACCAATTACGGTGGTGGCAATACCAGTTGCAAAGTTCTTGCTACCGATCCATTAACCGGGCAGCCTGCAGAAATTATGTATATTAAAGGCTCCGGTGGCGATCTTGGTTCTCTTCAAAAAAATGGATTGGCTGCACTGTATCTGGAACGATTGACCGCTTTGCAAAAAGTTTACAGGGGGGTAAAGTTTGAAGATGAAATGGTAGAATATTTTAACCATTGCATTTATGATCTGCAATCAAAGGCTCCTTCTATTGATACGCCGTTACATGCCTTTTTACCATTTAAACATATAGATCACCTTCATCCTGATGCAGCCATAGCTATTGCAGCTTGTAAGGATGGGAAAAAAATTAACCAGCATTTGTTTAATGGGGAAATTGGATGGGTTGACTGGCAGCGCCCTGGTTTTGATTTGGGCTTGAAATTGCAACAATGTTTAGCCGAAAATCCAGGTATCAGGGGCATTATGCTCGGCGGCCACGGTTTGTTTACCTGGGGCCACACTGCTTATGAAAGCTACATCAATACCCTGGAAGTTATTGAAAAATATGCTACCTACCTGGAAGAAAATATGGGTAAACTAAAACCTGTTTTTGGTGGTAATAAAATTTCATCTGCCACTGCTGATGATAGGCAAAGGCAGGCGGTTTTGTTGGCACCGGTTCTACGTGGGTTTTGCAGTAGCCACACAAGGATGATTGGACATTTTACAGATGATGAAAAAGTACTTGAGTTTATAAACAGCCACGATGCGGAACGCCTGGCAGCAATGGGCACAAGTTGCCCGGACCATTTTTTAAGAACAAAGATTTCACCCCTGGTATTGAAGCTTTCGCCAAGTGAAAATTTGAGCGATACTGCAGGTGTAAAAGAAAAAATTGCACCTGCTTATGATGCCTATAGAAAACTATATGCAGACTACTACAATAACCACAAACATGCAGATAGCCCTGCCATACGAGATGCCAACCCGGTAATAATTTTGTATCCGGGTGTGGGTATGTTTTCGTTTGCAAAAGACAAAGCTACTGCAAGAATAGCGGCTGAGTTTTACATCAATGCCATCAATGTAATGAAGGGGGCGGAGGCAGTAAGTGAATATGTATCACTGCCATTACAGGAAGCATTTAACATAGAATATTGGTTGCTGGAAGAAGCAAAACTGCAGCGTATGCCAAAGCCAAAGCCATTAAGTGGAAAAATTGCCATCATAACCGGCAGCGGTGGTGGCATAGGTAAAGCAATTGCAGAAAAACTGGCAGCCGAAGGAGCTTGTATTTTATTAACAGATATTAACGAAGAAAGACTTACAGCAACTGCAAAATATTTTAATAAAAAATTTGGAAAGGATAACAGTACTTATGTGTTAATGGATGTAACGAACGAAGAAGCAATTTTGCAGGGCTATCAAAAAATCATATTGGCTTTTGGCGGTATTGATATTGTTATAAATAATGCTGGTATTTCTATTTCAAAAACAATTGCGGATACTACCATGGAGGACTGGGAACTGTTACAGTCAATATTAGTGAAAGGGCAGTTCAATGTTGTTAAAGCAGCTTTGCAAATAATGCGGCAGCAGGCTTTGGGTGGCGACATAGTTAATATTGTGAGCAAAAATGCTTTGGTTAGCGGCCCAAACAATACAGCGTATGGTACTGCTAAAGCTGCACAACTACACATGAGTCGTTTAATGGCTGCCGAATTGGGCCCCGATAAAATAAGAGTAAATGTGGTAAACCCCGATGCAGTAATACAAGGTAGTAATATTTGGGAAGGTGGCTGGGCAGATGGCAGGGCTGCGGCATATGGAATTAGTGTAGAAGAATTACCAGGCTATTATGCAAAAAGAACCTTGTTAAATGAAACAATTTTGCCGATGGATATTGCCAACGCAGTATTTGTATTTGTTGGGGGCTTACTCTCAAAAAGCACCGGGAATGTATTGAATGTAGATGGGGGAGTGGCTGCGGCTTTTTTACGATAAAGTGCAAAGGCCATAATAAGATGTAGAAATAAATTGCTGCAATACTTAACTGGCAAACCTGTGGTAAAGTATATTTTTTCAGATAAAATAATTTTCGGTATCGGTTACAAAAAAGCGCAGTAAAGTAAAAGGATTACAGCGCTTTTTTGTAGTGTAGTTCAAAGTATTTCATAGTGATGGTTTTAGTAGAATTACAGACGCTCCCCATAATTTACAATGACTTTCGTTCTATTAATACAAACGGGTTTTTAATTTTTTCTTTTCTGTTTTCTAAAATCAGTCTCGCAGCCGTTTCACCCATCTTATAGTGATCGGTGGAAATAACAGTTATGCCATCCAATAATATTTCTTTTAAGGGGGTTTCGTTGTAAGATACAATCCCAACATCCTTACCTACTTTTAATTCATTCGTTTGACAGGATTTTATTAAATTAACCAGGTCGTTTTCTTCAATTACAATGAATGCCTCTTTTTTAGCAATAACAGTTTCCGGAGTTATTTCGTCAATTATTTGATAAACTAAATTATTGTTACTGCAAAAGCTTCTAAACCCGGTAATAATTTCTTTGGGATAAGGGATTATTTTAGGGAACACTAAAATAATTTTATTATATTTTTTAAATAAATGTACGCCTGATTCCAAGGCGGTATAAATGTCATTTTTAAAATCCTGGAATACGCCTGCATATTTTGAATAGGTATGCGGAAGGTCTTTATCTAAAATGATTAGTTGATCGCCCGGTACTTTTTTTATAATACTGTATATGTCATCTGCATCATCATAAAAGTGAGGCATCAATACAAAAAAGTCGTATTCATCCAGGTTTTCCAATAGCAGACTCTCCAAAAGTTTTATACTAAAATGATGGATTTTTAAATCTACCACAGCCATCTCTCCCATGGTTTCCACAAAGGCATTATACGTCTGTTTTTTATAATTACTGATTTTATTAAAGAGTAATAATATTCTGAAAGGTGTGGTAACATCAGATCTGTTGATGTAAAAGCCCTTCCCTTTTATAGCGGTAATTACCCCTTTTTTTCTAAGTAAACTATAAGCTTTTTGTACAGTATCTCTCGATAAAATAAACTCATCACTTAACTCATTTATGGAATAAACAGGATCCCCTTTTTTAAGATGTCCCTGCCGGATGGCATTGGTAATTGCATTAACAACCTGCAGGTATTTGGGCGTTTTTTTTGTAGTATCAATTTTTAGAAAATGCATTATAAACCGGTTTAATAATTTTACAAAAGGAACAGAATTAGTAAGCCTTTTGCAAATCCATGTATGCTTGATTTGTAAAATGGTATGAAGATAAAGAACAGTTAGGGAAATAATCTTTTTGAGTAAAAAAACACTTGTTCATAAATTTAAAAATGAAGGTTGAACATATTTTAACTAATGAAATAACAAAAAAATAAAACTCAACACCAACGGTAACTATTTTCCGGCGAATGCCATATTATTTTTAAAAAAAAATTCACCGAAAACATTTTTTCTGGTAGCAGGTATCATTACTGTTTTGCAAAAAAATGTTTATTTACTTTCAGCGATTATCTTTTTTTGTACCGGGCTTTGTTTTTTTAATATTTATAAAAATATTTTATTTTTTTTATAAAAACAGCATGGTACAGTATAGTTAGTGAAATTCTATCAATTATGTTTACACAATCTTAGCAGATATATAGCTAATTATTTTTAACTGCCTTTTAAAATTAACTAAAACGATTGTTTATGAGTACGAACCTACACTTTAGAGGTTACCCCCTCTTTTTGAAATTCTTTTCTTTTATTTTGCTGGCGTCATTTTTTACCAACAGCACATTTGCGCAAACTACTGTAACCGGTAAAGTAACCGATGTAGAAACAAAAAGTCCTTTAACCAATGTGAGTGTTATGGTAAAAGGCAGCAAAGTTGGTGTAGTAACCAACGATGCAGGTTTTTACACTATTTCTGTACCTGCTGGAGGTAAGCTGGTTTTTTCTTATTTAGGTAATTTACCCAATGAGCAAAGTGTACCAGCATCTGGTATGTTAAATGTTTCACTTAGTTCTAAACCTAGGAGTTTAGATGAAGTAGTGGTGATTGGATATGGCTCCCGTAAAAAGAAAGATGTAACAGGAGCCGTAAGTACTATAGGTGAAAAGGATATAGAAAAGAGTACTTCCATGACACCTGAACTTGCTTTACAAGGCAAGGCAGCAGGTGTTTTTATAGAATCAGGCGGCGGTGCACCAGGTGCAAGGCCAATAGTACGTATAAGGGGGGTAAATACATTCGGGTTTGCTGAACCTTTATATGTTATAGATGGTGTTCCCATTTTTGAAGGTGGTGCAGGTGTTACCGGTGGTGCTATTGGAGATATTCGTTCTCCAATAAATATTTTCTCCATGATTAACCCGGCAGATATCGAATCAATGACTGTTTTAAAAGATGCCTCCGCTGCTGCAATTTATGGCGTACGTGCCTCTAATGGTGTAATACTAATTACAACCAAGCAGGGTAAAACAGGTAAGCCAAGGGTTGAATTTAATGCAAGTTATGGTACACAAAAGCTACCAAAAAGTATTAATACCTTAAACACCCAGCAGTATTTTACTTTATTGCAGGAATCTTACAATGCTTATCCGGATGCAAATACCTCTTTTGCTCAAAAATTTGGCCCTTTATATGATGCCTCCAATCCGGCATATGTGGGTAATAGTCCTACCTACAACTGGCAAAATGAATTAAGAAATGATAATGCTACTTTACAGGATTACAATGTAAAAGTTTCGGGCGGCAGTGCAGGTACTAACTATTATTTCTCTGGTGGGTACTCCAAAACAGAAAGTCCGTTAAAAGCAAATAATATGGAACGTTATTCTGTTGCTTTAAATGTAGATTCTAAAATTTCCAAGTATGTGCAGGCAGGTATTAATGTTCGGTTAATTAGCCAGAGTGCTTTAGAAAATACGCAGGGCGACTTGGGTACTATGATTGCTACTATTCCTTTCCAGCCCATTTATGATAAAAATAGCCCAACTGGTTTTGCACAGGTTTCTTCAGGTACATTTAAAGATAATCCTGATTACGATCCTACAAAGCTTGAGGCCGGTCCTTTAAAAGTATTTAATGCCGGAGATCCAAAACAGTTATGGGGTACGCAAACACGATACAATCCATTTGCTTTTCAGCAACTTAATAATACAAGTTATAACTTGTTAAATACATTGGGGAATGCGTTTATACAGATAGAACCAATAACCGGTCTTAAATTAAAAGGATCTTTAGGTGGTAACTATATGATGAATCTTAGAAAAACATTTAATAATAATGAAGCCTGGAAATATTCACAAACGCCCACCAATCCTTATTTAAACCAGGATGGTTTTGCAAAAGGAAGTTATGGCGAAAGGCAAGGCAGAACAGTAAACCTTAATAAAGAACTTACGCTTAATTATGTTCATACATTCCATAAAGATCATTCTATTGATGTTATATTGGGTGTTTCTAATCAATATTCAAAATGGAATTGGACGGATGCCTCCAGTCCGGTAAATTATACAGATCCTCAGTATTGGGGTGTAGCTAACCTCCGTCCTTTTACAGGTGCTGCTGCTGGCGTTTTGCAGGAAGATGCATTAATTGGATACCTGGGTAGAGTAAGTTATAAGTTTAAAGACAAATATTATTTTGACGCTACCATTCGCCGGGATGGATCTTCAAGATTAGCCCCTCAAAATAAGTTTGACAACTTCCCTTCTTTTTCTGCCGCATGGCGTATCAGCAGAGAAAATTTCTTCCCTGAATTAAGTTTTGTAAATGATTTAAAAATCAGGGGCGGCTGGGGACAGCTTGGTAATTTTCAATCTGCGGGGCCATACCAATATCTTTCAGGCGTTGGGTTAAGTCCTGATTATGCACTTGGTTCTGGTAATGGAAATGGCAATGGTACACAACAGCAAGGTGCTTTTTTACCAAATTTTGCTAATACCTCCCTAACATGGGAAAAAGTTAAAACCAGTAGCTTAGGAATTGATGCGGTTTTATTTAATAATCATGTAAATTTCACTGCAGAGTATTATAACAAAACTACCTTCGATATTATACAATCTGTTGGCCTTCCTCCAAATACCGGTATTCAGCGACCAGCTGATCTTAATGTTGCTACAGTTAGAAACAGTGGTATTGAACTACAGATTGGTTATAACAAAAAATTTGGCAATGTAAATTTTAATGCATCCGGAAATTTAACTACTGTAAGCAATGAAGTTGTTAAACTAAATGGGGGTGCTCCCATTGGCGGAGAGGGAGGAAGAATTGAAGAAGGATATTCAATGGGATATCTATGGGGTTATAAGGTAGGCGGTATTTTTCAAAACCAGGCTGAAATTGATAAGTGGAACCTTGCCCATAATAAAGGTGACGCTAACATAGGATCAAATACATATAAGCCAGGCGATATGTATTTCCAGGATGTTCATGGCAATCCAAAGGCGGGTACAAAGGAGCGATTCAGCCCAACACCTGATAGCGCTGTAAACGCAAATGATCGTACTTATCTGGGAAAAACAATTGCTGGTTTTTATTATGGCTTCTCTGTAGGTGCAGAATATAAGAATTTTGACGTCAGTGTTTTCTTACAAGGAGTGGGAGATGTACAACGATATAACTACGCAAGATCTGGAATGGAATCTATGTCGGGTCCGGCCAATCAATGGGCAACTACATTAAACCGATGGACGCCAACCAATCCTTCATCCACTATGCCAAGAGCTGTATTTTCAGATCCTTATGCTACCGGTCGTTTTTCCAGCAGGTATGTTGAAAATGCTTCTTACCTAAGGTTGAAAAATATACAGATTGGTTACTCATTGCCAGCTGGAGTAATGAGCAAATTGAGTTTTGCACAAAAAATTCGTTTCTATGTAAGTGGTGTTAACTTATTAACTGTTACAAACTATACAGGATTAGATCCGGAAAATGATAATCTGCCCCCAACCAAACAATTTTTATTTGGTATTAGTGCAGCTTTTTAAAATATCTATTGACTATTTAAAAAAAAACTTTTATGAAAAAATATATTTTCAAAACTTTCATTTTTACTGTACTTGCCAGTACGGTTATTTACAGCAGTTGCGATAAATCGCAATTGGATTTATTACCCAATGGCCCTACGGAGGCTAACTATTTTTCCGATGAATCCGAATTCAATAAAGCTGTATTAGGGGTGTATGCTAAAATGACCGATTTTTATTGGTTTAATGGTAATAATCCGCAGGTAGGCTTTTTCTTTTTACCAGGAGATGATATTACTACCAATGCCTCCAACGATGAGTCGGAAGTGTTTAGTTCTTTGCAACCTAGTAGTGGTAGAGTTAGTTATTACTATGGTAAATTTTATCAGTTAATTAATAGGGCCAATACTGTATTGGATAAAATAGAAACTGTTAAAGAGGGTATTTATACAACACCCAATTTAAAAAATTACCATAAAGGTGAAGCGCTTTTTTTAAGAGGTTTTGCCAATTATAATTTATGGAATTATTATGGTACAGCACCATTGGTTACCAAACGCCCTACCGAAACAGCTGATTTTACTCCTGGAAATAGTACAGGAAATCAGTTATTGGATCAGGCAATCCAGGATTTTACAGATGCTGCTTCATTGTTGCCAGCAGCGTGGGATGCTGCTAACAAAGGCAGGGTTACAGCAAATGCTGCCAATGGAATGTTAGGTAAATCACTTGTTTTTAGAGGTTCTGTTACAAAAAATACAGCTGATTTTACTGCTGCTGTTGCAGCATTGAATAAAGTTACCGGGCTTAGCCTTACTGCAGATTTTAATGATAATTTTTCTTACGCAAAAGAGAATAACAGTGAATCTTTATTTGAATTTCAGGCAGCAAAAGCATCGGGCGGTAATAATTATTGGCTGGATAACGACTTTGACAATGCTATTGGAGATTTATCAATGTACTGGGGTTATTATAGTAATCACTGGTCGCTGTTTGGTCAATCAAGGTATTTTGTTACAACTAAGTTAGCTGCTGCATTCGAAGATGCTGATCCACGGAAAGCTGCAACTTTAAAGGCATCCGACAGAACAGTCAGGAAATATGTAGCACAGGATAATCCCAGTGAAGGAGACCCTGGATCAAGGGACAATTATCGTATTCTTCGTTTGGCAGATGTAAAGCTTTTACAAGCTGAATCAATTTTACAATCAGGTGGTTCTACTGCACAAGCAATTGGTTTAATAAATGAAATTCGTACAAGGGCCAGAAATATGGTCGCTGCTGGTACTGTACCGGCTGATTATGCAACTACTGAAACAGATAAAACAAAAATTTTAAACTGGATCAGCAACGAAAGATTTATTGAATTAGCGGGCGAAGGCCAACGCTGGTTTGATTTAAGAAGATGGCATATGCAGGGTGTAATTACTTTGAATAACAGCTATTTTAGTTCTAACGTTGGTGTAGTATTTGATCCATCCAAAAATTTGGTTGTTCCAATTCCAACAAGTGAACTGGATGTTAATCCAAACGTTAAACAGAACCCCAATTACTAAATATTTTAAGCAAGCAGTAGTTTTGGTAATAACAAAAAAAGGTTCTCTATTGAGAGCCTTATTTGTTTAAAAGCCTGCCTGTTTACAAATCGATTTAAAATTTCTGTTTAGGCAATTATAGTTATGTTTTTGCATCTTATAACTACGTACCCTTAAACAGCGTTAATGATTGCTGACTATTTAAAATATTGCTCTTTGTAAAGGGTGTCATTCTTTAATATATGGTTTGCAGGTGTGCGGCTATTTAATATTTGGAACGATATTTTATTACTGATTACATATTGTGGATGGTAGCAATCGGACAACCTGTTAATTATTATTGCATCTCGGCATAGTACAGTATAGATAGGCAACTATCTTATACTAATTTAGCCATCAGTTAGAATTGATGTTATTATGAAAAAACACTTGCTCATTATCATCCCGATGTTAGCTGTTTCATTAAGCTTCAGCAAGCTTAGTTCCCAACCTGTTTTAATAACGGATAGCAAAATGCCAACTTTGCAGTTATTTAATTCAAACAATAGCATTACTACTGCTAAACCTTTGGATCAATTGAGTTTTACAGGCGTTGCCGGCAAATCGTTTCAGGTATTGGATGCCAACGGAAAAACGTATGCAACTGCCTTGCTAAAACAGCTTAATACTTTTACTGTTGCAGGTGCTTTGGGTGAGCATCGCATTATTATTGCAGATACAAAGGGCAAACAAAGGGTAATAAAAACATTCACTGTAAATGCAGTAACCAATATAGATGATGGAGGTTATTACAAGCAGATGTTTGAGATGTATTACAGCGGAATGAACAAAGATGGAGATGGGGAAGGGGCGTTTCCAATAAAATGGAATGGTAATCAATACCATGTTTTTGTGCCTTGGGTGCTGGATAATTATCATACCATGAAGGGCATGCAATATTTTAGCCCAAGCGGAAAAGATTTGGTAGATATCATGAGGCAGGCACAACGGGAAGATGGTATGATTTATAGTTTTATACAGTACCAGCGCAATGCAGATTATTTTTTAACAAGAGATAAAAAATATGGTTACAGTACAATAATCGGCGATAAAGTTTTTGTAAGACAACCAACCGAAAATCATCCCGAGTACCTTTTTGTAAATACCATTTACGATTGCTGGAAAGCAGCAGCCAATGATGAATGGATGAAGCAAAATTTAACCGTTGCATCAAAAGCTTTAAATTATACCATCAACGATCCTGCCCGGTGGAGCAATCGTTTTCAATTGCTAAAAAGAGTATATACAATCGATAGCTGGGATTTTGGTGTAGAGGATGAATACACACCTGATATTGGCATGAGTAGCGGTATGATAATCGATAAAGATAAATCGAAGTTCGGTGTATTTTTTGGCGACAATACCGGTTATATAACAGCCTGTTACCAATTGGCTGAAATGCTACATTATAATGGTGATACAATGGCTGCTACCATTTACCGCAAGCGGGGCGATGTAATTAAAGAGAGGCTAAATATGCTGGCATGGAATGGTAAATTCTTTACCCATTTTATTGATGAAGATAGTACGGTCATAAGAAAGTTAGGTGTAGATGAAAAGACGCAAATTGCGCAATCGAATGCTTATTCGTTAAACCGCAATATAAGTGCTGTTCAAAGCAAGGCCATTATTGAAACCTACCTTAATCTTAAAAATAATTTACCCGTAGGTTCTCCCGGAGAATGGTATGCTATTTACCCGCCTTTTCAAAAAGGCTTCGGCAGTCACCAGGAAATTTGGCAATACATGAATGGGGGAATAGGCGGCCATGTACCCGGCGAACTGGCAAGAGGCGCTTTTGAAAACGGCTACGAAAAATATGGCGTTGATATTTTAAACCGATTATTTGAACTCGGTAAAAAGTACGACAACAAAATTTATTTTGCCTACACGGGTTCCTTATTGCCACCACCTCCATCGCCAATCTACAAGCCATTGAACATTGCAGCATTGGCAAATATGGATTTTTGGGATAAAGGCAGTGCCGAATCAAACCCCTGGATGTTTACCGAAAAGTCGGGCGACGATTTGCGTAACCTGCCAACGGGTAGTCAACAGTTTGCCGGCATCAGTTTCAACGTAATTGATCCTGAAAAAAATGACCGCAAAGCAGTATTGGCCGTTGCAAATAGAGAAGGGCTGCCTGCTGCAATTGATATTCCGGTAAATGATACGGCCGCTTGTATTTACCTGTTGCATACCGCATCTAAACCTGCCTCCGAAGCTGTTGTGGGAGCTATGTTTTTTGAGTATGAAGATGGCAGTAAACAGCTACAATATATCATCAGCGAAAAGCACCTCACTTATTGGTGGTTTTCTGAATTAAAAAATGAGTACGCCGGTATTGCCTGGTATGGCAAAAGTCCGGTAAGCGAAGGGGTTGGACTAAGCTGGTGTGCCATCAACAATCCTTTTCCCGAAAAGAAAATAAAAAATATCAAATTGCAATCTCCGGAAGGCAAAGGAATTTATACTGTATTCGCCGTTACATTATCCAATCAAAAACATTTTTTACCGGTCAAAATGCCTTCTTACGGCGGGCCAGACAGATGGGCTGCGGCAACAGCTATGGCGGCAATGGTGGAAGGCCTTGCTGGCGTTCGCAATGCACCTCAATCAACCGGTTTTCAAATGCCTGTGATTGCACCAAGGTGGATACAAACAACATCTGACACGGTGAATGTCAGCATTTGCTTTAACGGCTACAATGGTTATGTAGCCTATCAATACATACATGATGTTAAACGCAAACAAATAGTATTAACGGGCACTGGTAGTGGCAGAGAAATGCAGTATCATATTCTGTTGCCCGATGGAAGCAGTAATGCAATGGAGGTTAGCATAAATAATAAACCGGTGGCCTTTGTTATCAATAAAAACGAACAGTCTTTTTATGCAGATTTTAAGGTACTGAATACCGGGGTGCAAAAAATATTGGTGCGTTACAATTAAATACAAGCGCTGGTAGAATCTTTGTATTAACAGAATTAATATAATAGTGCGTTTTAAATTCGATAACTGAAGGCGGTGAGGATACCAGCCAGGGCAATCGCACCGCTAGTGAATTATGTACACACTATTGTAAGCCGACTGGTAGCCAATCGAATACAATTTTGATTTTTCAGAGGCAAGCTCCCCTCTCCTTTATCGCAGCTCCCGATTGTTTCGGGAGAGAGAGGTTGGGGTGAGATCAAACGGGCTGCGAAATAAGCAAATGTTTTATAACCTATAAACATCCCTTTAAAAAAGTGCTTGCTGCTTTGTTGCGCTTAGAGCAGGATGAATTATATATCAAACATTGTTAGTTAACTGATGGCCAATCGAATACAATTTCGACTTTTCAGAGTCAAGCTCCCCTCTCCTTAGGAGAGGGGCTGGGGGTGAGGTCAAACGGGCTGCGAAATAAGCAAATGTTTTATAACCTATAAACATCCCTTTAAAAAAGTGCATGCTGCTTTGTTGCGCTTAGAGCAGGATGAATTATATATCAAACATTGTTAGTTAACTGATGGCCAATCGAATACAATTTCGACTTTTCAGAGTCAAGCTCCCCTCTCCTTAGGAGAGGGGTT
>Ga0163144_10008781_pt1 | contig 21809 bp, 17 predicted proteins | sample OliLak19BULKMAT1_FD_123175 | JGI IMG/M metagenome (GOLD analysis project Ga0163144, IMG submission 123175) | Freshwater microbial mat bacterial communities from Lake Vanda, McMurdo Dry Valleys, Antarctica - Oligotrophic Lake LV.19.BULKMAT1 | ecosystem: Environmental > Aquatic > Freshwater >... | reverse complement strand
TTCTGCAACATCAGCGGCTACTCGCGCGATGAGCTGATCGGCATGGACCACCGGCTGCTCAATTCCGGAACCCACCCCAAGCGCTTCTGGGTCGACGTGTGGCGGACCATCGCCGGTGGCAAAGCGTGGCGTGGCGAGATCTGCAATCGCCGCCGCGATGGCACACTCTACTGGGTGGACAGTACCATCGTGCCGTACCTCGGCAGTGATGGCCGGGTGGAGAAGTACGTGTCGATCCGCTTCGACATTTCCCCGCAGAAGGATTCGGAGGCCCGCCTCCAGCGGGCCTCGATGCTGCTCGAGGAAGCGCAGGCGGTGGCGCGCATCGGCAGCTGGTCGTTCGGTTTCGCGAGCGGTCAGATCGAGTGGTCGAAACAGGTGTACGCGCTCTTCGGCCGCGACGAGGCCGACGGGCCACCGGACTACTCACACATCAAAGGCGACTACGATGACGAGAGCGAAGCCCGGCTGCGCGAGGCAGTCGATCGTGCGGCGCAGACCGGCGAATCGTACTCGCTGGTGCTGCGCACACGGCTCGGGCACAATGGGATCCGCTTCGTGCGCGGGAACGGACGCGCGCGTCGAGATTCCGAGGGCAACATCATCGGTGTGTACGGCACCGTGGCCGATGTGACGGCGGAGGTGGAACGCGAGGCGGCACTGCAGGATGCCCGCACCGCGGCCGAGGCGGCCAGCGAGAGATTGAGCGAGGTGAACGTGTATCTGGAAGCCGAGACCGTGCGCTCCAACGACCTGGCGGCGCGCGCTGAATTGGCAAGCCATGCAAAAAGCGAATTCCTGGCCAACATGAGCCACGAGATCCGCACCCCGCTGACGGCAATCCTGGGCTACGCGGACATCCTCAGCGAAGAACTCTCCACCGTCGATCCGGACTCGCGTGGTGTGAACGCGCTGCACACCATCCGCCGCGCTGGCGAGCATCTGTTGACGGTGATCAACGACGTGCTCGATTTGTCGAAGATCGAGTCCGGCAAGCTGATCGTCGAGAAGTTCGAGACTGGCCTGCCGCGCCTGCTGTTCGACGTGGACAGCCTGATGCGCTCCCGCGCCGCCGCCAAGGACCTGATCCTGCACAGCGCGCTCACGACGCCGGTTCCCGACCGGATTCTGACCGATCCGACACGCCTGCGACAGATCCTGCTGAACCTGGTGGGCAACGCCGTGAAGTTCACCATGACCGGTCGGATCGACGTCTGCGCATCGGTGGAGCAGGTGGAGCACCGGGAGGCACCGGTGCTTCGAATCGCCGTCTCCGATACCGGGCCTGGCATGACGCAGGAGCAGGCGGCGAAGCTCTTCCAGCCGTTCACGCAGGCGGACGCCTCGGTCACGCGGCAGCACGGTGGCACGGGACTGGGCCTCACGATTTGCCGCCGACTGGCGCGGCTGATGGGAGGCGATGTGACGCTCGAGCTCTCGGCGCCGGGCCAGGGGTCACGGTTCGTGCTCGAACTGCCACTCGAATCGTGCCACGACGCCGTCCTGGTCTCGAACCTCGATGCCTGTGTCGAGAATGAGATCCTGCCGACGGAACAGGCCGGCCTGCAGGTACTGCGAGGTCGCATTCTGCTGGCCGAGGATGGCGAGGACAATCAGCGCCTGATCGCGTACCATCTTGGCCGTGCCGGCGCCCAGGTCTCCATCGCGGGCAACGGGCGCATCGCACTCGACATGCTCGACGAAGCCGAGCGCGCGCAGGAGCCCTATGATCTGCTCGTGACCGATATGCAGATGCCCGTGATGGACGGCTACACGCTGGCCCGGACGCTGCGTGCGCGGCGCTCACCGATGCCGATCATCGCCCTCACGGCGCATGCGATGGCCGAGGACCGCAGGAAGTGCCTCGACGCCGGCTGCGACGACTACGCCACCAAGCCCATCGACCGTCGCCTGCTGCTGGCCACTTGCGCGCGCTGGATGGGCGTGACACCGGATCGGACGACGCAATTGCAGAAAGGGCTGGAGCTCGATGCCGGCACGGCCTTCGCCGCCGACGGTGCATGGCAGACGCTGGGCCCCGATGTGGAGAATGTCGTACCGGAACCGGCGCACCAGGGCCCACGCGACACCACGCCTGCGGCCATGCTCGCGCCGCTGGTGAGTGATCTGGCCGATGACCCGGACATGCGCCCCCTCGTCGAGCAGTTCGTCGCACAGCTCGCGCAGCGCATGGCGGCGCTCGACGGCTCGCGTGCGCCAGCGGATCGTGATGCACTGAAGTCGATCTCCCACCAGTTGAAGGGGGCCGCGGGGGGCTACGGATTTGACCCGATCACCGAGGCCGCGCGCACCGTGGAGCGCTTCGCCTCTGCCGGCGGCACGCAGAACGAGGTGGAGTCCGCCGTGGACCACCTCATCGCACTCTGCGATGCTGCGGTGCGTGGATGCACCGCAGCAGCCGATACTGAGGCCCATACAGGTACGGCACCTCCGCACCTGATCCGGCATCCTTTGTAAACGCTGACATGCCAGAGCTGTCCACAGACTCGCGCGTCGTCCTCATCGATGACGATCCTGCCATCCACGCCCTCGTCGGCGCGATGCTCAAACCGCTTGGCGCGCGCATCGAATCGGCGACGAGCGGCGAGGATGGTCTGGCGTTGGTGCGCACGTCGCATCCGGATCTCGTGCTGCTCGACAACGAGATGCCCGGCGCCAACGGCATCGAAGTGCTGGGCTGGCTGAAGGGAGACGCCGACACGTCCGAGTTGCCGGTCATCATGCAGACCGGCAGCGAGAACAGCGCCACGCTCTCGGCCTGCTTTGCGGCCGGGGCGATCGACTACATCCGGAAGCCGTTCACCGGCGCCGAGCTCCGCGCACGGGTCGGCTCGGTGCTGGAGCGCCAGCGCATGATGGGCGAACTCACCGTCGCCGCCCGCCTCGACAAGCTCACCGGCCTCGCGAATCGCGCGCTCCTCACGGACCGCTTGCGCATCGCGCTGGCGCGCACCGGCATCGAGCTCGGATACGGCTTCGCGCTGATGTTCCTCGACTTCGACCGATTCAAGCTGGTGAACGACAGCCTCGGGCACGATGTCGGCGACCTGCTGCTGAAATCGATCGCGGGCCGCCTGCGCAGCAACTTGCGGGCGACCGACTCGACCTTGCGGGAAGCCTCGGGCAACACGGTGGCCCGCCTCGGTGGTGACGAATTCGTGGTGCTGCTGGACGGGGTCACCTCGCCGGACGTAGCCACGCGGATCGCCGATCGACTGCTCGTCGCGCTGGCGGAACCGTATCAGCTCGGGGCGCATCTCGTCCGTTCCTCGGCCAGCATCGGGATGGTGTACAGTACGGCCGGTTACGGCTCACCGGCCGAGATCCTGCGTGACGCCGACATCGCGATGTACGAGGCGAAGGCCACGGGGAAGGGACGCCATGTCGCCTTCACCACCGAGATGCGCGACGCGGTGCGCCAGCGCATCGACATCGAGAATGACCTGCGTGATGCCATTGGCACGGATCAGCTCACGATGGTCTATCAGCCGATCGTGTCGCTGGAGACGCGGGCCATCGTCGGCGCCGAGGCGCTCGTGCGCTGGACGCATCCCACCCGTGGACCCATGTCGCCGGCCCAGTTCATCCCGATCGCCGAGGAAACCAGGCTGATCCTGCCCCTCAGTGAGTTCATTCTGCGCGAATCGTGCACGACCTTCATGCAATGGCATCGCGAACTGGGAGCAGACGCGCCGGCGCGGATCAGCGTCAATCTCTCCCGCGTGCAGCTCTCCGAGACGACCTTGGTGCAGCGCACGCTGGATGTGGTCCGCGAATGTGGTATGCGTCCCGACCAGTTGCAGCTGGAGGTGACCGAGTCCCAGATCATGCAGCAGCGCGACGCGGCCCTGGTGCTGCTGGCGGAGTTCCGTGCGGCTGGAGTGCAGCTCGCGATGGATGACTTCGGGACGGGGTACTCCTCGCTCTCATGCCTGCAGGAGTTCCCGCTCGATGTGCTGAAGGTCGACCGGGCGTTCGTGGCGAACGCCGGCCGTGGCCGGGATTTCGCGGCACTGCTCCACGCCGTGGTGACGCTGGCTGACAATCTGGGCCTGAAGGTGGTGGCCGAGGGAATCGAGGACGAGGACCAGCTGGTGCTGCTGCAGGCGCTCGGCTGCGCATACGGCCAGGGTTATCTGCTCGGCAGGCCGATGGCCGGAGCCGACGTGGCACAGCTGATTGTCAGCCGGCTGGCTGCTCCCTGATGGGTGTCGCCGCTCTCCCGACCGCAGACTTCATTGCCGCGGCGATCGGACGCGCGGGGCAACTCGCCACCCTGCCCGAGATCGCGCTCGAGGTGATGCGCATCGCAGAGGATCCGCAGTCCACCGGCGACGACCTCAATCGCGTCCTCGCCAACGATCCCACGCTGAGCGCCCGCGTGTTGCGGATCGTGAACTCTGCCTACTACGGCGTGCGTCGTGAGGTGACGTCGATCTCGACGGCGATTGCCATGCTCGGCTTCGGTGCGGTGAAGAACATCGCCATCGCGGCCAGCCTGACGCGCATGTTCCGGACTGGCACGGTGCCAGGGGGATTCGAGGCCCGCGATTTGTGGAAGCACTCGATCGCGGTGGCGACGGCGTCACGGCTGGTGGCGACGCGCGCCAAGGGGGCCGAGCCGAGCGAAGCGTTCCTGGCTGGCCTCATGCACGACATCGGGATCATCGTCGAGCTGCAGGCATGTCGTGAGCCGTTCACGCTCGCGATCGAGGCCCTGGCGGCCATGCCGGAGCTGACGTTTCGCGAGGCCGAAGTCCGGCACATCGGTGCCGATCATGAGGCGTTCGGCGCCGCGCTCTGCGCCGCGTGGCGGTTCCCCGAGGCGCTCAAGCGGGTGTCCGAGTACCACCATCGTCCGATGGCGCTGCCCGAGCCAGTGCGGAGGCTCACCGCGATCGTGCATGTGGCCGATCACCTCGCAGCGCAGGCGGGCATCGGGTACGCCCGCACCGTCGAGGGTAGCAGGATCGATCCGGCCATTCTCGACACACTGGGGCTCTCGACCGCTGATGTCGACGCGATCTCGGATGTGCTGACAGAGCAGGTGGCGGAGGTCTTCCCGTTGCTGACGGGTGAGTCGTGACCCGGCACGCGACAGCGGACGGCGCGGTCCACTATTCTTCATGGTTGGCGTTGCCGCTTGGCGCAGCGCGGTGAACCGCAGGAGTGAGGCAATGGCCGGATGACGGACACCCAGATCGATATTCACGGCACCGTGCTTCGCGCCGCGCTTGCGGGGTTGAACGACGTGGTCCTGATCACCGAGGCCGAGCCGTTTGATCGCCCGGGCCCTCGGATCGTCTATGTGAACGCCGCGTTCGAACGGATGACCGGGTACCGCAGCGACGAGGTCATCGGCCTGACCCCGCGCATCCTGCAGGGCCCGCGTACCAACGCGGCGGAACTGGCGCGGATCCACCGCGCGCTCGAAAGCTGGAGCGCGGTGCGCGTGTGCCTCACGAATTATCGCAAGGACGGAATCCCGTTCGACGTCGAATTCGAGATCGTCCCGGTGGCCAACGAGGCGGGATGGTATACGCACTGGGTATCCGTGCAACGCGACGTGACGGCGCGCACGCTGGCGGAACTGATCACGCGCACGGCGGCAACGTTCGATGAACTGCTGGCCGGTGCCGCAAGTGAAATCGCGATGTTCACCGGCGCGGCGTCCTGCAGCGTCTGTGTGCGCAGTTCGTCGTTGGAGCCGTGGATTGTGCGATATCACCATTCCGCCGGTGCGGCACCGGTGCCAGAGGGGTGGCCGCGCCAGATCGAGACGGCGATTGTGCAGACGCCGGCACCAGCGGCAGTGATGCCGATCTCCCTGGTGGATGGCGTCGGCTGCGCCTGTGCCGTGCCGCTCAACGTCGGGGGCGAGCTGGCCATTGTCGTCTGCCGCACGGAGCGGGGGGCGTGGCCGCTGGCGGACACGTTGCTGCCAGCCGTGGCGTCGCGTGTTGCCGCCGCCTCCGACCGCCTTCGAGTGCAGCGCGATCGGACACGCCTGGAGAGTGAGCTGATGCAGGCGCACAAGCTGCAGGCCGTTGGCCGGCTGGCGAGTGGCATCGCGCACGACTTCAACAACCTGCTCACGGTGATCACCGGCAACCTCGAGTTCATGCGTGAGCGCTGGCGTGACGCACGTGCGGTGGAGCCGGTCGAGCTGGCCGAGGTCCTCGGCGCTGCCGAGCGCGCGCGGGGACTGGTCGAACATCTGCTGGCGTTCAGTCATCGTCGGCCGATGGCGGCGGCACCGGTGGACGTTCGTGCGCTCGTCGCGTCAACCGCCGCGCTCCTGCAGCGCACCCTCGGTGCCGAAATCACGATCGAGACCAGCGTCGCAGCGGAGGGCGAACTGCTCATCGACGGCGACGCGGCACTGCTGGAGCAGGCGCTGCTGAACCTCGCCTTCAACGCGCGGGATGCGATCGAATCAGTCGCCGGTGGTCTCGCTGACCGACGCATCACGCTGGCGGCACGACTGGTGGTCCTGTCGGATCAGGAGGCGGCTCGCTGGGCGCCGCTGGTGGCCGGTGCGTGCGTCGAGATCACCGTGATCGACTCGGGCCCTGGGATGACGACCGACGTCAAGGCTCGCGCATTCGAGCCCTTCTTCACGACCAAGGACGTGGGCGAAGGCACCGGCCTGGGTCTCGCCTCGGTGTTCGGGGCCGTCACCAACCTGCGCGGCGCCGTTCGCCTGGAGGATGCGCTCCCCCATGGCAGCGTTGTCCGAATGCGTTTTCCGCGCGGCGCCAGCAGCGCCAGCGCAGAGCCGGCACCGGCCACGCCGCTCGCTGCCGCGCCGCAGCGGACGCTGCTCTTCGTCGAGGATGATGACGCCGTGCGCAGCGTCATGAAGCGGATGCTGCAGTCGGCCGGCTACTTCGTGGTCGAGGCACGGAACGGTCAGGAGGCACTGGCCAGGGTTGCGACGATGGGCGATGAACTCGCTGGCGTCGTGACCGATGTCAGGATGCCCGTCATGTGCGGCACAGACATGGTGCGCGAGTTGCGCAAGTCACGACCGACGATGCCCGTACTCTTCGTGAGCGGCAATGCGGAATCGTCCGCCATTGCGGAGTTCGGCAACAGGACTGCCCTGCTCAGCAAGCCGTTCACTCACGCGCGGTTGCTCGCAGCGCTCGACGACGTCGTTCTCTCGACCTGACTCGCGGTGCGGTCTGCCGCCTGCGTGAGTTCGTCGGTGGCGCTGAGGCTGCGGTCGAGGCCAATGTATCCGACAGCCGCGACGACGATGGTGCCGGTGGCACCGAGTAGCGCGACCGCGAGCATCCGGGCGCGCAACGAGAGCGTGGACAGCATGGGGCGAGGTTCCGGGTGGGGAGAGCGAAGGACTACCAGCGTCGCGAGATGCCGAGTCCGAAGAAGTAGTCGGGGCCGGCAATCCGTCGCAGCCCAAGGCCACTTCGGACATCGAACTGCAGGTTGTCGGTGACGCCGTACGTCAGCCCGCCATTCAGGTAGTGCGAGCTGACGATGTCGATGCCACGAGGCACGAACGTGAAGTACTCGAGGTACGAGCCGAGGCGATCCGTCAATCCGACCTCCAGCGAACCGGTGGCGGCGAACTCGCTGTAGTCACCAACCGTCTCGCTGACGTAGGTGTAGTTCAGGTTGGACGAAAACGTGACGCGCGAGGTGAGGTCCCACGCCGCGCCGAACTTCACTTCCGGCTGCGGCTTGCGCGCCCGGAACTGCGTCGCACCCGTCGGGAGGCTCGACGCCACGATCACGGCCAGCGCCGGCTTCCATGAGCCGTCGCCGCCACTGGTCATGAGCTTGAACTTCGCGCCGAGCGAGACGTCCTCGAAGCCGCGCACTGTCTCGCCGGCCGCGCGAGCCATCGCATACGAGTTGAGCCCGATGCGCAGTTCTGCCGTCCGCGCAACACCCACCCGAATCAGCGTCTCACCGAAGGAGGCACCTTTTTCGTCGAGGGTGCGGGTGAACGTGCTGCCCGCTTCGACCTGGCGCATCCCGCGCTCGACCGTCTCGGTGCTCTCGGTGAAATCGGGACGATCCGTAATCAAAGGCTCGATCCCGCGACGGCTCACGGGAGCGCACGCCGTCAGCGCCAGCAGCGGTGCGACGCCGGCAATGCGCCGCCACAGCGCCGTGGGGAGTGATGAGGCTGCGAGCACGCGACACGGCACGGGTTGAGTGGCATGCAGCCAGGTACCGGATGGTACGCATGGCGATCCCGTCAGAGTGTCGGTTGCAACCGTTCATCGCTTTAGTGCCCTAACATGTCATCGACACGGCGTTGGAGGCGTTGCACGAAACAGATCGTGCGAAAAAGCGGTGCTCGGATGCGCGACGCGCCGCATTCCCGGGCTCTGCCTGGGGACGCAGCGCGTGCGCACGGCCGTGGACACTCAGGCCGTGAGGGCCAGCTTGCGCTTCACCCGAGCTGGCGTGCGGGCGCCGGTGGCCGACGGTCGATTGCCGACCGTGAACTCCGCCAGCAGCAGCGCCATCCGCTCCGCTTCCGCGGACAATGTGCTGGCGACGTCCTGCGACTGTTCGGCATTGGCCGAGGTGTCGATCGTGATCCGGCCGACCTGCTCGATGGCGGTCGTGATCTGGTCCACCCCCTCAGCCTGTTGCTCGTTCGCCAAGGCGATCTCGCCGATCACGTCGCGCACCTTCTGTGCGTGGGCGTCGATGTCGGCCAGGCGCGCCGAGACATCGGCCGAGAGCTTGGCGCCGGTGGCGGCATGGGAGACCGAGTCGGCGATCAGATCCGATGTATTGCGTGCGGCTTCGGCGCTGCGAAGCGCCAGGCTGCGCACCTCGTCCGCCACCACGGCAAAGCCGCGGCCGGAGTCGCCCGCGCGCGCCGCTTCGACCGCCGCGTTCAGCGCGAGGAGGTTGGTCTGGAAGGCAATCTCGTCGATGGTGCGGACGATCTTCGCCGTGTCGTCGGCACTGCGCTTGATCTTGTCCATGGCCTCGGTGAGGGCGTGCATCGCCTGTACACTGTTCGTCGCCGCGGTGCGCGTGGTGTCGGCCAGCGACCGGGCCTCGCGTGCATGGTCCGACGTCGACTGCGTCATCGCGCTCAGCTTCTGCAGCGAGGCCGAGGATTCCTCGACCGCGGCAGCCTGCTCGGACGCACCGCGGGCCAGTCGGATGCTACCCTCGCTGATCGTCTGGCTGGCATTCCGGCACTTCTCAGACAGATCGGAGGCATCGGCCAGCGTCTCCTCGAGACGGGCAATGGCGCCATTGAACGATTGCCTCGCGTCGGCCTGGTCGCCGCTGAACGTGCCGTCGAGGCGCGCCGTCATGTCACGGTCGCCGATCCGGTCCACCGCTCGGCGCAGCGACTCGAGGAAGGCAAGCGCTTCGTCGCGCTGGCGCTCGGCGCCCTGATGGGCCAATTGCACCGCGTCCATCGACGCGTTCAGGCCATCGATCACATGGCGGAACGAGCCGTGGAAGATGCTCGTGTTGCCGCGCCGCGCGAAGTCGTTGCGCTGCGTGGCATCCGAGACGCTCGTGGCCTCCGACACCAGCGACCGCACGGCGACGATCACTTCGCGGTACGCCTCGGCCATCTCGCCGCCCGTCACGGTGACGTTCAGGTTGCCCCGCGCCAGTTCGCGGGCGACGGCCTGCAGTCCATCGGCTTCACTCACTTCCCGCGCGAGGCGGAGGCTCATCCACACCAGCACCGCCACCTCGAGCACCACGAAACCCGCGTGGATCACCACGATGCCGAACTCGGTGTGATGCCCCTTCGGAAACGCGTAGATCGGCATGCCGGCGTTCTGCACGAACATGAACCCGACATGGTGCGCCGCGATCACCACCGCACCAACGATCGGCACATGCCAATCGCGGTACGTCAGCAGGAACGCGAGGCAGACGAAGATGTGGAAGTGCAACTCCAGCATCCCGTTGGTCTGGTGGATGAACAGCGCCGAGTAGGTCATGAACCCGGCCGCAACGGCATAACGCGTGATCGCGGCGCCGGCGCTGGTGCGGGTCAGCCAGAACACGCCGATGGAGACCGTGCCGCCGATGGCAAGGGCCGCGCCCCAGGTGCCATGAAGCAGCGCCAGGCCGAGCGCGACGGGAAAATGCGCGAGGAGAAACACGCCGAGCGACCGGTCGACGTCAATTCGACCGCGCTGCAGCATCGTTGACTGAGTGACTGTCACGGCATTCCGGGAGGCTGGTAGGCACGGGATCAGCGCGACGGCAGATGTTGACGTCGCGCTCCCGGTCCAGTCCTGTATCGACCAGTTGCTCGGATTACTTCAGCCACACCAAGTGATATTTCAGATGAGAATGTTCTTGAAGAACAGTCATCCGGTAAGGCTGCGTCACCGCTGCCGGGTGTTGATGATCAGCACACCACCGCTGGCATCCGGGCCGAAGATCGCGCCGGCTTCATGCGGCGGAATGAACATCAGTGATTCCACCGCGCTCGGCTCCACCAGCGGCAGCTCGCCATTGGTGCGGCTGCCATCGAGAATGAACACCTTGACGCGCTGGCCGCGGTACGTCATCTGCGATTCAATGTCGCCGGTCTTGATGCTGAGCCCCGGGATTCGCAGCGATGTGATCAGATCATCGACGTTGCGTGCCGATGGATTGCGTTCGCGCAGCGCATCGCCACCGAGGAAGTATCGGCTCATCAGTCGCAGGTTGAAGCCGAAGGCCGTGATGCGTTGCTCCATCACGGTCACCGCATCGAGCACCGTCACGGCGTGCAGGCGCAGCACGACACTGATGCTGTCGTTGTCGCCGATGACCGGGAATGAGTGGGATCCGCCGGGCTCGAGGCCGATCCGGCGAGCGACCACCCGGTACCAGGCCGGCTGCAGACCAGTCCACGCGGCGCTTCCATCGTCGCCGCTCCTGCCGGCCCTGACCAGCTCGGCGCGACCGTCCACCTCGATGATGGCGACTTCGGCGTTCGGGAGGGGGGCCTCGCTTCGCGCATCGAGCACCGTGACACGAACCTGCGCCTTGCGCTCACCGCTCACGCCGCGTTCGATGGAACCGGCCGTGCTGTCTCTGAATGGTTCCCGCAGGATCGTCTGCGCGGTGAACTCTTCACCGCGAGCGATGCCTGAGAGGCTCCGGCGGAATACATGCTCGTAGAACATCGTCGCGCCACTGTCGAGCACGAACACCGGCGACGCGTTCCGGCCGATCATGCGCGCCGAAAGCTGCAGCCAATACGATCCGGGCAACGGGGCTCGGACGCTGAACTCGCCTTTACGATTGGTGCGTGCCGACCCCGCTTCGCGACCGAGCGAATCGATCAGCGACACATTTGCCCCCCACACGGCATCACCACGCACGTCCAGTTTTGCCAGCCCACGGACTTCCTGCGCAGGCAACGCCTGTACGAACGCCGCGCAGCAGAGCACGGCGAGCGTCGCAAGCATCGCAAGCATCGCAAGCGTGGGAGAGCGCTGGTTTCCCGTCGGGTGTGCCGGCATCGCGGTGGGTGAGGGACCTGCGTCGAAAGTGCGTGATGGCTTGTGCTCTGGCAACCGGAATTCCGTGAAAGGTTCGTGATGCACGGCGAGGCGCCTGTCGGACGCTGTAGATTGATGGCTCGGCTCTTCCGGCCGCGCCCGTCCCGCTCAGCCCGTCCATGTCGCCCGCACCGCCGCTCGCTCCTGCCACCCCTGCCGCCCCTCTGCTCGACTACCACACCTGGCGACTGCGAGGCCAGACGGTGGCGGGACGGCTGTACCAGACTGCGTCGAAGCCCGGCCTGATCGGACAGGGGCGCCATGACGCGGCCGCCCGGTTGCTCGCGGAACGCGTGGTGGTGCCGCCAGGGGCGACGGTCATCCAGATGCAGTGCGGAAGCGGACTCTTCGGTGCAGTCGCCGCACTCGGTCGTGGCGCCAGCCGGGTCATCCTGACGGATCGCAGCGCGGTGGGGGTCGAGGCCGCGCGTCGGACGGTCGCGGCCAATGCGATCCGGAATGCGGAGGTCGTCGCGGGCCATGGGTCGGCACCGCTCGATCCCACGCTGCGGGCCGACGTGGTTGCCATCCGGATTCCGACCGAGAAACTGGCGCTCCTCCAACTCCTCGCGGACGCCTTCGCGATGCTCCGCGTGGGAGGGCAGTGTGCCATCGCCGGCGCCACCAACGAAGGAGTGAAATCAGCCACCACGCTGATGAAGGCGCTCTTCGGCAACGCGACCGTCCTCGGCACCGACAGTGGATCGCGTGCCGTGATGGCGATCAAGCGGGCGCCGACCCCCTCCGATACGGCGACGCTGGCCAATCCCTTTCTGCAGCACGATGTATTTCGCACGCTCGATGTCGAGTTGCGTGGGATGCCGATGCAGCTGTTTTCGCGCCCTGGCGTCTTTTCATGGGAACACGTTGACGAGGGGACCGCAATCCTGGCCGACGTGATGGAGGTGCAGCCCGGTGATGACGTGCTCGATCTTGGCTGCGGCAGTGGCGCACTCGGACTGCTGGCGGCGCAGCGCTCCGGCACGGGACGCGTGACCTTGCTCGACGTCGACTCCGAGGCCATCCGCTGCGCGTCGCGGACGATCGCGACGTCCGGGCTCGGCAACTGTCGCGCGCTGATCAGTGACGTCGCATTGGCCGTGTTTGACGAGCGCTTCGATCGCGTGCTGGCCAATCCACCATTCCACGTTGGAAAGAACACCGATCTGGAGGTGCCGGCGCAGTTCATTCTCGATGCGTGGCGTGTGCTGAAACCCGGCGGGACCCTGCAACTGGTGGCCAATCGCACCCTGCCATACGAGAAGATCGTCTACGAGACATTCAGCAACCTCACCACGACGCATGACGGCGCGCGATTCAAGGTCTTGTCGGCGCGGCGTTAGCCTGGCACCAACAGCCCGCACTCGTCCTCGCTGATCAGTCGCCACGCCCCGGGCTCGAGAGCGCCCAGGCCGAGCGAGCCGATGGCAATGCGTTCGAGCGTGACAACGTGGTTGCCCATCGCCGCAAACATGCGCCGCACCTGATGGTAGCGCCCCTCGGTGACGATCAGATCGACGGTCTGCGGATCGTGTTCCGTCATCATCGCTGGAGCGAGTGGCGTCGTCTCGCCGTGCAGTCGCAGATCGCCGCCTGCAAACTGTTCTCGTTCGTCGCCGCGCAGTGCGGTAGCCAGCGTGGCACGATACGTCCTCGGCAGATGTGCCCGCGGTGACGTCAGGCGGTGATTCAGTGCGCCATCGTCCGTCAGCAGCAGCAGCCCGCTGGTGTCGCGGTCGAGACGCCCCACCGGGGCGATCACCGGCGACCGACGTGCGAAGCGCTGTGGGAGCAGCTCGTAGACCAGCGGGGGCACATCCTTCGACGAACAGACGTAGCCGATGGGCTTGTGCAGCATCACGACCACGCCCGGCGCAGGATCCAGCACCTCGCCGTCCATCAGGGTCTCACGGTGGGTCCACGGCTCGTCCGGACGAATCCGGCCGCCTCCGTTGCGCGTCACCCGCCCGCTGCCGACCATCGCCGCCACTTCCCGTCGGCTCCCGTAGCCCAGGTTGCCGAGGTACTTGATCAGCGTCATGCGTTGCCCCTACGTACGGAGCGCATTGCCTCGAGGTACCGACCCTCATCTGGAGCCGACATGGTCTCGAGCAAGGAAACGACGCCGGCCGCGTATCTGGCCGGCCTGCCGCCGGAGCGACGCGCCGTCATTGCCGCGGTTCGGAAGGTGGTCAGGCAGCATTTGCCGGACGGGTACGTCGAAACGATGAACTGGGGCATGCTCTCCTACGAAATTCCGCTCAGCAGATATTCGGTCACCTACAGCAAGCAGCCGTTGTCGTACATCGGTCTGGCGGCCCAGAAGAACAATTTCGCGCTCTATCTGATGAGTGTCCATGGCGACAAGCGGCTGCACGACAAGCTGGTTGCGAGTTACGATGCCGCCGGCCGGAAACTGGACATGGGCAAGTGCTGCCTCCGATTCAAACGCATTGAAGAACTGCCGCTCGACATCATTGGCGAGATCGTCGCGGCCACGCCTGTCGAGACGATGATCGCCTTCTACGAATCGACGCCGCGAAAAAGGAAAGGCTGAGTCATCGTACGCCGAACGGAACCCGCTTCAGGGCAACGCGACCTTGCCACGATGCCAAGGATGACGATGGCCGTGAGCGTACGCATCAGTACCCCAGTTTTTCGAGGAAGCAGGGCAACATCTTTCGCCACCAGGGCCAGTCGTGATTCACATCATGGCCCCAGGTGTCCAGCAGGTGCGGGATGCCCTTCGCATGCAGGATGTCGGACATTCGTTGCGAGGCGTCGGGGGCTTCATAGGCACCCTGGCCGGTGGCGAGAATGATGCTGGAGTGCTGCCGCAACTGTTCGAGATGCGATCCGGCAAGATCCGGCACGAACCAGGCCGGGTTGTTGCGGTAACAGTTGTCGTCGGAATAACCGTTCAAATATCCGCGCGCCAGATCGTAGAACGCCGACATGCCGATCACGCCGCAGAAGAGATCGGGACGGCGAAAGAACTGGTTGGCAGCATGAAAGCCGCCGAAACTGGCGCCGGTGGTCAGAATCCGAGCGCCGCCGTCGCCCACCACGTGGCGGATGTACGGCACCACTTCCTCCTCGACGTACCGGGAGTAACCGGCCTGCCGTCGCGCTTGCACAGGTACCGGAATATCCCGATCCATCCACGCGGTGCGATTGATGCTGTCAATCGAAAAAAGGCGCAGTCGGCCGGCCATCAGCAGTGGTTCGATCGCCTTGACGAGAAAGAATCGCTCGTTCTCGAGGTAATCCGCCGCCGCCGTCGGGTAGAGCAGCACCGGGGGGCCGGCGTGGCCGTAGGTGACGATCGGCATATCCAGCCCGATCGGCTGCGAGAACCAGCCATCTCGCTGACGCGAGAGACGGGGGTCGACGAACTGCATGGGTGATGGGAGCGCGAGAGAAGGCCGCCGGTCGACGACGATGGCAACCAGAATCAGAGGAGTATCCACCCGGAACCCGCATCCGCCAAGCCTGTTCCCGCTGTCACCGTACGGCGGCAGTGCTATCGCCCCCGCTGCCCCCTTCCGGAGAGCCCATTCGGAAGGCAGACTCTGACGGGTCGTCACCGCTGCGCACGCGCCAGCACCCTCATCACTCGGCACAGCAGATGTTCCTGATTCGATGGGGCAATCGGGGTGCGGAGTCGCCTGGTGTCGTGCTGAACGGCGTGCGAAAGGACTGCTCCGCAAACTTTGCCGACTGGACACCGGATTTCTTCCGCAGCGATGGCGTGGCCCGGCTGCAGGCGCTTGTCGACGGGCCGGTGGCATTGCCGGACGTGCCGCCCTCCGCACGCTGGGCGTCATGCATCCCGCGACCAGGCAAGGTGATCTGCATCGGCCTGAATTACACCGACCACGCGGCCGAAGTTGGCGCCAGGGTACCGCGCGAACCGATCGTCTTCCTGAAGGGCTCCAACACCGTCGTCGGGCCATATGACGATGTGCTCATCCCGAGGCTGTCGCAGAAGACCGACTGGGAAGTGGAGCTCGGCATCGTGATCGGCACCGATGCACGGTATCTGGAGCGGGTGGAGGATGCTGTCGCTCACATCGCTGGCTACTGCATCGTGCATGACGTGTCCGAGCGCGAATTCCAGGTGGAACGCGGCGGTCAGTGGACGAAGGGCAAGTCATGCGACACGTTCGCACCCACCGGCCCGTGGGTTGCCACGCGCGATGAAATTCCCGATGTCATGACCCTGAGGCTCGAGCTCGACGTCAACGGCACGCGCCGCCAGACGGGGACGACCGCCTCCATGATCTTCGACCCGTACGTCGTGGTGCACTACCTGTCGCAGTTCATGACGCTCGAAGCAGGCGATCTGATTGCGACCGGCACGCCCCCCGGAGTTGGCATGGCCATGAAACCACCCCTGTTCCTGACGGCGGGTGACGTGGTCGATCTCCGGGTCACGCGTCTCGGCCATCAGCGCCAGACCTGTCGCAACGCGTGAGCGGGTGCACGCCGCGGTCACGCATCGCGACAGGGGTGAATCAGGCCTCGCGTCTTCCACGACGACGCGCGGTCAGCCACAGCACCATCAGGCCGACGCCGGTGAGGAACAGCGTCGCCGGCTCCGGCACGACCGTCGGGTCGGCACGGAAGACCGCCGAGAAGCTCGCGTCAGTCACACCGCTTACGGCGGAGAATGCACCCGCATCACGGAGCAACCCCGCATTGCCGCCGTCATATGCCGCCCAGAACGAGCCACCGGTATAGCCGTCCACGTCATTCGCGCCGACCAGATTCGATGCGTCAGCAGGCACGCCCGCGCCTTGTGTGGATGTGGTGATCAGAAAGAGGTAGGTCGTACCAGCCGTGAGACTCAGGTTGCCGGTGTTGAAGACTCGTGTGTCAAACGCGAAGTCGTTCGATGATCCGAGAAGGTCGGTGGCGTTCCAGAGCACACTCCCGGTGACGCGGCGGTTGGCCGCATCGAAGGCGAGGATATAGGCGTCGAACTTCAGCGCACCGCCGTTGAAGAAGTTGCTGAATCCCAGACTGAAGCTCGAGAGCTGCGTCGTCCTCGTGGGCACGACGAACGACTGCCCGAAGCTCTGAAACCCTGCGGTGCTCCGCGTGAGCGGACCCACGCTGGTGGTCATCGCGGCCCCGATCGTGGTTTGTGCGTGGAGCACCGGTGCGGCGACGAGTGCCCCGACGAGAAGAATCCGTGAGATGCGCATTGGAAGGTGCGAGAGGGAGGTCATGGTGTCACCGTCACGGCGATCTGACGTGTCGCCACACCGCCATCCTTGTCAGTCACTGTCACCACCACGTCGTAGCTGCCTGGCGTCGTCCAGACTTTGCCGCGCTGCAGCGGTGTGGTGGACGGTGGTGCGGTGAGCACGCTCGAGAAGTTCGTGCCATCGCCCCAGTCGAGCTGCACCCGCCATGGTCCATCGCGCACGCCCGCGTCGGAGAATCGCAACTGGACGGACCACCCGGCGTTGACGGCAACCGTCGTCCCCGCCACCGGCGACAACGTCGCCACTGGTGCCGCGTTCGAGACGTTCACCGTCTGCGAGGCGGTCGATTCCCAGCCGAACCGATCGATGACCGTCAGCCGTGCCGTATAGCTCCCGTTGTCCGCAAAGGTTCTGGACACCGTTGCGCCGCTGGCCGTCGTGCCATCGCTGAATGCCCAGCGGTAGGTGAGGACATCGCCGACGTCCGGATCGGTGGAACTCGCGCCGCTGAACGCGAGCGCGTCACCTTCGCTGCCGGTGGCCGGGCCGCTCAGGTTGGCAACCGGCGGCCGATCGCCCGATTCAATCGCGCCTTCGAAGTTGTCGGGCAGTGCCGAGAGGAAGTTGTATCCGGTGAGCGCCTCGAGGCTGTCGACGGTCACCTGATAGTCGCGCCAGTTCGCGTTCCGGATGCCCGTGATGTTCGGCATGCTGACGGCAAGCACCTGTACCCCCGCGAGATCGTCCCAGGTCGCGATGTCGGTCAGCCCTTTGTTGCGGTCCATGGCGACGACGATCTTCCAGGTGAAGTCGGGAATGCGGATCTTCCCTTCATCCTTGATCGTTCGCGCCGGACCGGTGAACGCCGGGCCGGTGATGATGTACAGCTCCTTGTTGCTGACCCGAGCCAGATCGGCGATGAAGATTTCCTGTGCCGCCCAGACGCCCTGATTCAGATCGGCGGTCTGCGGGACGACGTTCGACAGATAGAACGTCGTCGCATTCTCGATGTTCGTGACCGTCCGATCGGCGGACCGCATCATGTGACCGCGGTCGAAGCCACCATTGGTGTAGTCGGACGTCCGGATCACAGGGAAACCCTGAACGATCACCGCCGGATCGTTGGTGAAGCAGTTGCAGCGGTCCTCGGTACCGAAATGTGCGTTGTCGAGGTTGTACGCAACCCAGTTCGGTCCGCCCGTGTTCCGGTTGTAGCTGATGCTCGACTGAGGCCGTGCAATGAGGAAGTCATCGGCGCTGTTGGCGTCGGTCGGTGTGCCGAACTCGAGATTGTTTCCGTAGATGGCGGGGTTGGCGAGCACCGGCGCCTCGATCGTCACGGTCGCCATCCCGCTGGCGCCATTCGGTGCCGTCGCCGTCACGCGTGCCGTGCCGGTCGCGAGGCCGCTGATCACGCCATTGGCATCCACCGATAGCCGTGCCGCGTCGGCCGGGTCCACCGACCAGGCGAAAATGGTGGTCACGACCACACCGCCACCATCGCGCGCCGTGCCGAAGATCTGCGTCTGGAACCCGGCGGGAATCGTTCCGCCGCCAACGGTCACCGTGGCAATGTCACCCGCGGTCGCCACGGTCAGAATCGACGTGCCGCCAACGCTGTTTGCGGACCTCGCCGTGATGGTCGTGGTGCCAATCGTGAGCCCTGTTGCCACACCGGTCGCGGGGTCGATCGTTGCGACTGACGGGTTGCTGCTGCTCCAGGTGAATGTCGCGGTGACGATGGTGCCGCCGGCATCGCGGCCGGTGGCGGTGAAGGCACGGGTCGCTCCCAGCACCACCGACGCAGGATTCGGTGTCACGACAACCGATGTGACGGGCCCGCCAGGTTGGCCGCCTCCGCAGAGATCCGGGGCGGTGTAGTCCGCGACGTCATTCGCCAGGTTCGGTGTGCCGCGATTGCTCGCCACGTAATTCGCCGCGGCATTGCCCCAGGCACGGGTGTCGCTGAACGGTGTGCAATCGATCACCATCGCCCGCTTGGCCCGGGCGGCGCCGGTCGTTGGTACGACGCCCCACGACACGCTGTCGACCAACGCACCCACGTTGTCGCGAAGCAGGAGCCAGTCGGTGCTGTTGTTGGCGAGATTCATCGCTCCAAAACTCGCGACGGCGTTCAGGCCGCCATTGACGGCATTGTCCGGATTCTTCGCGATCACGACGTAGCCGCCAGCCGGCACACTCACCGCTCCCGCGATCGTCACGGTGGCATCATTCGCCGATGCGATCTGGAATCCGGTCAGGCTGACCGCCGCAACGCCCGGATTGTGCAGCTCGAACCATTCACCGTTCGCGTCGCTGATCGTGGCGGGGTCCGGCATGATCTCGGAGATGATCAGTCGTGTAGCGCTGTTCGGGCCGGCGGCAGGCAGCACGGTGCTGACGGGAGCCGGCTGCGGGGCCAGCGGCGACTCGACCGACCGTCCGCACGCGGCGGGAAACGTCAGTGCCAGGCCACCGATCAGCAACCAGCGGCTGTCGGACAGGATGCGCATTGTCGACTCGGAAAAAGGGAGACGGCCGAGGGCGAGAGGTCCGACTGACTCCCCGCACCACGCAGCCAAGTTAGCCGCAGACACGGCGCATCGCGGTCACGAATCCGCGACAGAGATCCGTTTGCAGCGCCGTGACGTAGGCAGTGCATCCGGTCCGTTCCGACCGATGCCGTGTGTCGCGCACTGCGCACCGGGCCATTCTCAGCCGTTCACCTGCACTCCGGATTCCGAATGCAATTTCCCTCCCTCACACGACGCTCGGCGCGCGCAGCAGCAGCAGCATTCGTCGTCGTCGGTGCAGCCGCGCTCGTCATCGGCCAGCGCGTCTACGCCTCTGATCATCAGGATACGCCTGAGGTCACCTCAGTCCACGCATGGATATCAACGACGTCTATGCGTTTCCTGGCTCATCCGCCGATCGGATTGCGCTGGTCCTGACGACCTCGAGCCCCATCGCCGGCCAGAACGCGTCGTTCGATCCGAACCTGCTGTACCAGTTGAAGGTCGACAACACTGGCGATGGAGTCGAAGACCTGGTGTTTCAGGTGACGTTCGACGACGGCGTCGGCGCCGCACAAAAGTACACCGTGCGCGGACCGGTGGCACCGGCCATGGTCGGCACCAAGACCATGCTCGTGACGACCGGCACGACGGTGACGGGAACCGTTGGCGGCAACGCCGGCAGCGCCACCGGGCTGCAGGCCTTTGCCGGCATTCGTGCCGATCCATTCGTGATCGATCTCGAGCAGTTCTTCAACATCATTCCGGATCGTCGTCCATCCACCGGCCCGCTGTCCATTCAATCCGGACCCGCCGCAGGATCGTTCCGCACGCCGGGCGTGGATTTCCTCCGCCCGTTCAACACCCTGGCGATTGCGATCGAGCTGCCGAAGGCCTCGCTCGTCACCAGTGCAACGGCCGACGCGAAGTTCGGCGTCTGGGGCACGATCAGCCGCTGATGCGCCTCCTCCGCCTGCATTCTTCATTCTCCCGGACTCCATCGATGCATTCCTCGACGCTATCCCGCGCGCTCGTCCTGGCGCTCGTGCTGCCACTGCTGGCTGCCTGCTCCGACGACGACAACGGCGGTGGCACGACCTCGCCGACCGTGGCTCGCACCTACAATCAGGACGAGGGACGATGTGGTCGACGCGGGCCTGACTGCGATCTTCGGCAACCTGCTCGATCCGGCGGCCGCCGTTCTTCCCGGTCTGACGTCGGACAACATCAGCACCAGCGTCCGCACCTATCCGACCACGTTCCCGTACCTCGAAGCCGCACGATGATTCCCTCGCGAGTGCTGCGCCGGCTTGGCGTTGCGACGATCGTCGTCGTGCTCGGCGGCGCAGCATTCGCGCGATTTCCGCGCACGTCGGCGAGCACAGCCGGCACCGGTGCGCCGCGCGCCCCTGGATTTTCCGAGCGGGCGGAACGTGACGTGCAGATCCGCGTCTGGCATCAGGCGCTCGATGCAGATCCGACGAGCGCCATCGTCACGGGGCAGCTGGCGGCGCTCCACCTGCAACGGGCTCGTGAAGGCGGCGGCTGGGAGGACTACCTGAAGGCCGAGGCGTTTGCGCGCCGATCGGTTGGCAAGCGCACCAGGCGCAATTCGGCTGCCTCCTCGAAATGATTTCGATTCTGCTGGCGCAGCATCGCTTCATGGAGGCGCGCGAGGTCGGCGAGGCCCTCGTTCGTGCCGAGCCGGAAGTGCCCTCGTATCGTGCCTCGCTGGCCGAGGTTGCGATGGAGCTTGGCGACTATACCGCGGCCGACACTCTTTTCCGCTCGGTCTGGAGCGATCGCGGCACACTCACCACCGCAGCGCGTCTCGCGCGCTGGCTGGAATTGAACGATCATGTTCCTGAAGCGCGCCGGCTGCTGATCAGCGCGCGCGCCGACGCCCTGTCGCGTCGTGACGTCGCACGCGAGACGCAGGCGTGGTTCCACCTGCGCGTCGGTGATCTCGACCTGCGTCGCGGTTGGCTTGACGATGCCGTCGTTGCGTACACCGCCGGGTTGGCGCTCGAACCTGACGACCCGCGCCTGCTCTCCGCGATGGCACGATACGAGACGGCGCGAGGCAACTGGGCCGAGTGCATCACATGGGGCGAGCGCGCCATCGCCGTGCAGCTCGATCCCGCGACGCTCGGCCTGATGGGTGACGCATACGAGGCGCTCGGCAATGGTACCAAGGCCGATGAATACTTCCAGACGCTCGAGGTCGCGGTCAGCCTGCAGCCGGGCGCCTACCATCGCGCCTGGAGCCTGCATCTGCTCGAGCGCGGCCTGCAGGTCCACGCCGTGCTGCGCAAGGCGGAAGACGAGTTGCGAGACCGGAAGGACGTCTATGGGTACGACATCGTCGCCCTTGCGCTCGAGAAAGCCGGTCGACACCTCGAAGCGCAGGCTGCGATGCGCGCGGCGCTGCGGCTCCATACGCCGGACCCGTTGCTCGATCGTCATGCACGAGCGCGTGGCGTGGCTCCGGGCGTGGCTCCGGGCGTGGCTCCGGGCGTGGCTCCGGGCGTGGCTCC
>Ga0163144_10008780_pt1 | contig 21810 bp, 22 predicted proteins | sample OliLak19BULKMAT1_FD_123175 | JGI IMG/M metagenome (GOLD analysis project Ga0163144, IMG submission 123175) | Freshwater microbial mat bacterial communities from Lake Vanda, McMurdo Dry Valleys, Antarctica - Oligotrophic Lake LV.19.BULKMAT1 | ecosystem: Environmental > Aquatic > Freshwater >... | reverse complement strand
TTAACGACTCAGGGAGCAGCCTGAGTGTTTCAAGTTCAGAACTCTAAACCTAAATCCCGCGCCTCGCGAACCAGGCTTGAATAAGGAACACGAGGTTCAATGAAAATAAGGATGACCACTCGACTGAGGAGCAGTCTAGACGGGGGGGGTTGTCAATACCAATAAATCCGCTTTCAGTAGCCTAGCAGAAAGCGGCAAGCCTTTATTTGGAATACGAAACGCATCGCGGCGCCTTGGCGAACAATCATCTCTGGCATCCCTTCTACACGGCGGGTTTGCTCGATAACAAAACCGACGCCGCGGTGAAAAAGGAAATGTCGCTGCGCATGCTCGGCTACGTGCCCGTCAGCGCGGATCGCAGCAAGGATCGATATGTTCCGCGAACGGACGAACTCGTCAACGATCGCCATGGATCACTTCGTCGACCGATCTTGAAGGACGGCGTCGAACCCGATTCCGCCCTGGGCCGCCTGCTGGAGCAATTCAAGGTGATACGCGCGGATATGCGCTTTCGCGAAGACGGTCTGCACGCGATCGTTCGACTTATTCGCGATTGAGCTTGGGCTTTTCCGAGCCTGAGCGCCAAGCGATGGGCATCGTCGCCGCCCGTACCCTTCGCTGGGCGCTCAGGCTCGGTTGTCTTTCGGTTCGCGGTCTTCGAGGACAGTTTCGATTTCGGAGGCTTTGACGATGTCGCGCGAAGTGGGGGCGCGGTCGAGGGTGAGGATGCCGTCCAAATGGTCGAGCTCGTGTTGGACGACGCGGGCCGGAAAGCCCAATAGGTCGACGACGCAGGAATCGCCCTGAGCGTCGAGATACGTCATGCGGACGGAGCGATGGCGGGGGACGAGAACGAGCAATTCCGGAAAGCTAAGGCACCCCTCCCAGGCGGCCGTCTTTTCGGTGGACGTATGCGTGAGTTTGGGGTTAATCAATGTCTCGAGCCCCGGCGGCGCATCGGGGCCATCGGCGGGTAGAATGCCGGCCAGAAACACGCGTTTGGAGGACGCGACCTGCGGGGCGGCCAGTCCGATGCCGCCCGCGGAGGCAAGGGTCTCACGCATGTCTTGCAAGAAGGCCTGAAACGCGGGCGAGCGGATTTCCTCGACCGAGACCTCCGCCGCGCTTTGACGGAGGACGGGCTGACCAAGCTGGGAAATGGGGAGGATCATTTGGAGCGGGCCGACTACGCGAATACGATTGGCGCCTTTGATGGTATTGTAGTGGCGCGAAGCCGCAAACGGCGATAGTTGTCGATCTAGGCGGCGAGGTTGCGGCGCACGGCGTCTTCGGCGAAGTGTTCGGTTTCGGCGCGGCCCACTTTAGAGCGGATGCGGAACCAGGTCAGCAGGCGGCGGCGCAGTTCGCGAAATGGCCGGGCGACAGTGCGGTGGGCGCGGATCCACCAAGGGCTGTGTTGGCTGACCTTCGTGGTCGATTCGCCGCGATGATGGGCGATGTGCTTCGCGAGGTGGTAGTCGTCGCTGCGGCTCAAGACGCTCAAGAGACTGCGTCCCAGCGGATTCTTGGCGTGGGCCCCGAAGTGAATTTGGAAGTCGACCAGGAACGGTCGGCCATCCTCGGCGACGATGATGTTTTCCCGTTTGTGCAGATCGACATAGGCGATGCCCCGGCGGTGCATCTCGTCCAGGGTGTGGCGCAAGCTCGCGAAGAAATCGGGAGCGACCTTCTCGTTCCTCGCCAGGGGATGCCCTTCGATGTAAGCGTGGCCGACGGCGTTGGTGAGGCGGTTGCCGTTGGCGTAAATGGGGCCGCACACGGGAGGGATGCCGGGCAGGTCGCCCAGACAGGTGAGGGCATGGCGTTCGCGGTCGGCGAGGGAACGGCCCAGCCAATCCATGGGCACGCCGAAGATGCTCTCCAGGCGGTTGAATTTGCAAACGATCTTGGCGGTTGCGTTCTGGTAAATCGCGGTGGCCGCCCAGGAATCGTGTTTGAGGATGTCGGTAAGCTGGAAGGTTTGGCCGTCGGTTTGGATCTCGGCGGGGGGATTTTTCCGTCCCAGGGCGCGGAAGAGGGCGGGACGTTTGCGCACGCTGGATGAGCAAAGCGGACTGGACATTCCTTGTCCTCGTAAAATGCGGGTTCCCCTCGCCCCTCTCTCCAAAAGAGACAGCGGCGTCTGGCGCGGACATTGACGATCCGGCGTTCTGCGAAAGAAATGCGGATTGTTCAAATTATCGGCAGGATCAGGAGCGAAATTGAGGAAATAGCGTGAGCCCGACGCGAAATCGAGTGAATTCACTCGCTTGCGCGTCGTGCTAACAGGTACGCGCTGAGTGTCTCGACATTGCGGCTGAAGACGGCGCTGGAGAGGTAGCGGAAGCCGGGGCGGAAGGGCGGTTGACCGACGAGGCGTTCGCCGGCGTGGGTCGAGATCCAACGCCCCTCGTCGTCGAGGTTCGCGAGGATCTTGCGTACAGCGGCGTCGCTGGGGATGCGGGGTTTGGCGAGCGGCGCGTTTTTGACGGCGTCGTCATACGCTTTCTGGATACGGTCGAAGTGGGCGGGTTGCTTCCAGCCGTAGTGGGCGGGGGCGGCGGAGTCGTCGTAGGTGAGTTGGTAGCGGGCGTCCATGTAGAGCGGGCGGTTGGTCTTGAGTTCGTAGTAGCGGGCGACCTTGCCGTCGGGTAAGACGCATTTGTTAAAGTAAGCGAGGGCGCGGGGGATCGGTTCGAGATACTTTTGCTTGCCGGTGTGGCGGGCGATGCGGATGAGCGTGCGCATCACGTCTTGGGATTCCGAGCCGGTGATCGCGGGCGGCTCGAACTTGCGCGCCCAGATGGGGACCATCTCGTAGCTGTATTGCTGACACCAGCCGGGTTGCGGATCGGGCATTTGAGCCAGGAGGAGAAAGTCGCCGAGCTTCTCGATCGCGGCGAGGTGTTTTTTGTCCTTGGTGATCTCGTGCGCGGAGATCAACGTCTCGCAAACGGAGCCGGCGAGGTCGTCGTTGAGGGTGTAGTAGTCCCAGTAGTTCATGACCCGCCCCTGCGTCTTCCAGTCGTAGTCGGGGTAACTTGCTTTGACGATGGGTTTCGCTTCGACGGGCTTGGTCCAGACTTGCGGGAAAGCGCCGTTGGGGAATTGTGCCTTCAGAAGAGCGATGAGGCCGAACTCGGTCGCTTCGTGGATCTTGGCGTCTTTGAAGTCGAGTGCCTGGTCGGCGCGGAGGAGCAGTTCGAGGGCTGCCTGGGTTTGGCCGTCGTCGAGCGAGGAGGCGTTCCAACTGCCGCCCTTGCCGTGGCGATATTTGCCCATGCGTTTGGCGGGGGCGTAGTGGATGACTTGCGTCCAGCCGCCGGAAGCGAGTTGGCCATAGACGAGGGCAAGGGCGGCGGCGCGAGCGGCATCGAGGAAAAAGCGGTCGCCGGTCGCCTCGTACGCTTTGAGGAAAGCCAGTCCGACAGTGGGCGTGCCGGGCGGTTGGACGAAGAGAATGTCGGCGTTCGCCTTGCCTTCGCCCCTACGTTCGGAAAGGTCGAGGCTGTAGTAGTAGACATAGCCGCCGTGGCTGGCGACCTTGTCGCGATAGTAGGAGGCCGCTTTCTTGAGGGCTTGGAGCGATTCTTTGCGAAGCGACTCCTGGGCGTTCAGCGGGGAGATTGCCCAGAGGGCAAGGAGAAGAGCCAGCGAACTGAAATAGCGCGACATGAAGGCCTCCGCGGCGCGAGAGTAGGCGCGGAGCCGGGGATTGGGTCAGGCGTCGGTCCGGACGCGATCGCTCCGGACAGGCCAAGGCGCATGGGGATGGACGACGTTCGCCACCCGCGCGCTGCGCCCGATTCGGCAGCCGCACGCAGAGCAGTATAGTGGAATCATCGGCCCAAAGCAGTGGTGGAAGCGAGATCAGGGGCAGCCCGGATTGCGGGCCCAACCGCCGGCGGGGGAACTGCCGACGGGCGTCGGGCAGCACACGGGGGCGGGGGCACAGGGCACGCATGCCGCCTGCGCCGGCGCGTAGGCCGGTTGGCGATGGCCGCACCAGCGCTCGGCCATCGAGCAGCAGCCGGCTTGCAGGAGACAGACCAACCCGAAAACGCCCAACCAAACACGCTTGCCCATCTTTCGACTCCTTCCAATGCGAGTTTGCATTTCACTTCCTTGCGGTGAGGGTTGGTGCGATAGCGGCATCAAGAAATCGGGTCAATGCCATCTCGTTCTCCTTTCCCCGGATGGGTCGCGGACGGATAATGAGGAGGATCGTCTCGCGACCCAACGAGGAAGGAAAGCGTCATGAATCGGATTCGACTTGCATTTGGCCTAGTGCTGGGCCTTGTCGTGGTGAGCGGCATTGCCGGGCAAGAGGTATCGTTCACCTCGGAATATTTTCCGCTCAAGGTAGGCCACAAATGGCATTATCGGGTCGGCGAACACCCGGTCGTCGTGGAGGTGGAACGCACCGAAACATTCAAGGTCAAGCTGAAGACGCCCAAGGGGGAAGAGGAAGTGAACGTCGTCGCCTATCGCCTCAAGTCGACAAGCGGCGACAACGTACTCACCGAGAGCGTGGGCGTCATGCAGGACGGCATTTATCGGTTCGCGGCCGCCGGGAAGGAAATCGTGCCGCCCCTCCGCCTGTTGCCGTTGCCGGTCGCGGTCAACGAGAAGTGGAGTTGCGATTCGCTGAGCGAGAAGATGACGCTCAAGGGAGTGTTCGTGTCGAAGGCGGAGAACGTCAAGGTCCCGGCTGGCGAGTTTCTGTGCCGAACGTCGACGTGTCTGGATTTTCAGATCGGACCGCAGAAGATGGAGATCGAGTATTGGTTCGCGGAAGGCAAAGGGATCGTCAAGCAGCGCACGAAGCTGGGCAACAGCCGAAGCGTCGTTTTGGAACTCGAGCGTTTCGAGGATGGAAAATAGCCGATGACGCAGGTGCTGACGGTCGATCCCCTACATCCCGATCCGGCGCTGCTTCGGCGCGGCGCGGACGTGCTTACGACGGGAGGGTTGGTGGCGTTCCCGACCGAGACGGTCTACGGCTTGGGAGCAAACGCGCTAGCTGAGGAAGCGGTGCGGCGGATCTTCGAGGCGAAGGGCAGGCCGAGCCGCAATCCGGTGATCGTGCATGTCGCGACGCCGGCACAGGCGCGGGAGTTGGCGGCGGATTGGCCTGAGAAGGCGGAACGTTTGGCGGCCGCGTTTTGGCCCGGACCGCTCACGTTGGTGGTGCGCAAGGCGGAGTGCGTGCCGGCCATCGTCACGGCGGGCGGCGACACGGTCGGCATTCGCATACCGGCACATCCGGTCGCGCTGGCACTTCTGCGAATGGCGGGCGTTCCCATTGCCGCGCCGAGCGCGAACCGTTCGACGGAACTGTCGCCGACGCGCGCCGAGCATGTGGTCGCGAGTTTGAGCGGACGGATCGACCTGATCCTCGATGGCGGGCCGTGTGTCGTTGGTCTGGAGTCGACGGTTCTGGATGTCAGCCGGGAGCGGCCGCGGCTCTTGCGGCCGGGCATGATTTCGCGCGCGGCACTCGAAGCGGTGGTGGGGCCGATCGACGTTGTTTCGTTGTCCGCTGAGGAGTTCACGCCCTTGCCCTCGCCGGGTATGCTGGAAAAACACTACGCGCCGCGGACGCCGTTGGAGATCGTGGGACACAACATCGTCGCGCGGCTGGATGCGGAACGTCACGCCGGCCGTAATCTTGTTGGCTTGGCGTTTGAAAAGGAAAGCGAAGGGACGAGGGCGGAATGGCTCGTCACGATGCCGAGAGATGCGGATGAATACGCGCGGCGGCTTTACGACGTGTTGCACGAATTGGACAGACGCGGACTGGACGGCATCCTGGTGGAAGGGCCGCCGGACGAGGCGGCATGGTCGGCGATCCGCGATCGGTTGCGGCGGGCGGCTACTTTCCCAGCATCGTTTCCAGACGAGATTGCACCTTCTTGAGAATGCGGCGGACGGTGCGTTCGGAGCAGCCGATTTGGGCGGCGACCTCGTCGTGCGTGAGATCCTGGAGCTTCAGTTGCAAGACTTGGCGTTCCTCCTCATCGAGGCCGGCGAGAGTGGCGTCGAGCAGGTCGGAAAACTCGGCCAATTCGTCGGGGGAAGGTTGAGAGGACGCGATGCGGGCGCCGATGCCGTCTTCGTCGTCGCCGCCCAGGGCGGTTTCATTCTGCATGGCCCGCTTGGCGCGCATGTGGTAGCGGGTCTTCTCGCGGATCTTGGTGAGCGTGATCGCGACCAAAAGACGCCACAGAGCGTCCTGATCGTTCAACTCGAATTGTCCCTCCTTGGCGCGGCGAAAGAACGTGCGGCAGACGGATTGCACGACGTCGTCGGGGCCGAGGCGGGGACGGATGCCTTTGCCCAAGTTCTTGTCGTCCAGACGTTCGAGCATCGGGCCGTAGTGTTGCCAAAAGTCGCCGAGCGTGCGCGCTTCGCCCTGGCGCAAGCCGACGATCCAGCCATCGAGTTGATCGAGGGTGGGGACCATGGGGAAAAGCTCACAAAACGGGGACAACGATCCGAAGCGACGACGCACGCCTGATGATGATTGGACCCTGTCGCCGCTGGCATGTCAACAGGCGCCGTTTGCTTTTGACCACGCTAATCCTCGCTCATCGACGCTAATGAGAGCGGCTTTGGGGCGAGGCGATTGGCAAGGGTGTCTCGCTCGGGTAGTGTTACATTGAGGAACCGACGCGGGAGCATTGAAGGAAGGCACATGATCGCTGCACCAAATACGCCGCTGGCAACGCTCTATGAACAGGACGAGACCGCATGGCTGGAAGCGATGGCGAGTTTGGCGGCCAAGGGTCGCTGGACGGAGTTGGATCTTTGCAACTTGAGCGAGTATCTTGCGGATATGGCCAAGCGAGACCGGCGCGAAGTGACCAGCCGATTGAGCACCTTGATCGCCCATCTGCTGAAGTGGCGCTTCCAGCCGGAACGTCGCGGCGGGAGTTGGCGCGCGACGGTGGAAGTGCAACGCCAGGAGTTGGCCGAGTTGCTGGAGAGTGGTACGTTGCGCAATCACGCTCTAGAGGTTTTCGAAAAGGCATACGGAAACGCCGTGCGCCAAGCGGCTGCCGAAACGGGATTGGCGGAGTCGACCTTTCCGCTTGAATGCTCGTTCAGTCTGGAGGAGGCGCTGTCGACGCCGTTGGAAGAGGGAACGGGCCAATCATGAAGCTTCTCTTCCTTTGCAGCCGCAACCAGTGGCGCAGTCCCACGGCCGAGAAGATCTTCGCGCGCTCGGCCCGTTTCCAGGTGCGGTCGCGCGGGCTGAGCGCGAGCGCGGTGCGGCGCTTGACGGCGGCGGACGTCGCCTGGGCCGATGTCATTTTCGTGATGGAATCCACGCATAAGCAACGCCTGCTCGAACGCTTTCGCGCCGACGTGGCCGACCGACCCGTCCATGTGCTGGACATTTCGGATGAGTATCGGTTCATGGATCCGGAGTTGGTCGAACTCTTGGAGACCGGCGTGAACGCGGCGTTGTGGCTGTGGGATGAGTCCGAAACCGCATGAGGGCAAACCGATCATGACCGACCCCGCCAGCTTTTGCCTGATGCTGACGCACATCTGATTTTTTTTTGGAGTGCGGCGATTTATCGCCGCTTTTCATTTTCGTCGAAGCCCGAGAAGGAGCAACTCATGTCCAAAAGGATTGAGTTCTACAGCGTCTCCGGCGAATTTGGCTGTTTCTCGAATTTCGCGCCCTATCCCATAAGAGTGGCCGGAAAACGCTGGCCCACCTCCGAGCACTATTTCCAAGCACGCAAGTTCGAGAATGTGGAACACCAGGAGGAAATTCGCCAAGAAAAGTCGCCGATGATCGCCGCGCGCCTGGGGCGAGATCGCAAGAAGAAGCTGCGTTCGGATTGGGAATCGGTCAAGGACGCCATGATGCGCGAAGCGGTGCGAGCTAAGTTCACCCAGCATGACGACCTGCGCGCGATCCTGCTTTCGACGGGCGACGCGACCCTCATCGAGCACACCAAAAACGACGCCTATTGGGGCGACGGCGGCGATGGCAGCGGCAAAAACCGGCTGGGGCGGATTTTGATGGAGGTTCGAGTTGAGTTGCGCGCGGGGGCGAAGTAGGAGTTCGCCATTTTTCCGAATTAGAATCGTCAAAGGCAACTGACCGTCACGCCATCCGGGGAGCATAGATGAACGAATTCCTTACCGCCGCCATCGCCGAAGCCCAAGCCGGCCTCGCCGAAGGCGGCATTCCTATCGGTTCGGTGCTCGTGCATGACGGCAAGATCGTCGGACGCGGGCACAATCGGCGCGTTCAGAAGAGCAGCGCGATTCTGCATGGCGAGATGGATGCCCTGGAGAACGCGGGGCGGTTGCCGGCGTCCGTGTACACGGCAAGCGTGCTTTATACGACGCTGTCGCCCTGTGCCATGTGTTCCGGAGCGATCTTGCTGTATCGCATCCCGCGCGTGATCGTCGGCGAAAACGTCACCTTCATGGGCGAGGAGGAGTTGTTGCGTAGCCGGGGGGTGACGGTCGAAGTGTTGCAAGACGCGCGCTGCATCGAGATGATGCGGGCGTTTATCGCCGCGAAGCCGGGATTGTGGAATGAGGATATTGGGGTATAGAGTTGTGGTGCCGGTATTCTACCGGCACGAGAAGGCTGGCGTCGCGCTGCGATGGGGACGAAGGTTATGAATGTCATCACCAATTCGTGCCGGTAGGATACCGGCACCACAACCCCTAATTCGTGCCGGTAGGATACCGGCACCACGGCGTTACGCGAACAACTCCGCGATCGGCCGGTTTTCTTCAATCGTGCGGACGATGGTCGAAGGGACGCCGCGGGTGACGCGCAGGGTGCCGACGTCGAAGAGGAAGTGCATGAGGGTGGAGAGGAGGTTGGAGGCGTTGTAGGGCGTGGTGGCGGGGGCGCGGTTTTGGCGGTCGGATTGGCCGATGGTTTGGCCCAGGTTCAGACCGCCGCCGGCGAAGGCGAGGGTGCAGAGGCTGGCCCAGTGGTCGCGGCCGCCGTTGCGGTTGATGCTGGGCGTGCGGCCGAAGTCGCCGGTGACGAGAACCAAAGTATCGTCGAGCATGCCGCGGGAGTCGAGGTCTTCCAGGAGGGCGGAGAGGGCTTTGTCGAGGGGTCGGCCGAGCATTTCCATGCCGGCTTCGATGCCGGGGTTGTTGCCGTCGGAGTGCATGTCCCAGCCGGCGCTTTGGACGGTGACGAAGCCGGCGCCTGACTCGATCAGGCGGCGGGCGGTCAGCATTTGTTGGCCGAGGATGGACGGGTCGAACGTGCGCTTGCCGCACAGATACATGCCGGTGTCGTAGCGATCGCGGACATGGCGAGGTTCGCGCGACAGGTCCAGCGCGGCGCCCGCGCCGCCCAGGAGCAGGTCGGTTGCCTGTTGCTCGAACTCGCCCAATCGGCCGGTCTCGGCGGCGCCGTCGACTTCGCGGCGCAGCTCGTCGAGACGACGCACCAGCGAACGGCGGTTGCCGAGGCGGTCGGTCGGAATATTGAGGGTCATGTTTTCCAGCGCGGTGCCGCCGCCGGAGGGGTTGAAGGCGGCGAAGCCCGGGCCGAGGCTGCCGGCGCGGGAGCCGACGGCGACGCGCTGCAATTCCCGGCTATATTGCGGATCGCTGTGGGGGGCGCTGAGCAGGGCATACGTCGGCATGCCCGATTCCGGGTGGTTGGTGCCGCGGAGGCGGGCGTACATCGAGCCCATGCTATGGCCGAGTTGGGCCTGGCCGTTGGGGTCGGTGCCGCCGGTGAGGACGTGGCTGATCGCCTGCTCGTGATTGCCGACGGGATGGCGGAAGGAGCGGACGAGGGCGAGCTTGTCGACGTTGCGGGCCAGGCGCGGAAAGGTGCCGCCCAAGTGGATGCCGGGGACGTTGGTTTGCAGGGCGCCGGTGACGCTGCGCGACGGTTCAGGGCCGTCCATGTTGGGGTTGAACGTCTCGATATGGCTGGCGCCGCCGGCGAGGAAGATCAGGATGACCGACTTGTTGTCCTTGATGTAGCCGGCGCCGGTGGAGGAGGCGCGGGTCTTTTGTTCGAGCAGCCAGGGGAGACTGAGTCCGCCCAAGCCGAGGAGGCCGGCCTTGACGAAGTCGCGGCGGGTTTGGCCGGCGCAGTCGCGGTTGGCGGCGGAGAAGGGTAGGTGCAGCATGATGGATCCCTCGGCGGTGGTTGCGCTAAGCCGCAAGCGGCGGTTATCGGTTGAACAAGAATTCCTCGCTGTTGATCAGCGCCCACAGGATGTCTTCGTAGGCCGCACGGATGTCGCCGGCGTTGGCCTCGACATGGGCGACGAGCAACTTGAGTTCACGCGGCCTCGGCTCCCGGCTATAGGTCGCGAGAAATAGTTCGCGGATGCGGGCGTCGTGCGGCCGTTTGTCCTTGGCGAGCAGTGCGGCGCGATCGCCGGGGGCGAGCTTCTTGGGCGTCGGCGCCTTTTTGCCCTTGGCGACTTTCTCCAAGGAAATCTTCGGCGTGATCGACGTGCCGACTTTTGCGAGCACCTCGTAGGAATTCATGAGATGCAGCATTTGCGAGAGCGATAGATCGGAGGAACGTTCGCATTCGCAGGCGCTGGTCGCGTCGGGCCGGCCAAAGACGGTGAGGAAATAGGAATCGAACGCACTATCGGGTAGTTGCACCGCGCGCGTGCCGGCCGGCATGCCCTGGAACTGCGGCTTGTAAAGCGTCACCGTGTCGATGGCGTCGTGCAACACCTCGGCAGCGAGACGGCGCGGCAGGAAGTGCGAGAAGTTTTGGCGATCATCCTTGTTGTGTTCGTTGGCCTTGGCGCTGAACTGATACGTCTTCGAGAGACAAATCGCGCGCACCAGCTTCTTAAGATCGAAGCCGGTGTCGACGAAGTGTTTCGCGAGGGCGTCCAGCAATGCGGGGTTCGAGGGCGGATTGGTGATGCGCAAATCGTCTTCGGGTTCAGTCAGACCGCGTCCCAGGAAGTGCTTCCAGTAGCGATTGACGAGCGTGCGGGCAAAGTACGGATTGTCTCCGCTCGTGACCCAATCGGCCAGCACGGTGCGCGGGTCCATGTCGCTGGGCATCGTCTCGGGTTTGCCGTCGAGCACGGTGGGCGACACCGGCGTGTTCGTGCGCGGATGCTTGAGCGTGGCTTTGCCTTCCTTGAGGATGACGTGGACGATGGGCGGCCCTGCCTTGGGTTTCTTTTCGCCCTTCTTCACGACGACCTTGGGCGGTTTTTTGTAATCGACGCGGGCGAAGAACGCGGCCAAGCCGTAGTAGTCGGTCTGGCTCCATTTTTCGAGCGGATGATGATGGCAACGGGCACAACCGATGCGGGTGCCGAGGAAAAGCTGGGCGGTGTCTTCGACCTGGGCGAAGGCGTCGTTCACTTCCCGATACCAGGTGACGGGCGGATTGTCCGCCTCCTCGCCCTGTGCGGTCAGGATCGCGCGGGCAAACTGGTCGAAGGGCAGGTTCTTTTCGAGATTGTCGCGGATCCAGGCATGAAAGGCGATATGCGGCTTAAGGTCCGCTTTCGGGGAGGCTCGTTTGTTGCGCAGCACGGCATTCCACTTATTGGCGAAATAATCCGCGTAATCCCCACTGGCGAGCAAGCGATCCACCAGCTTTTCGCGCCGATCCGGCGTTGTGTCCTTGAGGAAGGCGGTCGTCTCGTCGACGGTCGGCAGTCGGCCCGCGATATCGATGGTGGCTCGACGGAGAAACGTCGCGTCGTCGCAAAGTTCGGAGGCGGGCAGGCCGAGCTTTTTCAGGTTGGCGAAGACGTGTTCGTCGATGAAGTTCGCCGGCGCGGGCAGGTCCAGCTTGACGACGCCCAGGGGCACGGTGGCGCGAAAGACGCCGACGGAGATTTGGAAGCGGACCATCACAGCGACGCTGCCGGGAATGTCCTTGATGGTGACCAGTCCCGTCTCGCTGACCCTCGCCAGGTCGCTATTGTTGGTCTCGAACTGAGCGAGGCGGGTGACGTCGCGCGTCGAACCGTTAGTGAAATGCGCGACGACCGCGAGTTGCTGGGAACCGGAAAGAGACATCGTCCGCTCGCTCGGCAGCACTTCGATACGCGTAACGGTGGCGTCGTCATCGCGACCGAAGGGCATGCCTTGCTCGACCCAGCGTTTCATGACGCGATAGGCGGCGGATTCCTTGGGCAGTTTGCGGCCGCCGCCGTGGGGCATCTCGCCGGTGGCTTTGCGGAGGAGCAGGCTGTATTCGGGCGAGGCCAGCAAAACGCGGCGGCCCTTCGATTCGCGTTTGAGAAAATCGTAATCCTCGGTCGGTTCAAAGCCGAGCAGGGACAACTGAAAACCCGCCTGGCCGCCCGTTTTGCCATGGCAGCCGCCGGCGTTGCAACCGTAGCGGGTGAGGATGGGCACGACTTCGTTGGCGAAATGGACGGGCAGGTCGGTCTCGATGTCGCTGACGTGGACTTTCGTCGTCGCGCGGATGCCGTCGACTTCGACCTGGATGACCGCGTCGCCTTCCTTCAAAGCGGCGACGTAGCCGGCCTTGTCGATGCGAACGACATCGGCGGTCGCGGAGTATGTCGCTTTTTGCGTGAGATCGCGGGTTTGGCCAGCGGTGTAATGGCCGGTGACTAGGAGTTGTTGCCCGGCATCCCGGCCTCGCAGCGGAAAGCCGCCTTTGCCGCGACCGGTTTCGATGGAAAGGGATAGCAGCTTGCCTGGATCGCCCAGCCCCGCCGCCTTTTGCTGGGCCAAGCCGACGCCGGGTAACAGGAGCGCGATGCTAATCGTACACAATCGAAGCATGGCAAGGGTCGGCTGGAGGGTTGGGGGCGGGCAGTATTTAGATTGTAGCAGAGTGCATGGAGATTTCGAAAAGAAATCTCGGGGCGGTAACGACTGAAACATGGAACACCGAGGGGGCGGATTGGTTTCGGTTATGTTTTCAGGCGTGAAAAGGGTTGGGTCGCGTTGGCGAGGGTGGCCGGGGCTGGGGAAGAGTCGGCGACATGGAAACTTCGTTGGCCAAGCCCCGGCCTGCACCACGCGGCAACGGGCGCTGCCGCCGGGGTTTCGCATCCATGCTCAACCCCGGCCACGCCTCCGCCTACGAGGGGCCGCCAAAATCCACACCGCGCGAGTGGTGTTCTTCTGCACTGTGCTCGTTATGGCAAGTCTTGTCTTTCGATGCGGCGCAATCAATTGAAAAAAAACGACGATGCGCAGGATGTGACGAAAACGTGCATCAACGGCACAGTATCAAACTGAAATCGAAAGCGGCGATCAATCGCCGCAGTCCAAAGAAAACGTGCCGGTAACAAACCGGCACCACACATCAGCCGTTAAACGACCGCATCGCCAGAGCCGCATTCTGTCCGCCGAAGCCGAAGCTGGTGGAGATGCCGACGCGGACGGGCATTTCGCGGGCGGTATTGGGGACGTAGTCCAAATCGCAGACGAGGTCGCGTTTTTGTTGGTTGATCGTGGGCGGTAGGACGCAGTCGGCGAGCGTGAGGGCCAGGGCGACCGCTTCCACCGCGCCGGCGGCGCCGATCAGATGGCCGAGCATCGACTTGATCGAGGACAGGGGCAGACTCATGGCGGGGTCGCCGAAGACGCGTTTGACGGCCAAGGTTTCCATCTCGTCGTTGAGGCGAGTGCTGGTGCCGTGGGCGTTTATGTAGTCGACGTCGCAGGCATTGATGCGGCCTTCGCGGAGGGCGGATTCGATGGCGCGGACGGCGCCGCGGGCTTGCGGGTCGGGCTTGGTGGCGGCGTAGGCGTCGAAGCTGGAACCGATGCCGACGACCTCGGCGTAGATGGTGGCGCCGCGTTTCTTGGCGTGTTCCAATTCCTCCAATACAAGCATGCCGGCTCCTTCGCCCAGGACGAAGCCGTCGCGCATGCCGTCGAACGGGCGCGAGACTTCGGTCGCTGGGCGGTTGGCCGGGGAAAGTGCGCCCAAGGCGCTATAAGCGAGAATGAGCAGCGGGTCGATGCGGCTGTCCGATCCGCCGGCGAGAACGATGTCGGCGTCGTCGCGGGCGATGAGGCGGAAGCCTTCGCCGATGGCTTGGGTGCCGGCGGCGCAGGCGGTGACGAGGGTGTTGTTGGGCCCCTGGGCGTTAAACGCGAGGGACACATGGGCGGCCACCATGTTGGGCAGGTATTTGAGGATCCAGAGCGGAAAGAGACTGCCGGCTTTCGTGCCCAGGCGCTGCAGATCGAGCCGACCGTTGGCGTCGCAGGACTCGAAGAGTGCGGGAGCGATCTCGGGCAGCTCCATCGGCATGATGCCGGTGCCCATGACCACGCCGACGCGGCCGGGATCGTGCCAGTCGATGTCCAGGCCGGAATCCTGGATGCTGAGGCCCGCCGCGCCGACGGCGAAGCGCATGGAGCGGCTCATGATCTTGAGGCTCTTGCGCTGACTGCACGGCATGAACGGCGCCGGATCGAAGTCCGCGACCTCGCCGGCGATCCTGACGGGATGGCCGGAGGCGTCGAAACTGCGAATGGGCTTGATGCCGCTCCTGCCGTTCAAGCAGGCGGACCAGAACGCTTCCTTGCCGATGCCATTGGGGGCAACCACGCCCAACCCGGAGACGACCACTCTGCGCATGGCCGCAACTTGTTCCTTTACCGCGCCGGCCGGGCAAAAACCCAGAGCCGGGAGGCTTGATAGGGGAGGCGCCGGGGTGCTGGAAACCGGAGCCAAAAGTAGTTTGGTGGAGAGCCCCTGATGTGAAATCAGGCTGGAAGAAAGGCCAATTCCTAACCCGGGGCGGGTCGGTCTTTCTTGTCTGTCTTGCTCATACATCCCAATTCTACCAAGCCGCCATTTGCGGATCAATGGCCAGTGACGCGGCAAACCGCGAAGGGCTGGCGGTTCGGGAGGGTGGAAGGAATTGGGGGGATTTCAGCGGATGGGGCGGTTATGCTTTGTCAACTTTCCTTGACCGATAGGAAGCCGCACCGGAACCCAACTAAACCAGATTGCAAAGTCTAAAGGAAAAGAGTTCGCTTACTGCGTTCCCGCCATAGGATGCTGCGGGATTTGGGAGAATCTCTGGCCGCAAACCACGGAGAAATGGCTGGCTCGTGCCGCTAGGATCTCAAGGGACCAGGCGAGAGTACTAATCGCTGAGTTTGGCGTTAGCGTCGCCTCACTCCTATCAGCCAATGCCGGAACACCGCGCAGCCTACTCGGCATTGCCGCGGTTATCGGTCGCAAGCCCGCGGTGCTGGCCTATGACACCGCTGGACTTGATCCACGCGGCATAATGGCGGTACACCGATTCGTTTGCTCGAAGTGTAGTGAAATATCCGTTGTCCATTTGTCCGGCCCGCCTTGCCATGGCAACGGTTCAACAGCGCCGAGGATATGCCCTGTCGGGGCCAAGTGCATCGCGCTGGAATAGCTTTTCAACTCGCGCTGGTCGAATGGGCTTTGTCGCCCTCATTGATAGCTCGAACTGCTGACTGACGGCCCGAACTATTCCAACTTTGATCGCCGCCTAATTGTTACAATGGAGAACAGGCCACGGAACGAAGGAGACACGCCCATGATTCGCATTGTGGTGAAATCGAAGGTAAGCCTCGACGGCATGGTGCATTTGTCCTTGCCTGTCGGGTTGGACGAAGCGAACAAAGACGTCCAAGTGACGGTTGAGCCTCTCGTGCCGCAAAAGCCGATGTCGCAAGAGGAGTGGCGAATCTGGGTTGAGTCGATGGCCGGCACCTGGCAAGGTGATTTTGAGCGACCGCCGCAAGGGGAGTACGAGACGCGGGAATCGCTGGCATGACTTATCTCTTGGACACGAACGCATGTATCGGTTGGTTGCGCCATAATCAGGCAAAACTGGTGGCCCGTATCCAACAAGAACGCCCAACGAACATCGTGATTTGTTCGGTGGTGGTTGGCGAGTTGCTCTACGGCGCCGAACGGGCCGGGGCGGCTCACCGCGTCAACAATCGAATCCGTGTTGACCAACTGCGCCAACAGTTCGTTTCCCTCCCCTTCGACGATTCAGCCGCCGAAGCGTATGGCAAAGCGCGGGCACACTTGACTGCCATGGGGACGCCCATTGGGCCGAACGACTTAATGATTGCCGCCATTGGTTTGGCGAGCGGGCTAGTTTTGGTGACGCACAATACGTCCGAGTTTGGCCGCGTGCCTGGATTGTCCATCGAAGATTGGCAATGAGCGGCGGCGAGAATTGATGAGCAAACACGCGGGATGCGGGTTCGGCACGCGTTTTTCATGTTACTTCTTCTCCGCGATGCACCACAGCGTATTGAACGTCCGCACGAAGATTTCGCCGTTGGAAATAGCCACGGAGGCGTTGGTTCGCTCGCCTTTGCCCAACGGGTTGATGGCGAGGATTTCGTACTTGGGGCTGGCTTTGAGGACGAGTGTGGCGCCGTCGCGCATGAGCGTGTACAGTCGGCCGTCGGCATAAACGGTCGAGCCCCAGGTCATGCCGGCCGGGCGTGCGTCGACGTTCCATTGCTCCTTGCCTGTGGCCAGATCGTAGCAGTGGGGCGTGCCGTTTTCGTCGATCATGTAGACATGGTCCTTGACGATGACGCCGGTGCCGACGCGTTGGATGTTCTTGGGATGCAGCCAGAGACGATCCTTGGTGATATCGCCCGTGCCGCCCAGCTTGACGGCGATGGCGGAGCCGCCGTAGCCGCTGGTCTGGACGGCGATGCCGTTGGCAAAGAGGGGGGAAGCGTAAACGTAGCTATTGAGGCCGCGGCAGACCCACAGTTCCTTGCCGGATTTCGGATCGTAGCCCTTGAGGAAGTTGGTTTCCGGGTCGGGAATCTTTTTGGCGTCCGGACCTGCCCCGAGCAGAAGCTGATCTTGGCCTTTGACATTGACGATCAGGGGCGTGCTCCAGGAGCCGAACTTTTCGTCATGCTCCCAAACGGTCTTGCCGGTGTCTTGATCGACCGCGAGGAGGAAGTTGCGGACGTTGCCGGACTTTTTCTTGCCTTTGCTCTTCTTAATCTCGGGGTCTTTATCTTTGCCCTCGTCGGCGGGATGGGAGTCGGGGCCGCACCAGAGAATCGCGAGATTCTCGAAGAGGACGGGAGAGGCGCCGTTGCCGAAGATGTGTTCCCAATTGCCCAGGTCGGTGCGTTTCCAGAGTTCCTTGCCGTCGTGATCGAAGCAGTACATGCCGGCGGAGGCGAAGCTGACGACGACCCGCTTGGCGTCGACGGCCGAGGAGGCGTTGGTATAGGAGATGCCGCCCCAATTTTGTTCCTTGTGAGGATAGGCGACATCCTTTTGCCAAAGAAGCTTGCCGTCGCCGCGGGCGAAGCACAGGAGGCTGCGGATTTCGCCGTTCTTGCTGGCTTGCGTAAGGAAGATTTTGTCGCCCCAGAGTACGGGGGTGGAATTGCCGGGGTTGGCGAGCTTCACCTGCCATTTGACGTTTTCCGTGGCGCTCCACTTGAGGGGCAGGTTTTGCTCGGCGCTATGCCCCTGACCGGTAGGGCCGCGCCAGGCGGGCCAATTTTCGGCGTGACTGGCGGCGGCGCCTAAAGTGAGGAAGGTAAAGAGGGCAAGAATACGATTCATCGCGGGCCTCTGGGTGAGCGGTTGATGAGGGTTTGAGATTTGAGTTTAGCGGGAGGCGGACGGGAAAGAAAGCGCGTTCTGTCGGTCGGCGCCGTTGCGGGGCGGCGTTCGTTGAAGGAGAGGCGGGCGAATCGCCGAGACGCGAACGCTAAGCCGCAAGCGGGGTGAGGCGACGCCTAACGGTCTTTGCCGGCGAGGTAGGCGGCCGGCAGCAGTCGACCATCGCGGCCGAGGCGTTTGAGATCCTGCGTGGAATAAGGGCCGTGCGTCTTGCCGGCGACTTGACAATACCACTCGACGCTCGGAACGGGTGCGGACATGGTGAGAATCTCGAAGCGGGACGCGAAAAATCGAACCGCTCGATAATACGAGGCCATTCGGGGCGATGTCAAGAAAAATACATAGCTGATTGGCGAGCCGGCGAGCCGCGCAGGTTCGCATAGGAGGGGGGTCGACGCGCCGCGGACAATGCAAAAGATTTTGCAATGGAATCCCGGTGGCGGGTTCGATAATATACAAACGTACACACAACGAGGGTTTGTCATGAACAAAATCCGCCTGCATGCAATGGAAAGCGACGACACCGTTCGCGAGCGAAATAGCGCGACGTGGACCGGGTGTCCGCGTTGCGGCGAAGCATTGCTCGAAACCGGGGTAGGGCGGCAAGCGTGTCGCCGATGCCATTTTTCCATCTGCGTCGAGTGCGAAGGGTCGCGAGACGAGTGAGGAGTAGTCGGATTTTGACGGCGAGGGGATCGTTTGGCGCGTCTCTGAACATCGGCGATTCAGGCAAGAAGGGCAAACTTCTTCAAGCCCACGACGAGGCCGGGTCGAAAATAGGGATAGGAAACGACACCGTTTCCGGACCTCCATCGTTGGGAAGCGACGGGGGCATTGGGGAGGCGAGGCGCCTGCGGCGCCCCTCCCGGCAAAGGAATTACTGGCCAGGCCGTAGAATTCGAGGCGTCCGATCGTACATCGGGCCAACGGATCCAACAGTCTGGCACCATAGGGGGATTTGATCGTGTGGCCCAAATTATTCTTGAGCGCGAGTCTGCTGCTGGGACAAGCGCAGGTTGCCCAATCGCAAGAAGGCGCCTGGGTTAGTCAACCTGGTTGGAGCGTGGCACAATCGCGGTCGTACACGAAATCGCACACTCAAACCTGGACCAGTTCCGGGGGCTGGACGACGACATCGGGCGGTTGGACGGAAGAACGACCGGCGCTGTTTCGCCTGGGTGAAAAGATCGGCGCGCTCTTTGGACGCAAAGCGGCGGAACCTGCCCAGGGCTGGAGGCCGGGCATGGAAGATCCGCGCAAGACCGCGGAATGGAACGAACAGCTGACGCCCGAAGAAAGACCGTCGCTGATCGTGCCGACGCCGGCGGCGGCGCCGATCGAGGCCGTCGCGCCGGCACCCATCCCCGAGGCAATCGTCGCCCCGGCGCCGTTGCCGCGCGAAGCCAAAACCACGCCGTTACGCCCCGCGCCGAAAAAGGCGCCGACGCGCATCGCCCTGACGCCGGGCGGGGAATTCACAATCGAGGCGGTGGAGCCGGAGGAGGCCCCGATTTCGGTCGAGCCGGTTGCGTTCGCGCTCAAAGAATCCGTCGCGCTAAACGATCGCTATATGTCACGATTGGGGCATGCCGCGGACTATAGTTCGATCACGGGGCAGCTGCGCATCGCCGACGGCGTTTATAAACTCTATTACGCCGCGCCGGATCGGGCGGATCGCATGGGTGGCGTGTTGGCCCTGGAGATGAAGGGCGATCTGAGCCCGCTCCGAAACGGCGACCTCGTCGACGCGCGAGGGAACCTTTTCACGCGCCGCGACGGATCGGTCGTTTATCGGCCGGACGTGATCCGGATTTTGGAACGCGAGTAGGCGCGGGAGCGCAAGCATTTTTGGGCCGGTTTTGCAGCCAAGTTTTCGCCGTCCGCGAAGTGCTCCACGGAGCGCTCCGCGGGCGGCCTTTTTCGTGGAATTGGAAAAATGAGAAGGATAGGGGGGCGATTTCGAAATAAACCAAACAAGCATTAGCTGCCCCCCACAGCGGATTTGGGACTCCGGGCTTGTTCCTGTCCCTTGTTCCGCATAAGGTTGTCAAAATCTTCGGCCGCGCGCGCCGCGGCGTCGGGCGCGAAAATGCCTATAATGACTAGAAGACCAAGGTCGGTCCTGGAGACATGGTTAAAACACAAAATCCGTGGGGTAAGGTGATGTCGAAGAACGCGGCCATCACCGGTTGGGGTTGGTACAGTCCCGAGCGGATTCTTACCAATCGCGATCTGGAGAGCGTGCTCGATACCAGTGATGAATGGATCCGTTCGCGCACGGGGATCCAGAATCGCCATCTCGCCGCTGCGGGAGAGACGACGTCGGTTATGGCGACAATCGCGGCGCGGCAGGCCCTGGACCGCGCCGAGTTGACCGCCCGAGACATTGATCTGGTGATTTGCGCCACGACCACGCCGGATCATTTGCTGCCGGCGACCGCGTGCCTCATCCAACAAGAGCTTGGCGCGGATCGGGCGGGGGCGTTCGATCTGAACGCCGCGTGCTCGGGATTCCTGTACGGTATGGCGGTCGGCACGCAGTTCATACAAGCGGGGGCATATCGGCGGATCCTCGTGACAGCGGGGGAAACGCTGAGCCGATTCACCAACTGGCAGGATCGCAACACCTGCGTATTGTTCGGCGACGGCGCTGGGGCGGTGGTGCTCGAGGCGACCGACCAGGACGCAGGCATCTTAAGTCATGTGCTGGGCAGCAAAGGCGATTTGGACCGCTCGCTTTCGATCGAAGCGGGGGGATGCGCTCGGCCCGCGTCGCATCAGACGGTGGACGAAGGGGCGCATTTCATTCGCATGGAAGGCCGCGAGGTGTTTCGCCTGGCGGTTCGCTCCATGGCGCATTCGGCGACCGAAGCGATGCAAAGGGCCGGCCTATCAGCCAAAGACATTCGCGCCGTCATTCCCCATCAAGCCAATTTGCGCATCATCACCGCGACGCAAGAAGCCCTCGGCTTGCCGCGCGAGAAGTTTTACATCAACGTCGATCGCCACGGCAACACCGGCGCGACGTCGGTCGCCATCGCCATGGGCGAAATGCTGCGCGAGCAACCCGCCGAGGTGGGCGATCATTATTTATTGGTGGCGTTTGGCGGCGGCTTCACCTGGGCCTCGCTCGTATTGCGCTGGGCCGACGTGGGAGCGATCTTGGCGGACCGGGATCTGCGGCTGTCAGCGTGAGCTTCCCCGTTTCGCGCTCGCGCCGCGCCAGCCTTCCATTCATCCAATTCACCTGTCCGCATGGCGCAGCGCGAGCGCGAAACGGGGTGAATCGGCGGACGCTTCACTTTCCCTTCGGCCAAACCACCCGCCCCGCCGTCATCGTCCGAATGCTGTAGAGCGTCCCGCCGCCCGTGATATAGAGCGTTTTCAAATCCTCGCCGCCAAACGCGCAGTTGGTCACCTCGTCGCGCGGCACCGGCAGAAATGTCAGCAGCTTTCCTTCGGGATCGAAGACGTAGATGCCGCCTTTCTTGTCCTTGGCGGGTTCGAACGGCGGATTCGGCTTATTCAAACCTCCGGCGACATAGAGCCGGCCCTTCGCGTCTTGCTTGATGCCGTCCGGTCCTCGGCCCGTGCCCCAATCATGAAGCAGCAGCTTATTCTTGTGATTCACGGTGCCGTCGGCCTTGAGTTCAAATCGCCACAACTTGCGGGCGCCGCCCTTTGAGTCGTTGTTATTGTCGGCCACGAACAGGGTGCGATCATCGGCCGAGACGAGGACGCCGTTGGGTCGTTCCAACTCCCGGCCGATGATGCGCGTCACCGTGCCGTCAGGATCGATGCGATAGACGCCTTCGACGGTTTGGCCTTTCTCGTCCCGTATTTCCATGCCATCGCGTTTGCCGTAGCGCGGATCGGAAAAGTAGATGCGGCCCTTCGAGTCGATCGTGATGTCGTTGGGTTGGTTGTAGCGTTTACCCTGGAAACGGTCGGTGAGGACGGTAATTTTGCCGTCGAGCTCGGTGCGGGTCACGCGCCGTTGGACGGGTTCACAAGCGAGGAGGCGACCCATGGGATCGAAAAGCAGGCCGTTGGTGCCGGCGTTCTTGCGGTAGACGCGGGAGGCGCCGGCGTTGTCGCGGACGTGAATGTGCCCATCGCCGCCGCTGGTGAGCAGGCAGAGTTTAGGATGCCAAGCGGGCGCTTCGCCGGCGCCACCTTTCGCCTCGACTTTGAGCTTA
>Ga0163144_10008779_pt1 | contig 21811 bp, 23 predicted proteins | sample OliLak19BULKMAT1_FD_123175 | JGI IMG/M metagenome (GOLD analysis project Ga0163144, IMG submission 123175) | Freshwater microbial mat bacterial communities from Lake Vanda, McMurdo Dry Valleys, Antarctica - Oligotrophic Lake LV.19.BULKMAT1 | ecosystem: Environmental > Aquatic > Freshwater >... | reverse complement strand
AGAATAGGAGAAAAACCATTCAGACCTATCAGGTTTCGAAAACCTGATAGGTCTATGCTACAGATTTAAAGGCTGATATTACACCAAAGGATGCTCAAAGTATTTAGAAAGAGGAAAAAAAAATAAAGACCATAGCTTCAGCTATGGGAGGAAAAAAAGAAAAACAAAGCCCATAGCTTCAGCTATGGGGAACAAAAAAAATAAAGACCATAGCTTCAGCTATGGGAAGGAAAAAAAATAAAGACCATAGCTTCAGCTATGGGAGAAAAAAGAAAAAACAAAGCCCATAGCTTCAGCTATGGGAGGAAAAAAAAATAAAGACCATAGCTTCAGCTATGGGAGAAAAAAGAAAAAACAAAGCCCATAGCTTCAGCTATGGGGAACAAAAAGAAAAACAAACACAAACACATGGCACACTCTTACGTTAGGATATGGATACATGCCGTTTTTGGCACAAAATACAGAGAAGAATTAATAGCACCTAGCATCAAACAACAGGTCTATCAGATTATTATAGATGAGGTTAAGGGTTTAGATTGTTCATTATTGGCTATCAACGGGATGCCAGACCATGTACATATCTTATTCTTGATGAACTCACAAAAGTCCATTGCTGATATTATGCATCAAATCAAGGGAGGAAGTTCCTATCAAATCAATCAACAAGGTTTGGTTACAGGTAAGTTTGCTTGGCAAGTAGGTTATGGAGCTTTCTCGGTGAGTGAGTCGGGCATAGAGGGTGTGAAAACCTACATCAAAAAGCAAGAAATTCACCATCGAATACTCTCTTTTAAGGAAGAGTATGAGCGTTTTTTAGATTTGCATGGGTTTATCTTGGAGAAGAATGGAAAGACTACGAATCGCAATGTCTATCAATTTATACGTGGGTTAGATGAGTTGGATAAAGATACCACCGAATAAAATACCCCACGAATAAAATACCCCACGAATAAATACCCCACGAATAAATTCGTGGGCTTTGTTGGGTTTTGCGTGTTTTGGTGATGATACCTCACGAATAAAATACCCCACGAATAAATTCGTGGGCTTTGTTGGTTTGTTGTGCTAACATGAAAACACGGATTTGTTCGCAAATAAATTTATCTCAAATTAAAATCAATCGATATATCAACTTATGAAAACCTTATTTCTTTTATTTTCCCACTCTCTCACAAGGGAGCAGCAGCAAGATGCACAAGATTCGCTGGGTGTGTCAGAGTTTGTGAGTTTGCCTGTAGAGCTACAGCAAGTTTTTAGCAATATCCCACCTGAGTTGGAGGACTTAGATGAATATCTTAAGCCTATTGTCAATTGGATAAAGCAAAACTGCAGTAATCAGAAAAATTATATCCTGATTCAAGGTGATTTTGGGGCTACTTATTCACTCGTTAGTCATTGCAAAGAACTCAATTATGCCAAACCTGTTTATGCTACTACTGAGCGAAAGTCTGTAGATACTGTCCAAGACGATGGCAGCATTGCTACACAGAGAATCTTTAAGCATAAGCGGTTTAGGGAGTATTAAGTGAGAGATGAGTGTATAAAAAAAGCCCTCTCCCTGTGGGGAGGGTTTGGGTGGGGTAAGATTCAAGAACCACTCTGCTATTGATAGTCATTTCATGTAAAATCATCAATAGACCCCTTACCTCACTCCTAGCTCAGCTACGAACTCAGCACAGTGTTCTAGGTGATGTAGCGAAAAAGATTGAATCTCTCGCAGGGGGATGATGTGAATATGCAGTTCTTCGGGTTCTTTGCCCACACGCAAGCCTAGAAGGTCTGAGGGGAAATTAACCTGCACGACTTCCCCTGCCAAGAAAGCTCCATTGCGGAGATATACGCCAAGGCTTGGCATCCGTAAGCTTGTATCTTCTGCTTGTCTTTGCCACATTGATACGTAGGTCTCTAAAACAATTTCTAATTTTTTTGGCGTAAATTGTGCTAAAATCTGATGAATATTTTCCATTTTTGAGTTTAATTTAAAATCTTTAAAAAAATGATGCAAAAAGTAACTAGTTTTATTTACTTCTCTCTTTTGAGTTTTTTACTTCTTTTAATGTCTTGCGACCAAATTAAGCAAAACACAGAAGAAAACAATGCTGAAGACCCTGCACTCAAAGCTAAATTAGTTTCACAAGTAGCAGAATTGGGTTGCCAAGATATCCGTGATTTTGTTACCCAATATGGTGGGAAATTACTTCCAGTAGTAGGGGATGTTTTGCTCGATAAAATAATAGATAAAAAAGGCAAAGGTAATTTTTGTGATTGTCTTAAACCTACCCTTGAGAGTGAACTTAATACTGAAATGAATGCCGAAGAGTTGGATAAGTTTATTGTAGAAAGAGAAAACAGACGTAAATTCGTAAAAAGTGTGGTTTTAGATCAACGTAAAGACATCATGGATTGTTATAAGTCAAAAGGCTCAGGCAAAGGTGTTAAGTTTATTGAAAAAATAATCAATAAAATCGCTAAAAAAGAAGCTGGTGACCAATCTGAAAGTAAAGAAGATAATACTTTAGAATAATCAATAAAGTATTCATTATCAGTAATTTACATTACTGATGATGAATATTCTTAATCTCAATAATGCTCTTTCATTCTACTCCCATAAAACTCAAAAAAATGGATACTCAACGTACTTCTCTCAAACACTATCAATTCAATGCCTCAGCAGTAGGTTTTGAGGTAGAAAATGCACTTGTCTTGGCAAAATTCGCCTCGCTAATTTACGAAAACCGAGACAATGTGGAGGTAGTACTCAAAGAGATTTGGTCTTTTGATGAAGTAAAATACATTGAGGGTTTTTCGGAGGCAGAAGATATTCAGATTTATTTGGCTATCAATAAAGAGGTAATTCTGATTGTTTTTCGCAGTACTGCCGAATCCAAAAAAGACTTAAATACTTCTACTAATTTCAGTTTGGCAGATTTTGAGGGAAGTAAGGCACACAAAGGTTTTGGGCATGCATTGCAGATTGCCTGGCAAAAAATACTAGAAATACTCATCGTTAATCAAAAACAGCAGCAGAAAATATGGCTTTGCGGACACAGTCTTGGAGGTGTCCTTGCAAGCATGGCAGCACATTTATTTACGAGTAAAAACATAGATATCCAAGGGCTTTATACCTTCGGTCAGCCACGAGCGGGAGACCTTACTTTTGCTCAGTTGATGAATGAAAAGCTTGCCAATCATTATTTTCGAATCGTCAATGAAGATGATTACATCTGTTCATTACCGACAGAGTGGCAGGGTTTTGCTCATGCAGGCAAGGTGATGGTATTTAATGAAAAGGGGGAAATCACAGAAGTAGCCGAACCCGAAAGCAACTTCTGGAAAGATACTTGGAGTTATGGCAGTTCTTTTTATAACTGGGGCAAAGAGAGTCTTCCCTCCCACTCCATTGATGCTTACATAGAGAGATTGGCTTTGTATAAGTAAGGAAGAGATGAGTTATAATTTTTTAATAGCTTGATAATGAGTATTTTACGTTAAAAATCAGATAATTATTCTGATTCCATTGGTAAAATCAATCCTTCAAAGCCATTACAAAATTTTATTTTCGGCGATAGACTTCAAAAGTATAGGGATACTGATTTTCAGCATCAGAGCTGTGTTTTTCTGATGACTCTAAAAGCCAATTCTCCCACTCTATGTCTGGGAAAAAAGTATCTCCTTCAAAATGAGCGTCTATTCTTGTTAGATAAAGCCAATCAGCAAAGGGCAAAGCTATTTCGTAAATTTGGCTTCCTCCCAAGACAAAGGCTTCCTTTTCGTTCTTTTCTTCTAAAAAACGAATTGCTTCTTCAAAACTATTGGCACTCACAAAACCCTCAGGCATTGTCAGATTAGTCTGATTGGTCATAATGATATTATAACGATCAGAATACGCTACATCATCGGCTTCATGGCTTTTACGCCCCATGATGATAGAATAGCCTTCAATTTTAGATTTAAAATAGGCTGTATCTGCTGGTAAGTGCCAAGGTAAGCCGTGATTGTTGCCAATTACTTGATGATGTGCTAAGGCTGCTATAATAGAAATAATCATAATTTAGATTTGTAGTGTTTATTTTTTTATGTAAATTTAGGTTAATTAATCTTTTTGAACAAAAACCTTACTTTATTCTTTCACGTTAGGAAATAAGGAATGTTTTTTGATATTATAATAGGTGTTTTAATAGACTTAACAGAAACGTAATGGACGAACAACCTTTAAAGGAATTTAATTTTTTTGAATATCATGCTCAAATCAGCAATGATAACATATTGCTCTCTTATAAAGGTCCTTTGACTGATATACTTCTCTCAGAATTTAGCCGTGATATTCGCAATAAATTACAGAAAGAAAACTCCAAAACAGGAAAAAAAGTATTTGGTATTTTTATGGAATTAGCCCAAAATGTGCTTTTTTACTCTAAAGAAGAGAATCATTTTGGAGAAAATCATGATAAAGTAGGTACACTCGTAATCATCCAAAGAGATGAGTTTTACCAGCTTATTACAGGAAATCTAGTATTTAAAAGAGATATTCCTTTTCTTACTGAAAAATGTGAAGTGGTAAATTCTCTTGATCGTGATGCACTTCGTGAATATAAAAGACAACTCCGCAACTCTCCCAAAGAAGAAGAAAGCCGTGGTGCAGGCATTGGCTTAGTACAGGCAGCGCTCACTTCTGATAATCCACTTGGATACCAAATTCAAGAACTTTCTGGTGATTTTGCTTTCTTCGTATTGACCGTAGGTGTAAAAAAATAGCATTTCTTTTTTTATGAATAAGAAAAGCCTTCTGAAAATCAATATTTCAGAAGGCTTTTTTAATGTATGGATGTCAGAGGCATCTCACGTTTATAAAAAGATAATCAAGATAGATATGCGACTCCTATCAGGGTCGTACTATTATTTTATTATTTTCTATAAACATCATATTCCTACGGAATAAGAATACCAATTTAAAAATAGTCTAAACCAAGACATGAGTCTAGTTCTATCTAAAAACTAATCTCGAGTTCAAGTTACTTAGCGAATACTTTTAAGCATTGTTTCTATTTGTGCTTTAGTGCTAGGGGCATCTGCATCGCTATAATATTCTGAAGCCCAGATAATGTATTTGTTTCCTTTGTATTCAGTCAGATACAAGCTTTTCCATTGCTTTAAGATGGTGTTTTGAGATTCGAGATTAGTTTCTTCTTCCCACTCAAAAGTAACTAATGAGATTTTACCTAGCTTCACATTTTTTGAAGGGACTTTCACAAATTCTTCTGGTGCTACATTGTTATTCTTTAGCACTTCTATAGCGGCATTGCCTGCCTCCTCAGTAGATGCTTTACCAATAGGGTATATTTCTAAAATGGCAGATTTTTTTTGGGCATTTATTCTTATTTTTTCTGTGATTTCTGTTTTTTCAGCCCATTCTTTTTCTAGAGTCATTTTTAACCCAAAACGATTTATTTTTTGGGCAAATGCTGGCTGAACAAATACAATATATAGGAGAAAGAAAACTAATATTTTTATTTTCATGATTTTAAATTCGGAGTTAAAAGATTTATTTAGGGTTTAAATATCCGATAAACGAGTTATGAGATATAAGTTATGAATCACGAGTTCTTAATTATCTGATAATGAGAATTTTAATAGCTAATAATGATTGACTTATTTTAGTATTTCACCAATGAAACTCTACGTAATGAAGACACAAGATGTTTGAGTCTTCAATCACGTAGAGTTATTAGGATAATTGAGAGATGTATTAAGTCTATTTTATTTTTTCTTAATCATAATACCTTGTCCTTCTAAGCCTTCATAAAAGTCATAAAAATCTGCACGAATTGATTCAGAAGCATATCCACAACATACTTGACAGGTACCAGTATCACAGCGTACATATCTAGCTTCACAGATTTCGTTGGGGTCATCATCTATACAAGAACAGTATCTAGGAGTAGGAGTTCCAGGAGTTCCTGCTAAGCCATACGTTTCTCCTATCTCAAAAGGTAATCTTTGGGGAGTTGTATTGCTCCCTGCACTTTTACTTACAGAAGCTAATGCTATAAATTGCTGTGCTACCTTAGTTGATTTACTTTTGCCTGCCATCATGTTTTTAACCACATCTGCTTGCAAGACCTGATAGGTATTGTCTGAGTAAATAGCTAGATAGTAACTTGCCGTAAGTGTAGGTAAATCACTTGCCTGTAATTCAGAACTTGCTGTTTTTTCTTGGGCAAATGCCTGCAAACTAACAAACATCACCAAGAAGATTATCATAAGATTTTTCATTGTCATTGATTAAAATGTTTAAAACTTATATTGTTAAATTATTTATCTCTATTTACGTATTGAATTTTCTGATAAGTTGCTCAATTCATAAATCTGGCATTTCCCTACACTAAGGGCATTCATTTTCTTATGAATGAGCATACACACTCAAGATTTTAGTACTTTTAGAGAACCCTCTATAAGCTGCTCATCAAAGAAAAAGCAAGTTCAATCAATTAAAGCATCTATTCTATCAATAAGGTGCATAGAAATATAACAAAAGTGTATTTTTGAAGAATGGAATGGAGAATAATTATTTTCTTGTGTCTGTTTTTACATCTTAGTCAAGTTGTCTTGGGGCAAGAACCTTATATTAGGGCTGTAAATTATCCCTATCAGATCAGCACCAAGACTATTTATGATATGCATGCGGATGCCAGAGGGCAGATTTGGCTTGGCACAAACAAAGGACTTTTTAGGTTCAATGGTAAGCAAGCAATCAGTGTTCCTTTTGAAGAGTCTCGCCAAACTGATTTTACACATCTCAAAACAGACCCCTATGGACGTATCTGGGGAATGAACTTTGCCAATCAACTTGCTTATGTAAACCGTGATACGCTTCGCTTATTTCAATTTCCAGAAGAACTAAAGCTAGAAGGAAATTTGATTGATTTTGATTTTACGCCACAGTGTATCTGGCTTTGTTCTGATAAGATGATTGTAGCTATTCATCTTAAAAGCCGTAAAATCCTTTATCAATACAAAGAAGAAAGTAAGCAGATTTTTGCAATTAAGGCTTTTAAACAAAAAATACATGTACTCAAAATGGGAGAGGACATGGTCTGTGACGAGCAAGGAAACACAGAAGTTCTACCTGTCTGCATCTCTTCAGTAGGTAGATTTACAGTCAGTAATGGAGAAATACTACTGACACACCGTGAAAATTTCTTGCGTAAAGCCTGTATCTTCAAAGATAATCAATGGGGAAAATTACCTGATTTTGATTTGCCTGAGTCGGTAGTAGTTTATCACCTAAGCACTAGCAAATCAGGCAAAACTTGGATTTGTACCAAACAAGGTGGCTGGCTTTGGGACTGCAAAGCAGGAAAGGCGTATAATCTTTTTCCTCACCTGCAAGTTACAGATGTGGTAGAAGATTATCAGGGGAATTATTGGGTAAGTACTCTAGATGATGGGCTTTGGTTTTGTCCCTCTTTAAAGACCATTACTTATACTCCCATTATTGATTTGGAAGAGCAAAACACATTTATTACCCGAATCAATTTAGACGACAAACCAGGGCATTACTGGATTTCTGCTGCCAATGGTAAAACGTATTATACACAATTAAAGAATCCAAAGTCGCTATTCTCCATTGAAGGTGATTTCAAAAAAGAAATTACTTCTTTCATCAAAAGTCCTAAAACTGATGAAATATTAAATACCTCTGGTATATTTAATCTCAAAAACAAAAATTATATCAGATTGCCAGCTCCCAAAGATATGTCACTATATAATACTCAGTATTTACTCATCGCACGCTCTTCTGCCGCAGAGTGGCTTTTACCTTTTTATGAGAAAGGCACAGCATCACCCAAAAAGGTGTTTGGTATTGAGCTAAGTAGTAATCAAAGTTCCTTATTTGGCTATCCTACTTATCTCTTAAGGGCACAGCGTAGCTATAGCGTCTGCTTAGATAGCGTCAGACAAAAATACTGGGTAGGATATGCAGATGATTTATATGAATATGATTTTAAGGGTAATTTTAAAATTATCAAAACACAAAAAGGAGAGCCTATTGCTGCCCATCGAATGTGCTTGGATAAGCAAGGAAAGCTTTATGTAGCTACTTTTAATCAGGGGTTAATGGTTATCAAAAATCAAACAATCATAAAACGTCTAGGTAAATATAACTTGCTAAAAAGCAATGAAGTGCGGAAAGTGTTTAATTATAAAGATACTATCTGGGTAGGCACTACCCAAGAAATCGGTTATCTTCTTAATGATAATCAATCTTTTGTAGATGTACTAGGAAATAATAGTATTGGTAGGATTAATTATCAAGATTTTATCCCTAGTGAACAAGCTTTGCTGATTGCTGTGGGTTTTAAGGTTTTGTATCTTCCCCGAAATATTCTCAAAAACCCTCAAACACTTACAGTTTTGTATCCTAAAATTAATCAAAAAGAGAACAATATACAGATTGTGCTTGAGATGCTTAATTATACTAATCCAGAGTATAGCCGTTTTTATTATCGATTAGAAAATATTGACCAAAAATGGCAAAACACAGATGACATTATAGCCTTTTTGCGATATAGCCAATTAAGCCCAGGAGATTATGTACTAGAATATTATGCCGAAGATAAGTTTTCAAAACTACGAAGCAAACTCTATAAACTTAATTTTAAAGTCAAAGCAGCTTGGTGGCAGCAGCTTTGGTTTTATGCCTTGATTGTATGTTTGATTATATCATTTTTAACTTTCATCTTCTATCTATGGCTCAAAAAAGCTCAAAAAAGACAATCTTTGAGAGAACAACTTTGGATTTCTCAGCTCAAAGCCATCAAAGCACAGATGAATCCTCATTTTTTGTATAATATCCTGAATACTGTGCAGGGGCTAGTCTATAGCAATAGAAGAAGCGAAGCTGCAGAGCTACTAGGCAAATTTAGCGACCTCATGCGCAATACCCTTGAAAGTTCTGAGATTCCGTATCTACCACTTCAAGATGAAATCAATACGATTCATCTGTATCTCAATCTAGAGCAAAGCCGCTTTGAAGGCAAAGACTTTGAGTATAGTGTTCAAGCTGAAGAGGTGTGGCATTTGCTAGACCAAGAAATACCCTCGATGCTTATCCAGCCTTTTGTAGAAAATGCCATTAAACACGGATTACTTCACAAAAAAGAAGAAAAAAGGCTCTTCATCAAATTTGAAACTCATCTTAATAACCTACATATCAGCATAGAAGATAACGGAATAGGACGACAACATGCCTCCGAAATACGCCAAAGACAGGCTCAAAGAGTACAACACTTTACTATGAATGCTACCCAACAACGAATAGATTTACTCAATAAAATGGGTAAATTCAAGATTCATTTTGAAGTAATAGACCTTTTTGATAGTCAACAAGTATCTGCTGGCACTCGTGTAGAAATAAATATTATTTTTTTAACCCCCAATAAATTATGATAAATGCACTTTTAGTAGATGATGAACAAATGGCTATCAATGCACTCAAAGGATTGCTCGAGGAACAGTTTCCAGAGATAAACATCATAGGTGAATGCAACAATGTGCCAGAGGCAGTTCGGTTTATCCAAAAGAATCAACCTCATGTAGTGTTTTTAGATGTGGAAATGCCCGAATACAATGGTTTTGATTTACTAGATTTTTTTAGAGCTGATGAGCTTAACTTTCAGATTATCTTTGTAACGGCTTATAGCCAATATTCTTTGCAAGCCTTTGAGATATCTGCTGTTGATTATCTCTTAAAGCCTGTCCGTGCCGAACATCTTGCAAGGGCCATCAAAAAAATAAAGACGCAAGATAAAAGTGAATCTAATCTCTCTTATGTAACCCTCAAAGAAAATCTACAAGAAGAAAAAGAAGATAATCAGAAGATAATCTTACATACTACAGAGAGTGTTTTTATCCTCAAATTAGCCGATATATACTACCTAGAAGCACAAGGAAGCTATACCAAGTTTGTAACTCAAACCCATAAAGATTTGCTCATCTCTAAGAAAATATCAGACTTCTCGTACTTAGAGCAATCTCCTTTGTTTTTTAGATCGCATAGAAGCTACATCGTCAATCTAAGAAGACTCCTCAGGATAGACAAACGTGAATCTATGCTCGATATAGAAAATGGGCAAAGTATTTATCTTGCTCAAGATAAAAAGAAAATGCTCTTAGAAAAACTAGGCTCGTTTTCTTAGTAAGGTTTTTAAATTAAAGTGTTCATTTAAGTGATGAGTTATCTTAGTAAGATTTTCATTTGGTTTAATTAAAAACGCTCAATTACAATGTTTTTGGTAAATGCTCGTGTAAGCGTCTTCGCTTGCCCAATAATCAATAACTAATCTCTTACTTAGTTCTCCCTTAAATTTGCTCTATCACCAAAAAATAAAAAAATGTACTACCAAATCAAAGGCATTAGTCTGGATATCTGGAAAACCATCTTGCAAAGCAATCCTACTTTTAAGCCATTACAAGTCAAGCTTTTTGCAGAAGCATTGGAAGTAAAAGCAGATGAACAATGGATTCAAATTATCAAAAAAGCAGACCAAGAGGCTGATAAACAAGCAGAAGCAAGTGGCTCAGATGTAGGCTTCAAAGAAAGGCTAGAAATCATCGCTAAGCTTGCTCAAATCCCTTTAAAGCACTCAGAAAAAGACATTGAGGAAATTTACACCAAGATGGAAAAGCTTTTTTTGATACATTTACCTTTTTTATTAGAAAAAAACTTACTTGATATTTTGGCAAGTCTTAAAACAAAAGGGCTACAATTATTTTTGGTCAGCAATACAGGTTTTGTAAGAGGAGCTACTATGCGAAAAGCACTCGAGCAATTAGGAATAAGCGTTTATATTGATTTAGCACTATTTTCAGATGAAATAGGCTTTGCCAAACCACACCCTGCTATCTTTGGAGAACTGTGCCAAAAGACCACACTTCAGGCAGATGAAGTTTTACATATAGGCGATAACCTACTTGCAGATTACACGGGGGCAAGAGATTATGGGATGCAATCGCTTTGCTATAACCCAAATAATCTCTATTTTGCAAACGAAATACACCAAATTGATAGCCTTAATACCTTACTACGCCTATGAAGGTAGAACGTATTGCCTTACACCACCTATATTTATCTCCTCAAAAAGAGATACTTTCCAATCATCAACCCTTTGAAGTAGAGGCTTATAGCAAGTTTAAATATGGAGATACCTCTGTTGCTTGTAGATATGGAGAAATGCTTGCCCAGAAAACGATTCAAAATCTGTTTTCACTTACCTTATCAAACTCAAATATTGCCCTGACTTCTTCTGCCTATAGATACACGCCTACAGCAGCTCAGTCTATTACGGATGCTTTTTTTGATTATTTTAAAAATTATACTTCTTTAGAGCTAGAGTATTTTAAGATTCATCGCACTTACTTAGATGGACGAGATTATGCACAACTCACTCCTCAAGAACGCAATGAAGTACTCCAAAGGTCAAATTTAACCCTAGATGAGAATCGAAGCTTAAAAGGTAAAACAGTATGGGTGATTGATGATGTACGCATCACAGGAAAGCACGAAGAGAAAATACTTCATTTTTTAGAACAAGAAGGAGTAAAAGAAGTTCTATGTTTGTATGTAGGAATTTTAGAACAGGGCTTAGAGCTTTCTTGGGTAGAGCATTATCTTAATCATGCTTGGGTCAAAGACATTTATAGATTTGCGGAAATTGTACATCAGCCTCACTTTAAAATCAATGCAAGAGTCTGTAAATTTTTACTTTCTTATCCTTCTGTCTTAGAGCTAAAGTATTTTTTTGATTCACTTTCCGAAGAAAAAATCAACTTATTTTATCAAGTTGCCAAAAATGATGATTTTGATAAAATCCCTGACTATCAAGCCTCCTTCTATCTTTTAGAAAATGTATATAAAAGAAATAAAAGTTTATATTCACTTTTTAGTGAGGAATGAGGAGTGAAGGAATGATTTTGTAATAAACTGTTATTTGACGCTGAAAACTGAAATATGAACACAAACAAAATAGCCCTTATCACAGGGGCAACCTCTGGAATAGGCAAAGCAACTGCAGAAGCTTTTGCTGCCCTAAAAATAAATTTAATCCTCTGCGGAAGACGCACTGATAGACTCGAGCATATTGCTAATCTCTTATCTCAGAGCGTCAGAGTACACACACTTATCTTTGATGTGAGGGAGCGAGAAACCATCAGAAATCTTATCGAAGGCTTACCTTCCGAATGGAAAGATATTGATATTTTGGTCAATAATGCGGGCAATGCCCACGGCTTAGATTTAATTCAAGAAGGCAATTATAAAGATTGGGATGCAATGCTTGACATCAATGTAAAGGGACTACTTTATGTAAGTGAGGCCATTATCCCCACTATGATAGAGCGTAAAAAAGGACATATCATCAACATAGGTTCGCTTGCAGGCAAGGAAGTCTATGCCAAGGGAAATGTCTATTGTGCTAGTAAGCATGCCGTAGATGCCATCAATCAAGGGATGCGAATAGACCTCAATGCTCACGGGATTCGTGTATCTGGCATCAATCCAGGGCTGGTAGAAACTGAGTTTTCGGAAGTCAGATTCAAAGGAGACAGCGAAAAAGCCAAGAAAATCTATGAGGGCTATCAGCCACTAACTGCCCAAGATATTGCAGAGATTATAGCCTTTGTAGTCAGTCGCCCTGCACACGTCAATATTGCTGATTTACTTGTATTGCCTACAGCACAGGCTACTTCTTATTTGGTTAATAAATCTCTTTGAATGAGAGATGAGTTATAAATGATATGTGATGAGTTATCTTAACAAAATTTTTGATAACCAAGTTTTTACAACAAGATTGAAGTATAAACTAATTTTCACCATCTACTTACTCAAAATAAAGTTACATTTAATACCAAACTACTAGACATTTTTTAAAAAATAGTAATTTTATCTCATTTCTCCATAGCCCAGAGGTTGCAACTTCTAGGCTATGGAAAAATATCTAATGGTGTTTCATTTTGGCAATTTTGTCGGAAAATATACCACCTCGTAAGGTGTCTCTCCTTCAAAATTTTGGTGTCTCACCAAAATCTTATCTGACTATTTAACCAAAACAATACAGTAATATAATTTAAACCTTAAATCTGTGTTATGGCAAACTATCCTGTAAAAAGTACTTTTGAAAACTTGATAGAACTTGCAAGTGAAAAATTGCCTCTCAAGATTCGCTTCAAAGATAAGTCAAAGGTGATGAAAATACTTAATTCTTTGATTGGATGGTTTGCTAAAGACTTTATGACACGCTTCACCACTACTTGGGGCTATACGATTTATTTTCCGAGTGAGGCATACATCAAAGAAAATCCTCAGCTTGCTACTCGTATTTTGGCTCATGAGTTAGTGCATCTGCTTGATGCTCAGAAACATGGCAAAGCACTTTTCACATTTGCTTATGCTCTTCCACAGATACTTTTTTTGGGTATTTTTTCTTTTCCGTGGTTAGAAGCATGGGCTATTTTGTTTCTTGTTTTTTTATTGCCTCTCCCCGCTCCTTTTCGGTATTATTTTGAATCAAGGGGTTATGCAGTCAGTATGATGACTCACCCCCAGAAGACAGATAATCCTATCCCCTATCTTTCTTATTTTACGGGTTGGATTTATTATAAGATGTTTCCTTTTCCTAAAAAAGTAACCCAGAAAATCTTAGAATGGAGAACCAAAACTGAGCAAAACCAAGCTCCTATCCTCCAAAAAGTAATGAAATGGTATGAGGAAGCGATTAGAGAGAGTAAATGAAAACAAGTTGAATTAATAGCTTTCTATTGAATCAAGCAAAATCCAAATAACTTAAACCTGTAGCTCATTTGAATTTTGTACTAGATTAAATTCATTATTTTAAATACCATTGTCAAGGTCTTATTTCTTCAAAAACAGACCATTGACAAGGTGAAATGATTATCTTTAGTTTTGTGAAACCTCAGTATTCCACTAAAAAGTACACTGTGTCATATCTTTTAGGTCAGGTATTCTGACACCTTTATAATATCCTACTACATAGGTCTGTGCACCACTTTTATCCAAGTGTTTGCTGAAGCTTTTGGCTTCCCAGTAAGAAGTAAAATAACCAAGAATATATTTTTTGAGCCCGTCACTTTGTTCTACCAAAAAGTTAGGATTATTGTCCATATATTTAGTCAGATCACGGTTTTCGTAAGCACCTATCTGCACACTAAACTCACAATCACTTCCTCCACGACCTTGTCGAGCGGCGTTTACTTCTCCCATTTCGCCTCTCAGCCTGCGTAATCTTTCTTGAAGGGATTCTATGGCTTCATCTTTCTTACCAAGTTCACGGTTGAGTTCGTTAAGGTCTGCTTTTTTACGAACAGTGGTTCCTTTGGCTGTAGCTAATTGAGCATCTAGTGTAGTGCTTTCTTGCTTTATCTCTTTTAATTTTTCAGGATTTCTCTTAAATCCTTTGATTTCACTTACAAGTTCGGTACGTTCGGCACGACTAAGTTCTTGCCCTAATACTAAGTTAGAAATCGAGCTTAAGAAAATAACAGATATAAAAAAGGATACAATTTTTAAAAAATTCATATTTGGTGTTTTAAAATACAAATGAGTGGATAGATATTTTTGATTTAAAAATGATGATTACTTATTCAATCGTTTTTTTACCATCACGGTAAGGTACTATTTTGGCATCTTTGATACGCAATAGTTTGAGATAATCTCTAAAGGTTTCAGCTTCTTTTCTTTCTTTAAAATAACCTAAGGTATATTTTTTAATACCATCTTCATCCTCATCTCCTGTAAATACGGGACGTTTCTCACCATCTATCTCACTAATTTCTTGGTAAAGAGCTGCATCATTAATTTCTACTTGTACTTTATAAACTAGTCCATCAAGATTGGTTTGATTACTGATGACATTTTGAGTTTGTTTTTTTTCTAATGAGAGGCGAGCTATTTCATCAATAAGTCTTTTCTCTTCAGCATTTTTTTCATTAATTTTTGCCTGTACGTCTTTCATAGACGCTTCTACATCATCTACATCTGCTTCAAGACGGATAAGTTCTTCCTTCTTTTCTTGGATACCCTCTTTAAGGGCTTTGTATTTTTCAGGGTTTTTAGAAAGATCTTTAATTTCTTTCTTTAAAGCTTTTTTTTCGGCTTTGTTGAGTTGGGCTTGTGCTAGTGAAAAAGAACCCAATAATAATAATAGGATTAAAGAGGCGTATTTCATTTTTGTAATATTTAGATGAATGAGTTGCTATAATAATAAAAATATTTGAATAAAATAAGCTCTAAACAAGGGATGAATTATAAGTTATAAATCATGAATCCGTAAAAACCTGATAGTGAGCATTTTATCTGCGCTAGTAGTTTACGCTCAATATGCTACTAAGAAAGATAAAATTTATTTTTCAAGAGTGTTTTTATCTTCTCTTTACTCTTATAGGCTATTCATAAACAAAGACCTTCTCTATCTTTATAAGATAAAAAAGATCTTTTAAAACAGTTTATATCTATAATTATTGTCCTTTGCTACGGCGGCGGGCTGCTTCTTCTGCACCGAGTGCATCATCTATGCTAATGCGGGTGCCATCTTTATAAGGAGCTACAAAAGGACGATAATCAGGCTTACGGAAGTCTAATTGTAACAAGAAATTACGCAATTGATCAGCCTGTTCTATACTATTAAAAACGCCCATGATGTATTTGTTAAAACCATCTGCATTTTCTTTTCTAAAATCAGGATTATCATTATTGACAGCTACATCTTTTTGCTGAAATGCTCCTATTTGTACTACATAAAATAGTCCTTTATCAGGAATTCCAAAATTATTACCTGCGGGTCTTTCTGCTTGTGCTCTAAGTCTAGCTTCCAAGTCTTCTATTTGCTTGCGAAGTTCTTCTACTTCGTTGGCACATTGAGCTTCTAGTTCTCTTACTCTCACTAGTTCACGGCTGTTTGTAGCCAAATCGGCCTCTGCACGAGATTTATCATCTTTAAACTTTTTAAAAGAAGCTGGATTTTTTTGAAAAGCTTTGGCTTCATTTTTAAGTTCTTTTTCTTCATCACGGCTTAGTTCATCACTATCACCTGAGTCTTTGCTACTTGTGCGAGAACGCTTTTCTTTAGGTTCACGTTCTTTTTTTTCTTTAGGCTCACTCTCTTTTTTAGTACGGCTCTTTTGAGCTTGAGCATCAGGAGCAAACATCAAGAATAGGGCAATCAATACAAGGCCAGAGAATTTTAAAATCCAAGAGGTATTTTTCATGTCGAAATTAGTTTATAAAGAATTAATTTTAATGAGTAGGTTTAACACCAATAATAAAGTGCTTTATTCAAAACCCATGCCGAAAAAAGCATTTTATCTCAAATTCATTTAAAAAGAACTATTTTTTTAGGCTTCCTACCATATTTTCTGGCACTACCCACTCATCAAATTGCTCACTGGTAAGCAATCCAAGTGCAACAGCAGCCTCACGTAAAGTACTATCTTCAGCATGTGCCTTCTTCGCAATCTTGGCTGCATTTTCATAGCCTATGTGTGTATTAAGGGCTGTTACGAGCATAAGTGAGTTTTCTAAATGCTCCTTAATTCGGCTATAGTTCGGCTCTATTCCTTGGGCACAATGCTTATCAAAAGACGCACAAGCATCTCCTAAAATACGTGCAGAATGTAATAAATTATAAATCATCATCGGCTTGAACACATTTAGCTCAAATTGCCCCATCATTCCTCCAGTAGTGATAGCCACATCATTCCCGATTACTTGGCAGCAGACCATTGTGAGGGCTTCGCACTGTGTAGGGTTTACTTTTCCAGGCATAATAGAGGAGCCAGGTTCGTTGGCAGGGATAATGATTTCCCCAATCCCTGAACGAGGGCCAGAAGCCAACATTCTGACATCATTGGCGATTTTCATCAGGCTTACGGCTAGTTGCTTAAGTGCCCCCGAAGTTTCTACCATGGCATCATGGGCAGCCAATGCTTCAAATTTATTTTCGGCTGTGATAAAGGGCAAGCCACTTAACTCAGCTATTTTTTCAGCTACTTTTTCAGAATATCCTTCTGGAGCATTGAGTCCTGTACCTACAGCAGTACCTCCTAATGCAAGCTGGCTCAGGTGAGCAAAGGTATTTCTAAGAGCCTTCAAACCAAAATCTAGCTGTGCCACATAGCCCGAAAACTCATGCCCTAAGGTAAGAGGAGTCGCATCCATAAAGTGAGTACGCCCAATCTTCACCACCGAATGAAAAGCTTCTGCCTTTGCGTGAAGCGTATTACGCATTGCCTCTATCTTAGGGATGGTTAGCTCTACAAGCATTTTATAGGCTGCTATGTGCATCGCAGTCGGAAAGGTATCATTAGATGATTGTGATTTATTAACATCATCATTGGGATGCACTTTTTTCTTTTCATCTAATAGATTTCCACCTGTAAGCACATGGGCACGATTAGCGATAACCTCATTGCAATTCATGTTAGATTGCGTGCCTGAGCCTGTCTGCCAGACCACAAGCGGGAATTGATCATCGTGTTGATTGTCTAATATTTCATCACAAGCTTGTGCGATGAGTTTAGTTTTTTCGGCATCTAATACGCCTAAATCATGGTTAGCAAGTGCTGCGGCTTTTTTAAGAATGGCAAAAGCTGAAATGATTTCTTTGGGCATTTTATTGTCCCCAATCTCAAAGTTCTCTAGAGAGCGTTGTGTCTGAGCTCCCCAATATTTATCAGCAGGTACTTCTACTGGACCTATGGTATCTTTTTCTATGCGGTATTTCATTTGTTAGGATAGTTTTAAATTGGTTTAATTGAACAGATTTTTGACAAAAATAAGATATTTTTTGGGTTTTTATGCTTAAAATAATGATTTAATGGAGAGTTAGAATGTAACATAATCTTCAAAAATTGCAGCCATTATGAATCTAATCTCTTAAAAATGTCTTTACTTTGAGAGATTTTTTAATCCAACTAAAAATATATAAATGGAAGCTTTGATTCAGAATGATGCAGTAGTGCTGGGTTTATTGATGTTGATATTAATGATTGTTTTTCAGACTTCAAGCAGTGAAAAACCTGTCTATGCTAATTTTTATAAATATATACCTAGTCTTTTACTCTGTTATTTTATACCCTCTTTACTTAATATTACTTGGTTTGAAGGAACTGAGATTGCATTTAGGCTAGTAAATGGTGAAGAATCAAGTCTATATAAGGTTGCTTCAAGGTATTTATTACCAGCGAGTTTAGTGTTGCTTACTTTGAGTATTGATTTTAAGGCATTGAGTCGCTTGGGTTCTAAGGCATTGATTATGTTTTTTACGGCTACAATAGGTATTATCATAGGTGGACCCATTGCTTTTTGGATTGTTTCTATGATTTCACCTGAGACTACCTCAGGCGATACTTGGAGAGGGCTTACCACGGTAGCAGGCAGTTGGATAGGAGGCGGTGCCAATCAAGCAGCCATGAAAGAAGTTTTTAAAGTGAATGATAAGATTTTTTCGTCTATGATAGCTGTAGATGTGATTACAGCCAATATTTGGATGGCTTTTTTGCTCTATGGAGCAGGTATTTCTGAAAAGATAGACAAATGGCTGGGTGCAGATAACTCTGCCATTAAAGAGTTACAAAAGAAAGTAGAAGATTATCAATCAAGTATCATTAAAGTGCCTACGCTTACTGATTTGATGAGTATAGTAGGAGTTGCCTTTGTGGTAGTGGGTATTTCACACTTTTTGGCTGACCTAATTGCTCCTGCCATTGAGAATAATGCTCCATATCTTGCCAAATTTAGCCTTACTTCTAGTTTTTTTTGGATTGTAGTCATTGCTACTACCTTGGGTTTATTGCTTTCTATCAGCCGCTACCGTAACTTAGAAGGAGCGGGTGCTTCTAAGGTAGGTAGTTTATTTTTGTATGTTTTAGTAGCTACTATTGGTCTTCAGATGGATATTACGGCTATTTTTAAAACACCTTTGCTATTTTTGATTGGGATTATCTGGATGCTCGTCCATATTACCTTGCTTTTATTGGTAGCCAAGCTGATTCGTGCACCTTTCTTTTTTGTGGCGATAGGCAGCCAAGCCAATGTAGGTGGAGCCGCCTCTGCTCCTATTGTAGCTTCTGCTTTTCATCCTTCGCTGGCTCCTGTGGGGGTTTTATTGGCAGTCTTAGGCTATGCAATCGGGACGTATGGTGCTTGGCTTTGCGGAATTATCTTAGAGATAATAGCTACTTGAGGTTTTGATGAGATAAAACAAAAAAATATCCCTTCCGAAAATTCAAAAGGGATATCCTGTAAAGACACACAAAAATACGTTTCAGCTACAATAATAAACTATTTATCTTAATAAAACAACTGTTAGTCTAAAATATATTCTTTTTAGCTATATTATTCTTGAAAAAAAGCTAATTTAGATTGAGTATAAAAAACATTACCTTTTTTAGGCTCTTTTTAGCAGCTTCTGAATGTTTTTTAAAAAATCTTATTACCGAGTACTTTCCTAAAGAATTTTAACTTTTTGAACTTGCAAGATGTTATAAATCAAACTCAATATAAAAACTCAATACTCATGAAAGCAATTTGGAATGATCAAGTAGTTGCAGAAAGCAATGAAACTATAGTAGTAGAAGGAAATCATTATTTTCCTGCATCTAGTATTCAAAAAGATTTTTTTAAAGATAGCTCTACTCAGACTACCTGTCCGTGGAAAGGAAAAGCTTCTTATTATAGCCTAGAGGTAGATGGTAAAATCAATGAGGATGCAGCTTGGTGTTATCCTTCTCCAAAAGAGGCTGCTAAAAATATAGAAAACTATATTGCCTTTTGGAAGGGTGTGAAGGTAGAAGACTAATAACTCATGAAAAACAATCAAAGTGAAGTAAAAAATGCTTCTAAAATTGTTCAAGACTTGCTTTGGGCTGTAAAGACAAAGCAAGTTTACATTTCTTTTAAAAATGAACTAGCTTCTCTTTCTCCCCAAAAACTAGCAGAAGAACTACAAGAGGATGCCCAAAAAATAGCTTTTTGGATTAATTTATACAATGCCTACATTCAGATTATTCTGTTAGAACAGCCCTCATTGGCTAAAAATAAGAAAGTGCTTTTTAGCTATCCTCAGTTTATCATTGCTGGGCAACGGCTTAGTTTTGATGAGGTAGAGCATGGCATTTTGCGTAGGTCTAAGATAAAATATGGTTTTGGTTATCTTTCTAACCGCTGGGTAAGTGATTTTGAGAAAAAACATAGGGTCAGTAAAGTAGATGCACGCTTGCACTTTGCACTCAATTGTGGTGCTGAGAGTTGCCCTCCAATTGCTTTTTATGATGCCGCTAAACTTGACCAACAGCTAGACTTTGCTGCACACGGCTATCTAGAGCAGAATACTGAGTATGATGCTACCAAAAATAAAGTCAAAATCACCAAATTAATGCTTTGGTTTAGGGGAGATTTTAAAAATCGTAAAGGCATTCTTGATCTTCTAAAAAAATACCAGATTATCCCACAAAATGCCAAACCTCGCTTTGAATACCAACCCTATAAATGGGATTTGAAGTTAGATTATTTTGAGTAATTTGAAGCGACCTCAATTCTTACTCATCCCTCCTCACTAATCCATCTGAATTACTCTCAGCTCAAAACGTCTGTTTTTGGCTCGCCCTGCTTCACTGTCATTATTGGCTATAGGAATGGTATCTCCATAACCTTTAGTGATAAGTTGGTTCTCAGAAATACCCTGTTGCACCAAAAAAACTTTCACTGAATTTGCTCTTTTTTCAGAAAGTGAAATATTCCCTTCTTGTGTTCCTATATTATCTGTATGTGTTGCTATTTCAAGCCTGATAGAAGGATAATTTTTAATCAGGGGAAGCACTCTTAGAAGTTCGGCTTTGGCATTTTGGTTCAGTTGTTCGGAATTATAGGCGAAGTTTACATTGTATAACCTTATCTGAGTATTAGACTTTAACTCATTGACTACTTGCACTTTAAGGTGATTTTCTTCTCCTCTTTTAGGAATCACTGTCTGCGTACTATAAAAAAAATATCCCTCATTATTCTTCACTTCCATTTCATATTCATCTTCCTCCCTTACTTTAATGCGGTAATGCCCAGGGTCATCATACTCAGGGGAAAGAAGAATGCTTTCGGGTCTACTGCGATTGTGCATAAGCCCTCCTAATGACAGTAATTCATCCGTATTGAGGTCAAGAATTGTAATCTCAAAAGGAATTTTATCAGGTACTAAACCTACTTCAAGATACATCTGATAACTCCGAATAGCGCTTAACTCTATTCGAAGTGTCGTATCTATGTACTTATCAGCTTTGATTTTTAAGTCGTAAGAGTTGTGAATATTCAAGCGAAATTTAGCGTTGCTTTGCTGGCTTTGTCTAAGAGAATCTATGCTTTGAGGCGTATCAGCAAAATAAATTTGCCAATCTGCCTTAACGGCTTGCTCCTTTATCTCTGCATCTACAATGCTTAGATAGACCTCTATTTGATTTAGGCCTAGATTTTTGTAGGTAGGGCTTTCAGAAGTAATGACTTCTTGTGCTTCTGCATTTGCAAACCAAAACAAGAGGAAAAAGAAATAATATTTTTTATAAATATAGAGCATTTCGTTGTTGGGTCATTAAATTATAGAGTCATTGGGTCATTGGTCATTAGGTCGTTAGCTAGTGGAATGTTGTCATTAGGTTATAGAGTCATTAGTCATTAAGTTATTTTAAAACTTTTCCAATTCTCAATTCTCACTCCTCACCCCTTCACCAAATCAAGCCTTCACCCCTCATT
>Ga0163144_10008778_pt1 | contig 21814 bp, 19 predicted proteins | sample OliLak19BULKMAT1_FD_123175 | JGI IMG/M metagenome (GOLD analysis project Ga0163144, IMG submission 123175) | Freshwater microbial mat bacterial communities from Lake Vanda, McMurdo Dry Valleys, Antarctica - Oligotrophic Lake LV.19.BULKMAT1 | ecosystem: Environmental > Aquatic > Freshwater >... | reverse complement strand
GTCAGTTGACAGCATTCATGCTCACGATGAAAGCAAGGACGACTAGACAGGGTGCCTTCCACTGCCAAAATTTGAGATACTACAGATGAGTTGACGGCGTTGCACTCATGCAAATATGCTTATTGTTAGTGCTGTTTGGCTGGCAAGAAGGCATTGAACCCCATGCTAAAAGGAACTTGAGTTGCACATGGCCATTTGAAGTTTGCCATCCACGACAGCCCTCGAGCCGATCGATCGATCGATCGATCGATTGGATTGAAACGCGCCTCCTTTTTATGACCAGGCCGTAGCTTATGCCTTCACAAAGAAAGCGGTTCGCTATTGATTCATTGTTGGCGACTGAATAGACTCCTAGAGACAATCAGCGAGCTCGTCAAAGCTCGTCTTCTTCACCGTGAAATCACTGAAATCACGCACGGATAACTTTAATTCGTCTAAGCGCCATCCTTTTTGCTACTGCTTTAATCTTGCGTTTTTATCTTGACGTAGCAAAAGCATTAGTAATAATCACCTTCATCCACGAGAGACGTATGAATCGTCCGCGATGGATCCTCGGATGGCTCTCCCGTACACATTCTTGCAACGCTACTACTGCCAGTGTCGCCAACGGACAATGGTGGGACAGGCTTCAAGGCTTCGCTTTCGTATTGTTCAATGGCTCCTCGTTGATATGGATTAAAGATTAGACTCGTTGTGCTAAGGGAGTTTGTGGTTTCCTCGTCATCATCATCAGAGGACTCGTTGCTTTCTCGTGCCGTCACTTGAGAAAAAACGTAGACTTGCTTGGGATTTAGAAATATCGTCGTTGCCTTTTCGGGATTGTACAAGGGCTGCTTGCTCAGTTTGTCTTGCAACCTGATCAAATCGAAGGGATCATCTTCGGCAGTCTTCGATCGATCCAGTAATTTTTCAAAGGACACGGACCGCGTGGGTCCCAAGACGGACAATCCTCGAAATTGCAATTCGGGGCACTTTTTGGGATCATCTCCCCGCAAGGCTGCAACGGCCATGTTGGATCCAGCACAAAGTGCCCCCGATCCTTCTCCCACAAAAAGACAGGCTCTATTCCGAGCAGGATCGTCCGTGGCTGGCGGCCCGCACAAATCATGGATTATGCCATCGGCATTGTGGATTCGTAGCACATGGCGCAGCCAATAAGAATTGCCATTGCCATCGTTGTGGGGTTGGTAATCATCATCATCGCCATCGCTGCCTTTATAATTATTTTTTGGCGGTGCCGCAATCCATACAATGGATGGTTCCAATTTGACAAGTTTCTCTCGCAAGTGTTCTGGGTCAATGTTGTCCGTCGAGAGAGTAAATAGTTCACAAGTATCCAAATCCAATTCTTGTTGTATTTGTTGCATCTTGTTGGCCAATTGCTCCTCATGTTTTCCTTGGTTGCTACCAGCCTCTACTCCTGTAGCCGCTAGAAAAGCTACTCGCTTGTTGGCAAACCCCGTTTGTTCCCACAATTGATCAAACAAGGCATAAAAATAAGGACCACGAACCGCTTCGTAATCGTTCAAGAGACAAACATGACGATGATTGTTGTTGGAGGCGGGAGTTGATAGGCAGTGGACGCATTGGGGAAGCAGTACGGTGGCCTGTAGCAATATCCGAAAGACATAGGCAAACGCCCAAACGGTAGGATGGTTTTGTTGCCTCAGCATCATTGGCAATGACTTTTTCGGTTTTCTAAACATTTGTGTGGCTCGCTCCTTGGTGCTCTTTAATTTTTACGGACAGCAAAAAGCGGAGTGCAGCAACGTACTTCTATTAATAACTACGAGAGCAAATAGCTGCGTGCCCATGCTTGAGGTCAGGCGCGCCTCCATCTTCAAATCCATCATCCTCCATGCATGGTGCCGGATCGATCCTGTCCTGGGCAAGACGAGAAAAATAATTAATAATGAATGTGGTTTTGGTGAGACGCGCACTAGATCTCAATGAAGTCAGTTTTTTGAACCTCTGTCGCACACTTTAACCATTGCACGTGTTGTGTTGTCCGAACCGGCACGAATGATGACCAGCAACGAGCGTAGACCAAATCTTTTTAATAAACGGTAGAGTACGTTTACATTCCTTGTCATCTCTGCTTGTAAATTTGAAATCGAACAGTGCACACTCGGAACTACATACCCGGGTCTTCGGAAATGAAAGAGAGCCTTTGATGTTAAGAAAAATTGTGGTCGTGTCAGTTGGGTGCAGCATTGGAAGGGTGCCTTGCATTTTGCTTCTGCCATGCCAGTGCAGCAGCTAACCTCGTAATAGCTTGATAGACTGCAACCAACCGCACACGACAGAAGCTTTGAATACTAGCTAGTGCTAAAAGTAGCTAGCTAGAGGAGACATTGACCTTGAAAGAAACACCCAAAACGTTGGCTCTGCTTGGGATGCCAAACTTTGGTGGAGAAACTGAAGTTCATTTTATAAATTGTGGTAATTCCCAGCAGTCTACCAGCCGCACCTCTGATGAGTCTATGAATCAGAGATGACAAGTAGATGTAGGTGCATACCCAAAGAAGCACGTGCTACCATGGGTGAACTTCTCAGTGCTAGCTACATTGCTATTAGAGCTATTACTAGTCTACTAAGTTTATATCTTACCACTGAGGCCTCTCTTATTTTCCGGGTCCGCCAGTCGATCTCTTGTCACGTCACTCATAAATTTGGGGAAATTTTGTTAGTGAAAAATGCCGCCAGCCTTCGCCTTCTTTCTTGTTCAGGTTGCCAAACAAAATAACAAGCGAAATAACCAGCACGGGCGGTCGTACTTTCGTACGTACAGTACGTACTGCCTTATTGTTGACTGAGACTCTATTTCGATTGTGTGTTATTATGAGCATTCCTGCGAAACAAGTTTTCCCGTGCCGAATCCTTATTACCGGCAGCTTGCTAGCTATCTACTTTCTACTATAGTTATAGCTAGCTAGTTGTAGCTAACAGAAAGAAGCACCTCTCTGCGTCTCATTTTGTTCTGCTACTACCATCAGCTTCTGGATGCCATAACAACAACTACTATACTACTATCTAGCTAGACAGATAGACAGCTATCTGCACAGGAATCCAAAAACTTTGACATATCACCATTGATTGATTCATTCATTCCCCAATAGCATCATGATCGCTCAACACAGAATACAACACTCTGTACAACGACAGTCATCAGCAAAATCATCATCATCTTGGATGCCATTCTTACTGATATCACTGTTACTATTGCTCCATGTCACAATCATATCATCTTCAATAGAAGCATCATCGTCCTTACTGGTTCCTGCTGCGGACCATGCTCATAACAGAACAGCAGCAGCAGCAGCAGCAGCAGCAGCAGCACGTACTGCCACCGTTAGTGGAAGAAGAAGAAGAACTGCCACCAACGCACAACAAGAACAAGAAGGACAACAACAACACACACTGCAACATCAACGTCATCGCCAAGTCCAAGAAGAAGAAGAACCCCAATTCATGACCCTCTTCAATCTCCAGCCGGCCAGTGAACGATCCGCCGGTTGGAATGCTTTGAACAGCATCTTGTGGAATGCCGTCATTAACCTACCGGATGCTTCCTTTTCCGATGCCGGCGTCAATTTGAACGTCAATCAATTGTCGTGTACCAATTTGCGCGTTCAAAGTATCCTTTTATTGGCGCAAAAACCCAACGATCAACAAGTGAAATTGACCTTTCAAATTGTGGGGTTGGATATGGTGTGTCGGGCCAAGTACAATTTTGCCGGCTACTTGGGAATTGTCACGGGCGAGGGTGATGTCACGCTGTATTCCAGCAACAATGCGGCCTCGACGACCTTGGTCTTTAGTTCTTCCGATTACAATCAAGTGGCACCGCACGATTCTTACATCGAATCCTGTGATCCGGTCGTCAACATTGATGATATGGAATTTAGCAATGGTGGTTTTTGGGGATTTACTTTGGACACAGTACAAGGCATGTTTCGTGGATCGTTTGAGAGCATGGCAGAAGAACGCTTGTGTCAAGAACTCCAACAAGCAAGTACCGAAACCATGGATGTCTTATTGCAACAAATCCAACAACAATTGCAACAATATCCGGAAACAGGAGTCGATATGAATCCCCTCTTGTCGGAAACCCAATTGCAACAAGGACAAGCTCTCTTTGACCAAATGGCCAATGGCGAAACCGAACCCGTTCGACTCATCAATTGGCAACAACCCGATAGTTATCCCTTTGGCTTTTGGATGGATCAAGCCTGGAACGAAACCGTCCAGTACTTGACCCAACCCGTGTTACTCGCGGACAATGTGACCACGGATATGAATGCCAATGTCTTGTTGCGAGACCACGTCTTGGAACAGGGGGTCTTGATTTTGGAAACCGATCAACAAGTTCTGCACGAAGGACACGATCAGTGGATGCAAACGCGGATACTATTAAATCAAGTCCGGATTGTCGGATTGGATACCTTGACCTATTTGGAACCCCTTCACCTCATTGGCAATTATACATTGGAAAGCAAGTGTTCGTGGCAGTCCATATCCTTGGAATTGGATTTGGTCCTCGAAGTCAAACCCTCCACCCTACCCGATTCCTACATTACCGCCATTAATGCCGACATGGGCATTACCGAAAATGTCAAGGTGCAAATGGCACTCTCCCAAGTGGATGCCGAATTGGCCGTCTTGTTGGCCTTGAATCAAGATGACGTCGAAGCCCTGCAAGTCGGACACTTTTTGGACAAGGATCAAATCTTGTCGTGTTTCTTGTCGAGCATTCATCACATTGAATTGTCGGCACTGTCGGTCCAAGCCGTCGATTTACAAGCGCCCGTCCTTTCGGGATTTGTATCGGAAGGCTTGAGTCAAGTCATGTCCAGTGCCATGCAAGGTTTGTTTCTCATGTACAAGGCAAGTTTGTTAAAGTCGTCCAAGGCTTTTTTTCAAGTGGCCATTCGCAACGTTATCAATCTCAGTTTGAAAGAACAATATCAATCGTATGGGACGGAAACTTGTCAATTGTGGGAATTGGCGCCTTTACCAGCAGCATCCTCCAACAGTGGTGGCATGATTGATGTCCGTGATTTGTTATTGGAACCCCAAACCGCTACGTTAATGGGTGGTGCCGGTCTAGAACGCTACGGCAATTTGTTTTCGGGCTTTGTCATGCCGACCATTCAACGCGAGATCTTTTCCGATGACAATGCCAATATACGATTTGTTCGTCCCATGACCACCGACCAATCCGGACAACAAGTAAGTCTGACGGCGCTGGCACCCTGGATTGATTTTATAGAGGAGGCACAACCACAAGAGACGGGTGGCAGCAGTAGCAGTTGGGTGGAGTTGTTGGGATGGGGACGATTTGAATTGAAAGCCTTTGATGGAAAAGTGCAGAATCTAGATACAATTGTTTCACCGCTGGAGGTGGTCCAACCTGTGGATAGCATGGTATTGGCAAACGTTATTCAAACAGGCGACCAGACACCGACTCGGCCTCTTTCTTTGTCGACGCGAATGAGTATGTTGGGCATAGGAAAGGATGGAGAGGTTCGAGACATGGCCAATGAAGTAGAGTTCTCTTTGTCCATTCCAACATCTATGCTTTCGTTCGATGCGGTCGTGGCCATGAACGAAACAGCATTGGTGCACTTTCCACTCCGAGATTTGGAGAATCAGTTCTGCTGGTTGGCGACATTGTCGAACGATGCCGACACACCGGGTCTGGACATGGAACGAGTTATTACCACCATATCAGCCTTTTCGTTCAACGTGACTTGCGTGAGCTGTTCCTCTCCTGGGGGAGCGGCGCTTCCCGAAATCATGAATGTCTTGAAGGAAGCACAGTTTTCCTCAGTCTTTCAGCCGTACTTAGAAGGACTCTTGGCAGAAGTGGTCCAGAGTGCCTGGGACAACATGGACTTTCCTTCCATGATCAAGGATGCCCCAAGACTATGTCCTCACCATCCAGACTATGATCCTCAAGCTGTGGCTAGCGACAAGTACGGCTTGGCAGCGGCCATGGCGACACCACCACAGCTGTCGCAACAGGCCGCGGAAACTGTTTCCGCTCTTGGATTCGTCACTCTCTACACAAGTCTCTTGTTGGTGGCGAAAAATTACTTATTGACGCCGCTGTCACTGAGGGAACCTGACCTGGCTAATGAGAATGAGTACTGGAACCAAAGCTTGACAGACCTCGACGGCGTAGATGCGACATTATTGGATTGGAGTAATCTTTCGACGACTTTGGGTCCTTGGGCGGACACTGTGTTCGATCAAGCCCGGCAAAGTCTTCAGGAATCCATGACCAACGAGTCGATCGATGCCAAACGAAGGCTCAGTAATATTTTCAAGACGAGGAGTTCGCCGCTGGGAGAGAAGAAGACATCACGATTCTTAGAGGCGAACAGTTTTGTCAGAGATCACCTCCTCGAGGACGACGGAAGCTTGACGTTTCCCTTCGATGACATTGAGTTTGGCTTTGGTGGTATATCGTTTTCGCTTCTGCAGGCTCGGTTGTATGGAATAGATACTATTATTGAATTGGACCCGCTTGTCGTTGCTGGACCGCAGGTCCTACAAAATAACATCGAATTGGAGGAGCTTGACGTCGTCCTGGACCTTGGAATCCAGAATGGGCCCTCAAGTAACAACATGACAATTGCCTTTTCATTCAGTGGCGTCGCAGTCGAGTTGCCGTTGCTATTAGCAATGGACATCGACAAGCTTGGCGAGATGGAGCTACAACGTGTCCTGAAAACGAACACGATTCTTCAATGCCTGCTGCCGGGAGCCCACAAAGCATACATTCCAAAGTTAAATGTCACAGTGGGCACTGCAGCCAAGCCAGTCATTGGGGGCTTTGTTTCCTCGGAGCTCGAAGCAACAGCAATGTCGGTTGTCCAGGCCCTTTTCGACTCGTTCGGAGATGATCTTGCTCGCGCTCTTCCGGGGCTTTTTAACACTGCTATTCGGAGAACCCTAAACACGAAACTGGACCAGTATGTTCGCCAGCAGGATGCAAGCCTCTGCTCGGTTGACGCCGGGGGCGGTATCGTGGACTTTCGAGACCTCCTTCTACCTGAGGGTAAGGCCAAAAGTCTTGGCGCGAGTGGCAAGCTGCCTTACGGCGACTTGTTTCAAACCTTACACTCGGTTCTCGACGAAGAACTTTCCACTGAGAATGGTAGTTCCCCTTCCATCAACAGCCTTCTCTCGTCGTGGACAAAAGCAATATCAAACGTAGGCGGAGGACTGTATATTGATGGCCAATTGATCGACACGCATGCTAACGTTGAAGTTGCAGGCCTTGACGCAGTCATTGCTTTTCGCCTTGGGGATATTTCTGTCCTTAATATAGACAGTCTTGGTGCCCCGCTAAATATGCTGGATCCTGTAGACTCCGCAACGCTTAATAACACGCTTTCATTCGGAGTCGGGCCAAACCCAGTAAGGGTTGCTGCACGAATACTGTTTTCCATGATTGACAAACGTAAGTTTTTGAGCGTCGCTTGTTCTTGCCAAGTATGCATTCCGAAAGATTTGCCTCACTTTTCTAATTATTTGTATTTGTTTGCGCAGACGATATTCAAGTTAGAAACGAAATCGAAGTCCATGCAGATCTTCACACAGCGACAGTCGTTTTTTCAGTTCTCCTCAGAATCGCCGAAGACGCTTTGCTGGCCTTTCCTTTGAAAGACTTATCAAATTTTCACTGCTGGCTTGCCACCGTCATCTCCTCCACGGACGAACTACGTAGTATGTCTCTGACGAGCCAGTCTTTTGGGATGGAACGCATGGATCTGAACGTTACATGTATTTCATGCACCTCTCCTCAGTTTGGAGAATTGGTCACCGATCTATACGGTCCGAAAGACGCAGAAGATGCAACGGACACTGTTAAGAAGACATTCAATCAAGTCTTGAGCGGGGATGCCATCCAAGACTTTTTTGATCATCTTGTTAACGAGAGCTCAGCCAAATGCCCTCACTCTGAGAATTACGACCCTTCTGCATCTATCACTGCGGCCGAGCAACTGCAAAATTCGCCGGCTGCATTTGGATTTACAGACTTCACTGTTCGAGACAGCAAATCGTCTTACTTCAACATCGCCAGCAGTATCTTTGCTGCTATCTTGTTGTTTTTGTTCATTGTCGGCAAGCTATGGATCCGACGAAGTAACAAGAAGTGGAAGGAGTCACTTTCACCCGAAGGAATGCTTTTGCTGCGACGGCAAAAAGAGAAGGAGCGAGAGCAGGAGGAAGTCATTGATTTGCATTCTACGTCTTTGTTTCAAAGCCCCCATATCCCGAAAAAGATCCGATTGATGGTTCCGGTTGTGATCCTGTTAAATATAGCTCTATACATGGGAGGTCACCTCGGCGTTATCTCTACTGTCGATGTTGATGTTCAGCTGGCAGGGGAGGAATTCGCAATCCGCAAATTTTTGGAATTCTCATTCCTCCGAAGCACGAGCACTACATACAAAAACGGCGGAATGGAAATGAGCATTATGCTTTGGATATTTACTGGCGTTTGGCCATACATCAAGCTGGTTGCGTCGCTCTTTCTTTGGCTGGTCCCGCCGAAGATTTTATCAGTCAAATACCGAGGAAAACTGCTTCTGTGGATTGACACCCTGACAAAATTGAGTGTTATCGATATCTTTACAATGATTCTTGTCTTGGCGGTGCTTTTGATCTACATCGGTGGTCCAGATGAGGGTTTGTCTTCGGATGGAGTACTGTACGCTATGAAAGTGATTGTGATCCCCGGCGCCGCTCTCTACTGCATTGTGATTGCACAGAGAATATCAAGAGTAAGCTCGCGGTTCTTCTTGGAGTACCACGACCAGGTAGTGGCTGGTGCAAGAGAAGCTTACAAAAGAGGCGACATTATGGAAGTGTACCAGAGCGGGTCCTCTGACAACGAGAACCTGGCCGACGAAGGCAATGAGCGCCGTCGAGGCTTTTCTGGGCTATGCCAGAGGTTCTCCAGTTTCGGTGCAGATCCAACGCAAGCTGGCGGTGGCGATGCTGCTGAAAATGGAGACAATAGCGTCATACATCCCAAAGTATCACAAGAGGACCAAATTTTGCAGAGTTTAGGAGAATCCATCGATGTTTCGCAAAGAAGTCCCGAAGGGGTAGGTGACGCTTCCCGAGATGAAGAGCAACCTAGCAACACGGACAGCATCGTGTGGGTCGCTTCCGACGATAGTGCTGCGGTTATGAGGGAAGTCCCCCACACTCCTCAAGATCCAAGTCGGGCCTGTGACACTGATGATACAAATGCAGCAGACTTCAAAACATGGAGCGTCCAACACAAGCAACACAACCAGAAGGGTATAGACCAGGAATCGGTTCTCTCCCAAGAGGAAGGTGCAAAAAAACGTCCAACATCGTGCTTTCATTGGCACCTTCTGACAGGACAGCTCGGCGTTGCTTTCGGCTGCGTCACTGTTCTGGCGCTCCTTATTGTTGGTTGTATCTTCGCCCCATCGGTAGCCATAGAAGTGTCTGATTTGTGGGGTCTTGCTCTGGAATCCGAAACCAATTTTGCTGATGTGGCGAATGGCTACGGAGTTTTTTCGGTTTTGAGCTCCGTGCTGCTGAATTCTAAATTTGCGTTGGACTCAACGTGGGATTTCATAGCCCTGGGGTTCCTTTTCACGGTCGGATTTGTCTCGGTTGGAATGGTGTTCTTTGTGAAATGTTACCATTTCATCCGACGGCTCCTGAAAGAAGGCTGGTCTGCCATCCGACTCAACCATACTCATTCAGCATACGAACTTCCTTCCTATCTCCGCCTGTATGCCTACAAAGACATTGAAATATACGTCGTTTCAGTCGTTATAGGTTGTTGGCAACTCGGATCAGTCTCTATCTACGCGATCCATCTCTACTGCTCCATCCTGGATGCTGTGTACAAGATCTTGACCTACATTGGACTTGCGGAGCCGTCGACAGCGCAGTGCTTTCAGGCTCAAATGACCGTCATTGATAATCTGCTGATATTTTTTGGTGCCCTGCTTGTTTTGTTGACAAACTTCTGCATCCAATGTTCGAAGCAGTACCGAAAGAATGTCGACGAGGCTTGTGAGTTGCTGCGTCATAACGATCATGACGCGGAGCACCTCTCGTCGCACTGGAACACCACACCGACTACGACTACCGGTAGCAGCAGCTTGTTGCGGTCACCTCGGAGCTTTTGGAGCAACAGCAGTCGAAGCAGTCGTAAACAATTGCAACACGTGCAAGAGACGGTGTCCTTTTCTGACAAGGAGGAAGGGAATAGTATCCGTAGCTTCAAGACGGCTCAAAGTTCTTCTCCCATTTTCTTGGACGCTGTTCAACCGCAACGCGTAGACTCGAATCTGACACAGGACGAAACGTTTTCTGTCAGTACGGCAAGTATTACCCCAAACAGCAACGCCTCTTCTCCGCGAAATTTCGATTGGGATCAAACGCCGCCGTCTGCCATGTTGGGAAGTCCCATAGCGTCGGAGGACGAAGACGAAGAAGAAGACGATGGCCTTTCAAGGTTTTAAAAGAAGCTTCGTAATTGTGGGGGGCAAGCCCAACCTAACCTGTAGATAAAATTATTTAATGTACATCACCAGCCAACCAAGGCGCTACAGCAGAAGTGTCGATAGTAAATGGGGTGATGCTCCATAACATAGGGGACTTGATGTACGGTGTATTGTGTGACCTTTCTGGGACGAAATTATTAAAAATAATGGTCGGCACGGTATCGATCATTTGGGAAGAAGCAATGTGCGTGCATGAAGAGGGTCATCTCATCCATAATTACGAATGATATGGTCATTTGGTTTTCTGTAAAAGTACGGTATTGCGAAGTGTTCGTGGTTGTTGGGACTTATGGCGTAGGCTGTGATCGTGGTCAGTCAAGCATTCATTTGGCATCAAGGCCATTAGTATATCTCAATGAATTAGTGAGTTGCGCTTCCTCTAATACCGAAGACCTGTGATTTAACAAGTCACAAATGTCACTTGCGAGAAAGAGTAGAATATTATACATTTCGAATGAGATGCTCCAGTGACGCTAACAAAATGATCCCTAAATACTCTATGTCCGCGTGGCCACTATCCCTTCCGAAAGCCAACCAGAAGAAAACTGGTATATTACTGGATCCCCCCTTTTTACACTACAGTACGTATTAACTTTTACAATCATCATCATCAATATTATTACTATTATTATTATTATTATTATCATCACCACTATCAACGGCACCACCAGAAACAGCAGCAGAAACGGCACCATTACAACATAATATCCAGACACCATGTTTGACGATCTATCCTCCCCTATTTCCGAGGCCGCCAGCATTGTTTCCATGCTCAGCAGCCTCAACAGCGAGCAGCTGGACACGAGCGACAAACGTAAAAAATCAAATCTCCACTCCAACGCACATTTGCACAAGTCCTTGAGTTGTTTGGATTTGGGACGACCCCAGGATGATCCATCGGTAGTGAGTTGGCAAGAACGACGCGTCACGGACGCCCTTCACAAATCCATGATGTTGAGCTTTAGCAAAATTGATACATCGTCCTTGTGGGAAGATTTTGGGGAAGACGAAATCAAAGAGTCGGGAAATGACGAACAGGTTGCCTTTCCTGCCGTTCCATCTGCCGATGCATGGGACGACGAGGATGCTACCCCCACCAACCAACGTGGAAATTTAAAGCTCACCACCACACATCCATCCAATCCCGACGACACTTTTCTTGCCTTGAAACAACAAGTGGCTGCGGCCAATTCGTCCATGAATGCTACGGCGACAGCAAGTCCAACGTCCAAACCCATGATGAGGAGGGGTTCCGTCACTGGTGCCATGAAGGACAGCAACAGTCACAACAAGGATTTGGCCAAGATACCAAAGATCAAACCTCCCAAACGGGATAGCAGTGTGATTCGGGTGGAATCGAAAACTCGAAGCAGTCCTACTTTGAGCAGTAATACGGTCCATGATATTGGGGGAGCAGAAAATATTAGTCCCAAGCCAACACAACAACGAACTCCACGACGCAGCAGTAGTACGGGACGACGATTGACCCGAAGCGCGTCCAATCGGCCTCGACGTCACAAGAGCAGTGACGGCGGCATCACCACCACATCACCCAACAAGGACGAACAACGACGGAGTCGACCTCGCCGCCACAAGAGCACAGATGGCACAACGCCGACAATAGCAACAAAGGAGACGGAACCACGTCGTAGTGGCAAGCGACGAGACAGCAGTAAGAGTCGAAAACTCTCGTCCTCCTCGTCGTCGTTCTCCAAAAAGTCACCCCCCTCGTCCAAAATGTCATCCTCGTCCTCCCGACGATCTTTGCTGCAACGAGCCCAAAGCGACAATCACTTGTTGGCAGGTGCCACCACAACCACAAGGCACGAGGGCGCTCCGCGACCCCTTCAGAAAAAGAGTACCACCAGAGGCAGTAGCAGCAGTCTCAACAAGAGCAGCAGCAGCAGTAGTAGTAATCTCAACAAGAGCCTGTCGTTCATCAGCTCCAAACGAAAGTCCTCCCGAACGACCGGTGGCAGTCGTTCCGTCTGCAGCAGCAATGACGCTCTCAACAAGAGTAGCATGTCTCAGAGTGCAAAACGAAAGTCGTCCAGACGAGGAGGAGTCCAACGATCGTCTACCATCGATGGGAGCAGTCGTTCCGTGGGCGGGGACGCTCTCAACAAGAGCATGTCTCACCTGAGGGGCAGCTCGTCTTCTGGGAAACGAAAATCACGAGGCCTTCAACGATCTGTGACTCTGCATGGGGATAGCAGCAGTCGTTCCTTGATGCAAACCACCAAAACCATTCAAGAAGAAGAAGTCGAAGAAGAACCAACCACCACTGCCACCACCACCACCAAGAGCAGCAGCAGCAGTAGCAATAAGAAAAAGACCACCACTCGGCCGTCTCGAACCGCCGTCCTACGAGCCGCCTCGGCTCACAATTTGATGACGGACAGCCACGCCGATAAGGAAAAGAAGAAGAAACGAACGCCGAGTCTCGTGTCTCGATTGAGTGGAAGTCGTATGCGGGGAAGTTCCTATCGCAGTCTCAACAATAGCATGTCGGAATTCAATCATCACACTACTCCGGCACCTACTCCTCCTCCTCGAAGTCCTTTTGAAGTGGATACCCCCGTGCCAGCAGCAGCGGAAAAAGATAAGACTCCGGCACGGCCGAATCTCAGTGCGGAGAGCAAGAGGGGACGAAGTTCTCGTCGCAATCTACTTTCCTCCGAGGGCACGGCAACGACGGCAGCTGCAGACACAAAACCTTCATCTTCCGCAGCACCTTCTTCTTCCAAGGCAAATCGACCTGGCTTGGTCCGAAGTGAAAGTGTCTTGTCCAGCCGAGAAGTCAATCATAAAAAAGCGAGTGGACTCGACTCCAGCTGCATGAAAGCCTCGATGCGTCGAAGTCATAGTCAGTCCGTGGCCAATCGAAGGAGGCGATCCATTTCGGCGTCGTCGTCTCGGAATGCTACTGCGGGTCGTGTTCGTCTTTCGTCGTCGTCTCGCGATTTGATGACAATGACGACGTCGACGACCAAGAAGGCCGCTTCGGGTTCCTGCACTCTCACGGATGAGAGTGCTAGGAGAAGTAAACAACCGCAGCAACCATTATGTCCTCCGACGACAGACCATGCCAGGCATTGAATCAGCTAGTAAGAATGGTACTACTTTCATAATGAGTTTAGAAGCCTGATTACTATGTAGCCAGCTAAATAGAGATTGCGATAACAGCACATAACTTTCCATATGAAGCACTCTGTCTGATCTGTTCCCGGGTATCTTTCCATGTCGGTTTTCTCTTGCACAATAATTTCATCTTTGTTTCGTGTTAGTCTAAAAGGACCAGGTGCGGTCACGTACAATCTTCGCCCCGAGTATCTTTCCATATTGCTGTTCTCTTGGACATAAAGCCATCTTTGTTTTGTGTTTAGTCTAAAAAGGAACAGGTGGGGTCACGCACAATCTCGGCCAGGGCTTCCATTGACTCGTCAATCTCACCTCCTCCAAGAGCAGGGATATAGTTGCTCGAGGTCATGGCAAAGACCCTGTCAAGATTCTCGTCGATGCAAATGACGTTATCCCCTAATCCTCCTGCACAATAAAAATTGGCTCGTTCCGGGAACGCAGGATCAACTTCGTGATCCCGTCCAAGCCAGACCCCGTAGCCGTAATAGCCGTATTCATTTTTCAGGCCTGTGCCTTTTGTAGAATCCAAGACAAAGCTGTCGTTGACAATGATGTCATCTTCACTGGCGTGGCCATGTTGGAGGTAAAGCATCCCAACCTTGGCCAGCGACGGTACATTGATGAAGATACCGTGCCATGCAAAAGACATTCCATCCAGATTAAATTGCCAGTCAATGTCCGTGGACGGATCAATGCCCAGGAGCGGGAACAACTTCATCTTCGCAAACTCTAGCGGTGTCATCCTGGTGCGCTCAGCAATGACATAGCTCAAGAGATTTCCACCATAGAGATACTCTGATTCCTTGTTCGTCCGGGAGGGGTCCAATTTGTGGTAGTTCAGACTGTCAACCAGGTTCAAACCTCCAAACCCCCCAAAGTTGAATGCTCCAAAGGTAAAGTCTGCAGACCAGTCATAAGGCAACGACAAGCCTGCCGTCATGGTAAGAATCGACTCGATCGTCAGAGATTTTCTGTAGTCGGCATCCGATGAGCTGCCCCAAATGGCATTGTAGGGATCGTAGTTGAAAATATCACCCAGGGTTTCATCTAAAAAAGATAACCATCCCGCACCAAGATACCAAGCAGCAAGGCAGTAAACGTTTTGGTGCAGGACCAGACGGGAGACTTGGTCCTAGAATTTTGGCCCGCGGCATAGTATTCTGTGACCACCTGTCCATGCTCCAAAACCATCAACCCTTTGATTTCCGGCTCTTTCGCTGCAAGTTCAATTACCTTCCTGGCACACGGGCTCTGGTTATAAGAAGGACTTCTTTGGAAGGGCTGAGAGAGATCCAAATAATTCGGTTCTGATTCCACATCCAGTTCTCGTCTCAAGTGGAATGTCGCCTCGGCAAAGTCATTGAATGCGACTGCTCCGACAACGAAGAGGCAAACGCAACGAGTGAGCATTGCTGAACTTATGTTTGTGTACGCTGATGCTGAAGTAATAGCTTTTCTTTTCGAGTGAGGACATGTTTTATGAGGGCAATCTGAGTCCGGGAAGTTTCATGATTTAGTACGATTTCCAGAAACACGACTTGTTCGCGAACACAAGGCAGTCGTAAATCGCTCCAGAACGCCCTGGTTATCTGTGCTTTTAAATCGCGAACATCGTGGTCTAAAAATCAGAGGAAGATAGGTATTGTCATGGTAACTACTAGCAGTTGCAAACAGAACTTTTCCCACCAAGCCTTTTCAGTTCCCTCAACATGCACCAGAAGTACCACCACTCTCAAAACGAGTCAAGGGTGCTTCTAACCAGGATGATTCATTTAGTTCTGCACATGGATCGATTGGTGCTTGAAGTAGGTGCTTGCAGCAGTTGTGCTCCAGTGCTAGCTACTAGCTAGTATTTATTATGGTACCAGTACCTGGTACGTAGAACCAACTTTACATTGCTTGGTGCAGGGTCTTACCATACAAGGGATAGGGTTCCGGAGGTGAGGTCACGCACGTGACCCAAAGTGATGATAAGCGGTATTTTAAATTACGGTACATAAAGGAGCGACTCCGACGAGCGAGCACAGTTGGAGTTGATCATTTTTTCGGCCCAGACGGCAGAAAATCCATTTCTCTCACACTGCCGAACCACTAATTTTTGATAATGAGCAGCCAAAATGTTGGGGTAAATGGCGGTCCAAATGGCGGGCCTCCTGACGAAGAGAAAACCAAGAACGCAAACACGACAATTTGAGCCTCGAGTTAATGAACCATTTGCACTGCAGCCAAAAGAAGATTAAGAAAACAAAAAATAGTTGTTGATCCCACATAAACATTGTTTTCATTTGACAGCAGTTCTCCCTGCTCATTATTCCTGCAGTAGTAGTTAATTTGGTTTTAATTTACAGTATCTCTTGTCTGAGAAAATGAAAATGAAGCTGAATCCATCCAGTGACGAAAGAATCACTGAAGCCTCCAGGACCGATGCCGCCAGCCTCCAAGAGCTCGCCAACAAGCTCAACGGGATGCTAAAGAACATGCCAACCGCGGAGGGGCGTTTAGAATTTGTGCTGAATTTAAAAGACCACAATGTTGGGCTCACGACCAGTTTTGGAATCCAGTCTGCCCTCATGTTGCACTTGGTCACAAAAGCCACCCCAAAGACTCGCCAAGCTGTACCCGTGATTTGGATCGATACCGGCTACCTCCCGCAAGAAACACACGACTTTGGAGAGCACCTCCAGAAACTCTTGAACCTGGATCTCCACGTCTACGAATCGAAGCTTTCCCCCGCACGCATGGAGGCTCTTCACGGGAAATTGTGGGAAGACCCATCGGACGATGCTCACAGGATGTACAACTACATTCGCAAGGTTGAACCGATGCAACGAGCACTTCGTGATCTCGATCTGCAAATCGTTCTCTCAGGGTTGCGAGCCGATCAAACGAGCCACCGAAAAAATCTAGACATGGTACACGTGCACAATGGAAGGCTCAAGATTTGTCCTATTCTTGACTGGTCAGACGAAGATGTCTCCAACTATTTTGAGAAGCATGCCTTGCCCTTCCATCCATTGCACCACCAAGGATACCGCAGTGTTGGGGACTGGCACTCATCCAAACCCTTCGATCCGTTGATTCACACGAGTGAGAGAGAAACTCGCTTTCACGGTCGAACTCAAGAGTGTGGATTGCATGTAGAGGACTCTATCGTCATCCCGAGGATTGAATCTTTTACTTCCGTTATCATTCCGAACATTGTTTGGGATAATGGAGGCTTTGTCTTGTACACAAAACCAAAGTGCCGATTCTGCGTGGCTGCCAAGGCACTCGTCAAACATTTGGCGCTACTACTAGTAGACGGGGAGTCGCTACCCACGCAGGACTTTGAAGTAGGCAAAGACATAAACTTGGCTGAACTCGAGCGGGGGCTGCAAAGAAGCATCAAAACGGTCCCACAAATTCTTTACAAGGGAGAGTACATTGGCGGCCACGACGATCTTGTCGCCTGGACAAAACGAAAGTTTCCTGGTGCAACAATTCCACCGGAAGCGGTGGTAGCCACTAACCTACTATATGTGAGGTGGGCCTCGGAGAAGAGGTAAACATTCTGTACATCACGTAATCCAGTTATGCAACTTGTCATGCAACTTGCTCCATGCATGCCGACTGCTCGTGAATGTCTACCATGAAAATCTTTATATGCCAGCTCTGTTGTCCCGACTTTTTTGCGAACTCGCTGCAGCTTGAAAATCAGCGCAACGTAGCCTTTTAGATCCAATAGAATATTAAAGTAGCTTAGAATACTATGAATTGAATTCCAGCGTGTACGTACAGTGCCGACGGATAAAAACCCAACCCACGACTCGCTGCCCATTGCTTTTCTCTTCTAACACAGGAGCGTGGCGAATCAGATTTGAAGACGGGAATCTCTACTTCATCCATTGCCCCATGTCTACATCACTGATATTGGTTGTTCCCCTAACCATTCCAGGGCCGCAGCCAAATAAGGCACAAATTAGGGCGTCGAGTTGCTTCAACTGGTTGGCCTCTAGCTTCGGGTTTGAGGTAGCTGCAAAGCCTTCGAACGTACCGCATGCAACAAGGGGCACGGGTGGCGCTAAGACAACATCCTGCCCAGAACAGTTGCTTCTAAGACGATCGCTTCTTTGCCAATGCCCGGGGGATAGGGGACATAGCAGCCACGGTCGAAACCGCATGCGACGCAATACAAGCGAGACCCAGTTTGGATATCAATCCGACAGCCAAAGCCAGTCCCAATCTAATACCATGCGCTTGTCTGTGGACGAAATTCATGAAAGGTACAATGATGTCTATCAATTCAGTCATGTCCATCTCACAAGGAGGAGAGCTTCGCAAAGGCTTGGCGCGCATGAACCGAGAAGTTCTCATCCAAAAAGATGGGAAGAACTGGTGGATTGTGAAGAGGATGAAGGTTCTGAAAGAGCAAAGCCGAATAAAAAAAGATATGGCTGTGCATATCTTCTTGTTGGTCAATTCTAGTCAGTGGGCATGTGTACAGTAATTGGACATGATTGCACTCGATCATGAAAAAGAAGGCACAGCACAGGAGGTAGTTTTGGTTGATTTTCTTCTTCATGGCTACACGATGTTGCATGATGAACCATTCACGGTCCAGAACAAGTTTATTGAGTCGTCCACAAACATCTCCCATATGCAGTCCAGCCGAATGAAAAAAGATACAGCTGTGCGTATCTTCGCTTTCATTTCGCCCATGGTCGATAGTCGGCATACGTGACGCGATGCACTCGATCATAAAAGGACGGCACAGCACCATTGTTCATCATCATAATTTTGGGGTCGATTTTCTTCTTCGCCAAGCCGTAGGAAGTTCCATTGATTCATTGTCCAGGATTTCATAATTTTATTGGGTCGTTGACATTCGGAAGTTCTTCCCTCTGGTGGGGGACTTGAACCATTTCAAATGGCACAAAGATAACATGCATGCATGCTACATTCAGTCATTGCCATCAACCGTGGATAATTGTCATCCAGAGCCAGCCACTCAGTTGGATTGTCGTGGTCGTTCCAGTGGAGTATTGTCGGACGACATGCTGCGCTTAGCTGGTTTGGTTTGGGCCAGGTGGGCCACTTCTAGTGGTGCTAGAAGAATTCAATAAGGCACGACCCATCAAAATAGTACCAACCAGTGGAAGAATGGCGAGAGTGAAGAAGGGGCTGGTGGCCAATCGTTGGATCCCTCGCCAAATTTCCTTCGTCGCGGTCCACACCATGACGGTTCAAGGACGAATGATTTAATAACTAAATAAATAGATGGTGTCCACCTGACAACTCGAAAGAACGACCCATGCTGCTTCTATTGGTTGTGAATGCGCACACGTTAGTGTTGTAGCTACTATTAGCTACCAAGTTAAGCAGGCACTGTTGTTAATCCAGAGTTACTGTAGATGTTGTTGTCCCGCTGGCCTGTTGTGACACCAAAAAACGATAACAACACCACCCCATGCATGCAACAGCCACAACAACAGAGCCCAACAACATGGAGCAAAGGTGCGCCCACAGTTTTTCTGCTAGGCCTTCCAACCCATTTGATTGGGATGGCTGAGGTGTGCCATTCTCCACAGCAATGCACTCCAATGCAAACTGGGGGTCTTTTGATTCTTTGCATGTGCTAAGCATGGGAGCCGTTTTCTCTGTTTTTGGTGGAATTTATTGTTGGTTTAATGAAACAACCGCAGAACACTGTGAAGTGTCAGCTCAAATTCATTTCTTAACATTTTTCATTTGAACAAATGTCACATTCTTTCCAATGCATTGGTTAGGCGTTGCAGGCATGCCACAAAGTATTCCAGATTACCTTGATGCTTGCCATGTTTTCAATGAGAATGCTTCTTGGGGTGCTGAAATCTCAGCGTTTTCTCTTGTAATCTTTTTGAGACTTGTCACCGTTGGTGAGGAATCTGACGCATGTGCTAAACACTTTGTGATCAAATTCCCCAATTCAATTCCCATCCCAGATTCCCAATGCGGAGGCATCACCTGCATCATCATCTGGCAAGGCAACCCTGTCCACGCAGTCAAAATAGTTGTGACAAAGAACTGTGTCGAGGGTCCCGAAGAAAGAACTGCAATCATAAAACAACATGGGTCCAATCCACAACGTTTTATCAACTCTAACAACAAATCTACAATCCCACATTCCATAGATGCATGAAGCAGACCACCCCCGGCACTGATGAGTCAATCGATTACAAAAATAGCCAACCCAACACATGAAGTTGCCATGTGCATTAATTGGTGCAATGTTTGTCTAGCTCATGGTGTCCAACTGGAAGGAAGCACTGTGAGAAGCCAAAAGCAATTATTTCCTTTTTGTTTTCAAGCAAAAGCCTCAGAATGTGAGGAAATAATTCCAACAATTGCTGCAAATCAGTCACGCTTTGCTGTTTAGCATGAAAACAAAATCCTTTCTAATAGCACTGCCCTCCCATGCACCTTTGCTGCTAGTCGACACATTCTGGCTCTTCACAAGTGATTTCCGATTCTTTGCGCTTCTCCTTGCGCCTTTTCTTCTTGGTTTTGTGTTTTGTCATCTGTGCCATGTTGTCTATCTTGTGCATTTTCGACTGGGCCATTTGGCAATCTTTGTTGCAGCAGTGGGCTTTTCCGCAGGTGCATTTCATCAGCTGCAGACCCACCCTCTGGCAGTCACCACAATTTTTATTTTGCATCATGTCCGAGAGATGTGGGAGATTCTTTTTTATTGCGTTGTTGTTGCGGAGCACGTCATCTTTTGTTTCCCGTAGCAGCTCGAGAAGAGCCGGATCGGCAGCATCTACGTCAGAGCAACTCATCATGGACATAAATGTTTTTATTTGGGGGTGGGTGGAATCGTCGACAGATGGAAATTGCACTTTTCGAGGTCGCATAGGCGGGCTCTCCTGCTCGGGTGTTTCCACATGTCATTCACAGTGCGGTTTCTGGCAGGCGACAACGAAGGCTGACAGCAGGTTCCTTTGAGAACCACCAGCAACGTCAACTGGACCCGCAGCCATTTGAACACATCGAAACACTTTTTTCGATCTTTTGTTGTGTGATCGGTGAAGGTCAACTTCAAAGACACAATGTCTCTTGTAATTTCGAAAATGCTCAAATTGCGCCATGCATTGTTCAGAAGTAGCAACACTTGGTGCATTCACATTTCCATGTAAGATGTCTCTGACCCATGCATCTTCTAAGATCAAGAAAGTCGTGTCCCTTTCTGGGAGGTCCTTTGTTTTTGCCATGATCTCAGAGTTGAGCACTGGCAGCGTCTCAAGCGGAGGTTCTTTGTCCTTGAACACAGCTGGCATTAGCTTATCAAAATGCTCACGAGCAACTCATAATTGAAGATTGAATAGTCCAAATTTGGACCCATGCTCGTGGAAATCTTCCCAATGACGTTTGTGATTTTCAGAGTCCTTTTTCATGTCATCCAAAATCTCGCCCGCTGGACTGCATTCACTAGATCCTACATGAATCAACTTTTGCCTGTCGTCTTCGGTGGCAGCATTGCAATGGATGATGGCAATGCCAAAGCATTCTTTTGCGTCCATGCAGTTTTCACTTTTTTCGTAGTGGCATGCCAGCAACCAGGCCGCGGCAGTGCAGATGAAGGCGCAGTCATAACTGGCGTCTTCCAAAAACTTTTCTTTCAGTGCCTGCACGGCTCGGTCCTGCAAGGGCCATAAATTTTTATTGAGGGTTTGCGTGCCCACATGCTGAATGACATTGCATCAATCACATTCACATTCCTTGGGCATCAAAGCAACAGCCTCAATTTTGTGTGACATGGCAATGTCCAAGTTTCCTGCCTCGGCTGCCATGTCGGCCACACAAAAGTGTGCTTCGGCCGACATGGGGAAAAAATCAGAAGGTGCAGCATTTTTTTTCCCTTCGAGTCTTTGCAAAGATTCTCTTGGCTATTCTTTTCTGCACTGAAGCTGCTCGTATCAGCAGTAGCTGGCACAGAGAGCTGTGAGCCAGCCGCTAGCTAGTAGCCATTGGAACAGCAAGAACAAGACAGCTTGCAAGAGACAACAGCCATAGCTGGTGCATGCCGGCAACACGGAATCAATGAATCTTTTGGACGATGGGCAACATGACGGATGGCTGTGATG
>Ga0163144_10008777_pt1 | contig 21816 bp, 12 predicted proteins | sample OliLak19BULKMAT1_FD_123175 | JGI IMG/M metagenome (GOLD analysis project Ga0163144, IMG submission 123175) | Freshwater microbial mat bacterial communities from Lake Vanda, McMurdo Dry Valleys, Antarctica - Oligotrophic Lake LV.19.BULKMAT1 | ecosystem: Environmental > Aquatic > Freshwater >... | reverse complement strand
TCGGAAAAGCCCCCCTCGAACGAGGGGCTGGGGGAGGTTCCCAGCGCGGGAGCGCACGATTGAGGCTCAAAAAAGAAGTGATAGATCTTGAGGGGGGAGGTTCCCAGCGCGGGAGCGCAACGATTGAGGCTCAACTCTCAACAGGCTCGTCGCAAAAAGAAGTGATGAATCTCAAGGGGGGAGGTTCCCCGCGCGGGAGCGCACCGAACGAGGGGGAAGTTCCCCGCGCGGGCGCGCACCGATGGACGGGCTGGGGCCGTTCAAAGCCGCTGAGCGTTGCCGTGTACGCGCGCGCCAGGCTCCGCCACCAACAGGCGATTCTTCGGCGTGATCGTCTCGGGAATACGCTGCGTGTACACGACGTAGCCGCTCGCGCGGAGGCGTGCGGCGCGGGTGACGTCGATGGCGAGCGCTGGGTCGAGCCAGCCGCCGAGGCCGCCGAGATCGCCTCTGGCTGTGTCTTGGCAACACGGCAGCACGACGACGCGCGCGCTCGCGTCGATGGCCTTGCCAAGCACGTGATCGGTGAGCTCGCCGCACGCGTGCGCGGAGACCAGCAGATCGTCGCTGTCTACCGCGACGTCGGCAATGGCGCTCTCGAGGCGCGTCACGCGACCGACCAGACGTGGCCACTCGCGCTCGAGCTCTGCGGCGAGCCGCGCGGCGCTCTCCGGCAGCCGCACGTCGATCGCCAGCGCCGTCGGCGAGCTGTCGTCGAGCAGCAGCAGCAAGGACGCGAGGAGCGCGTGACCACAGGCGAGGTCGACCACACGGCCGCCACGAAAGCGCCGACGGGTGCGGCGCGCGACCTCCCACGACTCGAACAGCTCTTTGCGCGGCAGGCACTCGGCGCGGCAGACGACGCGCGCGATGCGATCGAACAGCGTCGTGCCGGCGAAGCGCGGGAGATCGCGCAGCGTGAGGCGCGAGCGGCTGTGCGGATCGAAGCTGTGCATCACGGCGTGGCTGGGTCGCACAGCACGAGCCACTCGTCGAGCGTCGCTGCGCTCTGCTCGAGCGCGGCGCCGTCGAGCACCACGTGCGCGAGCCCGGTGTAGAGCGCGTCGCGACGCTCGAGCAGCGCGGCGAAGCAGCGCGGCAGTGCGTCGGTGGGCGACTCACCCGGTGACGCGACGAACGCGCCGCTCCACACGACGGGCTTGGGCTCGACCAGGTAGCGCGCGAGCATCGCCTGCCGCGCGCTGTCAGGCGTGCGCAGATAGACGACTCGACACTTCGCGCGCAGCGCATCGCGCAAGGTCGCAGAGAGATACACGACGCTGCCCGTCGTATCGATGACGTGCGCAGCGTCGGCGGCAGAGGCACGCAGCGCAGCGCTCGTCACGCGCTCTTCGAGCGCGAGATACTGCACCTCACGCGCCGCATATCCGTCACTCCACGGCATGCCCATCCAGCGGCCGAGCGCGTGGACCGGCTCTTGCCCTTCGGCCACCGGGACGAGCGAGCGCAGCTGCGCGGCGATCGCACCATCGCAGTCGTGGCGCACGAAGCCGCGCTGCTCTGCGAGGCGCTGCGCCCAGAAGCTCTTTCCGATGCCGGACATGCCGACGAGACACAGCGCGCGCATGTGTCCGCGGTGTAGACCGGCCGCCGACGTCGGGCCAGCGCAGCGTGCGTGCGATGGTGCGCCGCGGCGCTCGACACGCGTAGAGCATCGACGAGAGAACGAACGACGACGACCGCGCGAAAACGCGCGTCTCTACGGCTTCCGCGTTCGCTTGTCGCGGCGCTTCGACGAGGGCGCTGGACTGGATGGCGGAGCGCTGACGTGTGGCGCTGAGTCCGCAGTTGACGGCGGAGCGCGCGACGCCGCGAGCTCGCGCAGCGCCATCACGCGGGGGAGCGCAGCGCCGTCTTTGCCGAGCAAGACGCGCTGCGCCGTGTAGATGCTGCGATGGCCGGTGAGCAGGTACGCGAGCACGCAGACGATCGCGACGTGCGGGAGAATCTCGGCGCCGAGCAGCTCCACCGCCATGATCGAGAGCGCGAGCGGTGTGTTCGACGCCGCCGCGAACATCGCGGCCATGCCGACGCCCGCGCCGAGCTCGAGCGGCAGGCCGAGCAGCTTCGCGAGCACGCCGCCGAGCGCCGCACCCATGAAGAAGAGCGGCGTCACCTCGCCGCCCAGAAAGCCAGCGCCGAGCGTCACTGCGGTGAAGACGAGCTTCGCGGCGAAGGCGTAGGTGGGCAGCGTCGGGTCGTCGAAGGCGCGCACGATGGTCGGCACGCCGAGGCCGAGATAGTCGCTCGTGCCGATCAGCTTCCACAGCACGACGACGACCACGCCGCCGACGAACATCCGCAGCGGCAGCCGCGCGAGGTGCTTCTCACCGGTGCGCTTGAGCAAGTGCGTGAGCTCGATGAACGCCGTCGCGGTGAGCGCGACCGCGACCGCGAACAGCACCCACTTGCCGAGCAGCAGCGGCGTCAGCGCGAGGTGTGAGGCTGCGTGATACGGCGTGTGCACGATGCCGAGCGCGCGCGTGACCAGATCGCCGACCAGCGACGCGACCAGCGCCGGGACGAGCGCGCGGTATTCGATGCGGCCGAGCACGACGAATTCGAGGCCGAAGATCGCGCCGGCGATCGGCGTGCCGAACACCGCGCCAAAGCCGCCGGCGACGCCCGCCGCGAGCAGCTGCCGGCGCAGCTGCGCGTCGAGGCGCAGGCGATGTGCGAGCCAATCGGCGAAGCTCGCGCCCATCTGCACCGCCGTGCCTTCACGCCCCGCGCTGCCGCCAAAAAGATGCGTGAGCACGGTGCCGACGAGCACCATCGGCGCCATGCGCAGCGGGATCTCTGTGCCGCCATCGTGGATGGTATCGATGACGAGATTGTTGCCGCCTTTGATCGACGCGCCGAAGCGCTCGTAGACGAAGCCGAGGGCGAGGCCGGCGATCGGCAGCGCGTACACGAGGAGCTCGTGCTCGATGCGCAAGCGCGTCGCGTGCTCGAGCAGCCACAGAAAGAGCGCAGAGGATGCGCCGCAGAACGCGCCAATGATCGCGCCGAGCGCGACCGAGCGCAGCAACGGAAGAGGATCGCGCGGCGGCGTCGTTGTGGGGGTGGTGCTCGACATGTCAGCGGCGTTCCGGCTCGACGCTTGGATGGCCGAGGAGCCAGGCCGTCGCTACTAGCAAGAGCCGATGTAGTAGCCGTAGCAGTCGTAGCCGTCGTTGCCGGGGCAGACCGGGCCGAAGCAGTCGTTGAAGCACGCGAACGGCGCCGCGCAGCTCGCGCCGCCGACGGGCGCTGTAGACCACGCGTTGCCGTAGCAGCGCTCGGGCGTGACCAGGTTGCCGAGACCACAGCCGTTGTCGCAGCTGCCGATGACGACATCGCGCGACGTGCCGTTGGTGCACTCCGACGGTCGCGAGTAGCTGAGTGTGTAGGCGCCGGCGCCGCACGATCCGATGCCGCCCGACGGGCGCACGCGGACGTAGAGCGTCTGGTTCCACACTGAGTTGGTCGTGCGGAACGGCGGAGGCGTCGGGCCGCCCGAGGGGTAGTTCCCCTGGTCGTCCTTCTGCGTGTAGCTGGTGATGCCAGTGTTGGTGCCAGAGCCACACGTCACCGGTGAGCCGCCGCAGTCGGCGTAGACGTCCATCACCGCCGCGCCGGTGAGCGTCATCGTGGCGGCGCCGGGGCCGGGGCGCGCGCCCAGCGGGAAGGTGACGATGACCCAGTCTTCGGTGTTGGCGCCGCAGGCCCCAGGGAAGAGCTGGCCGTTGTAGCTGCCGCTGGTGCCGAGCGTGAACGAACCGACGTTGCCGCCGCCGCAGGCGGCCGCGCCGGTGCCGTCGTTGCCGCACTCGCAGCCGTTGGCGACGACCGCGTCGATGTTGCAGGTGTTGCCGACGCAGCTCTGGATGATGCAGGAGTCGCCGCTGCCATCGCACATGTAGGTCGCGACGTTGGTGAGCGCGGAGCACGCGGAGATCGGCGCGCCGCCGAAGCCGACCTTGGCGTCGCCGGGGCAGCCAGGGCCGCCGCCGGGGCAGTTGTCTTGCAGATCGCATGGTCCGACCGAGCCGCGACACGAGGTGCCTGCAGAAGCGAAGCCGTCGCCCGGACACGACGGCGAGCCGCCGGTGCAGGCCTCCGGGACGTCGCACACACCCGCAGAGCCGCGGCACGGCGTTCCTGCGCCTTGGAAGCCGTCACCGGGACACGCGGCCGAGCCACCCGTGCACGTCTCGGTGACGTCGCAGACGTCGACCGCACCGCGACACGGCGTGCCCCCACCGACGAAGCCGTCGCCGGGGCACGCGTCGCCGACGCCGTTGCAGACCTCGCCGACGTCACACGCGCCGGCGGCGCCGCGGCAGCTCGTGCCGTTCGGGACCTTGGCGTCACTGGGGCAGGCGCTCGAGCCGCCAGTGCACGTATCGGTGATGTCGCACGCGCCAGCAGATCCGCGACACACCGTGCCAGCGCCTGAGAAGCCGTCGCCAGGACACGCAGGCGAGCCGCCAGTGCAGGTCTCGGTGACGTCGCATACATCGACCGCGCCGCGGCACGTCGTGCCCACGCCGACGAAGGCGTCACCGGGGCACGCAGCGGCGCCGCCAGTGCAAGCCTCGGCGATGTCGCAGGATCCCGCGGACGGGCGGCAGCTGGTGCCCGCGCCCTGAAAGCCGTCGCTGGGACACGCGGGTGAGCCGCCGGTACAGAGCTCGACGACGTCGCACACGCCGGCAGAGCCGCGGCACGACGTTCCGGCGCCGACGAAGCCGTCCGCGGGGCAGGCATCGGCGACGCCGTCGCAGACCTCGACGACGTCGCACGTCCCCGAAGCGCCGCGGCAGCTGGTGCCGTTGGGCTGTTTGCCGTCGCCGGGGCAGCTGTTCGATGCGCCGGTGCACGTCTCGGCGACGTCGCACACGCCAGCAGAGCCACGGCAGCTGGTGCCAGCGGCCGCGAAGCCGTCGGCGGGACACGCGGCGGCGCTGCCGGTGCAGGTCTCGCCCACGTCACAGATGCCGACCGAGGCGCGGCAGCCGAGACCCGCGGGGACGAAGTTGTCGGCGGGGCAGGCGGCGGTGAAGCCGTTGCACGACTCCGGGATGTCGCAGATTCCCGCAGAAATTCTGCACGTGCCGCCGGCGGCAAAGCCGTCCGCCGGGCACGCCGGCGAGCCACCAGTGCAGAGCTCGGCCACGTCACAGACGCCGGCCGAAACGCGACACGTCGTACCCGCGCCGACGAAGCCGTCGGCCGGGCACGCGTCTCCGACACCGTTGCAGACCTCGGCGACGTCGCACGTGCCGGAGGCCACACGACAGCTGGTGCCGTTGGGCTGCTTGATGTCGGCAGGGCAGCTGTTCGACGCGCCGGTGCAGGTCTCCGCCGCATCGCAGATTCCCGCAGCGCCGCGACACGCGGTGCCTGCCGCGCTGAAGCCGTCGGCCGGGCACGCAGCGCCGCCGCCGGTGCATGTCTCGGCCGCATCGCAGACGCCGATCGACGCGCGACACGAGGTGCCCGCAGCGACGAAGCCATCGGCCGGGCAGCCCGCAGCGGCGCCGGTGCAGGTCTCTGCGGTGTCGCAGATTCCCGCAGAGACGCGGCAGCTGGTGCCCGCAGCGAGGAAGCCGTCCGCGGGACAGGCGGCAGCGGCGCCGGTGCACACCTCGGCGGTGTCGCAGATGCCGGCAGAGATGCGGCATGTGGTGCCGCCCGCAGCGAAGCCGTCCGCGGGACACGCGCTCGACGCGCCAGTGCAGACTTCGGCCGCATCGCAGACGCCAACCGACGCACGACACGACGTGCCCGCAGCCGCGAGCGTGTCGGCCGGGCACGCGGGTCCGCCACCGGTGCACAGCTCGACGCTGTCGCATAGGTCGACCGACGCGCGGCAGACCGTCACCGGGCTGGCGAAGCCATCCGCGGGGCATGCGATTCCGACACCGTTGCAGACCTCGGGCGCGTCACACGGTCCGACCGCCGCGCGACACGAGGTGCCCGCTGCCCTCGGTCCGCTCGCGACGCACACTGGCGAGCTGGTGCCGCAGTCGATGATGCCGTCTTCGCACGCGTTGCCAGTGCCACAGGGCGCGCCGGCGTTGCAGCCGATGACACAGCCGCCGATGAGATCGCAGCTGCCGCCCGTGCACATCAGGCCGCTCGGCTCGAACGCGTCGACTGGGCACGACGCGAGGAGCCCGTTGCAGGTCTCGGCGACGTCACACTCGCCGGTGTCTGCGCGGCACACGGTGCCATTCGCCGTGAGTCCGTCGACCGGGCAAGCCGCGCCGGCGCCGGTGCACGACTCCGCGACGTCGCATGGACCCGCGGCCACGCGGCAGGAGGTGCCCGCGGCGGTGAAACCGTCCGCCGGGCACGCGCCCGCGGCACCCGTGCAGGTCTCGGCGATGTCACAGATACCCGCCGAGGCGCGACACGAAGTGCCGGCCGCGACGAAGTTGTCCACCGGGCAGCTCACTCCGGCGCCCGTGCACGTCTCGCCGATGTCGCAGATGCCGACCGACGCGCGGCAGCCCGTACCGGCCGCGGCGAAGCCGTCCGCCGGGCAGGTCGTCGCGACGCCGTCGCAGAGTTCTGCGGTGTCGCATGCGCCGGCCGCGATGCGACACGTTGCGCCCGCGACGGCCGCGAGATCGGCGGGACACGCGGGCGCGCCGCCGGTGCACGTCTCGGCCGCATCGCAGAGCCCGACCGACCCGCGACACGATGTGCCCGCAGCGACGAAGCCATCCGCGGGGCAGCCTGCAGCGGCGCCGGTGCAAGTCTCTGCGGTGTCGCAGATGCCCGCCGCGACGCGACAGCTGGTGCCCGCGGCGACGAAGCCGTCCGCGGGACAAAGATCGCTCGCGCCCGTGCAGGTCTCCGCGGTGTCACAGATGCCGCCCGACGCGCGACACGATGTGCCGGCCGCAGAGAAGCCATTCGCCGGGCAGTTCACCGCGGCGCCAGTGCACGCTTCGGCGACGTCACAGACGCCGATCGACGCCCGGCACGTCGTGCCCGCGCTCACGAGCACGTCCGCCGGGCAAGTCGTCGCGACGCCGTCGCAGGTCTCGTCGGTGTCGCACGTGCCAGCGGCGATGCGACAGACCGCGCCAGCCACGGACGCGAGATCAGCGGGACACGCGGCGGCCGCTCCCGTGCACGCCTCTGCCGCATCACACAGCCCGACCGACGCGCGGCAGCTGGTGCCGCCTGCGACGAAGCCGTCAGCCGGACATGCCGCAGCCGCGCCCGTGCACGACTCGGCCACGTCGCACGCGCCCGCCGAGACGCGGCAGCTGGTGCCCGCCGCGACGAAGCCGTCGGCCGGACATACGTCACTCGCGCCCGTGCACGTCTCTGCGCTATCGCAGATCCCCGCGGACGCGCGACACGAGGTGCCCGCTGCGCTGAAGCCGTTCGCCGGGCACAGCGCGGTCGCGCCATCGCAAGACTCCGCGACGTCGCAGACGCTGACCGACGCGCGGCAGCTCGTACCCGCTGCGAGTAGGCCGTCCGCCGGACACGTCGTCGCGACGCCGTCGCAGCTCTCTGCCGTGTCGCAGGACCCGGCCGTCGCGCGACACACCGCGCCAGCTGCCGCGGCGACGTCCGCCGGGCACGCCACGCCGACACCGCTGCAGGTCTCGGCGGCGTCGCACAATCCGCTCGACACGCGGCACACCGTCACCGGACTCGCGAAGCCGTCCGCAGGACACGCCGCGCCGACGCCGCTGCAGGTCTCGACCGCATCGCAGATACCCGCCGAGGCGCGGCACGTGGTGCCACCCGCGACGAAGCCGTCGGCCGGACACGCTGGGCCCACGCCAGTGCAGGACTCTGCTGTATCGCAGCCGCCGGCCCCGGGACGACACATCGTCCCCGCGGCGGTGAACGCGTCCGCCGGGCACGAGAACGCCGAGCCGTCGCAAGCCTCGACGACGTCGCAGACGCTGCCCGCCGCGCGACACACCGTGCCAGCGATCGCCGCCGCATCGACCGGACAGGTCGCGCCTGCGCCGCTGCAGACCTCGGCGGCGTCGCATGCGCCAGCGCCAGCGCGACACAGCGTGCCGGCGACGGCAAAGTTGTCCGCGGGACACACGGTGCTCGAGCCGTCACACGCCTCGGCTGCGTCGCATGGACCGGCCGATGTGCGGCATGAAGTGCCAGCGGCCACGGGACCCATCGGCAGGCAGACTGGCATCCCGGTGCCGCAGTCGATCTGACCGATCTCGCAGTCATTTCCGGTGCTGCACGGGGCGCCCAGATTGCACGCGCCGCACAAGCCGAGTCCGTCGCACGCGCCGATGCTGCACAGCGTGCCGGCGGGCGAGAACGCGTCGGCCGGGCAGCTCGGCGAGGCGCCGCTGCAGTTCTCGCCGAGGTCGCACTCCGCCGCGGATGCGCGGCAGGTGGTGCTCATCGGCGCGAGCGCATCCGCCGGACACGACGCTGCGATTCCGTCGCAGGTCTCGCCCGGATCGCACGCACCGCTCGACGCGCGGCAGCCGGTGCCCGCGGGCGTGACGATGTCCGCCGGGCAGCTCCCCGAGCCGCCAGTGCATGTCTCACCGACGTCACACGCGCCGCTCCCAGCGCGACACACCGTCACGGGCGCGGCGAAGCCGTCCGCGGGACACGCCGGGCTCGCGCCCGTGCACGACTCTGCGACGTCGCACACGCCGACTGCGCCGCGACACATGCTGCCGGCAGCGGAGAACACATCGCCCGGACACGCCGGGCTCGCGCCGGTGCACGTCTCGGCGGCGTCGCACACGCCGACGCTCGCGCGACACGCCGTCGCCGCCGGCAAGAAGCCGTCCGCGGCACACACGATCGACACGCCATCACACGACTCGGCGACGTCGCACACTCCGGTGCTCGCGCGACACGCCGTGCCCGCCGCGGCCGGACCCGCCGTCACGCAAACGGCGCTGCCAGTGCCACAGTCGATGGTGCCGAGCTCGCACGCGCCGCCCATCGCGCACGGCGCGCCCGCGACGCACGCGTTGCAGAGGCCGAAGCCGTCACATGCGCCGATCGGACAGACGGTGCCCGCCGGCGAGAACGCATCTGCGCCGCACGCAGCGGATACACCGTCGCAAGCCTCGGCGGCGTCACAGACGTCGACCCCTGCGCGGCACGTGGTACCGGCTGCAGCGAGGCCGTCTGCGGGACACGCAGCGCCCACACCAGTGCACGTCTCGGCGGCGTCGCAGATGCCCGCGGACGCGCGACACACGATGGCCGCGCTCGCAAAGCCATCGACCGGGCAGCTCGGCGACGCGCCGCTGCACACCTCGGCGGCGTCGCAGAAGCCGGCCGACGCGCGGCAGCTGGTGCCAGCGACGACGAACGTGTCGGCCGGACATGTCGGCGACGCGCCGGTACACGTCTCCGCCGTATCGCAGAGCCCGCTCGCCGGTCGACACGCCGTTCCGCCGCCGGCAAAGCCGTCGACCGGACAGGCGAACGACGCGCCGTCGCAGACCTCGTCGGTGTCGCACACGCTGGCGGCGACCCGGCACACGGTGCCCAGCGTCGCCGGCAGATCCGCCGGACAGATCGCGCTCACGCCGCTGCAGAGTTCCGCGGCGTCGCAGCCGCCACCGCTCGCACGGCACACCGTCGCGGCGCTGGCGAAGCCATCGGCTGGGCACACGGTGCTGGCGCCATCACACGCCTCTGCGGCGTCGCACGGCCCGGCCGAAGCGCGGCACGCGGTACCAGCGGCCGAGGGTCCCGCTGCGAGGCACACGGGCATGCCGGTGCCGCAGTCGATCTGACCGACCTCGCACGGATTGCCAGTGCTGCACGGCGCGCCCATCACGCACGCGCCACAGAGGCCGAGCCCGTCGCATGCGCCGACGCTGCACAGCGTGCCGGCCGGCGAGAGCGCGTCGGCAGGGCACGCTGGTGCGCCGCCGCTGCACGACTCCGCGACGTCGCACTCGCCCGATGCAGCGCGACACGAGGTCGCCGGTGGGCTCAGCGCGTCTGCGGGACACGACGCGCCCACGCCATCGCAGCTCTCGACGAGATCGCAGAGGCCGGCGGCTGCGCGGCAGCTGGTACCCCCCGCGGTGACCCCATCGCTCGGGCAGCTCGGCGCAGCGCCGGTGCAGGCCTCCGCGACGTCGCATGGACCGCTCGACGCGCGGCACGTCGTCGCCGCGGGCACCAGCGTATCGACGCACAGCGGACCGCCGCCAGTGCACGTGTCGGCGGCGTCGCAGAGGCCCGCGGCCGCACGACAGCCGACGCCTGCCGCCGAGAAGCCGTCCGTCGGACACGACGGACTCGATCCGCTGCACATCTCGACCGCATCGCACGGCGCAGTCGGCGCGCGACACATCACCGCAGGCGGCGCGAAGCCGTCCGCCGGACACGTCACTGCTGAGCCGTCGCACGCCTCTGCCAAGTCGCAGACTCCCGTCGATGCGCGGCAGCTGGTGCCCGCCGCGACCGGCCCGGCGGAGACGCACGTGGCCGTCCCGGTGCTGCAGTCGAACACGCCGATTTCGCACGCGTTGCCAGTCGCGCACGACGCGCCGGCCGTACACGGCGCGCACGTGCCCAACCCATTGCACGCGCCCGCGGGACAAATCAGCCCGGCCGCCGCGAACGCGTTCACCGGACAAACCATCGACGCGCCATCACACGTCTCGCCGAGATCGCAGACATCGACTGCCGCACGACACGAGACGCCCGCGCCCGCCACTGCGTCCGCCGGACACACCGTCGCTGCGCCATCACACGATTCGGCGACATCGCACGGTCCGCTCGCTGCGCGACACGCCGTGCCGGCGGTCGCTGGGCCGGCCACGACACACACCGCGCTACCGCTGCTGCAATCGGTGATGCCCGCCTGACAGACGCTGCCAGTCGAACATGGCGCGCCCGCCGCACAGCCCGGCGTGCAGACGCCGACCGCGCTGCAGAAGCCCGCCGGGCACGGCGCGCCGAGCGGCGAGAGGCCATCCGCGGGACACGCTGCGCTCGCACCGGTGCAGCTCTCGATCGCGTCGCAGTCCGCCGCGCTTGGCCGACAGCTCGTCGTCGCCGGCGCGAGCGCGTCGGCGGGACAAACGATCGCGACGCCATCGCACGACTCCGCCGCGTCACAGAGATCCGTCGCCGCGCGGCACGACGTGCCCGCCGCGCGCGGGCCCATCGAGACACACAGCGGCGCGCCGCTGCTGCAGTCGATCTGGCCGGCTTCACATGCGTTCCCAGTGCTGCACGGCGTCCCCGCGACGCACACGATCACGCATGCGCCGGACGCATCACACTCGCCACCAGGACACGGTGTCCCGACCGGCGCGCGCATGTCCGCCGGGCACGTCGACACGGTGCCATCACAGCGCTCGGCGACGTCGCATGGGCCCGTCGCCGCGCGACACGGCGCGCCCGACGGCGCCACGCCTGCCGGCGCGCACACAGGCGTCATGCCCATGCACACGGTGCGACCCGCGCCGCAGCTGTCCGCGACGACGCAGACATCGCCCGCGACGCACGTCGTACAGCCGGTCGTGCTGCACGCGAGACCGACGCCGCACGCCGTGCCCGGCGGCAGATCGTCAGTCCCCACGCACACGCCGACGCCACCGCCGCTGCAGTCGAGCCGCCCCGTGGTGCACGGGCTGCTGGTGTCGCACGAGGCGCCCTCGACACAGACGCTGCACGAGCCTGCGCCGCCGCACACGCCCGTCGTGCCGCACGTGGTGCCAGGCGGTACGTCGTCGGTCGCGATGCAGACCGGCCTGCCTGAGCCGCAGTCGAAGCGCCCGCTCGAGCACGGATTGCGGGTATCGCAGACGGCGCCCTCGGTGCAGATGGCGCACGAGCCGTCACCGTTGCACGCGAGCCCCGCACCGCAGCCGACGCCCGACGGCAGGTCGTTGGTGGCGACGCACACCGCGGTGCCCGACGCGCAATCCGTCTGGCCGCTCGAACATGGATTGCCGGTGTCACACACCGCGTCTTGAACACAGTCGCCGACGCACGCGCCGCCTGGCCCGCAGACGCCGACGGTGCCGCACATCGCGACCGGCGTAGTGCTGAAATCCGGGATACAGATCGGCGCGCCCGAGCCGCAGTCGATTGCGCCTGTCGCGCACGGATTGCCGGTGTCGCAGACCGCGCCGGGCAGGCACGAGCCGCAGGCGCCCGCGCCATCGCAGACCTCTGCGCCAGGCCCACACGAGGTGCCGGCGGGCGCATTCACGCCAGTGTCGACGCACGTCGGCGTCGGGCCACAGCTCATCGAGCCGAGGTGACAAGGCGCCGCCGGCGGCACGCAAGCCTCACCCTCGAGGCAGAGGCCATCGACCGTCGCGTCGAGCGTCCCACCGCCGATATCCGTGACCGGCCCGGCATCGCCACGACAGAAGATGCTGTCCGAGCGTCCCGGCGGGCAGCCCTCCGACTCGCAGCCGCTGCTCATGGTCGCGACGACCGCCGCGAGCGCGAGCGACATCAGCACGCGACCGGAGACTCGCCGCGACCCTACCCACACAGCGGCGCATGGCATAAGCAGAGGACCTCGCGAGAACTTTACACTGCCTCTTTGCCCAAACTCAACGTTTTACGTTACCGCGGCGAAACGCCCCCCGACGGCCGTGCTGCCGTCCTCGCGCGAGGCGCAGCCACACGAGCCGCGCTTGCGCGCATCACGGCGCGAGCGGCGCAGCCGGCTCGATGGGCGCGGCGATCTCGGCCATGCCCGAGCGAAAGCTCTCGAAGAAGTGCAGCATCTGCCGCTGCGCAGCGTCGACCGGGTTGTCGATCATGGTGCTTGGCGCGCTCGCGAACGGCGGCGCGACCGGATGCACGACGTTGGCCTCGCCGCGACGGTTGGTGAGCAGCCCGTGCGTCGCCGGATCGAACACCACCAGCCCGCGCGTCGCCATCGCGCTGCCGGTCTCGCCGAGCAAGACGTTGGCGCGCGCCGGGAACGTCGCCATCGACACGTCGGAATAGCGCGGCGTCGCTTCGACCATCGGGATCCGCGCGGCCCGCGCGAGCGACTCGGTGCCGACGTTGTGCAGAGTCTCGTCGTCGAGCGCCATCTGCATCAGCACGTCGACATCGCGCTCACGCAGCGTACGCGCGTAGCCGATCGAGTCGCCGCGATCGAAGAGCGTCTGCCACAACGCGGCCTCGCTGTAGAAGTAGGCCGGGTCGTTTGGATCCGTCGCGATGCCGCTGCGCAGCCCGAAGCGCTGCAGCAAGATCGGCAGATACGAAGTGGCGAACGCCGGGCTCGTCGCGACGAAACGCACGACGCTCCCGCCGGTGACGTTGAGCAGCGCCGCGCCGACATCCGGCTCCATCGCGACGAACGTCGTCCCGATGATGCCGCCGAGCGACACACCGACGAAAGCGATGCGCCCGGGCGCAAAGCCGAGCGTCGCGAACGAGACATCGGACGCGCGGATCGTTGCGAGATCGCCACGGCGCAGCGTGTGCGTCAGCGCCATCAGATCGACGACCGCCTGGCGCAACGCATCGCGGAAGTAGAGCGGCGAGAACGCGACCAGCTCGCCTTCTTCGTCGGAGATGCCGGTGAAGTCGAGCACGACATTGGTGCCGGTCGCGTCGCCGAAGCCGTCGGGCGTCGCCGCGCCGGTGTACCGGTTCTCGAAGTCCGGCATCGCCGCGTTGGCGCGCAGGCCGTGATACGGCGCGTCGATCGAGGCGACCGCCCAGCCGGCCTCGGCGCACGCGTCGACGATGCCGAGCGCGTCGCCGCGGTTGCCGCCGAGCCCATGCTGAAAGACGACGAGCGGCAGCGCAGAGAGGTCGCTCGTCTCCGGCACGAACAGCGTGAACGGCACGTCTTCGGTGCGCTTGACCACGAGCGCGTCGGACGCGTCACGGCTGAACCGTCCGTGATGGCCCGGCGTCGGTGAGCTGAAGCTCGGCGACCGGATCGTGCCGTGCACCATCGCCCGAACGTGCGAGTGCAGCACGCCGCCCGGGACATCGAGGCCGGCGATCGGCTCCTCCGGCACGCCGAGCCGAGCGTCGAGCGCCGTGAGACCGACGACTGCATCGGTGACCGTCGCGACCGGCGTCGTCGCTTGCACGACGGCGCGCGCGTCGACGAGATCGCGCGTCACCATCTGCACGTGAAACACCGCGAGCGCCGCGATGCGCGCGCGCGGAAGCATCGGCTCGAGCGTCGCCAGCACCGGCGCGTATTCGCTCCACGCGGCGGCCTCGGTCGCATCGGCCGGCCGCGATGCGGCATCGCGAATCGCGGCGAAGCGCGGGTGCGCTGCGAGTGGCGCGCCGCTCTCCGTGAGCACGTCAGTCGTCACGATCGCAGCGTAGACGCCGCCCTCGCGCAGCGGATGGCCATCCGCCGGACGCAGCGCGATCTGCGAGCGATTCGCGATCCACCGCGCCTCGACCGGCACCCGCGCGAGCGGCGTCTCGGAGGCCGGGTCGACGTCGATGAGAAACGCGCTCGCGGCTTCTGTGATCGACTGCGCGGTCGTCGTCGGCAGCGACGCCGGATCGATCGCGCCGGTCATGCCGAAGTAGATCGGCGTGACTTGACCAAAACCATCGAGCTCGCGCAGCGAGGTGCGCAGCGACTCCATGAACTCGGCATCACCGCGCGCTTGCCCAGGCACGGACGCGACGTCGATGCGCCCCTCCGCATCGCGATAGAGATCGTCGGGCCACGGAATCGCGCCGAGCTCCATCGGGCCGCTCGCGAGCGCGTAGCTCGGCGTCGTCACGACGAGCGGGGCGGCATCGTCATCGCCGCCACACGCTCCGAGCGCGACGAGCGCGCATCCAAGGAGCGAAACGAGGCGGAGGTCGGAGGCGCGCGATGAGTGACAGTTCGGCGCGGGAGAGAGCGAAGGAAAGTCGTACTTCATATTGGAGTGTGGCTAGAAGGTTCCATGGATGCGGTGAGCCCGCAACGAAGTTGCCGACCCGCGCGCCGCAGCAGCAACCCACCAGGGCCGCCATTCTCGATCCGCTTGACCGCGATGTCGCGGCTTTGACCTTTCCGATGCCGCGGTTAGACTCGCCGCGAGGATTTTTCTGACGGCTCGTGCGTCGAAGGCTCACCAAACCATGGCCCACGGAACCTGCCACAAGTGCCACGCCGCCCTCGTAGAGGCGTCCAAGTTCTGCCTGAACTGTGGCGCGATGGTCGAGCAAACCGTCGAGGGTGAGGAAGATCCGCTCGTCGGCAAGATCGTCGCCGACCGCTATCGCATCGTGAAGATCCTCGGCGAAGGCGGCATGGGCCGCGTCTATCTCGCCGAACAAAAGATGGGCGGCGCGACGCGCAAAGTCGCGATCAAGACGCTGCACCAAGAGATGAGCGGTGATCCGCAGCTGGTCGCGCGCTTCTATCGCGAGTGCGAGACGGTCATCGAGCTGTCGCACCCGAACACGATTCAGTTCTACGACTTCGGCAAGTTCGACAACGGCACGCTCTACATCGTGATGGAGTTCATCCAGGGCGCGGCCCTCGCGCAGGTGTTGGAAGAGCAGCACGGCCGCGGCATCGACGTCGCGCGCTGCGACAAGATCCTGATCCAAGTCTGCGGCTCGCTGCACGAGGCGCATCAGCGCGGCATCGTCCACCGCGACCTCAAGCCCGATAACATCCTGCTCACCAACCGCGGCGGTCAGACGGACTTCGTGAAGGTGCTCGACTTCGGCATCGCCAAGCGCAGCGAGGCGGAGGACGAGAAGAAGGGCAAGCTCACGCAGCAGGGCATGGTGCTCGGCACGCCGCCTTACATGAGCCCGGAGCAGTTCGGCGGACAGGCGCTCGATGCGCGCTCGGACATCTACTCGCTCGGCATCATGGTCTACGAGATGTTGACCGGGAAGCTGCCGTTCGAGGCGAAGACGCCGTGGGAGTGGGCGACCAAGCACCTCACCGCGCAGCCCGAGTCGCTCGATACGAACCCCGCCGCCGCACACGTCCCGCCAAGCAAGCGCGCGGCCGTGATGAAGGCGCTGCAGAAGAACCGCGACGCGCGGCAAGCGACGGTGCTCGAGTTCCTCCAAGAGTTCACTGGCTATCAAGACGCGCAGGCGGCGTGGACGATGGCGACGAGCGCCGGTGGGGCGATCATGCCGAAGGGCGGCGATGGGCAGGCCGGCAGCGCGCGCACTCCGGTGCCGACCCCAGCGCCGATGCCGCAGACGCAGAGCACACCACTACCCGGCTACGGCGGCGCGGGCTACGGCACCGGCGGCATGGGCGCATCGACGCCACCGCCCGGATACGCGACCGGCGGCACACCCCAGTACAACGGCGGTGGCTACGGCTACTCGACCGGCAGTCAGGCACAGCCGAAGAGCGGCGGTGGTATCGGCAAATTCGTCGTCGCCGCGATCATCGCGCTGTTCATCGTCGGCGGCGGCGCGATTGGCGTCGGCTTCGTGGTGCTGTCGTCCGATGACGATGTGACCACGCCGCCAGTCGTCGTCCCGCCGGGTATCCCGCCAAACCTCGCCGGCGCTGGCGTGGTGATCCCCGGGACCAACACGCATCCAGTGTTGGTCCCGCCGATCAATGGCACGCAGCCGTCGGTCATCATCCAGCCCGCGAACGACGTCGGCATGCACGCAATCGCGCCGGGGCTCAATCCGCCGAACGGCAACGGCAACACGCCGCCGCTAAACCCGCCGAACGGCAACGGCAACACGCCCCCGGTAAACCCGCCGAACGGCAACGGCAACCGCCCGCCAGATCGCGGCGGCCCGAGTGCGGCCGACGAAGCCGGCGCGCGGCGCTTGCTCACGAGCGGCGATGCGTCGCTCGGGCAGAACGACGTCGCTGGCGCCATCACGGCGCTGAGCCAGGCGCAGCGCCTCGTCGGTCGCCGTGGACACGCGCCGTCCGATGCTCTGCGCGCGCGCATCGCACGCAAGGGCACGAACATGGTCGGCAACCTGCTGCAGCGCGGCGATTGCGCAGGCGCGCAGGACCTGTTTCGCCAGCTGCGCACCGTCAACGCCGAGAGCGGCTCGCGCGATCAGTTCAGCCCTGATTGGTGTCGCTGCCCGTAAAGCTCGGCCGCGATCGCAGAACGCAGATCCGAAGCGCGACGTTGCAGGCATGAAGGAGCGGCTCCCGCAGCCGCCGTGGCGCCTCGCGGAGCCAGGGACAAGAGACCCCGCCGAGCGACGCTTCTTCGCCCGCGCTCCGTTGCGCCATTCGCTCGAATAGATTGAGGATTCCGCCACACCCCCGGGAGTGCATTCGGGTGCTGAAGCGCTGCGGTTGCAGTCTCGGCGGATGGCCCCGTGCTTGCACATCGCAGCGACGTGAATGAGGTCGTCGACGACGTGTCTGCTTCAAGCTTGACGCTTCCGATCGGTGGGCGTAATCAGGGGCGACTCCTGCTCGACTTGGTCGACAGCGAACCGTCCCGGAGAGTCTGAACCACGATGTCCTGGTCCTTTCGCAGCTCCGTGTGGCTCCGTCGCGAGACGGCAGTATCCCCAACGAAGGCCGCTCCCCACACCGGCGCAGTCACGCGCTCGGGCGGTGGTGACGTGCCCGTCGCGGGGCAATGGGAGACAGAGATGGAACGTATGAAGTGGGAGCAGATCTGCAGCCAGGACCAGTTCCGTGGCCGCTGGGTCGCCCTCGACAGCTGTCGCTACGACGAGAGCACCGGCAAAGCGACCGAAGGCGCCGTCGTCGACGCCGATGACGACCTCGCCGAGCTCTGCACCCGCATCCGCGAGTCCGAGTGGAAGAACTGCGCGATCCTCTTCTGCGCCGAGAGCGAGTTCGAGACGCGCCGGCCGAGCCAGTTCCCGCCGGACCCGTTTCGGCACAGCGCGCACTGAGCGCGTGACGCGCTCGGCAGCGATCGCACGACGCGATTCGCCGACACCGTGAGCATGACCGAAGGCCGCCTCCCGCAGGGGAAGCGGCCTTCTTCGTTCCGTCGTCGCGGTTCGCCACGAAGCGAGCGCGCCGAGGCACCCTACTCTCACCGCGCGCGACGAAAGATGAGCGCCACTGGGACGATGCCCAGCCAAAATCCCGACTCGGGCATCAGCAGCACACCGACTAGACAGAGAGCGCCAAGCGCTGCGCCAAACGAGCGCGAGAGCAGGAGCCCGGTGCGCTCGACTTGATGTGCGAGGAGCCCGACCAGCCCGAACGCGACTCCCCAGAGCAAGAACCAAGTGACGCTGACGCGCCAGGGATCTGCCCCGACGCTGGCCACCACCCCTTCGCGCCACATGGCGGTCAAAGGCGGCGCCCCCTCAAAGCGCATGTTTGGATCGAGCCCAAGACCGCCGAGCATACCGACGAGGCTATGCACGGCGGCGATCGCGAGCAGCACTTGGCCGACGGTGATGCGCGGCAGGCCGGACGTGGCGCGCGACTCTGCAACCGAGTTCATGATCAGCTCCTAGCTCTTCGAGGCTCTGCCCCGACAGGGAAACCAGCGTTTGCCATACGGTAGCGTATGGACCGTACGGCACCGTATGGTCCGGGACAGCCATGACTGCAAGCACCCGCACACCGAAGAAGATGCGCCCGACGACGACGGTGACGGCCAAGCCGACGAACCAGCTGGCCGCCAAGCCTGTCCGCGCGCTGCTCGCGAAGGACGCGTGGGTGAGCGCGGCGATCGAGGTCCTCGGCGAGGCGGGTGCAGGCGGGCTCGCCATCGAGCCGCTCGCGGCGCGTCTAGGCGTCACCAAAGGCAGCTTCTATTGGCACTTCAAGAATCGCGAAGACCTGCTGCGCGCGGTGATCGAAACGTGGGAGCGCGTCGCGACCGATGGTGTCATCGAAGCGCTCGAGCAAGTGGCCGACCCTGCGCAGCGGCTACGCCAGCTGTTCTCGCTCTCGCTCGAGAACATCGCGCAGCTCCGCGCCGAGGCTGCGCTCCGTGCAGGCGCGCTCGCCGGCGATGCGGAGATGGCCGCGAGCGTGCAGCGCGTGATGTCGCGTCGCCTCTCCTATATGCAGTCGCTCTATGCCGCTCTCGGCGAGACGCCGAGCGAAGCCAAGCGCATGTCCGTCGTGGCATTCGGCGCGTATCTCGGCGCCGTGGAGCTCGCCTCACACGGCCTCTTGCTCAACGAAGATGGCCGCATGCCGCGCGCGCAGATCGCGACCTATCAGCGCTTGTTGATGCCTGCGCAGCGCGATTCGTCGCCATCGCTCGCCGCGCCTTCTGGCAAGCGGCGCAAGCCGGGCTGAGCTCGTCCGTGCGCGTTCGGCATCACCGCCCTTTCCGCGCCTTCGTCAGCTCGCTGCGCGTCATTGGTCCGCGCATCAGCGACATGGCCCAGCGCGGCTGCACCACGCGTGGCTCGCCGCCGTAGCAGTCGACCTGAGCTTTGACTTCTCCACCGCGCTCCGGCAGCGTTCGCACGTGAATCGAACGAGCGATGCGAGCATGACCTGCGTGAGACCTGAATGCTGAGCAAGGTCGAGTTCAGGAACTTCCGCGGCTTCGAGCGAGAGAGCGAGTCGAGGTACGCGGCGGCATGGGCGCAGCGTGCCAGAGCGGCGCTGCGCGGGTCAACAGGCGCTGCGGAGCGCGCTTTATGTGAGGCGCGAGCTCGAGCAGCTCGCTCACCGATGCCGCCGTCATCGACGCTTCGAGCGCGAGGCCGTCATGTCCTGCTCGCTGAACATCAACGCTCTCAGCCGCTTGCCACTGGCCCCCGTGTTGGTATTCTCGGCGTGGAATACCATGTCGACAGCCGCCAAGTTCGCCATCTCGATGCCCGCCGAGACCATGACGCTCGTCACCCGCGCCGCGAAGCGGCTCGGCATGACGCGCAGCCGCTACATCGCGACCGTCCTCGAGCAGCTCGCGTTGCGCGAGCGTGACGGCGCTATCTCGGCGCGCGTGGACGAGGTGCTCGCCGAGCTCGGGGAGCAGGAGCTGAGTGCCGTCGCGCACCTGCATGCGGCGCGTAAGAACGGCGGAACGGAGTGGTGATCCAGCAGGGGGATCTCGTATGGGTGTCGCTGCCGCGTCCGCAAGGGTCCGAGCCGGGCGGGCGCCGGCCGGTGCTCGTGCTTCAGCACGCACGATTCAACCGGACAGCGCTCGCTACCGCGGTGGTCGTCGCGATCACGTCGACGCTCAAGTACGGCGACCTGCCTGGAAACGTCCGTCTTCGAAAGGGGGAGGGAGGACTTCCGCGCGCGTCGGTAGTCAACGTCACGCAGGTGGCCACCGTCGGTCGCGCGCTGCTCGGCCCGCGGCTGGGCGCTCTCAGCGCGGCGCGGCTGGCGCAGGTCTGGCAAGGGGTGCGACTCGTCTGCGAGCCGGACTCGGCGGCTGGCTGAGAGCGCCCCTCAGGGACGCGCGGGAGCTCCCGTCCGGATGCCGGCGCCGATGACGAGCACGCACACGCGAAGCCGCCCGTAAGGACGGCTCCGCGTTGCGCCACTCCGCGTCAGCGCGCGAGCGCGATGCCGTAGATATTCTGCGCGCCGAACCTGACGGGCGCGGTCGTCGTCTCTGCGCCGGTCGCCAGCGACCAGACGCGCAGGGCGCCATCCGCGATGACGAACGCGCTGTCGCCGTAGATCACGAAGCCGGTCACACCCACGCTCGCCGGGACGAGCGTGTCGATGACAGTGCCAGTGTCGGACATCAGCTCGAGTAGCGCGCCGCCAGCTGCGAGAAAGACGCGCGCATCTTCGGTCGTCGCGAGTCCCTTGAAGCCTCCGAGTGTCGCCTCGGTGGCAGTCGTTGCGGTGACGGTGCGCGATGGGACGTCGATGGCGAAGAGGACGCCATCATCGTCGGTGAAGCCATCGTCGGTGCACGCGACGAGCACGACGTCGTCGTCGAGACGCACTATCGGGCCGGGGTTGCCGACCGGGAGTTCGATGCCCTGAATGCCGGCGACGGCGGGGTCGGTGTCAGTCACGGTGCCCGCCACCGGATCGACGAGCGCGATCAGGCTCGGTCCGGCGTAGAGGAGCGCGAACGTGCTGTCGAAGTAGAAGCGACCGAGACCGACGAGGAGCCGTCCGTCGTTGAAGAGCACATTGCTCATGTCGACGGTGTCGACCACGTCGACCGCACCGACCGAATACGTCGCGGCGAGCGCGGAGAAGTCGACCTCACCGATGACGGTGCCCGCCGCCGGATCGATGCGCACCGCGCTCTGCAGGCTGTAGCGCGTGACGAACGTCGAGCCCGCCGCTTCGATGACTCGCTGCGGTGAGGACACGTAGACCTCGGTGGCGGACGTACCCGCCGGATCGACGTCGATCGCGACGGCGGTGTTCAGCGCATCACCGCCGACCTGCCGGCGCACGCGACCACTGCTGCCCTCGACGAGATACGTATCGCAGCCAGCGCGCACTGGCAGCGTGTCCTGATCGGCGGCCGCCGTCGGTGAGACGGTGACGACGCCAGTCGCGAGATCGTACGTCGCGAGCGCACCGATCGAGAAGTTGCTGGTCGTGACGAGCAGTGTCGTCGGAGTGCAGTCGATTGGCCCCGCATCCGCGAAACCAGCGTCGATGTCGCCTGCATCAGCGCCGCCATCGACGTCTGGAGTGCCGCCGTCACCGCCGCCATCAACATTGCCGCCGCTATCCACATCACCGCCGCCGCCATCACCGCCAGAATCGCGACCTGCGTCGCTCATCGTCATCGGCATATCGTCGTCATCGTCGCCGCATGCGACCAAACCCAAGCTGAGCACGAGCGCGAGTGCGCTCGATCGGACTACGTTCATGTTCTTCTTGATCATCGCTCGACCTCGCAGCAGGCGCCTTCCCGCGCCTGCACATGTCGCGACCGAGCATCAAGAAATAGAGAGGATAGG
>Ga0163144_10008774_pt1 | contig 21823 bp, 19 predicted proteins | sample OliLak19BULKMAT1_FD_123175 | JGI IMG/M metagenome (GOLD analysis project Ga0163144, IMG submission 123175) | Freshwater microbial mat bacterial communities from Lake Vanda, McMurdo Dry Valleys, Antarctica - Oligotrophic Lake LV.19.BULKMAT1 | ecosystem: Environmental > Aquatic > Freshwater >... | reverse complement strand
TGGCCGAGCGTATTTCGATACGCAACCTGTTCCTGATCGTCGAGACGATTGCGGAAGTTAAAGCCCAGAACCCCAGCTTGCCGCGCATCGTGGAATTGGTGCGCCAGCGGCTTGCCTTCCAGATCGTCGACCGTCTCCAGGATGACCAGGGCAGGCTGCCGCTCGTCCAGCTCTCCGCGAGTTGGGAACAGCGATTCACGGAATATGAGGTCAATGGCGAAGGCGGAAGCTCGGACATTGCGTTGCCTCCTGAACTTTTTGGCGAACTGATCAATTCGATCCAGGCAAAGCTGAATGAGGTGGCCCAGAAAGGAATTGTCGCGGCCGTGGCGACTACGTCCCGGCGCCGCCGTTTCCTACAGACCGTTCTGGCCAGCAAGGGCATCCGCAACGCAGTTGTCGCCTATGAAGAAATCAGCGCCAGAAGCAAGCCGTACATTATCGGCGTTGCGTGATGGCCGGTGGTCTTCCGTTGCCGGAAGAGCTGACGGCGTGGATTGCACTGTTCATGACGGTGGTGGCGCGGCTGTCCTTTGTCATTTTCTTCCTGCCCGGCGTCGGCGAGCAGGTCATTCCGACCCGCGCCCGCGCTTTCCTTCTTATTGGCATAGCGCTGGCCATGACGACGTCCGGGCAGTTTACCGCGCCGGTCCCCACCGAGATGAAGGAGTTGTTTGGGTTACTGCTGACCGAGATTTTCATCGGCTTTGCGCTCGGGGTCATGCTGCGTGTAACCATCTGGATGCTGACGATTGCCGGATCGGTGATCGCGCAGTCTATAGGCCTGTCGCAGTTTCTTGCGCCGGCGCTCGAACACGAGGCGCAGACACTCACATCGAACCTGTTGTCCATGGCCGGAGCTGCCGTCCTCCTGTCCGCCAACTTCCATGTGGAAGTTATCGCTTCGCTTATCCGCCTATACACGGACATACCACTCGGCGCGCTCACCCTGCTCAGCGGACCCTTGTTCGCGCAAAGCTTCTTTTCCGCCTTCAGCTTTGCCTTGCTGCTGGCCTGGCCTTTTGTTGCAATCAACCTGATCTACAACATCTGCCTTGGTTTCATCAACAAAGCGCTGCCGTCCCTGATGGTGGCGTTCGTCGGCGCCCCGTTCATGGTCGGCGCTGGTACGATGCTTCTGGCCTTATCGGTCGCAGGGATTCTGGTAGCTTGGAAAGACCGCGCCCTGCAGGTCGTCGGTTGGATGTAAGATAGGTCATGGCCGAGCAAGACGATACCGACAGCAGTGACAAGCAGTTCGATGCCACGGAGGAGCGGCTCCGGCAGGCGCGCGAGGAAGGCAACGTTCCGCAGTCAAAGGAGGCCAACGCTCTGGCGCTGATCCTCGGGATCATTGCGGCCGCGTATGTCCTGAATTCTCTTGTCGGCGAAAGTCTGTTCAACGATTTTTCCTCGATGCTCTATCATGGCGATGTGTTTGCTCAAGATGCCTTCAATTCGGGCGGAAAAGCGATTTGGGGCTGGCTCGGGAATATCCTGCTTCACCTCCTGCCGGTTTTCCTTGTCTTGGCCGCGCTGGTGCTGGCGGCGCTGGTCCTGCAGCGGTCGATTACATTCTCGCTCAAGAAGATCGAGCTCGACATCAAGAAGATTTCGCCTGCCGAGACGATCAAAAAGCGATATGACGCCCGTGGTCTTTTCGATTTTCTCAAGGATACCGTCAAACTGTTCTTTGCCGGGATCATCGGTACCGTTTTCCTGTTCCAGTTCGTCGAGAACTATTATTCCAGCACAGAAGTGCGTATGGGCGACTTCTACCAGTTCACCTTTGATCAGACCCTTGCGCTGATCTTCTACTTTCTCGCCTTCCAGGTTGCTCTCGCCGTGATCGATCTGCCCTTGCAGCGCCAGCTCCACCTCGACAAGCTGAAAATGTCGCGTGAAGAGATGAAGAAGGAGATGAAACAGAGCGAGGGTGATCCGGAGTTCAAGCAGACCCGCCGTCTCAGGGCACAGAAGATCTCCAGTGGCCAGATGCTCAAGAACGTGCCGCAGGCAACGGTCATCATGGTGAACCCGACCCATTATGCCGTAGCCCTGAAATGGGACCCGGAAAGCCAGAAGGCACCAGTCGTCGTCGCCAAGGGCGTAGACCATATCGCGGCAAAGATCCGCGAGATCGCCACAGAGCACAAGATCCCGGTCTACCGCGATCCGCCCGCCACCCGGTCAATCTTCAATCTCGTGGAAATCGACGAGGAAATCCGGCCGGAGCATTTTGCGGCAGTAGCCGCCGCCATCCAGTTCATCGACCGCGTGAAGGGTCAGGGACCGAGATAGGCGGTGTCGAAACAGAGAGACATGCTGAGGAAGATTGTCGCGCTCAAACGCCAGAGCGCAGAGCAGCGTGTGCGTGCGCTCCAGATCGACGTAGACAGGATTGAAGCAGGCATCGCGGCTCTGAAAGCCAGGTTTCAGGAGCTTGACGCCCTGAAAGGCGGTTTCGAAGCCCACCGCCTGTCAGAAGAGAACGGGCATGTGCGTAAACTGCTGGCCGACATCCGCGCCGCCGACGCGGCGCTTCATCTGAAGCGCACCGATCTCCACGCAGCCCGCGAAGCCCTCAAACGTGTCTTCCACTCTGAAGAGCGCCTCGCTAATCCGCTCTTCAACGGGTAGAACTGGCAAGTCTGGCCTTTGCCTAACGCGGGCTGTATGTGCTGGACGCGGACGCTTCAAGGACTTCTGAACCTGGTCAGCATGACGGATTATCGCTTCTCAGTAGCCCCGATGATGGACTGGACTGACCGGCATTGCCGTGCCTTCCACCGTGTACTGACGAAAAGGGCGCTCCTTTGGACGGAAATGGTGACCGCCGATGCCGTGATCCACGGTGACCGGACGCGCGTTCTTGGATATGGCCCGGAGGAGCATCCCGTCGTTCTGCAGCTCGGCGGCTCAGACCCTGTCAAGCTCGCCGAGGCTGCGCGTATTGCGGAAGATTTTGGTTATGACGAGGTAAACCTGAATTGCGGCTGCCCGTCCGACCGAGTCCAGTCCGGGTCTTTCGGCGCCTGCCTGATGGCGGAACCGGACCTCGTGGCGGAGTGCGTTTTCGCAATGCGCGGGGCCGTCTCCATTCCGGTCTCCGTCAAGAATCGCATCGCGATCGACGATCTGCCCGCCCGGGAAACCCTGTTTACCTTTGTCGATAGGGTGTCGGCGGCCGGATGTTCCGTGTTCACCGTGCATGCGCGGGCCGCTTGGCTTAAGGGCCTCAGCCCGAAGGAGAACCGCGAGGTGCCGCCGCTTGACTATGGCGTTGTGGCCCAGCTCAAACGCGCGCGTCCCGATCTTGCGATCATCCTTAACGGCGGCATAACCAACCTCGATCAGTGCACGGAACACCTGAGAACATTCGACGGCGTGATGCTGGGCCGCGCCGCTTATCAGATGCCTGAACTGCTCGGCAACGTCGATGCGCGGCTTTTCGGTGCGGCTGAGTCTGTTTCTGCGCCGGAGGCCATCCGCGCCTACGAACCCTACATCGCCGCGCGCCTTTCGGAGGGTGCCAGCCTCCATTCGATGACGCGCCATATGCTCGGCCTGTTCGCCGGGCAGCCGGGCGCGCGCCAGTGGCGGCGTATCCTGTCTGAACAGGCGCCGCGCAAGGGCGCTGGGCTGGAAGTGCTCCGCGCCGCCCTTGACGCCGTGGAAGAAAATCTCCCCGCCGGATGAATCAGTTCAGTATTTGTTCTTTACCTTGTGTTGACCCTCGGCAACCTCAGGGCGCGGGATAACAAGGGCAGGGTTTGGTCGCACGGGTCACCCCTTTTGCTTTCGGCGGCGTTGAGGCACAGCCGGTCGATGTTCAGGTCCATCTCGCGGGCGGGCAGCTTACCTTCATGGTCGTCGGATTGCCGGACAAGGCTGCGGGGGAAAGCCGGGAACGCGTGCGCCAACCGGCATGTGCGCTATCCTGCGCGCTTCCAGCGGATCTCGGCGATGAACCCCTGCCGGTGTGGGGGAGGGCCCGGCGCCGCTGCCTGCACACGCGGCCCCCGCTGCGCGCAGGACGATCAGGCCCGGATTTCAGGGCCTTTTCTCGACCGGATCGACCTGTTCTATGAGATGCCGCCCGTCACGGCGTTGGACCTCAGCCTGCCAGCGCCGTCGGAAGGCACGGCTGAGGTGCGCGAACGCGCAGCCCGCGCGCGAAGTGCAGGCCGAACGGTTTGAGGCAGGCACAAAAGGCAGGCGCCTCGTCAATGCGGATATGCCGCCCGGCGCGATTGACCAGTTCGCGCTTCCGGACAGCCCCGGCGCAGCGTTCCTGTTCGATGCCGCCGCCAAGCTGTCCCTCACGGCGCGGGGGTGTATACACGGGTCCTGAAAGTTGCCTGCACGATCGCCGATCTTGACGGCTCGGACGCGGTGCGCCGCGTCCACGTTGCCGAAGCCCTCAGCTACAGGCACCGACCGGTGAACAGCACCGCTGGAGTCGCTGAGTCCATGATTGCACGTTAAGCGTCCGGTTAAGGCTCTGCTCAGGCATTCGAACTAGATTCGGCCGATGACATCGCCGCCCCGTAGCCCATCTGACGCCGGATCGCCTGAACAGGCGTTCCTGGCGACCGCCAGCCATGAAATCCGCACGCCTCTGAACGGCATCCTGGGCACGGTGTCCCTGCTGCTGGAAACCGATCTTTCGCCCGCCCAGCGCGAGTATGCCGAAACGATCCGCCTGTCCGGCGGGCGCCTGCTCGATCTGCTCAACAATGTGCTCGACTATGCGCGCCTTGGTGCCTCGGCGGTCGAGCTCGAGTTGGAGAACTTCTGCCCGCTGCACCTCGCCCGCGAAGTGGCAGAACTGCTCGCGCCGCGGGCCCACGCGGCAGGGCTCGATCTGGCCGTGCGTGCCGTTCACTGGCCCGTTCCGATCTACGAAGGCGATGCCGGCCGGCTGCGCCAGATCCTGTTCAATCTTGTGGGCAATGCCCTGAAATTTACGCAGCAGGGCGCCGTGCTTGTCGATGTCGAGCCGCACGCCTCCGGGCTGACGTTGCATGTGCGCGATACCGGCCCTGGCATTGCCGAGGAAGATCAAGGCCCCCTGTTCGAGGCCTTCCGCCAGTCGGCGACCGGTGATGCCTACCGCGATGGCGGGGTCGGCCTCGGCCTCGCGATCGTCAAGCGCCTGGCAGACCTGCTCGGCGGCTCTGTCACGGTCGCGTCGCGTCCCGGTGAAGGGGCAACCTTCTCCGTCCACATTCCGATGCGCCTCGCCGATGCGATGCCGATGCACGATGCAACGCGGCTCGGCGGCCGGATTGGCCTCGCCGGACTGCCTCCCGCCACCACGCTGGCGCTCGCCGCTGCAATGTCCGGCCTCGAAACGGAAGCGTTCCAGATCGACTTGTCGAGCGGCCTAGTACCAGAAGGGATCGATGTCCTGCTTGTTGGCGCGGACCTGCCGGAAGCCATGGTCGCGGCGCTGGCCCGCAAGGCGCCGGCGCTCGTCGTGCTGCGTCCGGAGGACCGCGGCGCCATCGGCCGCTTCCGCCAGCTAGGCTGCCGAGGTTGGCTGGTGCGCCCGCTGCGCATGTCGTCCATTGCCGAACGCATCCTCTTGGCGCGCAGTGGTCGCCTTGTTGCAGAGGAACCGGAATCCGAAATCGGCGCCGGCCGCGTGTTGATCGCGGATGACAATCCTGTAAACGCGCTGATTGCACGCCGTGCCTTGGAATCAGCTGGATTTACCGTCAGTGTAGCGGCCACTGGAAGCGAGGCGCTCGAAGCTGCCGCGCGGATGGCCCCGGAGCTTGTACTGATGGATCTGAGAATGCCGGTTATGGACGGGTTCGAAGCGATGCGGCGGCTGCGGGCAGGCGGGTTCACCGCGCCGATCATCGCGGTATCAGCCGAAATCAATCCGGATATCGAACGCCGCGCCCGCGCCAGTGGCGCCAGCGGGGTTGCCGCCAAGCCGCTGGATGCGCAGGCGCTGCGTTCGCTCGCCCTGCAATGGACCGCCGGCGCCGGCCCCCTGACGGGCGCTGCATGACGGACGCCGCGGCGCTCCCGGTTCAGGAAAAGACCCCGCCGCGCTTCATCCGCGCGCTGAAGGCGATGCGCGACCGTCGCATGGCGGCGATGTTCCTGCTTGCGCTGTCCGCGGGCCTGCCATACGGCGCCGTGCTCGGTACGCTGAATGCCTGGCTGACAACCGAGGGCGTCTCGCCTTCGACCATCGGTGTACTGTCGATCGTCACCATCGGCTATGCGTTCAAGTTCCTCTGGTCTCCGGCCTTCCAGACCGCGCACCATCCATTCCCCTTCCTCGGCCCGCGCCGCACCTGGCTGCTCAGCCTGCAGCTGCCGATTGCCGGCCTCCTGTTTCTGCTCGCCTTCTCGAACCCCGGGGAAAATATCGGCCTCGTCGCCGTCATTGCGCTGTTCGCCGCGCTGTTCTCGGCGACGCATGACATTGTGCTGGACGCCTGGCGTATCGAAGTGGCGCGGTCCGAAGAAGACAAGGACCTGATGGCCGCGCTCTACCAGTTCGGCTACCGGATCGCGGGCTTCATCACCGGCTTCCTCGCGCTGCTTCTGGCGGGCTATTTCGGCTGGGTTGTTGTTTACGTGATGATCGCCGCCATGATGGTCCTGTCCATCGCGGGCACCTTGCTGGCGCCGGAGCCGGAAATCGAAACCGGTCCGGACAGCAAACGGCTGACCTTTCAGGCCGGTATTCCGGCACGGGAGCGAACATTCGCGACCCTGCTGGTCGCGGTCGGCTGGATCGCGGCGTTCCTGATGATCGCCAGCTTCGTGATTGCCTCGTTTACGCAGGTCCCCCCCCCGAAGGGCGGCGCTTTCGTCACCGAACAAGGTCCATGGATCGTGTTCCTGACGGTGCTGATGCCAGCGGCCGGCGCACTGATTCTTCTCATGCGCCATGGGCGCGAACCCGCTGAAATCATCGACGGCCCCACCGGTGAAGCGTCCGCGGCGCGCATCACCCGTGCGGTTTTCCGGTCTATCTTCGATCCGCTGATGGATCTGATCGGCCGGCTCCGTTGGGGCGCGCTGCTCGTCTTGCTCCTGGCGCTGACTTACCGGTTCACCGATTCCGTCTGGGGCTCGTTTGCCTACCCGTTCTATCTGGATGACCGGTTCGGCGCGCTGCACCACACGATGGCGGATGTCGCCGTCGCCTCGAAGTTCTTCGGTGTACTGATGACCGTTGCCGGCGCCGCCCTTGGCGCCATCGTCATCAGTTTCCTCGGCCGCATGCCGGTGCTTGTCGCGGGCGCCGTGCTGGCCGCCGCGACCAATCTTCTTTTTGCCGATCTTTCGCGCGGCGGTATGGGAATTGACGCCTTCCTTGAATGGACGCGTCTCGCCGATCCGTTCCGTACCTTCGCGGGCTGGGCATCGGCGATCTCGCCCGAAGGGCAGGGCGCCGAAGCGGGCGAACGCATGGCGCGATTGATGATTGCCATCGCCGGCGAGAATCTCGCAGGCGGTTTTGCCAGCGTCGCGGTCGTCGCTTATCTCACGTCCGTCGTGAACCCGCGATTTGCCGCCGTACAGTATGCACTGCTCGCCTCGCTCACCATGCTCATCGGCACGCTCGGCCGCCCCTGGCTTGGCGCAATGATCGAGACGCAGGGCTATTACAGCGTCTTCATTCTGACCTTCTGGCTCGGCGGTATCGCCGTCGCGCTGTCAGCCTTCGAGTGGTTCCGGCAATCCCGGATGGTCCCGGCCGAACCTCTGCCTGCGGAATAAGTCCTCAGGCGCCGTGAACCTGATCGATGTCAAACGCGGCCAGCGTGGCAAGGTCAACGATATCGCCAACCGTTGCGCCAAGTGACGCAATCTGCACCGGCTTCTCGAGGCCCAGCAGCATTGGTCCGATCACCACGGCGCGGCTCATCTGCTCCAGCAGGTTTGTCGCAATCGATGCCGAGTGGATCGCCGGCATGACCAGAACGTTGGCCGGCCCCGTCAGGCGCGAGAACGGATAGAGCAACTTGTGGTTCGGGTTGAGCGCGACGTCGGCGTTCATGTCGCCTTCGTACTCGAAGTCGATGCCGGGCGTCCGGTCGAGGATCGCCACAGCGTCGCGCACCTTGTCTGCGCGCTCGCCCATCGGGTTGCCGAAGGTCGAGTAGGACAGAAACGCAACCCGCGGCGTGAAGCCGACGCTGCGGACGCCGCGCACGGCTTCCAGCGCAATGTTCGCCAGCGTCTGGCCATCGGGCAGTTCGTTGACGCTCGTGTCCGCGATGAAGATCGTTTTGCCCATGTTGATCACCATCGACATGCCGATCACGGCCTGTCCGGGGATCGGGTCGAGCACAAGCATCGCATCCGTCAGCGCTGCGTCATAGGCGCGGGTGACGCCGGTCACCATGCCGTCGGCGTCGCCATTCTTCAGCATGCAGCAGCCGAACACGTTGCGGTCCTGGTTGACCAGGCGCTGCACGTCGCGCTTCAGGTAACCTTTGCGCTGCAGGCGCTGGTACAGCATGTCGACATAGACCGGGTTGTTGTCCGATAGGCGTGCGTTGATGATGTCCAGCGCGCCGGCCGGCACGCCCATCTCCTCCATCGTCGCCTCGACCTGTGCTTCGCGGCCGATAAGGATCGGATGGCCAAGCCCCTGGTTCTTGAAGCTCCATGCGGCGCGCACCACAGCTGGTTCCTCGCCTTCCGCAAACACGATCCGGCGCTGCACGTCGCGGCATTTCGCCTGAACGCCCTGGAGGAAGGCCGCCGACGGGTCGGCCCGGCGCATCAGGCTCTTGCGGTAGGCTTCCATGTCCGTGATCGGCTTGCGGGCAACGCCCGTATCCATGGCAGCCTGCGCCACCAGCGGCGGAACGAAGCTGATCAGGCGCGGATCGAATGGCGTGGGGATGATATACTCCCGGCCAAAAGTCGGGCGGGCGCCGTGATAGGCGGCGGCCACTTCGTCCGGCACGTCTTCGCGCGCGAGTTCTGCGAGCGCACGCGCGGCGGCAACCTTCATCTCTTCGTTGATGCTCCGGGCCCGGACATCCAGCGCACCGCGGAAGATGTAGGGAAAGCCGAGCACGTTGTTGACCTGGTTGGGATAATCTGATCGGCCGGTCGCGATGATCGCATCGCTTCGCACCGACTTGATGTCTTCCGGCGTGATCTCCGGATCGGGGTTCGCCATGGCGAAGATAATCGGGTTCTTGGCCATGGATTTCACCATGTCCTTGGTCACCGCGCCTTTGGCCGAAAGTCCAAGCAGGACATCGGCGCCGTCGATCGCTTCGGCCAGTGTCCGCTTCTTGGTCTTCACCGCGAAGGCAGACTTGAACTGGTCCATCTTTTCCGTTCGGCCTTCATAGACAACGCCGGTGCTGTCGCAGACGAGAATGTTCTCGCCCTTGACGCCGAGATGCCGGATGAGACCGGCCACAGACAGGCCGGCTGCCCCGGCGCCTGAAACGGCAACTTTCACATCCGATAATTTTCGTCCGGTGATGTGGCAGGCGTTGATCAGGCCCGCGGCGGCGATGATCGCGGTGCCGTGCTGGTCATCATGGAATACAGGAATGTCGAGCTCTTCGCGCAGCCGGCTCTCGATGATGAAACAATCCGGCGATCCGATGTCTTCGAGATTTATGCCGCCCCAGGTCGCGCCGATATTGCGCACCGTGCGGATGAAGTCTTCGGCGTCGGTTGTGTTCACTTCGATGTCGAAGCTGTCGATATCCGCAAAGCGCTTGAAGAGGACGGCCTTGCCTTCCATCACCGGCTTCGAGGCCATCGGACCCAGATTGCCCAGGCCGAGAATGGCCGTGCCGTTCGTGATCACCGCCACGAGATTGCCCTTGGAAGTATAGTCATAGGCCAGGTCTTCGTTGCCGGCGATCGCCAGCACCGGAACGGCCACGCCGGGGCTGTAGGCAAGCGAGAGGTCGCGGTGCGTGCTCATCGGCTTGGTCGGGATCATGGAGATCTTGCCGGCCGTCGGATGCGAGTGGAAATCGAGGGCTTCCTGATCGGTGAAGCTCGGTCGCTGCGTGGTCATCTGGGCTCTGTTTCGGTTGGACGAGGGGTATTTCCCGTCTAGGCCGCTGCGACCGGCCTGCCAACAGCCAAATCCGCACAGTTACAGCCGCCCGGCTTTGCGAATCCCTCCCGCAACGGTTAGCATGCGGCCCCATGCCGGACACCGCCCCGAAATCCCCCACCGCCGCCGCTGCGTCCGAGCCGACGCCGTTCATGGCGCAGTACCTTTCGATCAAGGCGGCGCAGCCGGACGCGCTCCTGTTTTTCCGGATGGGCGATTTTTACGAGCTTTTCTTTGACGATGCGGTCACCGCCTCGCGCGTCCTCGACATCACGCTGACCTCACGCGGCGAACATGAGGGCGCGCCGATCCCGATGGCCGGTGTGCCCTATCACGCAGCGGAAGGCTATCTCGCCCGCCTGATCAAGGCCGGCTGCCGCGTCGCGGTCTGCGAGCAGACTGAAAGCCCGGCGGAAGCCAAAAAACGCGGCTCGAAATCCATCGTGCGCCGCGAAATCGTGCGCGTCGTCACACCCGGTACGCTGACGGAGGAAACCTTGTTGCCCGCCCGACAGGGGCAGGCGCTCGCGGCGCTTGCGTTCACGGGGCAGGGCGAAGCGGCGGTCGCGGTCTGCGACGTCTCGACGGGCCTCTTCGAACTGACAGCGCTGAAGCCCACGCGCATCGCCGACGCGCTGCTGGCCTGGCCGCTCAGCGAACTGGTGATCTCGGAAGGCGACCGCGACCGGCCCTCGCTCGCCGGACTGCGCGAAATGACAGCGGCGCCGGTCACCGAACGCCCCGCCCGCACGGGCACGCCGAAAACCGGTGAGGCGCTGCTGAAGGAAGCCTTCGGCGTGGCGGCCTTGGACGGGCTTGGGAATTTCTCGAAGGCCGAACTCGCCGCCGCCGGCCTGCTGCTCGACTATGTGAAGCTGACGCAAGCGGGACGTCCTGCACGCTTGGCCGTTCCCAGGCGCGGCGAGCCCGGCGGCACACTCCTGATCGACCCGGCTACCCGCGCCAGCCTCGAGATCGATCGGTCCTATGCGCGCGGCCGCGAAGGCACGCTGCTCGCCGCAATAGATCGAACCGTAACCGCTCCGGGCGCGCGCCTGCTGGCGACACAGCTGGCACGCCCGTCCCGGAACCGGGCCGAGGTAGAAGCGCGCCATGACGCCGTCAGTTTCTTCGCCGCCGAGCGGGCTGCCCTTGGTGATGTCCGCGCGGCGCTGAAATCTGCCCCTGATCTCGAGCGCGCCTGCATGCGCCTGACGCTCGGTCGCGGCGGCCCGCGTGACCTGCAGGCGCTCGCCCGGGCGCTCGGCGCCGGTCTGCAGACGGCCGCCATCCTGCAAAAGTCCGGCGCAACCTTGCCCGCGCGCCTCGGGGCCGCCGCGCGCAGGCTCAGCCTCGGCGATTTCGCCGACTTGCGCACGCTCGCCGAAAACCTGACTGCCGCCCTCGTCGATACCCCGCCGATGCTGGCGCGCGAGGGCGGCTTCATCGCGCCGCGCTGGGACAAGGCGCTGGACGAGGTGCGCGACCTCCGGGATGACAGCCGCCGCATCATTGCCGAGATGCAGGGCCGCTATGCCGAGGCAACCGGCATCAATGCGCTGAAGATCAAGTTCAACAATGTACTCGGGTATTTCATCGAGGTGCCCGCGCGCCTTGCCGATCCGATGCTGAAGCCGCCGCTTGCGAACGACTTCATCCACCGCCAGACGATGTCGGGCGCCGTGCGTTTCTCGACGACCGACCTAGCCGAACTCGCCGGCCGCATCAGCCGCGCGGAAGACGAATCGAAGGCGATCGAGATCGCCCTGTTCGAGGCCTTCTGCGCGCGGGTGTCCGCCGAGAGTGAAACGCTCGCCGGCGTCGCGGCCGCCATCGCCGAAATCGATGTCGCTGCCGGCAATGCTGTCTGGGCGGACGAAGCCGGCGCCGTGCGTCCGGTCATCGACGCAGCCCCCGTCTTCGAAGCGAGAGGCCTGCGCCACCCGGTCGTCGAAGCAGCCCTGCGCCGGGAAGGGAAGGGCTTCACGGCCAACGATCTCACTCTCGATGCTGCCGGGAAATTCGCGCCGCGTTTCCTGCTCGTCACCGGGCCCAACATGGCGGGCAAATCGACCTATCTGCGCCAGGCCGCGCTCGCAGTCATCCTCGCACAGGCCGGCTGTTTCGTGCCGGCCGCTGCGATGCGTCTCGGCCTCGCAGACCGCGTCTTCTCCCGCGTCGGCGCCTCGGACGATCTTTCGCGCGGGCGGTCTACCTTCATGGTCGAGATGGTCGAAACTGCCGCGATCCTGAATCAGGCGACCGCCGAGAGTTTCGTCATCCTCGATGAAGTCGGGCGCGGCACCGCCACCTGGGACGGCCTCGCCATCGCCTGGGCCGCCGTTGAGCACCTGCATGAGCAGACCCGCTGCCGCGCCATCTTCGCCACGCACTATCACGAACTCACCGCGCTCGCCGCCGAGCTTCCGGGCGCTGCCAATGCCAGCCTCAAGGCGCGTGAATGGAAGCAGGACCTTATCTTCCTGCACGAAATCCAGCCGGGCCCGGCCGACCGCTCCTACGGCGTGCAGGTCGCCCGCCTTGCCGGCCTGCCGCGCAGTGCCGTAGCCCGCGCCGCGCAGATCCTGAAACAGCTGGAGGCGGGTCCGTCAGCTGCCGCAAGCCTGCCGCTCTTCGCGGCCGCACCCGCAGACCCGGAAACGGAAATACCACCCGAAGCGGCCGCCGTGCTCACCGCGCTGGACGCGCTCGATCCCGACGCCCTCACGCCGCGCGAGGCACTTGCGATGCTTTACGAGCTGAAAAATCTTGGCAAAGGCAAAGCCTGATCCGCGCTTCAGCGCGGATGCAGGGCCAGCGCTTGCAGCACGCGCACGGCGGCCTGCAAACTCGGAATGTCGCCGATCTCTTCGACCAGCCGCCGCGCGTCGCGTTTCAGGTCATGCGCCTGCAGGTCACGCCTGCGGGCGCCATCGGCCGTGCCCGCAATCTCGAACGGCTCATAGAACCAGCCGACTGGCCGGCCCAGCGCCTGGGCAATCTCGAGAAGCCGCCCGGCTGACATCCGGCTATGGCCTGCCTCATACTTCTGGATCTGCTGGAACGTGACGCCGAGCAGCGCGGCCAGCGCTTCCTGCGTCAGGCCAAGCTCTCTCCGGCCCTGGCGCAGGCGTTGGCCGACGAACCGGTCGGCATCGGTTGGCTTGCGGGCTTCGTGGGCCAGCGATGGGTCGGCTTTCGCCATGGTTTACGACCTTCTAGTTCTCAGGGGCTGACCCTGACACTCGGAATGCAACCTGCGGGCCATTTACGACCGTGACGGGAATCCCGCGGCGCTTCGCCCAGCCAGTTAGACCGGAACCTTCACCGGCGGCTCGAACTTCGTGGACTTGAGGATCAGCTCATCCGGCGCCGCGATCATCGCCTTGTATATCGCCTCGGGGTAGGCCTGATGCGGCTTGGCCGGATCATAGGGCGGCTGTTTCACGGCGCCGCCCTCGCCGGAATAGGTGTCAGGATGGGTGAAGGTCTTCAGCTCAGCTGGCGTAATGCCAACCTTCTCGACCACCGCCGGATCGATCCAGGCGCGCGGATCAATCGGCACCGTCGAGCAAGCGACTTCGAGGGTCATGTTGTTGGGGCCCGCAAAATAGATCGAATGGCACATGGCATGGTCCATCGGGCCGATGACATTGATCCCTTTGGTGCGGATGCGGTCGCGGATCGCCATCAGGTCGTCCAGCGAATCGACGCGGAAGGCGAGGTGCTGCATCGTCCCGGGCGCGGACGGACCTGCTCCGGTGCCGGCATGGGTCACGCCCAGCTGGATCGGGATATCCTTCACCGCCGGAAGCTGCACCACCGAGAAATAGGAGTGGTCGTCCATATGCAGGAAGGCGTGCACCCCGCCCGGCACGCCGTGCATGTCAAACAGGGCGGAGAGCTGGAAGCCCATCACGTCCGAAAAGAAGGCGATATGCTCGCGGATGTCCGCCGCCATGATCGCAATGTGGTGAATGCCGTTCGCCTTGATCATGACACGTTCCTCCCTTGACCCTGCGGCCACATGGACAGGGCCGTTCTCGCCCATAATGTGCACCCCATAAACAAAAGGGGCAAGGAGGCAGACGTGATGGCTGGCGCAAGGGAAATCGTCCGGGAACCTTATCTCGTGATCCACAAGGATTCGTCGAGCTTCAAGGATGTCTATGGCGGGGCAGGGGACAATATCGCCGTCGAGTGCATGCGCATCTATCCTGCTGGCACAAAGGCCGAGAGCGTCGTCATCTTCTCCCACCCGATCGGCGGCGGCGCCTTCCTGCCGCTCGTCTCGGCGCTCGCGCGGGCCGGCCAGCATGTCATCTATGCCAACACCCGCTACCGGGGAAACGACACCGCGCTGATCATGGAGAAGTGCGCCGCCGATTTCGGCGCCTGTATCGAGCACGCCCGGTCCCGCCTCGGCTACAGGCGCGTCATTCTCGGCGGCTGGTCCGGCGGCGGCTCGCTGTCGCTGTTCTATCAGGATCAGGCCGAGCGTCCGACGATCACGCAGACGCCGGCAGGCGATCAATATGACCTGACAAAGAAATCATTGCCGCCGGCCGATGGTATCATGCTGCTGGCCGCGCATGTCAGCCGCGCCATCACGCTGACGGAATGGATGGATCCGTCAATCACGGACGAGACCCGCCCTTTTGACCGCGATCCGGCGCTCAACATCTACGATCCCGCCTGTCCGGCCCAGCCCCCTTATACGGAAGACTTCGTCGCCCGCTTCCGCGCAGCCCAGCTCGCCCGTAATCGCCGCATTACCGCATGGGTGCAGGAAACGCTCGCGGATCTGCGTAAGCGGGGCGAAGACAACGCGGAGCGCGCCTTCACCGTGCACGGAACAATGACGAACGTCTGCTGGACCGATCCGGCTCAGGAGCCATCAGACCGCAAGCCCTACACCTGCTATCTCGGCGAACCGCGAATCGCGAACGACGGCCCGGTCGGTCTTGCCCGGTTCACCACCCTTCGGTCATGGCTCTCGCAATGGGGGCATGACACCACAAACGCTGACGGCCTTGGCAATGCCTCGCGCATTTCGTGCCCCGTGCTGGTGATCAACAACACGGCGGATCTTGCCTGCACACCCAGCCATGCAAGGCGCCTGTTCGGCGCAGTCGGTCACGCCCGCAAGGCGTACCGCGACATTCAGGGGGCGGATCATTATTATATTGAGAGACCAGACTTGCTGCCGGAAGCCGTCAAGGTCTGCTCAGACTGGATGGAAGCGGAAACCCTGGCGGGTTGACCGTTCAGTTTTCTGGTGGAAGCCGGACGATTTCGTCTTCGTCGGAGGCCTTTTCCGGCTCAAGCATTGCTTGGGGGGCATCATCCAGATCGATGCCGAGACCCTGGACATCTTCGAAATCGCCGCCCGCGCCGCCGGGCCCGACGATCAGGCCGCTTGGGCTGTTGGCCGGGCTGGCGCCGATTTTCAGCCCACCGAGCCCATCATTCGTCCGGCCGATGTTGAGGTTCAAAGTGCCTTGCACGTCGGCCGTCTGGGTCACTTCGGCCGCGGGCGCTGCTTCAGCCGGCGCCGCTTCAGCGGTTGCTGAAGGCGCGGTGAGAGAACAGCCGGCGCCGACACCAGCGAGCGACAACAGCAGAAGGGCAGTGATCGGTTTCATCCACATTCCTCAAGCATGACGCTCCAGCGACCTTGCCGCAAGCTTACTTTCCACAACGTCCCAGAATTTGGCAGTTGCATCAATGCCTGACAGGCGTTTGAGCGCCTGCAGACCGGTGGGGGAGGTAACGTTGACCTCGGTCAGCCGACCGCCGATCACGTCGATACCGGTCAGCACCAGTCCCCGGCGTTTCAGTTCCGGCCCGATGCGCGCGCAGATCTGCTTGTCGGCGGCGGACAGTTCGGTCGCTTCGGCGGTGCCGCCGACAACGAGATTGGAGCGCACCTGTCCGGCCTTGGGCCTGCGATTGATCGCGCCCACCGCTTCGCCGTCGATCAGGATAACGCGTTTGTCGCCTTTGGACACGGCCGGCAGGAAGGCCTGTACCATCACCGGTTCACCCGACCGGCCAAGGAATAGCTCCAGCAACGAGTCCAGGTTCGAATCGGCTTCGGTCAGCCGGAAGACGCCCGCGCCGCCATGCCCGTAGAGCGGCTTGACGATGATGTCGTGATGCGTCGCCCGGAAAGCGTCGATGACCGCCCGGTCGCGCGTCACCAGGGTGGGCGGCATGATGTCCGGGAACATCAGCGGGAAAATCTTCTCGGGGCTGGAGCGCACGCCGGCGGGATCGTTCAGCACCAGCGTTTCGCTGGAGACTTCCTCAAGCAGGTGGCAGGCGGTGATATAACCCATGTCGAACGGCGGGTCCTGGCGCATCAGGATGACATCCACGTCGTCCTTCAGGTCGAGCGTCACAGGCGCTCCGAACAGACCCGGTGTGCCCTGCACCCTTTGCACGCGGGCGGGGCGGGCGCGGGCCGTCACGCGGCCTTCGGTCCAGGACAGATCGCCCGGGCCATACACGAACAACTCATACCCGCGCGCCTGTGCTGTCTCGGCGAGCGCGAAAGTCGTGTCTCCGTCGATATTGACCCGCTCCAGCGGATCCATTTGAATGGCTATGCGGAATGTCACGCGTTTATCGCTCCCGTTGTTACGGAAGGCACGCGGTCTCAGCGGCTTCCTGGTTCGTAATTGGCGCCGTGCAACTCGGTCAACGGCTCGGTCGTATATGACGCGTCGGGGGCCTGTTGATAAGTGGGGGCCTGAGGCGCCTCGGTGGTGATCGGCGCAGACTGCCGGCCGGCCGCATCACGAATCCGGACATAAGAGACGACCTGCATCACCCCGCCGACAACGCTGGCCTCTTCGGCCGCGGCGCGCAATTCTTCCGTGTCCCGGGCGATGCCCATCAGATAAACGACGCCGCCATAGGTTTCGATATTGAAGTTGACGCTTTTAACCTTGCTGGAGCCGATCAGGCGGGCGCGCACCCGTCCAGTGATGATTTCGTCGGACACGTTCGACATGAACCCGCCTGGCGGCTCGATCCGCACTTCATTGGCGACGTCCACCGTGCGGGACGAACTCCACGCAATGCCTTCCGCAAATGTGCGGTCTTCCGGCTCGTTCACCCGGCCCGAAAGCAGCACGAGGCCGTTGGCGACTTCCACATCCACCTCGGCAAACCGGGCGCCGCTCTCGTTCAGCAGCTTCGCCTTGATCTCGTTGGAAGCGGTCGCATCATCGACCGCCTCGCCAATCGTCTTTTCCTGCACCGACGTCAGGCCAACTGCGCCGGCCGTCCCGAGCACGGCGACGGCACAGCCCGGCAGGGCAAGGGTTGCGAGCAGGCAAGGCAGCACAAAAACGTTACGCATGAGGGGTGTCCTGGAAGTCGCGGTGGAGGAAACTTCATTAAACGGAGGATAGGGCGAAACAGGGCCATTCTCCAAGTGAAACCCTGTATAGCTTGTGAACGGACGGTGCCCCTTGCAGGCATCTGCGCGTTTTTTGCTGGTTGCGCGGGCCGCCGCGTGTTAGGATTTCGTCACAGTCGCAAAAGGAGCCCTTGCCCTGTCATCCGCCAAATCCCGGGTTGAGCCCCCAAAGAACGTCTCGCTTGCCGACATCAAGGTGCTGGCCGAGGCCCTCTCTAAAGTTCTCGAAGACGACAAGGCCGAAGACCTTGCCGTCATTGAGCTCCAGGGCAAATCCTCTCTCGCTGATTTCATGATCATTGCTTCGGGCCGTTCCGGACGGCACGTGGCGGCGCTTGCCGAACACGTCGCCCAGGAAGCCAAACGCCTGACCGGCCGCCCGGCCAGCGTCGAAGGTATGGCTAATGCCGACTGGGTGCTGATCGATACCGGCGACGTGATTGTTCACCTCTTCCGCCCCGAAGTGCGCGAATTCTACAATCTCGAAAAAATCTGGATGTCCGACAATTCGGCGCACCGGGCAGCCCGCGCGTCCTCCTGATCCATGCGGCTGCAAATGGTCGGGGTGGGGCACCTGAAAGACGGCCCCGAACGCAGCCTGACCGATGACTATCTGGGCCGCACCCAGCCGCTCGCCCGCCAGTTTGGCTTCCGCTCACTCGAAGAACACGAAGTCGCCAGCGGCGGCGGTCTCGAAGCAGAAGGCGGGCGCCTGATCGCCCGCATACCGGACGGCGCAAAATGCCTGCGCCTCGATGAAGCGGGCGAAAACCTCACCTCCAGCGAACTGGCCCGGCGTCTCGCGATCTGGCGGGACGAAGGTCTGCGTGACACAATTTTCCTGATCGGCGGCGCCGAGGGGTTCTCCCCGGACGTCCGGCGCCTGGTTCCCAAGGCGCTCGCCTTTGGCGCGCAAACCTGGCCCCACCGCCTGGTGCGCGCGATGCTCGCCGAGCAGATCTACCGCGCCCTGACGATCCTCGCTGGCACACCCTACCACAAGGCCTGATTCAAGTCTTCTAGGGGGAGGGGTGGGCCCCGGCGGTCAGGGGGAGGAAAACCGGGGCCCGTAGATGCACAAGCATCGCGAACCCGAAGGCCGGCTGCCTGCTTCATCATGCACTTTCTACGCAGCCGGGCGCGACTGGATCACTCGGCGTGCAATTTTCTGGAGCGGTTGCCGTCCGGGGGGCAGGCACTCTAAGGAAGGCCCAGGAGAAGGAGACTGTTTCCATGCGGGGTGGGGCGATGTGGCGGATATACGGACCGGTGATCCTGATCGCCTTGGCCGGCTTCGTGGCCGCGCTTTTCCTGATGGATCCTGCGCCGCCGAAGAAAATCCGGTTTGGCGCCGGCGCGCCGGGCGGCGCTTATCATGCCTATGCAGAACGCTATCAGCGCCTGCTCGCGGAACAGGGGGTCGAAGTCGAACTCGTCGATACCGCCGGATCGATCGACAATCTTCGCCTCCTCGAAGACGATTTCATCGATGTCGCACTGGTTCAGGGCGGTCTGACCGGCGTTTCCGAGGAGAAAACTCTGCGCTCCCTCGGCGGCCTGTTCGAGGAACCGTTCTGGGTCTTCGTCCGCGAGGGCGTGAATGCGACCGATTTCGGAGACCTGAAAACCCTGCGCGTCTCGATCGGCCCGGAAGGTTCCGGCACCCGTGCCCTCGCGACCGCCCTTCAGCGGGCCTATGGCGGCGACTGGGCCAACGGCGCCCGGCTGGCCATGTCGACCCGCGAAGCCGAGGCCGCCCTGCGCGCCGGGGACATTGACGCGGCTGCCTTCGCGGCTTCGCCCGACGCCGCCTATATCCAGGCGCTGCTGCAGGCCGAAGACATCCGCTTGCTGCCCTTCGACCGTGCCGAGGCCATTGCCCGGCGCGAGGATGGTCTCTCTTCCGTCATCCTGTTGCGCGGTGTCGCCGATATCGGAGCGGACATTCCGGAGCGTGACGTTCCGCTCATCGCAGCAGTTTCGCAGCTTGTGGTGCGCGGCGATGCCCACCCCGCCATCGAGGCCGTCCTGCTGGACGCCGCACTGGCGATCCATTCGGACAAGAGCCTGTTCTCGCCCGCTGGCCGATTTCCGAATGCCAACAATACCGATCTGCCGGTCAGCAAGCAGACCGCCCGCTTCTACCGCGACGGGCCGTCCTTCCTCAGACGGTACTTTCCGTTCAGTGTCGCCAACTTCCTCGACCGGGCCTGGGTGTTGGCCATTCCGCTGTTGACGCTGGCGTTCCCGCTGGTGCGCGCCGCCCCGCCGATCTACCGCTGGCGCGTCCGCCGCCGGATCTACATCTGGTACAAGGACCTGCGCGCCCTCGAAGAAGAGGGAAGAGCGACTCCGCCGGGCGAGCCGCGCGTATCTATCATCAGCCGGCTCGAACGCCTGCAGGCCGACATCGGCAAGCTGGATGTGCCACTGTCCTACAATGACGACCTCTACCGCCTGCGCGGCCATGTCGAGTTCGTCAAACAATTGCTGGGCGCTCCGGCGAAAGCCGCGCCTCAGGTTAACTAGACGAAGCCGGCCGCCTTCGCGTCCGCCGCGAACGTGCGCGAGACCGGGGCTTCCTTGCCCGAAGGCAGCACCAGCGAGACCTTGCCGCCCTGCCGCTTCACATCGCGCACCGCTGCCTTGGCCACCCACCAGGACCGGTGCACCTGCAGCCCTCCACCGCCTTCCAGCTCGCGAATGGCGTCCGCAAGGCGCATTAGGATCAGCTCCTCGCCCAGGCTCGTGTGCACGCGCAGGTAATGGTCCTCCGAGGAAACGGCATGCAGCTCCGCCTGCCGGAACTTGAGGGGCAAGCGCGACAGGAATGTCTCGACAGGTCCGGCGCCTTCCGGTGCATCCGCTGGCGGAGGCGCGAGGATCGACTTGTCCGCCATATAGCCAACGGCTGTCATCCCGGCTGAGATGACCCAGACAAGCCCGAAGATCCTGGGCGCGTACGCGGGTGACATTTCGCGGCGCATCAAGACGGTTTCGACTGCGAATACGGCGCAGGTGACGACCAGCGCGGCCGCAACGGAAAGCAGCATGAGGTTGACCGGCACCGGCAGGTCCGGAAATGCCTGTTCAAGCCATCGCCCAGCGAACTCTGCCGAGAGGCTGCCCAGCAAGATCAGCGCGAACCAGTAGAGGAACACGGCCCAGGCCGGAAATCCGGGCGTGGCGTTGAAAGGGCCGACTATCGACAGAAACAGCGCGGCGCCCGCGTAGACGCCTGCCTCCCTCAAGCGGGTTCGTCTGTCCTTTGGCGGATTCATGCTGGATCCGGACCTCGCTTCGCGCTTCGCGAACGGTATTGGCGGTATTTCGCGAAGGATTCCACCCCGGATACGTAGTTGCGGTGGCGGGTGCGGGAAGTGGCAGCGATGTTGATCAGGCCGGACGAGACACCGTCCAGAAACTGTCCACAAATCCTCTGGAGTCCACACCAATGACCAACCTCGCCGCCTCCCGCTCCGCCGCTCCGTTTTCGATCCGCCGCCTTCAGGCGCGGCATGGCAACAAGCTGCTCGTGGCCGCCGCCCTCACCGGATACGCCTTCCTGTCACAGGCCATGCTGGCCGGGCAGGGTACCGGCGCGGTAAAGCTTCGGATCGATCTTTCCCCGCTGCTCGAAGTCTCGCCCATCCTTCAGGCGCACATTGCCGGAGCGCTGCTCTCCTTCGCCATCGGCACGGCCCTTCTGCTCGGGGTCAAGGGCCGCACGTACCACCGGGTCCTCGGCTACACTTGGGTCGTCACCATGAGTGTGACGGCGATCAGCTCTTTCTTCCTCACCGGCCTCAACGGTGACAGCTACAGCCTCATCCATCTTCTCTCGGGCTGGACCGTCATTGTGCTGCCCATGGCGCTCGCCGCCGCGCGCCGCCGGGACATCGCCAAACACCGCAAGGAAATGACCAGTATGTTTTTCGGCGGCATGCTGATCGCGGGCCTGTTCAGCTTCCTGCCGGGCCGCCTGATGTGGCACCTCCTCTTCACGGCCTGATCGAGGGCGGTCGATTGACGCCTTACGGCTGTCGCAGAACACCGTTAGGAGTCTCCTCAGGGCCTGTCCGGCGCTGAGGAGGCAATCATGAAAAAACTCACATCACTCGCAATCCTGTCTGTGCTGGCAGCCTGCCAGTCTCCCGCCGAATTGCCGCTGATCGGAGAGGTGTTCACCCCGAAGAGCGCCGATGAAGCGCTCGAGCCCTATTACCGTTCGCTGCCCGACGACTTCTACCCCCGCGCGCCGGCTGGCCTGGCGCTGCCGGATGCGGGCAAACCGCTGACGCGCATTCTGGTCGCCT
>Ga0163144_10008773_pt1 | contig 21825 bp, 15 predicted proteins | sample OliLak19BULKMAT1_FD_123175 | JGI IMG/M metagenome (GOLD analysis project Ga0163144, IMG submission 123175) | Freshwater microbial mat bacterial communities from Lake Vanda, McMurdo Dry Valleys, Antarctica - Oligotrophic Lake LV.19.BULKMAT1 | ecosystem: Environmental > Aquatic > Freshwater >... | reverse complement strand
TCGGCGGGCATGGCGCCCGCCAGCACGGGCCGCACGGCCGCCGTAGGCGACTTGGCATCCAGCGGCAGGAAATCGATCGCCGTGCCCTCGACCGTCATCGTGAGTTGCCGCACCATCTGAATGCGGACCATGCCGGCGAGATCGCCCGCAGAGACGCTGGGCGAGGCCGGGAGGGCCAGGTGCTTGAGCACCACGTCGCCGCGGGAGACAGCAAAGACGACTCGCGAGCGGGCGAGGTTGGCGGTGCGAAATTCTCTGCCCACCCACTCGCCGACAGCCTGGACGTCGTCGGGCGCTATGTCGGTGGGACGTTCGGCAAAGTGCCAGCGATGGACCTCGATCCGCGCGCCGTTGACCGCCGCGGTGATCGCGGCGAGGTGTGGCCCGTCGAGTTCGAGCACCGAGATGTCGCGCGTGGTGGACACAGTCAGCGGTTCCGTCGCCCGAACGTCCATCGGCCAGTCCGGTTGTCGGAGGGGCCGGGACGGACTGCGGGCGTGGCTGATTCTTGTCCGGCCGCGGAGGCCCGTCCGCCTCCGGCAGGGTTTTCGATCCCGCCCCCGGTTTCAACTCGCTCCAGCTCGAGGTCACCGATCACCGAGGTCGAAGGCGGGTCGAACGAAGCCGTGAACTCAAGCCCGCCGACATCGAGGTCGGCGTCGATCGTGAGGGCCGCATCCGCACCCGCATCCGATGCCGCGGCACCTTCATCCGCGTTGTCGGCGGCCCGCGCTTCTGCAACGCGTTGGCCCGGCGAAAAGGCGTCGGGAAGTGGGTCGGGCGTCGCCGGTGGACGCCGCCAAGCCCCCAAGGTGACGTCGCGAAGGTAGGCGATCCGTGGGGAGGGGCCCGCAACGTCGATCACGGCTTCGAGCACGACCCGACCCTTCAATGGAACGAGCAGTCCCTCATCGCGAGCCGTGTCGACCGGATCGGCGGGAGCCAGCCCGGCTTCGATGCGGACCCGGAACTGGAGAGAGCGGGTCGTGAACCAATCGACGGCTTCGAGGAATTGATCCTGCGTGAGCGGGCCCGATTCCAGCGGCCAGGTGATGGAGGCCCGGGCGGCGGCGTCGAGCGTGGAACGCAGCGAGACAAGACGCTCGGCGGTCTCGGCCGAAATCCCGGGGATGCAGGCGAGGACCGATGCCGAGGCCCGGTTGATATCGACCAGCCCGGCGCGGAAGCTCTCTGGATTGGTCGTGAACAGATCGAGCCAGGCCCCCCACTGCTCGCGCGGCACGCCGGTCGCGGCAAGCCGCGCCGCCACTTGAGAAGTTCGTTCCAAGGGTTGCTGCACCGTGAAGCACGACTCGGCGAGTTTTGCATCGGGTTCGGAGAGCACCGCGGAGACCGCCTCGGCGAGCGCTGGAGTCCAACCGTCGCCCACGAACAGACGCGGCTCTCCGTCGCTGCGGGGCCATGCTGCGGCAGCGGCGGGGCCGGCAAGTTCGGGCTCGAACGAGAACACGGTTGCGAGCCGCGCGGCGTCGGGAAGGGTGGCCGCATCGTCGAACGGCAGGTCCGAACGAACATCCGCCGCTGCCGCGGGCTCGGTCGCGGTGTCCGGGAAGGCCGATTCCGGACTGAAAAAGCCGTCGCCGCGCCGCGCAAGGATGGAAGCGGCGTCGCCGGATTCGAGCCCCCGGAGTTTGGCCAACGCGACGACATCGACCGCGTTGAGCGGCAGTTTGGCGGCTTCAGACTCGGCATGTACCCCCGGAGCCATTTGCACCGTTCGGACCACACCGTCCGAGGATCCCAGGCTGATCTCGAACTCGCTGAAGACTTCGGGATCGGCCCCCGCGAGGAGGCCTGCCCGGGAGTCGGCAAGTTGCGCCAGCGCGGCCTGCACGCCCGACCACGCGAGGGCACGGGCCTGGGTTCGGCGGAGCGACACCGCGACCACATCCTGCGAGCCGTCGGCCCGCAGCAGCAGGCCGGTCGCGACCAGTGCGGCGATGGTGATCGCCATGAAGGTGACCAGCAGGATGCTGGCGCGGCGCGTCCGAAGCCTTCTCATGGCAGCCCCTTGCCGCCCGACGCGGGACCGTCCGGGATGGTGATGATGCGAAGGCGATCCGGGGGCGACCGCGGCGGCTCGTCGGAGTCGCGGCCGGATTCGGTTTCCGAAACGACCGCCTCAGACGCTGGGCCGGCAAACCACACGGCGACTTCGATCGCTGCGGGCAGCGTGCCGACGCGACCGCTATCGAACGACTCTCGCCATTCTTTACCGTTGTGATACCGAAAGCGCAGCCGCCCGACCCCCGTCACGATCGGCTCGAATGTCCCTGAGGCCGTCTCGCCCGCCCAGCGTCGTCCTTCCACCGCACCAGATGCAAAGCGATACTCGGAACCCTGCAGATCGGCCGGTTGGCCCGCCACCGGCGTCAACGTCACCGACCGCGCCCGGACGAGCAATGTATCGGTGGTGCCCAAGACGCCGGTTTCTCCCTGACCCGCGATACAGGTCAATAGGTCGGTCTCCACACTTTCCAGGAGAATCGAGGCGCCGATGATCGCATCCGCGGATCGAGAAAGCCGGTCGCGGCTCTCCACGGTGCGGAATATGAACGCCGCGACCGACGTCGCGAGACAGCCCATCAGCACCATCGCCACGAGGACCTCAAACAGCGTGAACGCGGTTCGCTTTATTGGTCTCCCCCCCGGACCGAACGCCCGTCGCTCTCGCCCGCTTCGGAGCCGAGAGCCACTAACTGCCGGAGGGAATACATCGAGCGGACGCGGCCCGACGGATCGGCGTTGATCGCCGTGACGGTGATCAGCGTCAGCCCCGGAAACTCGGCGGGCTCGGCGTCGATGGCGACCGTCCAAGGCGAGTCCGCGGGCAGCGAATCATCGAAGGTTTCGTCGCGTTCATCGCGCCACGGCTCCACGGGGCCCGCAAGGGTTTGAACGGTTCCCAAGCCCGCCGCGAGTTTGCTCATGGTGGAGCGGGCGAGGTCGGCCGCGAGTTCGGCGTCGCGGGCACCGGTGAGGGCGCTCCCGGCGCGGTCGACCAAGGAGATGATGGCGAGGCCTGCCCCGACCAGGATGGCCAGCGAGAGAATGCACTCCAGCAGGATCGCCGCGCGAGGCCGGCCGGGTGACGCCAAAGTTCGACGGATCATGGCGCGTCCGCCCCGCCCACATTCTCGGCGAGCCCGGCGGTTCGAGCTGGGTCAACATCCGACGGCTCGGGTGCTGAGGAATCCAGCCAATCCCCCAATTCAACCCGACCCGTCCACTTCCGAACCGTGATGAGCGAACGTCGGCCCCGGTGAACGAGATGCACCCCCTCGGGCTCGAATGTTCCATCCGGCATGACGAGGGCGATCAAGACCGAGGGTCCGGCGTTCCCGGCGTCGTCCGATGACCGCTCGCCACCGGTTTGCAACTCCGGCATCGGCGTCTCCGCTTCGGCCGCCACGACCGTGAACCCCGCAGACAACCGACCGACACGGATGCTGCGTGACGGCGACGGTTCGTCCGGGTCGGCAGAAGTTTCAGAGCGGCGGGGAGAAACGGTGCGGGCTTCAAGAATCCAACCGTCCCGCGTGTCGCGGGCGCTCAATTGCACCGGCTCGGCCGCGTTCAGCGCGTGGGAACGGGCCGAATGCGCGGCGGCCTGCAACGCTTCGGCCGCGCTGCGACGGGCGGAAAGAACCCCGAAGGACGTGAAATCAGGCAGCATCAGCGCTGCGAGCGCCAAGGTGATCGCCACGGCGATCAACACTTCAACCAGCGAAAACCCGAACCGTCGGGATCGACATGGTTCGAGCCGCGCGGGATGGGGCCGCCGCTGATTGATCATGGTCCTTCAGTATCGGGTGATCCGGTCCGGTCGGGGGCCTAGCGGCCGCCGGAGGGGCCGTCGGGTGATGGAGTGGTGCCGAGATCGCCCCCCGACTCATCATCCAAAGTCCACGAGACGATATCGTCCGCGGTCCCTTCCTGCATGTCCGGGCCATACGACCAAAGATCAAACTCGGTCTCGTCGCCGTGCTCGCTCACCTGGCGGTAGCCCCACTCGTTGCCCCAGCGGTCTTTCGGAGTAGGGGCCTCCATGAGTTTCTGCCACTTCTTCTGGGCTTCTTCGTCGGGGAGTGCTTCCTTGCTCCAGAGCGCTGCCAGGCCTTCCTCGTCGGTGGGGTAGCGGTCGTGAATGAAGTTGAACTGCTTGAGCGCCGACTTGAGGTTGTTGAGTTCGATCTGACCCAAGTTAGCGGTGGCCTTCTTCTTCTGGCCGAGCAAGTTGTACGCCACCAGCCCGCCCAGCGCGAGCACGATGAAGATCACGATCAGCACTTCGATGAGGGTGAAACCCCGCGATGAGCGGGAGCGGCGACGATTCAGACGCATAGGCGGTTCCTCCGTGAGGCGTGCACTCCCATCGTAGTCTGAACTCCGATCACAGCAAGACGTCCCGGCCAGAACGTCGCGGCCGCCGCCACGGCCCGCGCCCCCGCAAGCGGCGGCTGCCGGGTCGTTACAACGCGTTGCCCAATTTGCTCATCGGCAGCAGCAAGCCGGCGGCGACAAGGCCCACGACCCCGGCGATCATCACCAAGAGGAGCGGCTCGATGAGCCGGACCGCGATGGTGAGTAGCCGGTCGAGACGGCGTTCCATCGTCAGGGCGATCTTGAGCAGGACTTCGTCCAGGTTGTTCGCGGTCTCGCCGATCGAGATCATCTCGATCACGTCGTCATCGAAGAGGCCGCTGTCCCTCAGCGGTTCGGCCAAATGGCCGCCCGAGCGCACCCGCTCGATCGCGGTGTTGATCGTGGCCGCGAACAGCGGGTGGCCGGCTCCATCGCGGGCGATCGTGAGGGCGGCGATCATCGGGACGCCGTTATCGAGCATGGTGCCGAGCAACTGGCAGAATCGCACCGTCGCGTAGGCGCGGAGCAGATTGCCGACGACCGGCATCCGCAGTTTGTGCTCCTCGATGCGGGTGCGGACCGAGGGGATGCGGGCCGTCCGCCACCACGCAAAGGCGGCCACAAGCAGGGCCGCGATGGTGAGCGGAGCGAACCGGCCGACGCCGTCACTGACGGCGAAAACGACCCTCGATGTCAGCGGAAGTTCGTCGCCCAGGGCCGCGAACATCGGGCGGAACTGCGGGACGAACTTCCAGAAAATCACCCCGATGACGAGGAGACCGAAGACGATGAGGACCGCCGGGTAGACCATGTTTCCAATGATCTTGGCCCGGAGATCGGCCTGGGCCGTCACCAGCGCGCCGATGCGGGCGAGCACTTTCTCAAGGAACCCGCCGCGTTCGCCCGCTCTCACCATCGCCACCTGAACTGTCGGAAAAATCTCGGGTTGGTCGGCCATGGCCTGCCCCAGGTCCACCCCTTTCTCCACGGACTCGGCGAGACCTCGGAAGATGGCGGACAGCCGCGGCGAGCCGGTGCGGCCGCCCAAAAGCCTCAGCCCGCGGAGCAGCGGGACGCCGGCGTGAAGAAGATCCGAAAGTTGCTCGTACGACTGTCCCAACGGACGAAGGCCGACGCCGCGGGCGCGGCGGACGCGCTCGGCCCGGGGCACAAGCTCAACCGGCGTCAGTTGCCGGCTCTCAAGGTCGGCGATGACGGCCTGCTCGGACTGCCCGGAGAGCAACCCCTCGACACGCTGGCCGTTGGCTGCCACGGCGATGTATCGGAAGGAAGCCAAAGGGGGTACGGGGGCAGAGACGTTACGACAGAGTCAAGAGCAAACCCGGAGGAACACACGATCCGTGCTCAGCGCCGTGCCGCGCGCGAGAGCGCTGACTACTTGGGATCGACCGGCGCTTTGGAGTCGGGATTGGTGGAGGTAGGCGCAGAAGTCTTGGGCGCGGCCGCGAGGAGTTCGTTGAGGGTGCGGCGCAGGGTCGGGTCGTCCGGGCTGATACGGGTGTCGAACCGGGCCACGACCTTGCCGTTGTGATCGACGACAAACTTCGTGAAATTCCACTTGGGCGGTTCGTTGCCCGAAGCGGGCTGCTGGATGATCCACCGATACAGCGGGTCGGCCGAATCGCCGGTTACGGAAATCTTGCCGTACAACGGGAACGTGACCTTGTACTTCGTGCACGTCTTGTTGATTTCATCGGGGCCGCCGGGCTCCTGCTCGCCAAAGTCGTTGGACGGGAAGGCGAGGATCGTGAAGGGGAGTTGGCCGTCGATCGCGAGTTCCTGATAAAGGGCCTGCAGGCCGCCGTACTGCGGGGTGTAGCCGCACTCGCTGGCGACGTTCACCACGAGGGCGACTTTGCCTTTGTGATCGGCGAGGGGCTTCGCCGGCACATCGGGCTCGGCGGTGAGGGCGGGCACGGAGAACTCGAAAAGCGATGTTTGTGTCATGCGGGGCCTGGTTTCGGGCTTGACCACGGCGGCCGGCGCTGCGGCGGGCTCGGCCGGGGCCGGGGCCACGGCCGGGGCCGGGGCCACGGCCGGGGCGGGGGCGGGGGCCCGCGCGGGGGCTGGGGCCGGCGTGCCATTTTGGGCGGCCACGCTCATGGAACATGCAGCGGCGGCAACAACCGGGAAGAATGCGGAGGACTTCATGCTGTTTCTCACAGGGGGTGCGTTCGGAGGGGCATTGTTGCCTCCGTAACGGGGGCAGAGCGGGGACGCGAACCCTATTATGTTGCCTGTGGTTCAACTGACCCGGACAGTTCGGTTCGCCTGTGGCGAGGCCTTGGGCCCAGGCAATGGCTATTCGGGCGCTCCCGCGATGGGCGATTGGGAACGCATCGAAGAGATCCGCGTGACGTGCCGAGGCACGCTCGACGATCAAACGGGCTATCTGATCGATATCAAGAAGGTGGATGCCGCGGTTCGCGAAACCGTGTTGCCCACGTTCTCGGAGGCGAAGAGATCGGGACACCCCGGGGCACGCGAGGCACTGGCACGGGCGTGGAAGCCTCTGAGCGAGCGACTGGCGGGCAGGGGGGTCGAGTTGGTGAGCGCACGGTGGAATCGAAGCCCGTACGATTCCCTCGAGATGACTTCCGCCACCGAGTCCAGCGTCTTATACCGGCAGCGATTTGACTTCGCGGCGGCCCATCGCCTGCACAACCCGGCCCTCAGCGACGACGCGAATCGGGCCTTGTACGGCAAGTGCAACAACCCGCGCGGGCACGGGCATAACTACCAATTTGAGCCTTGCATCGCGGTGCCGGCGAAGGCCGCGTTTGTCTCGGCGCGGGTGGAAGACCTGTGCCGACGTGTCATTCTCGATCGGTTTGACCATAAGAACCTGAACGAGGACACCGAGGAGTTCCGAGAGGGCTCGGGCCTGAATCCGTCGGTTGAGAACATCGCTCTGGTCTTCTTCGAGTTGCTGGGCGGCACCGTGGCCGGCGAGTTGCCCGGGTGCACTCTCCGCAATGTGACGGTGTGGGAGACCGATCGAACGTCGGCGACGTATCCGGGGTAACCGTTTCCGTGGTTCTCGGACCGGCCCTGAAGAACGGTTCTCGGGGCTTGGCGCAGGACCATGCGCGCGGTAGGATGTTCAGAAAACGGCCCCACACCGGTCTGGAGATCGGTCTGACGAAGAGGCCGAGAGGGTACGAGGAGGGGCGGCACCACGGATGGCGATCGGCACTGGCTTAGTGGAGCGCGGCGTGCTGCAATCCGATCAACTGGATCGGGCGGTGGCCGAGCAGCGTTCGACGGGCGAGCGGCTCGATCGCGTGCTGATCCGCCTCGGATTCGCGACCCGGGCCCAGGTGCTCGCGGCGGTGGGCGATCAATTCCAGATGCCCGTGGTGGACGTCACCACACTCGCGGTCGAGGCATCGGTGCTGGCCACCTTGCCATCGAAACTCGTCTTCCGCCAACGGTGCGTGCCGATCTCCCGGGAGAACGGCGTGCTCACGGTCGCGACCAGCGACCCCTACGAAATCTCGGTGTTGGATGAGTTGCGGTTGCTCACCGGGTGCGCCATCCAACTGGTCCTCGCGGATGAGGAAGAGTTGCACTCCTTCATCCGCGCCAATTACGGCGTGGGCGGCGACACGCTGGACGCGATGGAAGCGGGCCTGGGCGGCCCCGCGCGGATCGTCGAATCCAAGCCCGCGGACGACGCCGAGCAGGCCCAGGAAGCGTCGGTCATCCGCCTGGTCAACGACGTCCTGTCCGAAGCCATCGAGCAGCGCGCGACCGACGTCCACGTCGAACCCTACGAACACGAACTGACGGTTCGCTACCGCATCGACGGCGTCCTGCAACGGGCCAACGTGCCGGCGTCGATCCACCGCTTCGGCTCGGCGATCGTGAGCCGGCTCAAGATCATGGCGAACCTGAATATCGCCGAAAAGCGCCGGCCCCAGGACGGCCGGATCACGTTCCGGCACCGCCCGCAGACCGGCCCCGCCCAGGAGTTCGATCTGCGCGTGAGCGTGATCCCCATGATCAGCGGAGAGGGTGTGGTGCTCCGCGTCCTCAGCAAGACGGCGGTCCTGCTGCCGCTCGCCGACCTGGGCATGCCCGAGGGCGTGCTGACCACGTGGGCCAAACTCATCGAACGCCCGCACGGCATCCTGCTCGTCACCGGGCCGACGGGCAGTGGAAAGTCCACGACGCTGTACGCCTCACTCAACAAGATCGTGGGCGAAGACATCAAGGTCATCACGATCGAAGACCCGGTGGAGTATCACGTCGGCGGGGTCAATCAGATCCCGGTGAATCACAAGGTCGGGCTCGACTTTGCGACCGGCCTCCGGTCGGTGCTGCGCCACGACCCCGACGTCGTGATGATCGGCGAGATCCGCGACAAGGAAACCGCCGAGACCGCCGTGCAGGCCTCCCTGACCGGCCACCTCGTCCTCAGCACGCTGCACACCAACGACTCGTGCGGGGCCATGACGCGCCTCCTCGACATGGGCGTCGAACCGTTCCTGGTTTCATCCTCTATCGAGGGCGTTCTGGCCCAGCGGCTGGTGCGGAGGGTGTGCGCGGCCTGTGCGGCGGAAGTGCAGATCGACCGGGCGGATGTTCCCGAAGGCTTTGTGGTGCCAGCCTCGGGGACGATGATCCGGGGCTCGGGCTGCCGCGCCTGCCGCAACACAGGGTACCGCGGACGGGTGGGAATCTATGAATTGCTGCGGGTGACCGAACGGACCCGTGAACTCGTGATGCAAAAGGCCTCGGCCCCCGAGATCGCCAAGGCCGCCAAAGCCGAGGGTCAATTGTCCCGCCTCGTGGACGACGGGTTTGAGAAGGCCCGGCGGGGCGTCACGACCCTGAGCGAAGTCCTGAGCGCGGCGGCGGTGTGAGAGGATAGAGAATCCTGAGCCAAAGATGGTGTTCGAACCGTTCGGACGCCAACGCGAACTGCTGGTCCGGGCTTCTATAGCCCGACGGGCTTGTCAGCAGCCGCCAGCACGCCGAGCGATCCCTCTCGCGAACCCCCGGAGTCTCAAGATCACGTCTACATCGTGAGGCCGCAGCCGCCGTCTCCGAACCCGTAAAAGTTCGTCCAACGATGGGCTCGGCCAAGTGGCGTCCTGAGAGGCGACGGCCGTTTGTTCAGAGATCTCGACCACGCGTTTGTGTCCAGCAGATAGATCACTCCAGCGGTTCCCTCTGCTCGAACTCGCCCTTGGAGCGGCCGAACGAACTCGCCCTGCCAGGCACCGGCCGTTTCATCGCGTTTCAGCGGGCGATGTGGTTGCCATAGTCGCGCCCGCCCGCGCTGACGAAGCCATCTCGACGACTGCGACATCAGGGAAGGGCGGTCGGGGCAGACACGCCGCAGCTCATGGCCGCGAACACCCGCTGATGGAGCAGACCCCTATCTCGCGGCGGGAGAGCACCGCCCGCGCCGGCGCGTCAAGGTCGCTTCGGGCGGATACCCCTCGAAGAGACGAAGAAAAAAAACGGGCACCGATTTCGGCGCCCGTTCGTGGCGTTTCTTGAGTCGCTCCGTCAGTCGTTACAGCGGGACTTCCTTGAAGAGAACGACACGGGGTTGATCGCCGCGGCGGGTGACGTTGGAGCGGTCGTAGACGACGACGAAGCGGCGGGCGATGCTGGGGACGAGCGGGTCGTCGATCCGCTGCGCGGCATCAAGGCCGGCGACGTCCGACTCGCGGTAGCCGTGCATCACGAACCATACCGCGAAATAATCGCTGCGGGTGGAGACCGAACCCGAGAGGCCGTTGATGATCGCGAGTTGCTCGTCGTACTCGTTGCCGATTTCGTCGGGCTCTGAACCGCCCGGACCGTCGGAGTACGAAACCGAGTCGACGCCGACACGGCTGTCGTTGATCACGATGCCTGTCAAGGGGTCAGTAGTGTTGTTACCGAGGAAGTCGGTGCTGATGGGGAGACCGCGGGCGAGGAATGTGCCCGCAGGATCGGTGCGGTAGCGGACGCCCAGGAGTTCGCCGAAGGATTGGAAGCCCGGTTGCTCCCGGACGCCGATGATATCGGAACGGGCCGAGCGGCCATTATGGGGGATGAGATTGTCCGGGGGGAGTGGTGAGCTGTCGAAATCGGCGAACGAAACAAACTCGATCCCCGCGGGCGCTGCGGACGGGCGAAGACCTACGACCATTTTATCACGGAACGAGAGCAGCGATGCGGCGACGTCGGCGCTCTGGAGGAGCGAGGAAGACGGCCACCACCACCACGGACGGTCGGGGCTGTTCGGAAGGATCTCGGGCGGGGGCGAGAGCATGGGGAGAGCCCGCATGACCATGAGCGGAGCGGTGTTGATGTTGATGGTTCCGGCCTGGGCCTTGGTGTAGGAATCGAGGCCGGGTGTGATGGCGGTGAACGCGTCCAGGACGCCGTAGGCCATCGGGCTTCCCAAGCCGATGGGGGTGTCGTTTCCGCCGGCGTAGCCGGGTGTATAGACGAGGTCAGCGTCGTCGTCGAAGAAGCCGACGAACCCATCGAGGCGGAGGTGGCCGCGGTCAAGAATGGTCAACAGACCGCCGGCGGGGTCGGGAAGGGAGGTTTGGTAGAGACCAAGTGGGTCGCCCGCCGCGGGGGTTCCGGTGTCGTACCCCAGAACCATCGCCATGGCTTCTGACAGGGTTGTCCAGCGGGCCGGCTTCCCGGCGTCCGGAAGGAAATCGTCGACAAGCGGTGTCAAAGTGCCGACGGGGTTCTGCATCGGGCCGATGCCCCAAGGCAGCAACGTATCGGCCACGCGGAGACGATCAACCCCCACCGCGTCGGGGCCGACGACCGAGCGGAACTCATCGTTGGCGACGTAGATTTCGGGGTAGTAAGCCGCGTAATCCGCGGTGGCAGCGATCGCCCCGTTGACGAGGCCGTTGATGTTGTTGCTGCTCCGCTCATTCGGGCCTTTGGCCAGGCCGGTGACGTATCCATTCTCCAAACCGTCGAGGGTGACCGCGTCCCGCCACTCCTTGACGGTCGTACCGACCGGCTTATCCGCGCTGTTAAAGTCGGCGAGGTTAAGAGTCAGCAAAACGATGCCATCGGTCTCGCTCACGTTCCAACCAGCGCGGTACTTCGGCTCCATGCAATAGCCGGGGAAAGCACCACGCGGAACGTCGGTCCCGAATAGCGGATCGGAGGGCCGCATGGTGGTGGCCCACAGCGTCAGCGTCAGGCCGCGGTTGTGGTCCGTGCCGTTGGTGCTTCCGATCTCGTTATCGAGGCTGGAAAGTTTACGGTTGAGGCCGCTGGAGCGGAAGCGGTCGACGAGCCGGTCGTTGAACATCCGGTTCGGGAGTCTGAGCGCCGGCTCCGTCGGGTCGGCGGGGGCGACACCGTCCCAATACTTGCTGGGGGTGTTGACCTCTTCCGTATCGTTTTCGTCGTCGACGCCGTCGTCGGGATCGCCCTTGCCCACACGGACCGTGCGCCACAAGTGCGCGGTCGCGTTGCCGTTGTCCACGAGCGTGCGGAATTCGCTCGGCACCGGGAGGTTCAGCCTCCCGTCGGCGGGAGTGAACTCGGGGATCCAGTACGCGCCGGCGACGTCGTCGGACTGATCCATCGCGTCTTCGATGAGGTTGACGATGGTGGCACGCAGCTCCCTCTCAGGAACTATCAGGTCAGGATCGTTATCGGCGATGCGTCCCAGGATTGTGCGCGGTATATTGCTGAGCGCGTAGCAGACGATCGTTTCGCCCGCCGGGATCGAGATGCCCTGGATGGTGATGTCCTTTCCGCCATCGGCCAACGGGATCGTGTACTGGCCCAGTCGGCCGTCGTCAGCCACGGCGGGCAGCCCCGCGTCACGGGCCAAATCGGCCTCGGCAGTGGTCACGAAGACCTGCTCCACCAGTTCAGAAAGTTTGTAGAATTTTCCGTCGAACTCGATGTAGTAGTAGTCGTCCTCGCGGTCGAGGGCGGGGAAAGCGGAGTCGGCGACGTCGCAGAAATTGGACCGTGAAAAAATATCGCCGCTGAGGGTGACGGCGGTGCCGAACGGGTTGGTGAGTTGGAACGCGAGAACCCGGTAGAGCGCCTCCTCGTTGCTCGCGATGAGTTTGCCATCGATTTTGACGGTATCGCCGGCCCCTTCGCCGCCCCGGGAATCGGAGTAGACGGTGAAGGTCGCGACCTGGGTGATGAAGGGCTGGTTGTCGACGCCAAAGAGGTTCACCGCGCGGGCGGTCACGTCGTCTTCCTCGGAAGTAAGGCGGGCAGCGCCGAGGTCGAAGCGGCGGTTGTCGATCCACGCGGGGAACTGCCACTGCTCGAAGTCGGCCTCGGCGTCAACGTCCGCGTCGTCCTCGCCCATGAACGTGCGGCCCTCCGTGTCCGCAGGTGAGCGGTCGCGGAATTCGTCGTCCAGGACGAGGGTGAAGGAGCGGGCATCCTGATCCGCGTCGTAGAGATCGGCCATGTTGAGGGCCATGAACGCCGAGATGTACGCGGAGAGTTCAGGGCCGTCGTAGCCGTAGAAGGCGGTGCGCCATTCTTCGAAGCCCGCGCCCGAAGACCTGTCCCAGACGCCTAAGGCGGCCTCGTTCGCGTGCGGCATCAGCACCGAGACATAGGCCTCAAAGAGACCTTCGACATCAACGCCGCCGGGCGTAAGCAGGGTGCGGATGTTGCGCTTGCTCTCGATGCCCACTCCGTCGGCCACGGGCCCGAGGAAATCCGCGTTGACGTCTCGCAGATTGCGGAGTGCGCGGCCGCCGCTGAGGGTGGTCAGCCGGTGGCGGGGGTCGAGCGAATGCCGAAGGAGCGCTTCGGGATCGGCAAAGCCATCACCGTCTTCATCGAGGCTGAGCTCGAAGCGGGCGGTGCGGTTGCTGCGAAGCGGGTCAAACTGGAAGGAGATCGGTGGCGTGCCGGGACCGGTGTCGTCGCGACCGGTCAGGGCCTTCTCGAGATTGCTCGTGACTTCCGCATCGTTGACGCCGTTGCGCGTCAAGAGCTCGGAGAGGTCGGTGAGGCCGAAGGGCCCGACCACGGAATACCCATTTCCGGTGTCAAAGCCGAAGTCGCGATTCCGCCCCGAGCGAGCCATGTACCACTTCCAGCGGTCGATCGGGTTCGCGGAAAAATCCCAGAGGGTTCGCCGGGGAAGGACGTCAAGCTCATGCAGCAGCGCAAACTCATCCTGAAGGTCGTCGCCCCGATAGATCTGGTTGAGTCCCTGCCCATCAAAGAGTGCGGGCACCTCCCCGGCGGCGTGCGCCAGACGGAGCGACTTGCTGGCGGCGGTGCCGACCTGAAGACCGCGGGGAGTGTCGTATCGGCCGTAGTTACCGGCCATAAGGCTGTTGATGTCGCCGTTATAAATACTGTCGTAGCCGTACCCGTTATTGTCATCGCCCGTGTCGGTGAGCGTGAGCAACCGATGGAGATCCACATCGGCGGGAGTCAGGCCGATCGGAACCTCGGCGGTCGGGCCCGCGCCCGCCGCGCTGCCGAACAACTGATCGGTCGCGGTGTTGACGTTGATGCGGGAGGAAAGATCAACGACGCGGGCCGCGAAGAAGTAGCGGTAGTTGCCATTGGTCTCCAGCAAGTTGGCCGGTGGCTGATTGTTGCCGCCGCGATTATCCGTAAGTTCAAACCAGCGGGAGTCGAGCATCCCGTCGCCGTCGGCGTCGCAATACTGGTTCAACAGGTAGGCCCGGGCTCCGGGATCGTTGCTCAGGTCTTTGGCGGGACGGAAGAGGAACCGCTGCCAGGAATCGAAGTGGGCGGGGACGTTGGGATCGAGCGCTGCGCCGAACCACGACGTGTTCTGCGAAGCGCCTTCCGACCCCATAACCGAGAGATAGTTGCTCAGACGGGGCAGACCGTTGGTGCCGTTGCCCACGCCCGCCTCGGCGGCAAAGTTGCCGCGGAGATTGACGAGATTGACGAACCGCCCATCGGGCGCAAGATTGGAGATGTGCATCCAATCCTGCCGGTCGATGGCGTTGAAACTGGTATCCTGGCCGGTTTCCGTCGGAGACCAACGGACCCAGGCGGGCTCGCTGGAGGCGAGGAAGGGGTCCGAGGGCTGCCACGCAGCGGGCCATGCCCCGCCCGACCATCGCTGCGAACTGACGCTGGAGCGCTCGCCCGCCGAACCGGTGGGATCGAACGCGGTACTCCGGTCGGTGGAATTCGACCGGCGGTCGAACCCGGTGAAGGGATAATCCATCGCCTCACGCCAAAGGACCGGGGTGGTGTTGTTCGGGGCCGCCTGAACAAATCGGTTGTCGTCGTACCACGTCGAGAGGGTGTCGTTGGCGATGATGGAGCCGACGTAATCACGGACTTGAACGGGGACGTCGGCGGCGCTGGCCCGACGCGCGACCGATGATTGGAGGCGGGCGTCCTGGTTGCCGATGGTCACATAGATGATCGCGAAGACCGAGAGGACCGCGAGCGTCCCGACCACCAGAACCAGGAACGAGCCGCGCCGGGCACGGGGGTTCCTCAAGGCACGGGCGGGAACCACCTCAAAGCCCGCGGGTGCGCCGGCGAGCGAGCGCACGAGGCCCGCCTGACTCACCGAATGGGTGACCGTTTCAGAGCCGACCCGAGCGGCCGGGACGCGGCGAAAGCGATTCAAGCGTGAAGTGAACATAGATCAACCTCCTTTACGAGCCGGGAGCCGGTGCTTCCGGCAAGCCGCGCCATGTGAAATCGGCGCGGCGGGAACTTTTTCGACTCTGACAACTGCAATACACCGTGGTCACTCATTCGGAACGTCAAAGATGAACTGAAAAGTGGATTCGATCGAGGGGTCGATCGCGTCCGTGAGCGAGACGGTGATGCGGATCATCCTGGGCCAGGCCCACGGGATCACGCCATCGGCGGCCGGGCCGCCCGTCCCGCCCGGCGCCGTCGGAGAAATGGTCGGGTCGATGTAACCGAAATACGACGTATGAACGGCGTCCTCCTCGCGGGGGGCACGGCCGTAGATCAGGTGCTGCGAGACATAGGGTTCGCCGCGATTGAGCTTGAACTCATCTCGACGGAAGGGAACCGGGAGACGATCGTCATCGTTTTTGGGGTACGGCGTCGTGACCGAGGCATCGGAGGCAACATCAATCTGCCCGTCACCGCTGGTGTCGGCGGGCCGGCGGGAAGGGCCGTACCACAACGTCTCGTTGGTGAGGGCATCGATCTGGCCGAACGACCACTCGACGATAAACTCGCTGCAATGCGGGAGCAACGCCCCCGACGTCAGCATCAGCTGATCGGCGCGGGCGGTGATGGATTCCAGCGGATCAGGCCGCGAGATCGTTTCCAGAAAATTGCGCGCTTGCGACTCGACGCGGACGCGAACTCCCTGCGGGTCGACCACATCGTCGGCCGGGTAATCGTTCCCGATGTCCGGACGCGGATCCGACTGCGTGGGGAACGCATCCGCCATCCAGGCGTGCTGCCCATCGAGCGCAAGAGGCGGATCGGCCCGACGATTGGGAGCGGGATCCTCAGCCGCCACAAACACGAACCTTCCGCTCGGGTTCGGCGGCAGATTCGTATCGCGGATGATGTCGCGAGGAAGCAGGAACACCTCGAACGGGTTCGTCGGCGGCGGGACCGGATCGGCGACCGAACTCATGACGATCCGGCGGATTTCCGCGAGGTCGGTCGTGGCGATATCAACAAGGCCGCTGGCGAGCATCGGGCCGGTCTCGGCGAACGGAGGACGGACATAATCGGTCGCGCCGGGGAACTCCAGCGGAAACGCGCGGTTGTACGAACGGAAGATCGATGCGGCTGCGGGCAGAAGCCCGACCTGCCCATCCTGATTCGCGACCTGATTCGGTCGCAGACCCAAGGGCGGAGTGGTCCCGACATTGAAGGGGATGGGCGCGCTCTCCAGCGGCACCAGCAGCGTGGCCCGCCGGGTCAGAATCCAGTTCGATGCGAAGCGATTCGGATTTCGATCTTCGGGCGGCGTGCCCAGAGCATCGGCGGCCCCGAGGATCGTGGCCCCGTCGGCGTTCAGGTCATCGATACGAGGGTCAACGTAGGGGACGCCGGCATCCACCCGCCTCGGCTGACCGTGCCCGAGATAGATCATCGCGGTTTCCGACGTGACCGTCACCCCGGGAACGACGGATTGATTGCGGGTGCGGAAGAGCTCACCATCGGGACCACTGCTTGAGAAAAAGAGAATCTCATCGATGCGGCGGCCACGGGGTGCGGGGTCGTCCGGATAGAGCGGAACTTGGTCGGAAGCATCGCCCGGATCGAACAGGCCATCCGGCGAAACCCCGCCAGGGGTGCCGACGCCGTCGGTCCATTGCTGGCGGATCACGAGGAAGCCGTCGCGGGTCATACCGTCAAAGTCGTGCCGCATCTGGCTCTCGAGGAGCGTCGCGTAGCGGCTGAGCGAAGACGTGCGGCGACCGCCGCTGACGGTCTTGCCGACCGCATCGAAAATGGACGCAAGGCCCACCGCGACCAGAGCGATCGCGCCGACCGCGACCATGATCTCAATGAGCGTGAACCCGCTCCGCAGCGCCGGGCGGCGTGCGGGGCGGGGTTCGCGGCAATCTTCGATCGTGGCGGGCATTGTTCGGTTCTCACAAGAAGGGAAGACATCAAACGACGGACGCGGCGCGAAAGACGGGCTCAATCGCTCTGCTCGGGGGCCACCGTGAAGACCCGCACGCCGGCGGGAATCTGCGGGGTGAAGATAAACGTCCTGTAACGCTCGTCGTCGGCCAGATCCAAAAGTTCCGGAGACAGCGGGGGGAAGAGACGGATCGAAACAGTCGAATCGTCGTCATCTTCTACGTACCCGAGCACGTCGTGGATGATGCCGGTCTGGTCGATCAGTTTTTGACCGGGCTGGGCGGCGAAAGCCGAGAGATTTTCGCTGCTGTCGAACGTCACCACGTCAATCGCGTTCCGCCCGTTGTCGTCGTACCGGAAATCGATCTCCGAGATCGCGCTGTAGTTGGGTGAGTTGCCCGTCCCCAAACCGAGGCCGTCCGAGGTCGGACGCCCGTCCGCATCGGCCGCCACGGGGACGCGGGAGACGTTGTTGGGCAGCGGGTTCTCCAACACGGCGAAGAGGTCCGAAAGCGTGCGATCGCCGAGCCTGATGCCGGCGTCGATGCGGCGGACGAACACCGCGACCTGCACCGAGTCATCTTTCAGGTCTTCGGCCTCGGTCTGGGGCTGGTCGCTGATGGTGCCGACAAGCACGCGCCGGGTGACAAAGTCCCAGACGAAGCGCGGATCGCCCGCGGACGAGTGCGGGCGGGGGATCAATCGTTCCGCAACGGGGATGAGGGCCTGCGGACCGCCCGAACCCATCGCCATGGTTCCGGTTTCCAGGTCCATGCCCGTTCCGTTGATGCTGTCGCTGATGGTGCTGGCGCTCAACTCCCACGTGCGGTATTCCGACCACTGGCGGTCATTCGTCAGCATGTTCCAACCGGCCGTCTCGGTTGCTGACCCGCCACTCGATCGTAAAACGGTCGAGTCATTCAGCCGTTTGCTGCTGCGGATGTACTGTTCCGCGCTCCGCTCGATCGACACACCCTGCACCAAGTCCGACGCCAGTCGCTGCTGGCGCACGACCGCCGGGAAGACCGCCGCGAGACCCAGGAGGCCCAGGGAGAGAACCACGATCGAGATGAGGATCTCAATTAGGGAGAAGGCGTTGGGGCGGGTTAGCACTCTCATGGCTCGACCTCCTGCATCTGACCGAGGTAATTCTGAAGGCTGAAGATGCGGCTCTCGGATTCGACGAGCGCGTTATCCCGCTGATAGCGGCCCTCGATCCACATGTTGATGTTCTGGGCGATCTGAAGCTCGTTGACGCCCTCGAAGAGTTCGGCGTCCAGACGAGGCTCGAACCCGGGGAGCGCGGGGTCGCCGTCGTCGTTGTCATAGAGCGAGCCGGTCACGCGGTTCAGGCCCTTGGCGCCGAGCGCCGAGGCCAGCCGGCGTTCGTCATAAAGCCCCAGTTCCGAGACCGGTCGCACCAGAACCGCATCGATCGACGAGTTGCCGATGATGCGGCACCGCCTCTGGTTGGTCAAATCCGAATCCAGATCCTGCCGATCCGCCAGGATGCGTCGCGCAAACCGGACCTGATTGGTCGCGATGTCGGCCCGGTAGGAAGGAATGCTCCACGGGCTTCCGCTGCGGAAGTCGTCGGTCGGGGCGATATCAAGCACGAGCGCCAGACTCCGGTTCGAGGCCGCCAGTTCGCCCGTGCCCGACGTAAATCGCACGATGAACGACTGGCGGGTCCAGCCGGATTCCCCGTCTTGGGAATCAAAGAAGCCGGTTTCCGGAAAAACCCACTGGCCCTTGTCGCCCTGCGTTCGCAGATTCTCGTACCAGCCGTGGCGGCCATCCAAGTCGGCGTTCTCGACCGAGAACGGGGGCGTGTACGCCCGGATCGACCAACCCCGCGGCAACTGGACAGGGTCGGACGTGGCGAGGGGCGCGAACACATCGCGTTCAACGCGGCTTTCCTGATCGGTTCCGTAAGGGGTCGAGCCGTTCCGGCTGCGGACGACGTCGCTGATGGTGCCGACGTACACCACCGGCGTGATATACATGCGGCCGCCGGGGGTGAACGAAAAATACGCCGCGGCGTCGCCGCCCTCACTCTGGATGGCGGCGTCACGGGCCGCCGCGATGCCCGCCCGCAACTGGTTCTCGGCCAGCGAGCGTTCGGAGGAGTAGAGCAGGTTGCGGAACGAGGGAACGGCGATCGCGAGCAGGAGGACGATGATGGAAATAACCACGAGGAGTTCCGCCAGCGTAAAAGCCGGCGAGACGGGACGCGCGTTGCGGGTGGTGGGTCTGTTCATTGTCCAAACTCCACAATGTTGTCTTCCTCGGCGTCGTAGCGGGCCTGGATGTCGCGCTCGGGGCTGCCAATCGACGCGCCGGTTTTTTCCGCGATGAATTCGATCGGCTCGTCACCGAACACGCCGTTCGGGCCCGCCGCAACAATGGCCCACGTTGCGCCGCGTGCGGCCGGGTTCGTGTCCAGGTCGCGGTCGGGCGGGGTGGGGATGACGGACGGCGTCCGCGACGGTTCATCGGGCTTGCGGGCAACCATGATCGGGGGCACGTCGCCCCGCCAGCGGTAGTAGCGGATGGCGACACCCTCGCGATCCGCGAGGACCATGGCTTCGCCGGCGGGGTCGATCGGGGCGACGGTTCGGCCCGCATCGCGGACGGAAAGGGCCTTGCCGCTCAGGCTCACGAACGATTCAAACGGCGTGCCCACACGCTTGGAAGTGCTGGAATTGTTGAGCACGTCCTTCGGAATCTCAAAGTACCCCTCCATATCGGGCTTGTAGAGGCCGGGGCCGGAGACTCCGTCAATCATCGGGCCGGTCACCGCTCCGCGCCGAATATCCAGCGCTCCCGCGAGGTAGTAGGCGAGGCTCTGCTCGCTGTAGCGGTTGTCCAGGAAGGGGTTGGCGGCCGTGGGCACGCGGGTCGGGGTCGTGAGCGCGTCACGGTCGGCGGGGATCGAAGGGATGTAGACCGCGATCCGCTTCACACCCCCCACGTCGTCGACACGCTCGGGTGTCTGCGCCTGGTCTTTCACCAAGGGGGGCGCGAAACCGAAATCTTGCTGAAACTGCGACAGGCCGAACTTGATGGAGGTGACGGTCTGGCGATCAACCGTGCCGCGGGCGGTCTTCCCCGCGATACGCAGGCCGACGGTGACGAGCCCGAGCACCGCCGCGATGATGAGCACGGAAGTGAGAATCTCAATCAGCGTGAAGGCCCGCGCCCCCTTCGGGGCCGGACGACCGGTGGTGTCCGAGGCGATTCGCACGGTTCGTGCTCCGGGGATGGAAGTACGGATAGTCACGTTTTAGACGCCGCCCTGCAAGGATTCAATCATGGCGACCAGGGGAAGGAACATGGCGACGACGATGGTGCCGACGATGACACCCAGCACCACGACCATGAGGGGTTCCAAAAGACTGACCAGTGAAGCCACGGCGACGTCGACCTCTTCGTCGTAGTTGTCCGCGATTTTGAGCAGCATCGCGTCCAATTCGCCGGTTTCCTCGCCGACGTCGATCATGTTGACAACGATGGCGTCGCACGTCTTGGACTGGCGCAGCGGGCCCGCAAACCCTTCACCCTCGCGGATGCTGTCGTGCACCTTCTCAAGAGCCTTCTCATAGACATAGTTACCGCTCGTTTCCTTCGTGATCTTGATGGCCTCGAGAATGGGCACACCCGCCGAGATGAGCGTGCCCAGGGTCCGCGTGAAGCGCGCGATGGTCGTCTTGCGGATCAGGTTCCCGAAGACCGGCAACCACAGGAGCAGGGTGTCGGTGGCGGCCCGGCCCGGCCCGGCCTTGCGGATCAGTTTCCACATCATCCACAGAATGATGGGCGAGGGAAGAGCGATGATGGCGCCGGGAATCTGTTGGCCCGGGTTCTGACCCGCGAACCAACGGCTGGTCGTGATGAGCTTCATGGTGAGCCAGGGCAGGGCGACGCCGAAGTCGGTGAAGATCTCCTCGAATTTCGGGATGATGAAGACCATGATGCCCGTCAGGATGAGCCCGGCGATGGTGATGACGACCACCGGGTACACCATGGCCGAACGAATCTTGCGCTTCAGGCGCTCGCTCTTTTCCATGAACTCCGCGAGCCGCTGCAGGATGATGTCCAGAACGCCGCCGATCTCGCCGGCGTTCACCATCTTGGAATACAGGCGGTCAAACGCCTTCGGATACTTCGACATCGCCTCCGAAAGGCTCGAGCCGCCCTCGACCTCTTCACACACCCCGATCAGGATGTTCTTCAGCTTGCCGGGCTTCAGCTGGCTCTCCAGAATCTGGAGGCTTCGGAGCAGGGGCAGACCGGCGTCCTGGAGCGTGGACAACTGACGCGTGAACGTCGTCATCTGCTTCGCCCCCACGCCGCCGATGCCCATCCCGCCCTTTTTCTTTTTCTTGCCCTTCGCGGCCCCGCCCGCCGCGGCGTCGGCCTTCTTCACCTTCTGCTCGCGCACCGCCGTGGGAAAGTACCCCTGGGTCTTGATGCGCTGGATGGCTTCCTCGGTGGTGGCCGCGTCGATGGTGCCTTTTTGAGGCTTGCCCGCGGCGTTCAGTGCTTCATACGCAAACGTTGCCATCGATCGCTTCTCCTTGAATCCGTACCGACTGAATCCCTGCCGCGAACCTTCCAACACCCGGCCGCCCCTCGCCGCCACCGCATCATTCCTCGTCGATCGTCTCCCGCACGACCTCGTCGATGGTCGTCTGGCCTTCGTAGATCGCGAGCAACCCGCTCTCACGCAGCGTGCGCATGCCGCGCTTGCGGGCGTGGGCACGCAGAATGGTCGTGTTGGCATTCTTCATCACCAACTCGCGCATCTCGTCGTCCATGCCCATGATCTCGAAGAGGGCCATCCGGCCGCGATAC
>Ga0163144_10008772_pt1 | contig 21831 bp, 24 predicted proteins | sample OliLak19BULKMAT1_FD_123175 | JGI IMG/M metagenome (GOLD analysis project Ga0163144, IMG submission 123175) | Freshwater microbial mat bacterial communities from Lake Vanda, McMurdo Dry Valleys, Antarctica - Oligotrophic Lake LV.19.BULKMAT1 | ecosystem: Environmental > Aquatic > Freshwater >... | reverse complement strand
TACCTTCGCCAATTCTAGGCAAAGGTGTATTTGGCGCCATATGTGGCGGTTAAACTCGCTAGGTAGCCGCCAGATATGGCGGGTATGACCAAGCTTAGGGATTTTGGCGAAGGTATTGGTGTATCGGTGTCGAGTTTGGCAGTCGTTGGTATAGTGGAGATGGGGAGGGACAATGGAGAGCCATCCGGTTCCCAGCACAGTGACCGACGCGGCGGCCCCGCGCGTCATCCGGTTTCGGCCGGGCGATTTGGTGACGACCAGCAAGGGGTATCCAGTGCTGTATGAGGTGCTGGCGGTAGACCCCGCCGGACTGCTGCGGGTGCGCGGCCTGAATTGGGCGCCGGGCTACAGCGCGACCGTCAGCGTCGCCGACGTGCGCCCGGTCACGAGCATCCTCTCGCAGCCGGCCTAGCCGCCCGCCCGGCCAACTGTCTCCGTGTCTATCAGGCCGCCGCCCAGGCGGCCTTTTCTATTAAGCGTTGCCCCGGCACGGTATAATTGCCCGCCAATGCCCAAGCCTGTGAGCACCGGTCGTGCCTGACGTATAGCGGTCCTACTCGGCCATCGGCGGCTACGGCGCTGGCCCGGTGGTCGAAGCCCTGCAAGGCAGCTCGGTAGACCAACTCCTGCGCGACGCCCAGGTGCCAGTGCTCATCTGCCAGTAGCTTTTCTGGCCGCGCAGTGCGCCGCCGTGGGTCAAAACGAAACGGGCCGCTCAACCAAGTTGACCGGCCCGTTGTTTTCAATTGGATACCTGCCTCCGCAGGGCTACGTTTGCAGAAACGTCCCGTCGGCCGCGCGCAGAGCTGGCCGCACCGCCACCACCGCCTCGCGGTTGAGCGGGCCGTACAGGTGCGGGAACAGCTTGCCCTGCATCGCCGTCCCCGGCGCGGCGGGCGGGTCGGGCGGCTCCCAGCGCAGCTCGGCCGTCAGGCGGGTCGGGTCAACCTCCAGCACCACGAACGCTCCCGGCACAGACCGCAAAAAGGTGTTGGCTACCTGCACCAACACCTCTGCACCCTGCGTCAGATGTAGAAACCCGCCCGGCGGGCACGCCACTACCACGCTCTGCCCGGCGCTGGCCGTGTAATCGGCCGCCGGCAGCAGGTGCAGGATCGTGTCCACCGGCCCCCCGGCCTAGCCCGCAGCGCGGGCCGTCAACGAGCGCCGCCGCAGCGACTCGGCCAGCATCGCGCCCAAGATGCTCAGGCCATACAGCGCCAACATCGGAGCCATCACCAACACCTGGTTCACCGGGTCCACTGTGGGCGTAATGATGGCTGCAATGATGGTGATGACCACCAGCGCGATCTTCCACTGCGTCATGAGCTGCTTAGCCTTGATCAGCCCGACTGACGCCAGTGCATAGATCACCATTGGCATTTGGAATGAGATACCGATCCAGAGCATCAGGTTCGTGACCAGGCCAAAATAAGCCGAAGGTCGCCAGGCCGACTTGAAACTCCCAAAGCCGCGCAGGAACTGGATCGCCGGCGGCAGCATCACAAAGTAAGTGAAGAGAATACCCAGGATGAAGAGCACCGAGGCCAGGGGGATCACCAGCATCAGCGTCAACCGCGCGCGCGGCATCAGCCCCGGCGCGATGAATAGGTAGACTTCCAGGATGATCCACGGCATCGCCAGGGCCAACCCCGCCAGCAGCGAGACGCGCATGTAGACGCCGACGGATTCGGTCGGCTCGATGGTTTGCAGTTGCGTCAAGTCGCCCAACGGCGCGGCCAAAACGGTCATTAGGTTTTGGGCAAAGATAAAGCTAAAGGCGGTCGTGATTGCCAGGGCGATCACCCCGCGCAGCAGGTGCAGCCGCAGCGCGTCAATGTGCTCGCCCAGCCCGCCCAGGATGCCAAAGAAGCCTTCCTGGCCGCTGAGCGCCTCGCTGACCGTTGCGGTCAGCGACACTTCCTCCGGCACGTCGGTAAAGAAGCCGGTAAAGCGCCGGAACCGGCGGCGAATGGCGCGGAAGCCGGCCGCAATCATACGGAACGGCCAAGTCAGAATCAACCAAATGCGTCGAAGTATGGCTCTCATAGCGGTGGCCTAAGCGAGCCGGTTAGGGGCCGGCGGCACTGGCGTCGGCGGGTCGGCCGGCTGCAGAGTAGTGGTGGTGGTGGTGGCGACCGGAGTCGTGGTGGCGGTAACGGCTGGCGGTGGCGCAACCGGCGGCGGAGCCACTGGCGGTGGCGCCACTGGCGGTGGCGCGACGGCTGGCGGCAAAACGGGCGGTGGCAAAACGGACGGTGGGCTGACGGGCGCTGGAGCGACCAGCGGTGGGGCGATGCTGTTTTCAACGGCAGGCGCCGTGCCGTTGCTGGCCGCCTTGACTTCCGCCAGGGCGGTGCCGTTGCCGGCGGCCTTAATATCCGCCCTAACCTCGGCCTTGATTTCGCCCTCGACCTTCTTGGTCTCCTCCACCCAGGCCTTCAGCGGGTCGGCGGCGGCCGTGTTGATGGTCTTGACCGCCTCGGTCAGGTCCTTCTCGATTTCCTTGAAGTCGGTCATTTCCTTCAGTTCATCGAGCTGGGCTTCCGCCGCCAGCCGCGCGGGCAGGTTGCGGATTTCTTCCGACGCCTTGCGGATCACCTGATAGTTGGGCGACCGATAGATGCGGTTCAGGCCCTTGCCCAGGTTGCGCGCCGTCTTTTCAATATCCTTCGGTCCGAGGACCAACAGGATGATGATAAATATGAACAGAAACTCAAGTGGCCCAATGCCAAAGACTTCCATACCCGTTGTCGGCCAGTCAACTGGCCCGCCGGTTAACCGGCGCTCCCATCGTCTTGCCTATGCCCAGGCGCCGCTTGATTGCCAAATACCAGTTGGATTTCGGCTTGCCGCGCCGCCAAAGCGCCCAGCACGCCGTTCACAAAGCGCGGGGCGCTGTCGGAACCATAGAGCTTCGCCAATTCCACGGCCTCGTTAATTGCGACCTTGATCGGCGTCTGGCGCTCGGCCCCAAACTCCCAAATGGCGATCCGCAGGATATTGCGGTCTATGATCGCCATCTGGTCCAGCGGCCATTCCGGGGCGAATTGTTGAATGAGCTTGTCGAGCGTTGGTGCGTGTGCGATCACCCCGCTGACGAGCTGCCGCGTAAAATCGTGCAGGTCGGGGGTCAGCGGCTGCTCCATGAGCCGCTGCTCGACCACATGCTCGGCCGGATGATTCGTGCAGTCAATCTCATACAACGCTTGTAACGCTACCGTTCGAGCTTTGCGTCGAGCTTTCATGCCGTCTGTCGTTGGGCAAAAACGTGTCGCGGCGCCGCCCCTTTACGCCGGTCAGCGCCTATTGCGGCTCCTGTTCTGGGTAAGCGATATCCTCAATATGGACGTTGACGGCCAAGACGTCCATCCCCACCATCTCCTCGATGGCGCGCGCCACCGCCGCTTGCACGGCCCGGCCCACGTCGCGCACGTTCTGGTCGTGCTCAATCACCAGGTACAAATCCACGGCCACGGCCTGGTCTTTGAACTCGATCCGCACGCCGTCGTCTAGCCCGCGCTTGAACAGCCGGTTGACGCCGCCCGGCACCGGGCTGGTGCGGGCCACGCCGCGCGCGCCCAGCGCCGACAGCCGCGCAATGGTCAGCAGCACCTCCGGCGCGATAGTAGTCTTGCCCTGGCGGGGTTCTTCGGTGCCCATCGCGCTAGCCCATCACCATGCCGCCGTCCACGCTCAACACCTGGCCGGTGATGTAGCCAGCCTCGTTGGAAGCTAAAAAGGCCACAGCATACGCGATCTCTTCTGGTTTACCCCAGCGGCCCAGCGGGATGGCCTTGAGGGAGGCTTCTTTCAACTCGGCCGGCAGGTCGCCGGTGAGGGCGGTGGGCACAAACCCGGGCGCCACGGCGTTGACGGTGATGCTGCGCGGCGCGACTTCGCGGGCCAGGGCCTTGGTAAAGCCGATCAGCCCGGCCTTGCTGGCCGAGTAGTTGGTCTGCCCGGCGTTGCCGGCGATGCCGCTGACCGAGGTGATGTTGATGATCCGGCCGCTGCGCTTGCGCAGCATGGTCTTGACCGCCGCCTTGGAGCAATTGAAGGCGCTCTTCAGGTTGGTCTGGATTACCAGGTCCCAATCGGCTTCGGGCATCATCATAATGACCATGTCGCGGGTGGTGCCGGCGTTGTTCACCAGGATGTCAACCGAGCCGTAGGCCTCTACCGCGCCCTTGATCAGGCCCTCGGCCGCCTTGTAGTCCGACACGTCGGCCTGGTAGGCGTAGGCCTCGCCCCCGGCCGCCTTGATGGCCGCCACGGCCTCCTGCGCCCCGGCCTCATCCTTGGCGTAGTTGACGACGACCTTGGCCCCGTGGCGGGCGAGTTGTTCCGCAATCGCGCGGCCAATGCCGCGTGACGCACCCGTAACGACGGCTGATTTGCCTTCCAGACCCATGCCAAACTCCTAATGACGGCCCTAACCGGCCTTGCGGGCCTGATTATACCCTATGCCGACCGGCCTAAATCCATTTGCGCCGCCGAAATATGATCAGCATGGTCACCGGCACGGCCAGCATGGCGAGCAAGGCAAACACCAGCAGCCAGACTCGGTCGAACGGGATGGTGGTGAAATTCATGCCGAAAAAGCCGGTCAGCACCGTCAGTGGCAGGAAAACCACGCTCAAGAGGGTTAGGACCTTCATGATTTCATTGGTCCGGTTAGAGGTGACCGACAGGTAGGTGTCGAGCGTGCCGCTCAACAGGTCGCGCAGGCTCTCGTTGATGTCGGCCAGGCGCACAAACTGGTCGTACACATCGCGGAAGTAGATGCGGTCTTTGGCGTCAATCATGGAGTATTCGTCGCGCGCCAGCCGGTTGAGCACCTCGCGCAGCGGGCTGATGACGCGCCGCATGGCCAGCGCCACGCGCTTGACCGAGAACAGCGTATTCAGCGTCTGCCGGGTGGGGCGGTTGAAGGTCTCGTCTTCCAGGTGGTCAATCGTGTCGTCAATCGAATCAATCACCGGCATGTACGTCGCCGCCAGCATGTCCAGCAGGTCATACAGCAGAAAGTCGGGCCCGCGCTCCAGCCGGCGCTGGTCGGTATTGCAGTTCGACCACAGCCGGTCCACAAAGTCTACCGGCTCGAAGTGGTGGGTCACCAGGAAGTTCTTGCCCAAGAAGGCGTCTACCTCGCGCAGTTCGAGTTCGATAGTGTCGGGCTTGTAGTCCACGCCGTGAAACACCGCGTACACGTAGTCGCCCCAGTTGTTGATCTTAGGCACATGCGACTCGTGCAGCGCGTCGTCAATCGCCAGCGGGTGAAACTTGAAGATCTCGCGCAGCAGCGGCTCGATCTTCTCCGGCGGCTCGCTGCCGAAATCCACCCAGAACACGCCGCCGTCGTCGCCCAGGGGCACGCGCCAATGGGTGGTCGGCACGTCGGTCGTAAAGCTGCCCTTGCTGTTGCGATACAGGGTTCTAATCATAGCGTTGGCACCTCGGCGCGCAGCCGCGCTTGAAGATACTCGTCAAAAGCCTCTCGTCTGCACGCTTCCAGGTAGTTCATAACTTCCACGCCATCCATCGGGTACAGCGGGTGGCAGGAGGTGGGCCAACAGCCTTGCGGCGCGGCCACCACCGCCGTGACCAGCGGCGCGACAATATCCACGCTGTCCAGCCGGTCCACTACGGCCTCGGTCGTGACGATCACGCGCCGGGCCGCCAGGGCCAGTTCCATGTCTACGCCCAGGTTGCGGTTCAGGCGGGCGTTGCCCTGCGCGTCTGCTTCCAGCGCGTGCAGCACGGCCACATCCGGCTTGAGCGCCGGGAAGGCCATCAGTTCTTCGCCCGAATACGGGTCAACGATGGTCTTCACGTCCGGCCGCAGGCGCGGCAGGTCGGTGCCTACCCAGCCGCGCCCCGGCATGAAGCCCACGTCGGCCAGGGTCGCCTTAAGCCCAAACGCCAGGCTGGCCTCGGTCTCTTCCACCACTTCCAGGTCGCCCAGGTTGACGGCTTGCGTGAACATGGGCGCGAAGCCGAAGCCCTCGAAGCCAAAGTAGCACGAGCGCACGCGCTTGACCAGGCCCGCGCCGACCAGCAGGTCTGACTCATAGCTGCTGGTGAAACTGAGCAGCGTCAGGTCACGCGGCGGCGTGGGCCGGTTGAGCAGCGCGATGATGAAGGCGACCGGCCGCCGGTAGAGCGTCATGCCGCCGAGCGAGAGCGTGTCGCCGGTCTGTACCAGCGCCGCCGCCTCGGGCATGGAAATGACTTTATTCATGGGGTGTCGGATCAGTGGGGACAGGGGTGGCCTGCAAGGCCGCGACGGCGGCGTGCAGGGCCTCGGCCTGGGCGTTGGCGTTGGCCTGGGCCTGCCGCCCGCCGCCGACCGCCAGGCCCCACTTGCTGGCCTCGGCCCGCACGCGCTTGTCGCCGCGCAGCAGCCCAATCAGGGTGAAGTTGACGCTGAGCACGAAGCCCACGATCACGACGATGATGATGATAGTTTTGAGATCTAATTGCACGCGGCGCTCCGTCTTTAGCTCGTGGCCGTCTGGGCGGCGGCGGCGACCATGTCGGCCTTCTTGCGCGCCAGCCGCTCGGCCAGGTCCAGCAGATAGGGGCGATTTTCTAGCCGCGCCAGCCACTCGCTGGGGATGGCGCTGGTGCCCAGCCGCGCCCCCATGAGGCCGCCCGCGATGGAGGCCACGCTGTCCGAGTCGCCGCCGATGTTCGCGCCCAGCCGCACGGCCGCCACGTAGTCGGTCGGGTAGCGCATGACGCAGTAGAGCGCCATCGCCACGGCCTCCTCGGCGATCCAGCCGCCGCCGCGCGTCGGGCCGACGGTGTTGAGGGCCGTCTCTTCGTCGGCCCAATCGAGCACACTGACGACGCGCTCGATGGCGGCGTCAAACTCCGGCGCCAGGCCGCCCACAAACTTGAGCAGTCGCGCCGGGTACTCGTTAATATCCACACCCTCCAGCGCCAGCTTGATGAGGTAGGCGGCGGCCATGCAGGCCGCGTCGGCGGTCGGGTGGCGGTGGGTCAGCACGCCCTGCGCGCGGGCGATGGTCTGGAGTTTGCCGGGTTCGTATTGAAATAAATAGCCGACTGGGGCCACGCGCATGCACGAGCCGCAGCCCTTCGAGTCGCGCACGCCGGCTTCGCGCCAGGGCGCGCCGCGTTCCAGCGCGTTGACGCCGCGAATGGAGGTCGCGCCCGGAGCGCGGCGCGGGGTGCTGGGGTCTTTCTTCCAGCCGATGAAGTTGCGGGCCACCGCGCCCATCAGCACGTCCAGGTCGCGCTGCCCGGCCTCAATTAGCGCCTCAGCCACGGCGGCCGTCATCTGCGTGTCGTCGGTGTAGAGCGCGGGGTCGGGCGGGGCCTGGATGCCGGCCCGGCCGTAGTTGGCGAGGATCTCAGGCCGCGCCATGAACTCCACCGGCCAGCCCAGGGCGTCGCCCAGGGCCAGGCCGAAGATCATGGCCCGCGCGCGGTCACGGTCGAGCAGCGTCATGCGCCGCCAGCCTCTGTGCGTGGCAGCGCGGGCGGGGCCAATTGCCCGCTGCGCGCCAGCGCCGCTTCCAGGTCGAGGATGTCCGCGATCACGTAGTCCACGCGGGCCATGCGCACGTTGACCGGCACCGGGCTGACCAGCACGGTCAGCATCCCCAGCAGCCGCGCCGGTTGCAGGTTGCGCGGCGCATCCTCGACCAAGAAGCACTCGCGGCCCTGCGCGCCCAGTTGGTCGAGCACGAACTGGTAGGCGCGCGGCTCCGGCTTGTTGGCATAGGCCAGGGCCTGAATGTCAATGACGGTCTGGAAGTGATGGGCGATGCCCAGCCGGTCCATCACCCGCTGCGCGTGCGGGGCGTCGGCGTTAGTAAAGATCACCTTGTCCACCGGCAGCCGCTTGAGCATGGCGTCGAGCGCCGGGTTGGGCTGCACGTAGTCTTCCAGCGGCAGGTCATGCACGAAGTCCAGGTATTCTTGCGGGTCCACGCTGTGCAGGGCGCGCAGCCCGTTGAGGGTGGTGCCATAGGTCTCGAAGTACTCGCGCCGCACCGCGCGCACGCCGAGGGCCGCTATACCCACGCGCTCGACCAGGTACTGGTCAATCCGCTGGCCGATGGCGTTCCATAGGCCGCTGTGGGCAGAGTATAAAGTGTCGTCGAGGTCGAACAGGCCGAAGCGGAGCATCTGATCTATTTTAGCGCTGGACGGGGCAATTGCGAAGAGGCGCGCCTCGCCCGGGTTTTGTGCCCGGCGCGGCTAGGAGCCGTCGAAGGTCACGGCCATGTTGCGCAGCACGCCCCACGAGTCGAGGAAGTCGGCCAGCGGGCGGGTGTACACCTGCGCCCCGTCGGCAACCGTCACCGTGTTGGCGCTGTAGCCGATCACGATCACGGTGTGCTCGAAGCGCGCCACCACCGTCTGCCGCCCGTCGCTGGCGGTGAAGATTTCGAAGGTGTGTCCCGGCTCAACGTGCCCGGCCACCCACACCAGCACCGGCCGCCCGGCCGCGATCTCGCGCTGCACCAGCGACCACTTGCTATAGCGCTGGGCGGTGGCCTGCACCCCGTAGGCGTTGAGCAGACGCGCGACCGGCCCGGCATGGACGCCATAGGCGTTGGGCGGCGTCTGGCCCCACGCGCCGCGCACGTCGCCCACGAAGCCGCGATCCGGGTCGTCGGACGGGGGCAGCCGCTCCAAGAACTCTAGCTCGTCAATCTTGACGCCGAAGAACGCCGCCCAATCTGCGGCCGAGCGGCTCTCGCAGCTTAGCGGCAGCGATTGGCGGTGGCCCACCAGCCCGCTCACCGCCGCCGACGCCGGCAGGTCTTCGATGGATGTGACGCCCTGGGCGACCTCCGGGGCGCTGGTGGGCGCCTCCTCGAAAAAGAGTTCCGGCGGCCCTTCCGTGGGCGCGGGCGTAAACGTTGCGGCGGCGACTACGGCGGTTCCGGCCGGCGCGCGCGTGACGGTCGGCGTCGGCGGAGCTGGGGTGGGCGTGGTGCTCGGCCATTTGACCGCCGTCACCAGCACCGGCATGGCCCCCGCCGGCATCTGGTTGAGGAACACCGCGATCGCCAGCAGCGCCAGCACCCCGCTGGCGGCGACGAACATGCGCAATAGCATTCCGAACTGGCGGCCACGCATGATCTCATTGTATCGTAGCCGCCCTCAATCAAAAACGGGCCGATCAGGTTTTCTGATCGGCCCGTTGGGGTCGTGTCTGAATGGATTTACAGTTGCGGCAGCAGCTTTTTCAAAATCTCCGCCGGGTCGCCGACGATGGCGACATCGGCCACCTTGAAGATCGGCGCGTCTGGGTTGGGGTGCACCGCGATCACGCGCTTGGCCCCCGCAATCGCCGCATTGTGAATCGTGTCGCCCAGGATGCCGAGCGCAAAGTACAGCGTCGGCGCGACCTCTTGCCCGGTCACGCCCACCTCGTGCGCCGCGTCAATCCAGCCGCTGTCGCGCGCCGAGCGGTCGCCGGCGAACTCAGCGTTGAGCGCGTCGGCCAGCTTCCGCGCCAGCGCCACGCCCGCCTCGCCGCCGACGCCGCGCCCGACCGCCACGATGGTGTGCGCTTTTTGCAGAGGTCGCCAGGCGGGCGGTGTGTATGCAATCGGCCCCACCCAGTTGACGGCGTCCACCACCTCTGGCCGGTCGCTGACGATGACCTCGCCCGTGCGGGAAGCGTCGGCATAGGGGGCCGGCCAGCCCCGTACGTCTACCGTCGCCATCTTTTCCGGCGTGGTGACTTCCAACACCTGAGCGTAGTCGCCGTTGTACACCGCGTGCGCGCCGCGCAGGGCGCGCGTGTCAATGTCTATCTCAACTGTCGGCGTGTCGGTGATCAGCCCCGCGCCTAGCCGTTGCGCCAATTCCGCCGCAAGGAAAAAGAGATTGCTCGGCAGCAACACGAACTCTGGCTGTTGGCTGGTGAGGTAGCCCAGCGGATCGAGGGTCACATGTACCCGGTCAGCGCCCAAAGCAATGGCTTGTGCGGCCAGGGCTTCCAGCCTTATCACGGCGTGGACGTAGCAGCCCAGGCCATCGGCCCACCGGCGCGCTTCGCCCAGCAGCGCCGTGGCCGCCAGCGCGCCCCCGGCCTCGGACGGCAGCACCACCCAAATGTCGCTGTAGGCCGCGCCTTCGGCGTCTTCGCCCAACCCAGCGGAAAGATCAGCGATGTCCATGACTGGGCCTCACGCCCGCAGCGCCCTCAGCAGTTGCCGCGCCACTTCCTCGGTGCTGCCATCCACGACCTGCCCAAACACGCGCTCGGGCGGGTAACGCTCGCCGCGCCGCGTGACCAGCCGCGCCAATGCCTCCTCGGCTAGGCCCAAGTCAGTGGTGCTTACGCGCTCCACCGCGCCCGGATCGTTGTAAACCCGAACGATGTTCGCGGCCGGCGCATAACGCGGCTTGTTCGCGTCCTCGACCACGGCCACCACCGCTGGCTCGTTTGTCTGAACAGAATGGAAGCCCTGGCCCGCCGCCACCGTGACTGTCAGCGCGGTTCCGGCCGGCTCCACTTGCACGGCGTGCGCGTCCTCCTCCACGAACGCCCAGCCCTGCGCCGCCGCCAGCCGGGCTGCCACCTGGGCCAGGTCGGCGTGCGGCACCTCCGCGCCCATCAGCACCAGGCCTGCGCCGCCGATGTGCTCAATCACGCGCTGGACAACTGCCACCATTGGGCCGGCGTCAATGTCGCGCAATGCGTCATCCTGCACCCACACCGCCCGCGCCGCGCCCATCGCCCGCGCCGCGCGCAGCGCTACCGCCGCCTCAGCGCCACCTATTGCCACGGCCATCACCATGTGCCCGGCGTCGCCCAGCACCAACGCCGCTTCAAGCGCGTTCAGATCGGCGGGCGCAGTGCGCCACTCGTCGCGGTGAACAAAGATTCTCTCCGCCTTGCGGTTGACCGTAAAGCTGGCCGGGTCGCGCCCGACGCGCAGCAGCACGAGGATATTCATGGCCGGATGCGCACGCCTCGCTCGTGCAGCAGTTCCCCCGCGATGACGATGCGCTGGATTTCGTTCGTGCCCTCAAAGATTTCGGCAATGCGGGCGTCGCGCCAGCCGCGCTCCAGCGCGAACTCGCGCGAGATGCCCAGCGCGCCGTGAATTTGCAGCGCCCGGTCAATGCAGCGACTGGCCGTCTCCGAGCCGAGCAGCTTGCACATGCCCGCCTCTTTGACAAACGGCTGGCCGTTGTCTACCAGCCAGGCGGTGCGGTAGACCAGCGCGCGCAGCGCCTCGATCTCGGTCGCCATGTCGGCCAGCATGAACTGCACCGACTGCATGTGCGCAATCGCCCGCCCAAACTGGCTGCGGGCCTTCACCCAGCGCAGCGAGGCTTCCAGCGCCTCCTCGGCCCCGCCCAGCGTGGCCGCGCCCAGCGACACGCGCCCGATGTCGAGCGTCTTCATAAACGTCACGAAGCCCAAGCCGACCTCGCCCAGCACGTTGGCCTTGGGCACGCGCACCGCGTCGAAGTTCAGCAGCGAGGTGGGCGAGCCGTGCAACCCCATCTTGCGCTCTGGCTGGCCGGCCGCGAAGCCCGGCGTGTTCGCCTCGACCACGAAACACGTCGCCCCGCCGCGCGCCCCCAGGCTCGGGTCGGTCACCGCCAGCACCATCACCACGTCGGCAATCGGGCCGTTGGTGATCCACAGCTTCTGCCCGTTGAGGCAGTAGGCGTCGGCCTCCAGCGTCGCCCGCAGTTGGATGCCGGCCGCGTCCGACCCGGCGTTTGGCTCGGTCAGCCCGAACGCGCCGATGGTCCGGCCCGCGCACAAGTCCGGCAGGTACTTCTGCTTGAGCGCCTCCGAGCCGTCCAGGTACAGGCTCATGGCGGCGATGCCGATGTGCGCGCCGATGATGGTGGCAGTCGAGGGGCAGGCGCGGTTCAGCTCCTGCATGAGAATGCAATATCCGACCTCGCCCGCGCCCGCGCCGCCGTACTTTTGGTCGAAGGGGATGCCGAAAAATCCCAGTTCGCCCATCCAGCGCAGTAATGCGGGAACCTGGCGGCCGGTGCGGTCCACTTCCTTGGCGCGTGGCTTCAGTTCTTGCTCGCAGAATTCGCGCAGCATCCGCCGCAGCGCAACGTGTTGGGGAGCGAGGGTGAAGTCCACGCGCTATGGCTGGAGCGCCAGCCCCTCCGGCTCGAAGAGGTCGCGCGCCACCGCGAAGCGCTGAATCTCATCCGTGCCGCCCAGCAGCCGCAGCGCGCGCACGTCGCGGTAGATGCGCGAGATGGCGTACTCGTCGCTAAAGCCGTAGCCGCCATGTACTTGCAGCATCTTGTTGGCGGTGTCGCGCGCCACCCGCGCCCCCAGGTACTTCGCCATGCTGGCGCTGGCCTCGTAGTCCTGCCCCTGGTCGGCCTGCCAGGCGGTGTAGTGCACCAGGTGGCGCAGCGCCTCAATCTCCACCGCGCAGTCGGCCACGTAGTTCTGGATGGCCTGCTTCTGAGCAATCGGCACGCCGAACTGCCGGCGTTCGGTGGCGAAGCGCACGCCCAGCGCCAGCGCGCCCTCGGCCGCACCCAGCCCGGCCGCCGCCAAGCTCAGCCGCACGCGCTGGAACGCCCGCTGCACCAGCGCCCAGCCGTGGTTGACCTCGCCCAGCAAATTTTCCGCCGGCACGCGGCAGTCTTCAAAATAGACCGTGCGCAGGTCCATCCCGCGCAGCCCGAGCGTCGGCTCGCGCTGGCCCAGGAAGATGCCGGGCGTCTGGGCGTCCACCACAAACGCGCTCAGCCCGTGGTGCCGCGCTCGCGGATCGGTCAGCGCCACCACCACGTGCACGCCGGCCGGCCCGGCGTTGCTCACCCAGGCCTTCACGCCGTCCAGCCGATAGTGGTCGTGAACCCGCACGGCCCGCGTTTGCAGCGCGCCGGGGTCAGACCCGGCCTCCGGCTCACTCAGCGCAAAGGTGCCGAGTTCGCCCGCCGCCAGCCGGGGCAGGTAGTTTTGCTTCACCGCCTGGCTGCCGCCGTCCACAATCGTCATGGCCGACAGCATGGTGTGAATGCCAATCGTCGTCGCAGTGGAAAGACAGTGCTTCGCCAATTGCTCCACCAGCAGTATGTAGGTGAAGTAGTCCATCCCCGCGCCGCCGTATTGCTCCGGCACGGTTGCGCCCAAGAAGCCCTGCGCCGCCGCCTTCGCCAATAGCGCCGTGGGCGGCGTCTCCTCCTGGTCGGTGTGCTCGGCCGTCGGCGCGACTTCCTTCTCGGCGAAGTCGCGGAACACGGCCGTGCACATCTTCTGTTCGTCGCTCAGGGCAAAATCCATCGCACCCACCCGCCGTTATTTTCCAGCGTCCTTCAGCCGCTGTACTTCGGCCTCCAGCCGCTCCTTCTCGTCTTTCAATTGCAGCAACTCGGCCCGCAGCTCGGCCGCCTCGGCCGAGCTGGGGCGCGGCAGCTTTTCCTGCCCCCAAACCTGAATGGTGTCGCTGCTGGCGCGCTTGAGCCGCCCGCCGCCCAACATGCCCAGCGCCGCCGCAATCACAAACGCGGCCACGGCCGCCACGCCCAACTCGCCCCAGTGGCCGAACAACTGCGCCCACGCGCCGATCACCAGCACCAGCGGGATGACCAGCAGCACCGTGAACACGGCCAGCGCCCGCCGCTCGACGCGCCGCAGCACCAGCAGCACGAACAGCAGCGCCGCCGTTAGGCCCATGATCGTGACCAGGTTCAGGCTCATCCGCTAGCGATCCTTGAAGTCCGGCTGACGCTTTTGCAGGAAGGCGCTCACGCCTTCGCGGGCGTCCTCCGACACAGCGATCTGCGCAAACTGCCGCGCCTCCAGCGCCAGGCCGGTCGCCAGCGGTTGCTCGTAGCCGCCCTGGATGGCCGCCAGCGCCGCGCGTGCGGCCAGGCCACCCTTCTGCGCGATCTTGCGCGCCAGGTCGCGCGCGGTCTTGAGCACCTCGCCCCCCGGCACGACCTTGTTCACCAGGTTCAGCCGGAAGGCCTCTTGCGCCGAGATCGAGTCGCCGGTCAGGATCAGCTCAATCGCTTTGGCCTGGCCCACCAGCCGCGCCAGCCGCTGCGTGCCCCCCCAGCCGGGGATGATGCCCAGGTTGATCTCCGGCTGGCCGAGCTTCACTCGGTCCCCAGCGATGCGCAGATGGCAGGCCATCGCCAGTTCCAACCCGCCGCCCAGCGCCACGCCGTTGATGGCGGCGATGAAGGGCTTGGGCGCGTCCGCAATCTGGTTGAACAACCCCTGCACCTGCTTGCTGATCGCCTGGGCTTGTTCCGGCCCGGCCAGCGACGAGAACTCGCCGATGTCGGCCCCGGCCACGAACGCGATCTGGCCCGCGCCCGTCACCACCACCGCCTTGACCTCCGGGTCGGCGATCACCTCGGCCACCACCGCCGCCAACTCGGTCAGCGTGGCCTGGTTCAAAGCGTTCACCGGCGCGTGGTCAATCGTCACCAGCGCCACACGCTCTTCGACGCTCACCTTGATAAATTGTCGTTCGCTCATGGTCCCGGCTCCTAACTGGCGTACTCGTGAAAGCCTCGGCCGCGCTTCTGGCCCAGGTGTCCGGCCCGCACCTTCGTTCGCAGCAGCCGCGCCGGTCGGAAGCGCTCGCCGTAGGCCGCTTGCAGCGCCTCCAGCTTGGCGACGACTACGTCCAGCCCCAGCCGGTCGGCCACCGCCAGCGGCCCCAAGCGTTCGCCGCCATACGTCATACCCGTCCCGGCTACCATCGCCAGGTCAATATCCGCCGGACTGGCGATGTGCTCTTGCAGGCCCAACGCCGCCTCGTTGATCAGCGGCATGATCAGCCGGTCGGCCTCGAACGGCCGCCCGCTGGCCTTCACGGCGCCGGTGGAGTGCAGCTCGGCGATCATGTCCTGCACCGGTTCGTCAGTTTCCGCGCCGTAGCCGTAGAAGCCCGCGCCGCTCTTCTCGCCCAGTCGCCCAGCCGCCGCCAGCAGCGGGAACAGCGCCGCGCCGCGCATCCGGTCGCCGTACTCGCGCTCCAGGTATGCGCCCACGTCGGCGCACACGTCCAGCCCCAGCATGTCCATCAGGAAGAACGGCCCCATCGGCATGCCCCAGGCCTGCATCGTCTGGTCAATGTCGTTGGCCGACGCCTCGCCCTCCTCCAGCGCCAGCACCGCCTCGTTCAGGTAGGGCATCAGCAGCCGGTTCACCAGGAAGCCGGGGCACTCCTGCACCACCACCGGCAGCTTGCGCAGCGACTCGGTAAAAGCCACCACGTCGTCCACCGTCTCCTGCGCCGTCTCCAGCCCCGGAATGACCTCCACCAGCTTCATCACGTGCGCCGGGTTGAAGAAGTGCATCCCCACCATCTTGCCCGGCCGCCCCGCCGCCAGCCCCATCTCAGAGATCGAAAGCGCCGAGGTGTTCGAGGCGATGATGGCTGACTCCGGCAGCGCCGCCGCCAGTTCGGCCAGCACCGCGCGCTTGACGCTCATCTTCTCGGGCACGGCCTCAATCGCAATATCCACGTCGCCGAACTCGGCGTAGTCCAGCGTCGGGGTGATGAGCGCCAGCTTGCCGTCCATGTCGGTGGCCGACATCTTGCCCTTATCCACCCGGCCCTGGTAGATCTTGCGGATGCGGGCCATGCCCTTGTCGAGCATCGCCTGGTCCACGTCCTTGAGCAGCACCGGCAGCCCGGAGTACGAAATCACCTGCGCGATCTCCGCGCCCATCGCGCCCGCGCCGATGACGGCGGCCTTGAAGATGTACATTTAGTCCTCCGACCGGTACTCATCCCAAAACGTGAACAGGTCACCAATGCTTTGGCGCAGGTGGTTGCGCCGGATGGCCTCGCCGAACAGCGGCGCGACCGACAGGATTTTTAGCTTCGCGGTGCGCTTCGCCTCGGCAATCGGCACGGTGTCGGTGGCAATTACTTCCTGCACGGCGGGCAGGGCGCTTAGGCGCGCCAGCGCCTCGCCCGCGAACACGCCATGCGTGCACACCACCCACACTTGCTCGATGCCATGCCCCGCCAGCACCTTGATGACTTCCATCACGCTTGTGCCGGAGGCAATTTCGTCGTCGTAAACAATGGCGCGCGTCTTGCCGCTCACGTCGCCGATCAGGCCCGACACCATCACCTTGGTGTCAGAAATGCGCGTCTTGTTGCCCACCGCCAGCGGCAGGTTCAGCCGCTGCGCAAAGCGCCCGGCTGAGTGTACCCGCCCGGCATCCGGGCTGACCACGATGGTGTCGGCCAGGTGCAGGTGCTTAAAATGCGCCTCGAACACCGGCCGGGCCGTCAGTGGGTCGGTCGGCACGTCGAAAAAGCCATGCACCTGCGCCGAGTGCAGGCTGGTCGTCATCACATGCGTCGCCCCGGCTTCCTGGATCAGGCGGGCCATCAGCCGCCCGGCGATGCTGATGCGCGGCGCATCCTTCTTGTCCGAGCGCGCATAGGCGTAATAGGGGATCACGGCGTGTACTTCCTTGGCGCCGGCCGTCCGCGCCGCGTCCAGCATCATCAGCAGTTCCACCAGGTGCTCGTTGACCGGCGGGCAGAAGCTCTGCACGATGATCACCACGCGCGAGCGCACCGTGGCCCCGAGTTGCACGTACAGGCTGTCGTTGCTGTAGTGGCCCGCCCGCGCCGGGCTGCGCGGCACGCCCAAATAGCTCGCAATCGCGTCGGCGAAGGCCGGGTTGGAACTGCCGGCGTAGATGCGCATGTCGTCTGGGTTGACCGTGCCGTTGGTGCTCATGTATCTCCCGCAACTGCCGCTTCAGGCCGGGCCGTTGACCGCTTCCACAATCAGCGCGCTGCCCTGGCCGCCGGCCGCGCACAACGTCGCCAGGCCGTAACGCACCGGCTGCTGGCCCTCGGCGTTGCGGCGCTTCATCTCGTGCAGCAGCGTCACCACGATCCGGCAGCCGCTCGACCCCACCGGGTGCCCCAGCGCAATCGCGCCGCCGTTGACGTTCACGCGCTTCCAGTCCCAGCCGTCGGCCGCCAGCGCCTGGCCCACCGCCAGCACCTGCGCCGCGAAGGCCTCGTTGATCTCCACCAAATCCACATCGCCCAGCGCCAACCCCGCCTTCTTGAGCGCCTTGGGCATCGCGAAGGCCGGGGCAATGCCCATGCGCGCCGGCTCGACGCCCGCGTAGCCATAGGCCACAATCCGCGCCAGCGGGGTGTAGCCCAGCGCCGCCGCCTTCTCGGCCGTCATGATCAGCATGGCGCTGGCCCCGTCGGAGATGCCGCAGGCGTTGGCCGGCGTCACCGTGCCGCCGTCCTTGAAGATGGTCGGGTACAGCCCGGCCTTCTGCACCGTCAGCCCCGGGTTGATGGTCTCGTCCTGCACGATCTTCTCGCGCGCCACTTCGCTGCCGGCCACGCGCTTGGTCACTTCGACCGGCACGATCTCGTCCACAAACTTCTCCATGCGCGTCGCCATGAAGGCCTTCTTGTGGCTCTGCACCGCATACTCATCCTGCGCCTGGCGCGTGATGGCAAACTCCTCGGCCAGGTTCTCGGCCGTGCGGCCCATCAACTGCCCGCAGATGGGGTCGGTCAGCCCTTCCCACATGGCGTCGGTAAACTGCGCGTGCCGAATCTTCAGCCCCCAGCGCGCGCCCTTGACGATGTAGGGGATGTTGCTCATGGACTCGACGCCGCCCACCAGGTAGATTTCGCCGTCGCCGACCTGGATGCAGCGGTAGGCCTGCACGATGGCGTCCATGCCCGAGTCGCAGTTGCGGGCCACGGTGTAGGCCGGCACCTCAATCGGGACGCCGGCCATCAGCGCCGCCACGCGCGTGATGTTGGGCGCGTCCGACGGCTGCGCGATGCAGCCGAAGATCACTTCGTCAATGCTGGCCGGGTCAATCTGCGTGCGGTCGAGCACGCCCTTGATGACCGTGCGCGCCAGTTCCTTTGAGTCTACGTCGCGGAACACGCCGCCGTGGTTGCCCACCGGCGTGCGCACCGCCTCCACCATCACCACGTCTTTCATGTTGCTTGCTCCCCTCAACCGCCCCTATCGCGCCGCAGCCCGCGCAGCATCGTTTCCAGCACCCCGGCATACAGCTTCTCCACCTCTTGCTCCACCAACTCGCGCCGCAGCGGGTGGCTCGTGATCACCAGCACGCCGTTGAGCGCGGCCCACAACATGCCGGCCACCTGGCGCGCGTCGCCGCCGACCAGGATGCTGCCCTCGTGGATGCCCTGCTGGGCGGCGTCGGCCACGCAGCGCAGACCGCGCAGGCTGCGCAGCAAGATCAATTCGTAGAGTTCGGGGCTGACCGATTCTTGAAACTGGCCTCGGTCAAAGGCCATCATCAGCCGGAAGTAGTCCGGCTCTTGCTGGTAGAACTCGTAGTAGGCGGCGGCCAGGCGGCGTAGGCGCGCCTCGCTGTCTAGGCTGGCGCTCTCGTCAAACGCGGTGGTGAGGTATTCGTGCAGCGTGTCCAGGCCCTCCAACAGCAGGTGGGCCAGGATGGTTTCTTTGGTTTGGAAGTAGAGATAGACCGTGCCCTTGGCGATCTCGGCCTTGACGGCGATCATGTCCACCGTCGCCCGGCGGATGCCGACCTCAAAGAACACCTCCCGCGCGGCGGCGAGAATGCGTTCCTTGCGGTCCTCTTTTTCCTTCAACCGGCGGGATGATGTTGCGGAGCGGGCCATGAGTCAGTCCTGAATGACTGCCAGTCAGTTTATGACTGAAAGTCAGTATAAGCGCTTTTTAGGGCGCGTCAACAACGCCCTGGGCGTGAGCGGCAGACCCCAGCGCCACGCGCTACAGTGTAACACCGTGCGGCCTGGCGAAATAGCAACGGGCCTACCTGGCCGGCGCGGCGAGGTAGGCCCGTCTAGTGTGGCCTAATCGTATTGGTGGCCGGTGGCCCTAACCGCCGTAGCGCGTCTTGAGCTCATCCATGGCCGCCGACCGGCTCGCCACCGGGATAGATGGATTGCCGGTCGTCACCCAAGCGCCCTTGGTGTCCTTCTGCAAGTCCACGACAAACCACTTGATGGTCGGCGGCGGGACGTTCTTGCGCACGCCCATCACCTCCACGAACGTGGGCTGTTCGATCTTGTTGAACACGCTCTGCTCGCGTGTGCCGCCCTGGCCCAGAAAGCCCATGAACTTGAAGGCCTTGTAATTCTCGGCGGCCTTCTTGGCGTACAGCTCCGACATCGCCGCCCACAACGGCAGGTTCTCCACCCCGGTCAGGGGCTTGAAGTCGTAGACGTCATCGAACCACGAGCCGATGCTGCCCTCCAGCACCACGCCGCCGCCGGCTTCCTTGCGGGCCGCCGCCTGCGCGCCGGTGCCCGACCAAAACGCCCAGGTCTGGCCCCGGCCGCCCTGGTTCACGGCCTCGATGACCTTGTCCAGGTAGGTCTCTGCGTGGGCGACGTACTTGCCCAGGTTCTTCATCGCCTCGGCCAGCAGGTCTTCGCGGATGACCTCGCCCGCCGGGCCCTCCCAGGCCAGCCGGAACCACTCCGGTTGACCGGTATGCGGGATTGTGCCCTTGATGTATTGCTTCGACTTCGCCAGGCCGCGCAGCATTTCCGCCCAAATGTTGACCGGGATTTTCTTGTACTCCTCAAACTGATACTTGTCCGCCAGCTTGGCGAAATTGCTCGCGAACTTCGTATACTGGGCCGACTCCACGCCCAGCTTCTGAATCTTGGCGACCATGTCGTCGGTGATCTCGACGTTCAGGTTCGGCGCGTCCTTGCCGGCCTTGTTCTTGTACTTGCTGGGCGCGCTCGAGGGCGTGTCCGCCTCCAGCTTGCCTTCCGCCTGGGCCTGCGCAATGCTCTTGCGCGCCAGGTCAGCGCCCGAGGGCTTGGGCCGCTTGGCCTTGTCCGACTCGTCCTGCTCTTCCTGGGCCTTGATGCGCTCGGGGGTCGTGCCCTCAAACGCGTCGGTGCCGGCGGCGGCCTTGATGAAGCCCGAGATCGCCGTGTTGGTCAGGCTGCCGGCCGCCTTCTTGACCACCACTTGGTTCTTCTTGTCCGGGGTCAACGTGACCTCGGCGGTGCCGTGCGACTGGGCGACCGTGCTGCCTTGTTTCTTGATGTGCGCCAGGAAAAGGTCGGGTTTCTCAACCACCATGAACAACTTGACCGCTTTGCCGCCGATTTTGTAGTTCGAGACGGCGACGTACTTCACTTCGCCCTTGCCGGCCGCCTTGATGATGCTTTCCTTCATCAAGCGCTGGGCGGCAGGGATATCGGCGAGCTTCTCGAATTGGTCAAACTTAACAGCCATGGGTCTACTCCTTTGGTTGTGGGCCAGGGGCGCGGTACAGATTTGTCTACTGTTTTACTCCCCGGCCCGTCCAAAGTCAAACAACCGGCTGACATTTCGCTCCCATTTAGCGCTGCTGGGCGGCCTCGCTCAGGTATAATCGCCCGCATGCCCATCCGCGTGCTCTCGGACGCCGTCGCCTCGCAGATCGCCGCCGGTGAGGTGGTCGAGCGCCCGGCCTCGGTCATCAAAGAGCTGCTCGAGAACGCCCTCGATGCGGGCGCGCACACCATCACCATCACGGTCGAGGGCGGGGGGCGTTCGCTGCTGCGCGTGGCCGACGACGGCGCGGGCATCGTCGCGGCCGAGGTCGAGCTGGCCTTCGCCCGCCACGCCACTAGCAAGCTCACCAGCGCCGACGACCTGAGCCACGTGCAGACCCTCGGCTTTCGGGGCGAGGCGCTGGCCTCCATCGCCTCGGTCAGCCGCCTGGGCGTCGTCACCCGCGCCGCCGGCGAAGAGTTGGGCACGCAACTGCGCTTCGAGGGCGGGGCGCTCGTGCAGCGGGCGGGCATCGGCGCGCCGCAGGGCACCGTGCTCTCGGTCGAAAACCTGTTCTTCAACGTCCCCGCCCGCCTGAAATTTCTCAAGTCTGAGACTTCCGAGCGCAGCTACATCTCGCAGCTCGTCTCGCGCTACGCCATCGCCTATCCGGCCGTGCGCTTCCGGCTGGTCTTCGACAACCGCACCAACTTTCAGAGCACCGGCAGCGGCGATGCGCGCGAGGTGCTGGCCGCCGCTTATGGCGTTGACCTGGCGCGCCAACTGCTGGAACTGGGCAGCGTCTACGACGCCCCGCCGCCCTCCGCCGCCCCGCCCGACGACGAGGACGGCCTGTTTCTGCACGAGCGCCGCGCCCGCGATGCCATCAGCGTGCGCGGCTTCATCAGCCCGCCGGCCGTCAACCGCGCCAATCGCCGCGACATCACGCTGTTCGTCAACGGCCGCTGGGTGCAGGATATTCGCCTGTCCACCGCCGTGCTCCAGGCCTACCACACCATGCTCATGGTCGGCCGCTATCCCATCGCCGTCATCCAACTGACCGTCCCGGCCGAGGACGTGGAGGTGAACGTCCATCCCACCAAGGCCGAGGTGCGCTTTCGCTACCCGGCCGCGGCCTTCACCGCCGTCGAGCGCACCGTGCGCCAGACCCTCACGGCCCAGGCCCCGGTGCCGCACTTCGCGCCACGCCAGTGGTCGCAAGGCGGCGCGCCGCGCCCGCCCTCGCCCGAGTGGTCCCCAGAGTGGGGCCTCTTCGCCGCCCCCAGCCCCGCGCCGGCCGCCCCGCCGTACCAACCGCCCTCCGGCGCCGCTGCCGCCCAAGCGCCGCTGCCCGAGGCCGTCCAGCCGCCGCTGCCGGAGCCGGATGTGCCGCTGTTGCGCGTCATCGGGCAGGTGGGCGCGGCCTATATCGTGACCGAAGGGCCAGACGGCCTGTACCTGATTGACCAGCACGCCGCCCACGAGCGCGTGCTGTACGAAGCCTTCAGCCTCCAGCGCGCCGCCGCCCAGGTGGTGTCGCAAGCCTTGCTCGAACCCGTGGCGGTC
>Ga0163144_10008770_pt1 | contig 21833 bp, 16 predicted proteins | sample OliLak19BULKMAT1_FD_123175 | JGI IMG/M metagenome (GOLD analysis project Ga0163144, IMG submission 123175) | Freshwater microbial mat bacterial communities from Lake Vanda, McMurdo Dry Valleys, Antarctica - Oligotrophic Lake LV.19.BULKMAT1 | ecosystem: Environmental > Aquatic > Freshwater >... | reverse complement strand
GCTATGACCGCCCTCATCGAGCGCAGCGCTCGCAACCGCGAGCGCCGCCGTCCCAATCGATCCTTCGCTCGATGTTCTTTTCGACCAGGACCAAGGTGGGGGCCCGGCGGTCGCCGGGGCGCCAAATGCCATTGCCTCCCAAGCCCGCCCACTCCCAGGCTCCGACTCGCTCCGCTCCCCCTGCTGTTAGCCGTTGTTATCCCCAGTGTCCACGCGCAAGTGTTCGAAGTGCGCGCGGATTTCTCCGTGACTTACGGCATCCAAACCCTCGCATCCCTTGACATCGCGGACGCTTCGGGCAGCTACGATTTCACGGGCCTCAGCGTCTTCAACTGGACGCTCGCCGACGGTCCTTTCCAGCCCGTCGGCATCCTCTTCGAATCCCTGCACATCGCAGCGGCCCCCGATTGCGGTTACACGGCCTACGGTGACGTGCTTCCCCCCGCGAACGATCTGAACCTGAGCGGCGTGGGGGCTCCCACCGTGGGTGGCCTCTTGCGCGTGGTCGTTCCGAGCACCCCGAGCGCACCCGTGTTCTTAGGCATGGCCCTCGCCGACGAAACCCTTTCTCTCTTGGGTGGCGTGCTCTTCATCGACCCCGCAACGCTCATACTCACGACGGCGATGGTGTCGAGCGGCCCCGGCGCAGGCGTCGCGATCGCCATTCCCGCGACCCCCGCGCTCGCCGGTCTGGAGCTCTTCATGCAGGCCCTTGCCTTCGATCCGAGCAAACCGGGCGGCTTCGCGCTTTCCAACGGCCTGCGCGCGAAGCTCTGTCAGTGACGCCGCACCAGCGCGGCGTGCCCGCCCGCGCGTGGCGACAATTTTTTGGCACTGCCGTCGCTCTGTGCGGCCCATTCGCCATCGGGGGCGCCTAACTGTGAGCCCGTGATCGCTACGCCCACTTCAAGTCGCGCTTGGGCGCCGCGGAGACGGTGACGCGCGCGAGTCGCCGGAAGCGAGACGAATCCGTGTACCGATTGGGAGAGCTTAGCGCGCGTGCGGATAACGGATAACATCGGGAAGAGCGTACGCAATGAGCGGCGCGCCCCATGGAGACTGTCCACACATTGGCATCGCGGCATTCGCGGTGGTTGTCGAATTCCTGGCTCGTGTGGGATCGGCCCGGTGGCGCTGCCGTGCTGATCGACACGGGTGCACCCCGGGAACCGTTGCTGCGGATCGTGGCGGAGCAGCGGCTCGATCTGCAGTGGGTGCTGTGCACGCACCACCACCACGACCACGTGGAGCACAACGCCGCGTGGCAGGCCGAATTCGGATGCCCTATTTGTGGCCATCGGGCGGAAGCCGAGCGTTTTGACGTTCTCGACCGCACCCTCGATCACGGCGAGGAGCTGCGTGCGGGCGAACTTGTGATCCGGGCGCTGCACGTGCCCGGTCACACACAAGGGCAGCTCAGCTTCCTGATCGGCGAGCGCGACCTGTTCACCGGCGACACGCTCTTTCGCGGCAGCGTCGGCGGCACGCGGGCGCCGGGCCACGGGACCTTCGAGCAATTGCGCGAGTCGATCCTCGGCACGCTCCTGGCCCTGCCCGGCGAGACGCGCGTTCACCCTGGCCACATGGAGTCGACGACGGTGGCGCGCGAAGCCGCATCTAACCCGTTCGTGCTCGCCTGGTCGCGGAGCGAGCGCCCTCATCCGCAGCGCTGCAACGCGCTCGGCGAGCCCGCCGAACTGCTCCTACTGGCGCCGGACTACGACGGCGGCACCAAGGCGTGGGTGCGCTTCGACGACGGCCAAGAGGACATCGTTCCGGGCTCGCGTGTGGTCACGCCGGCCGATGGCGGGCAGCGCCCGTAACGGACCGCAACCGGCGCGCGCGAGCCCCGCCCGCCGTCAATCCGGAGCGCCCGCGTCGGTCCAGGCGCCCAGCACTTCGAGGCCGATAGGGTCGATGCGGTTGGAGCCAAGTTGCGGCATGCGGAAGAACGCGTTGAGGGTCTCCATGCGGCGCCAGAGCACGCTGTTTTCCTTGGAGAACGTCTTCAAACGGCGGGGATCGTCGAGGCCGAAGGGGTCGTAGTTTGCATGCACGTCGACGACGTTCATCTGCGCCTGCGGGACGCTGGCGCGCAGGTCCATCGCGGGGAACGGCGTTTGTTCGTTGTGGCAGTGGGAGCAGTTGGCCGCCAAGTACGAGCGCGCCCGGTCGTGCATGGACCCGTGCGGGTCCGCCGGGTCGACGTAGGCCGCGAACGCGGAATTGTCGGGCGGTCCGATGTCCGTCGTGAACAGTTCGATGTGGTTCCAGGCGCGCAACTGATTGTCCACCACCGCGCCATAGTCAAAGTTGCGGTTGATTTGCGGGGTGTCCACGCCGAGCGCGCGTCCCGCGGAATCGTTGTGGCACTGGAGGCACTGCGCCGGGCTGGGGAACGCCCAGTCGAAGGCGAGCACCCTACCGGGCGCGAGGTCGTCGAAGACCTCCAGCGTCAACGTCGCCGCGCTCGTCAGCAGCGACGCGTCGCTTTGGTCCTCGCTCCAGCGGTACGTCACGCCGTTCCAAACACCGTTATCGCTCCACAGCACGCGCGTTTCGAGCCTGCGTGTGGTGCTGTCCGCGAGCTCCATTTCGAAGTGCTTCACGAACACTGTGCGGTCGGGGAACGTCCACTTGCCACTGGGCTCGAACTGGATCTGCTCAAGACCGGGGAGCGCGATCCAGCGGCGCTTCGCGGCGCCATCCGACCACAGCGGCGACACCACGTCGTAGGGCAGGATGCCCGGTGTCGGTTCCAGGGTCGCGAGGTCCGCGAAGATGCCGGTCTGCGAGAGGAGTTGCGGGATCACGGGCTCGCCCGATGCCGTCTGCGCTTCGAGGTTGAGGATTTGCCCGGACGCAGACGCGTAGAGCTCCCCCGTGTCGTCCTCGCCAAACGCGACCAGCGACGCGACTCCCGACGCCAGTTCCTCCACCTCGACGAGGCCGAGGCCGTCGTGCGTCAAGCCGAAGATGCTGCCCGACACGTAGTCTCCGAACAGGTAGACCCCGTAGAGACTCGGGTACCTGGCGCCGCGGTAGACGTGACCGCCGATGACGGCTTTGCCCGTTGTGTGCGGGTACACAAACACCGGCGGTTCGAACATGTCGAACGGGAAGCCGTCGGGATTCGCGATTTCCGTGTCACCCTCGTAGTAGGGCCAGCCGTAGTTGCGCCCGATCAGCACAAGGTCGATCTCCTCGAACGAGTTCTCCCCGACATCACCGGCCCAAATCTCGCCGGTCGAGCGATCGAACGTGAAGCGCCACGGATTGCGAAAGCCGTAGGCAAACACAAACGGCGCATCACCCGGCTCGCCGAGGAACGGATTGCCCGGCGCCGGGGCGCCGTCCCGCGTCATGCGCAGGATCTTGCCGTGGTAGACACCGAGGTTCTGTGCTTCCTTGAACTGCGTGTCGTCGCCGAACGACGCGTAGAGCAAACCGTCGGGTCCAAACGCCAACTGGCCGCCGCAGTGGATCGATTCCGTCCGCGGACGTTCGAACAGGATCTGCTCCTGAGCGGCATCACCCACGAGTGGGTCGCCCGCGGAGCGCGGAATGCGGGACACGATCGAGCGCAAGGGATCATTCGCGACGTAGGAGACGTACAGGGGCCCCGTTCCGCGGTCCGCGGGGTCGAAGGCCAGCCCCAGCAAACCACCCTCTGCGGTGGGCTCGACCCGGTCGCTGAGGTTGACGAAGAGTTTGCCGACGGCCGTGCTGTGGTCGGTGTAGGCGTAGGACCACACGAGCCCCGGCTTGTCCGCGTTGAAAAATCGCCCCCCACCGTCGGATACGAGCGCGACGCCGCCGCCACCCAGATTCGGAAAGCGATCGACGAGCACGATCGGGCTGAGGAGCGGGACTTCAAGGGGAAACGCCAGACCCTCGACCACGATGCGCTCGGCGATGCCGAACGCCGGCTCGAGGGGCATTGGGTTGCTCAACGACGATCCACCATCGCAGCCCGCGAGGAACGCGGTTGCGAGCGCAAGGGTGGCCGCGTGGGACGTGCGAACGACGAAAGCCCGACGATGTGAATGGGAAAACTTTTCCATGGCGCGCAGACGACGATCGATGCCGCGGGAAACCGCTTGCTCGAATGTATCCCGACCGTCGCGACACGGAGAGCAGAACCCGCTGGCTTTATTCCGGCGCGCCCGCGTCCGCCCAGCCACCCACGGCCTCCAGGCCGACGCTGTCGACGCGCTGGGAGCTGAGCGGCGGCATCCGGATCCCCGGCGTCAGCGTCTGCATGCGCAGCCACAGCACGCTCTCGTCCTTGTTGAAGCGCTTGATGCGCTTGGGATCCAAAACACCGAACGGGTCAAAGTTAGGGTCGACGTCGACCACGTTCATCTGGTCCTGGGGGATCGATCCCCGCAGGTCCATCACCGGGAACAGCGACTGCTCGTTGTGGCAGTGCGCGCAGTTTGCGGCGAGGTAGGAGCGCGCCCGGTCACCGAGGGGTGCGAGCGGATCCGCCGGGTCGACGTAGGTCGCAAAGTCCGGATTGTCCGCGGGTCCGATGTCACTCGTGAACAGCTCGATGTGGTTCCACGCCCGCAGTTGGTTGTCGATCACCGACCCGTAGTCGTAACTGCTGTTGATCTGGGGTGTGTTGATGCCGAGCACCCGTCCGCCGGAGTCCGTGTGGCACTGCAGGCACTGCGCCGGACTCGGGAACTGCCAGTCGAAGCTGAGCACACCGCCCGGCTGCGACGCGTCGAACACCTCGAGCGCACGGGTCTCGGGTCCGGTCAGGAGCTCCGCGTCCGTCCCGGCTTCGTTCCAGCGGTAGGTCACACCCTGCCACGCACCCCGGTCGCTCCACAGCACCCGCGTCTCGAGCCGCGCGACGGTCGAGTTCGAAAGCTCGATCTCGAAGTGTTTCACGAACACCGAGCCGTCGGGGAAAATCCAGTTGCCCACGGGGTCAAACTGGATCTGCTCGAGCCCCGGCAATGCGATCCAACGGTCTTTCGCGGCGCCATCCGACCACAGCGGCGACACCACGTCGTAGGGAATCAACCCGGGGACGGTTGCGAGCGTCGCGAGGTCCGCGAAGATGCCCGTTTCCGACAGCAGGTTCGGAATCGTCGGTTCGCCGGCGGGATCCGACGCCTGGATGGCGAGCAGTTGGCCGCCGGCTGAGATGTAGAGCTCGCCGGAGTCGTCCTCCGCGAACGTCACGGGGAAGTTGATTCCCGTCGCGAGTTCATCGACCGACACCACGGTCTGCGTCGCCGCATCCCACGTTAGGCCCAGCATCCGTTTCGCAACGAAGTCCGCGAAGATGTACTTGCCCTTCAGCGACGGGTACTGGGCGCCGCGGTACACGTATCCACCGATCACGCTCTTGCCCGCGCTGTGCGGGTACGTGTGGACCGGCGGTTCGAACATGTCGAACGGCAGCCCTTGCGGGTTCGAAAGCTCCTGCGTGCCCTCGTAGTGCGGCCAGCCGTAGTTGCGCCCGGCGATGACTATGTCGATCTCCTCAACCGAACTTTCGCCGACGTCACCCGCCCACAACACGCCCGTCGTGCGGTCGAACGAAAAGCGCCACACGTTGCGGAAGCCGAGCGCATAAACGAAGGGGGCGTCGCCCGCCTGGCCTGCAAACGGATTGCCCGGCGCCGGGGCGCCGTCCCGCGTCATGCGCAGGATTTTGCCGTGGTGCACGGCGAGGTTTTGCGCTTCGTTGAACTGAGTGTCGTCGCCAAAGGATGCGTAGAGCAGCCCGTCGGGACCAAATGCGACCATTCCGCCGCAGTGGATGCGCTGCGTGCGCGGGCGCTCGAACAGCACGACTTCACTCGCGGGATCTGCCACCAGCGGATTGCCTGCGCTGCGCGAGAATCGGGACACCACCGAGCGCAGCGGATTCGCCGCGACGTAGGAGGCGTACAGCGGACCGTTCGTGCCGCCCGAGGGGTCGAAGGCGAGGCCGAGCAGGCCCGCTTCCCCGTCGCTGTCAACCTTCGCGCTGATGTCGAGGAACGGCGTGCCGATCGACGTGGAGCGGTCGGTGATGTCGAACGACCAAACCACGCCGTTTTTGTCGGCGGTGAAAAACCTCCCGTTGCCATCGGGAGCCACTGCGGTGCCGCCACCGCCGAGGTTGGGGAAGATGTCGGGCAGCGTCACCGCGCCGAGGCCGGGGACGGTCGGCGGGAACGCGAGGCCCTCCACCACTTGCCGCTCCGCCAATCCAAAGGCGGGCTCGAACGAGCCGGATACTCCATCTGCGCCGCCCCCGCCGCATGCAACGAGGGTCGCGGCCAGGAGGGTGGACAGAACGGGCCCGATAGCGCGGCGGCGCGCTCCCGGGACAGGCGGCAATTGGGGTTTCATGGCGATGGCGAGCGTGGAGCGACGGCTCGCGGAATAGTCCACGAACGTCCGCGGGAGACGGAAAGAACCCGGTTTTGGCGCCTATCCTGACGGCAACCCAACAATTTCCGACGGTGCGACTCGCGAAACGGGGCCGGGGACCGCCGGCTCGCGCAGGGTCCACGCCACATAAACCCAATTGACAAGCAGGAGCCCGATCAAGAGCCAGGGGGCGAGCCGCGCCCGCCGGGGGGTCGTCAAAAGGACGCACCGGCGCCGCGCGACGACCCGTAGGGCCAGGGCGGCGGCGAGGGCGGCGAAAGCGGCGAACACCAGGGGGTTGAGGGCCGCCGCGCCGGGAACATCCCCCTGGGCGAGGGCCAGGACGAGCCGCGTGCTTCCGCAGGTCGGGCAAGACAGGCCCGTCAGGCGGTGCAGCGGGCACAGGTCGAAGGGGCCCGCCGACTGCGCCCACGCCACGCCGCCCAGGAAGGCCGCGAGGGCCAGGGAGGGCCCGAGGCCGAGTGCAGGCCAGCGTGTGGGGGTGGACTCGAGGCGCATCGATCGTCCTCGCCGCTCGGCACGCGGCGATCTTGTCAAGTCCCTGCGGGGGTGCCGACGGCGACCAGGTAGAACAGCATGGCCAGCACCCCAACGGCCGCACCGAGCCCGAGGAGGATGAATGCAATCATGCCCAGGATGCGGCCCACCTCGGTGTTGGACCGCCCCGTCGGGTCCATCCGCCCTTCATCCATGTCCCGCAAATCCCCGTTGGCCAGAACCCAGGCCACGATGCCCAGGGGCTGGCACATCAAGAGGGACAGAATGCCAAGGACGAGGATCAAGGTTCCGCGGTGGGGGGCGAGGCTCATGGTGTGGGGGGAGGGTTCCATCGAGCGAACGTTCGCAAAACGTCGGTGAGGATTTCGCCGCTCGAAGTTTTTCTCAAGCGGCGCGTGGGGGGAACACGTCGGGGCGAGCGCGGCCGCTGAGAAGCGCGAGAACCACGAGCGCCAGCGCGCCCCCCAGCGCCGCCAACAACCCGAGCCGCAGGGAGCGCGGTGCGTAGACCAGCTCAATGGTATAGGTCCCGGTCGATAGGGGCAAAGCGCGGAACACGCCGTTCGCGGTCCCGAGCTCGCGACGCTCGCCATTGACGCGCGCGTGCCAGCCGGGGAACGACTGCTCGGTCACGACGAGCACGCCGTCCCCCTCCTGTTCCACCGTCAGCCGAACGCGTGTGTTGGAAAACGTCGGTCCCGCAATCACGCGCGCAAAACGAAGGGGTTTGTCCGGTTGCCATTCTCCGCTGAACGCGACCAACGCAAACGGGTCGTATTCCCCGCGCTGAATGCGTGCGAACACTTCCCGCGGCGACGCGACCGCGGGCACAACGAAGGCGCGCGGGAACGGTTCGCGGTCGCGGTAGAGGTACGCCTCGGCGAACTCGGGTGCGTCCGCGTCCGGTCCCGCCACACGCTCGAAGCGCGGGTGCTCGAGCGGCGCCGCCGTCGCGAGTAGCGCGACACCGAGCATGCGGAAGGCCGGCGAGTCGAGGTCGACCCCGCGCGCGTTCCAACCCAGCAGAGGCTGCACGCCCGGTTGGAGCGCAAACGCGCGGTAGGCGTTGTAGCTCGCGACATCGAGCCCGTCGTAGCCATCGAGCGCGCGCAGTCCACGCACGAGCCCCGTGTCGGGCGGCAAAACACCCGGGTCGGCGAAAAACCGATGGATGCCGAGCTCGCGCGCGAGAATGCGCTCGGTCGCGGTGGGCGGGAATGCCTCGGCCGCGGGCGCACCGGGGTTCAGGCCGCGCGCGAACAACGCCCCGTCGATCGCCACCAACGCGACGAGCACGGCGCGGCCGATGCGCGCGCCTCTCCCCGGCCCAGCGCAGCGCCCGATCAAGAGCCACAACAACCCCACCGCGGCGATGACCACGGTCGCCGCGCCCGGCGCAAACGGCCGCGTCACTCGAACCACACCCGCGCGCCGCGTGCCGATCGTGCCGCCATCCTCGGCGAGCAGTTCGATCTCGACCCGCCACAGACCGGGCGCTAGGCGATTGGCTTGCAGATAGCGGCTGGAGAACCATCGAGCACCCCCGGGAGCGGCGGCGACGATCGCCGGTGCCCGCGCACGCGCTCCGGCGGTGGGGCCGGCGGCGAGTTCCGCGGGGGCGTGCATCACCGTGCCCGCCGCTCCCACGGGATTGTCTGCTGCGCTGCCCAAACGCACGAGCCGAGCGCGGGCGCGGTGGAACGGGAGCTCAGGATGGATCCAACCTTCGAGTGCCGCGCGGCCCCCCCGGCCGTCCGGGTCGGGGTGGTCGGTGAACGCGAGCAGCTCGCCGTTTTCCGGCGTTGTTTGCACACCCGGTGCAAGGACGGGTGCCGCAGGCGGCCGCCCCCATGCCAGCGCCAGCGCGATGAACACGAGCGCGCCCGCGCGGCGCGGATAGCGGCCCGCCGTTTCGAGCGCTTCACCCGCGAGGAGCGCGAGCATCAACCCCGAAACCGATGCGAGGCGCACGGTCGCGCCGAGCCCCACGACCGGCAGGCTCTGCTTGAGCTCCAGCAAACCGGGCGCGCGCTGCGCGAGCCACCACGCGCCAAAGCCGAGGCCGAGGACGAGTCCGCGGCGTCGCAGTGGCCCCGTCGGCGCGAGCGCAGCCGCAAACGCAAGGGCCAGCGCCGCGCTCGGCAACCACACGCTTGCCTCTTCGACGTGGGTGCCGCTGCCGCGGTAACCCGCGCCACGCCCGGGCGCGCCGAAGAGGTCGTGGAGCAGCGCCATCCCTGCGGTGTCGGGCAAACCGCGTCCAAAGAGGAACATGCCGAGCGCGAAAGCCCCGACCGCGACGAGGACCGCGGTGCCCAACCGCGCCGCACCCACAACACCCGCGTGGTCGAGGCGCCGGGCGGCGATGCGCACCACACCCGCAAAACCGATCAGAGCGCCGAGCGCGAGCGCGTCGAAGCCGCGCGTCGCCACGGAGGCTGCCCGCAGCTCCTGGGCGCCAGAGCGCGCCAGGTATTCGAGGAACGGCAGGACCGACGGGAACGCGAGCAGGCTGCCGCACGCGAGCCCGAGCAGGGCCACGGTCCCCGCTCGACGGTCGCTGCCGAGCAGCCACAGACTCCACAATCCCGCGGCCGCACCGACGTAGAACGCGGTTTCGGGATGTCCGCCGAGGACCGCCCCCGCGAGCAGCAGCGCGACACCAACGACCGCACGTCCGGGCCGCGGGCCGCGGCAGCCCTCCACCGCGTACAGCAACCAGGGCAAAAACGGCGTGACGTGGCCGAGGCTGAAGTTGAGCCAGAGCTGAACGAAACCGCAGGACTGGAAAGCGAGGCCCGCAAGGAGCGCTCCCGCGCGCAGGAGGCCCAGGCGGCGCGCCAGGCAGTAAGCACCTAAGCCCGCGGCGAACAAACGCGCCCACGCGAGCCAGCCCAAGCCGAGGTGGAAACCATCCTGGCCGAAGGCGCGCTCGAGTGGCCACAGGACCGCGATCTGCGGATCGAGCACGCCGTACTGCGGGTTTCCGACGCCGGGCGCGCCCAGGTACAGCAGAGGGTTCCAGATTGGCGGGTCCCCGGCCGTCCAACTGTCGAGCACCCAGCGGTAACACGGGTAGAAGCCGATGCCCTGGTCGGACAGCGCGGGGTTGCGCGGCCGCTCGATCGGTTCGCCGTCCGGGCCGCGCGGAGGATCCACCACTGCGGACCAGGGCAATTGGACCGACGCTGTGTCGACGGCGAGGGTGACCCAATCGGGATCGAAAAGCGGGCGTCCGACCGCCAGCGCCGCGAGCAGCGCAAAAAGCGCGGCGGCGAGGGCTCCACCCCGTCGGCTGCGCCGCTGCGAAATCCCAGGCCGCTGCGAAATCACAGGCCGCTCGGAACTCCCACGACGCTCCGAAAGATCGGCGCGGAACCCTGGCGATTGGGCCGGCGCTGCGGGATCGTGGGGGGGCACGGGATGGGGAGTGGGCAGGGATGCGACGCCCGGGGCCCCGGGCGAGGCAAAGTATAGGGCCCCATGCCGACCGACCCGTCCCACGCTCCCCCCCGCAGGGGTCCCCTCACCGGCGAAGTCGGCCCCGCAGGGCGGCCCGCCATCAGCGTCGTCCTGCCGGTTTACGACGAAGCCCAGGTGCTCGAGCGCAACCTGGCGGCGCTGGTCCAATTCCTCGAAACCCTTCGCCGCAGCTTCGAGGTCGTGTGCGTGAACGACGGGTCGAAGGACGCCTCGGCGCGCATCCTCGACGACGCCGCCGCGCGCGATCCGCGCATCGTCGTCGACCACCTTGCCAAAAACCGCGGCAAGGGCGCCGCCGTGCGCCGCGGGATGCAGCTCGCGCGGGGTGACTTCCAAGTGTTCATGGACGCGGACCTCTCGACGCCGCTCGCCGAACTTCACGGCTTTCTTGGAGCGCTCGAATCGGGGTACGACGTCGTGCTCGGCAATCGGCGCTCACCAGGCAGCCGCATCGACCGCCGCCAGCCGCGGCTGCGCGAATGGCTTGGGCGCGGCTTCACGCTGATCACGCGCACGTTGCTCGCTCCGGGTGTGCAGGACTTCACGTGCGGATTCAAGGGTTTCCGCCGCGCCGCATCCGAGTCGATCTTCGCGCGCTCCAGCTTGGACGGTTGGGCGTTCGATGCCGAGCTGGTCGTCATTGCCGACGTCCAAGGGTTTAAGCTCGTGCAAGTCCCCGTGCGCTGGCAGCACGAGGACGACACGAAAGTGCGGCTCCTCAACGCGGTGTTCGGATCGGCGGTCGAACTCGCCCGCATCCGTTTCAAGCGCCTGCGCGGCGACTACCGCTGACGCGAGCGCGCACCATGGATCCCGCGGCCTACGGCGAAATGCGCGAGCTCGAGGACCACCACTGGTGGTTCGCGGGGCGCCGTCGTGTCGCGCACGCGTTGGTCGACGGCGCGCTCCGCACACGCCCCGGCGCGCGGTTGCTCGAAGTGGGTTGCGGAACCGGTGGCAACCTCGCGTGGATCGAACGCACGTGGCGCGGTGTCCGCGCCGTGGGACTCGACGTCGATCCGCGCGCTCTCGAGCACACCCAGGCGCGCGGCCTCTGCTCGGGGCTCGTCGCAGGTGACGGACTGCGCCTGCCGGTGCGCAGCGGATCGGTGGATGTCCTGCTCGCCTTCGACGTGATCGAGCACTTCGCCGACGAAGCGGCGCTGCTCGACGAGTTCGCGCGTGTGCTGGCGCCCAGCGGCGTGTTGCTCGCCTCGGTGCCGGCTTACCCCGCGCTGTGGTCACCCCACGACGATTTCCTGCACCACCAGCGCCGCTACCGCACGGGCGAACTCGAAGCGCGCCTCACCGCCCGCGGCCTCGTCGTGGAGCGTTCCCACGGCTTCAACTTTCTGCTCCTTCCCCCCATCGCCGCCGCCCGCGCCCTCATGTCCCGCCGCAACGCCGGCCCGCGCAGCGACTTCTTCACATTGCCGGGCCCGATCAACCGCGCCCTCGGAGGCATCTTCGCCCTTGAGGCGCTGCTGCTCGCCGCGCTTCCCGTGCGCTTTGGGCTTTCGTTCATGCTGCGCGCGGCTCAACCCTCCGCCCCGCCCGCGCGCAGGGGTTAGGATTCCCCCGCCCGTCCCCCCCACTCGCGCCCCCTCCATGTTCCAGTCCCACTCCGTCGTCGTCGTGGTCCCCGCCTACAACGAGGAGGCCACCATCGCCGACGTGGTGAGCGAGTTCCGCGCCGAGAGTTGCGTCGACCGCGTGGTCGTGGTCGACAACAACTGCCGCGACCGGACAGCGGAGCTCGCCCGGGCCGCCGGCGCCGAGGTCGTCGCGGAGTCGGCAGCGGGCTATGGCTGCGCGATTCGGGCGGGTCTTGACCACGCGGTGCGCACCGGCGCGTCGATCCTCGTCGTGACGGAGGCGGACGGTTCCTTCCGCGCGCGCGACCTGTGGAAGCTGCTCTACTACCTGGTCGACTGCCAGATGGTGCTCGGCACGCGCACCACACGCCAGATGGTCCAACAGGGGGCCAACATGGACAAGAAGCTGCGCTGGGGCAACGTGGCGATGGCCAAGTGGCTGGAGCTGCTTTGGTACCTGCCGTTCGAGCCCCGCTTGACCGACGTCGGGTGCAGCTACCGCGCGCTTTGGGCGGATACCTGGCAAAAAATCGGTCCAGGAACCCGCGAGATGGGCCCGCAGTTTAGCCCCGAGATGATCTGCGAGGCCTACCGCCTCGGATTGCGGGTGATCGAGATCCCAGTCCACTACGGAGCGCGCCTGGGCGGCGAATCGAAGCACTCCGCGACGTTCTCCAAGGTCGCGAAGACTGCGATTGGGATGTTCAAGACGATCTGCCGCAAGCGCCTCGCCGGCCGTTAACCCCAAGGGCCCCCCCCGCCAGCGCGGGGCACGACGCGCGTTCGGGGATCGCTCCGGCGCCATGGGGTATGGACCCAAGGGCGCAAACCACGCGCGGGGACGATAGTCTTACCCCGAGGGGTCATTCGGCACGCGCGCATCCCCCCTGCGCCGCCGCAGAATGATCCACCCCCCTCACCCCCCACCCATCCGATGAACAGCCAAACCTCATCGACTTCCTCCGCCACCGGGCGCATCTTGATCGTCGAGGACGAAGAGCCCCTGGCCCTCGGCCTCCGCGACGCGCTGCAGCACGCGGGCCACGAAGTCGCCATCGCACACGAAGGTCCCAAGGCCCTCGAGATGCTTCGCAAGGATCCGTACGACCTCGTGGTGCTCGATCTCATGCTTCCGGGCATGAACGGCCTCGACGTCCTCGCTCGCCTGCGCGAGCAGCGCCACGACGTGCGTGTGTTGATCCTGACGGCACTCGCCGACGAGGACAGTCTCCTGCGCGGATTCCAGCTCGGCGCGGACGACTACGTCGCGAAGCCCTTCAGCGCACGCGAGCTCATGGCCCGCATCGAAGCGCAGTTCCGCCGCCGTAAGCTCGACGCGACGCCGCCGCGCATGATTGACCTGCCCGGCGACATCCGTGTCGATCTGGCGCGCCTTGAGGTGCACCGCGGCAAGGAAGTTGTGCCGCTCACCCCGCGCGAGGGCGACATCCTTGAGTACCTGATCACGCACCGCGACCGCGTGGTCACCCGCGAGGACTTGCTGCTCGAAGTGTGGCACTACCAAAATGCCAACATCGAGACACGCACGGTGGACATCCACATCGTCGGTCTGCGCCGCAAGGTCGAGCCGGATCCGGCGAACCCGACGCTGATCCAAACCGTGCGTGGCAAGGGCTACCGCTGGTTCATCTGATTGACCGATTGGGGGCCGCCTTAGGGCCCCCAGCCGCTTCCCGCTAGCGCCTGGCGCCTAGCGCGGTAAAGCACGGCGGCGCGCGGGAACTCCACCCAAGCTCTCCCCGGCGTGGTGCCGCCCCCACCACGCCGTCGCAGCCGCGCGGGCCGTCCACATCGATCGTCCCCGCGATCCCCCACCCGCCCTAGCCCCCGAGGCGCCACTTGGCTCGCCCCAGCCGCAAGCGCACGGCCCTGTTGCTCTACGGCATCCTTCTTGTGCTGCCTACGGTGGTGCTCGGGGGACTGCACTGGCATCAGCTGTGGTTAGACCACCAGCTCGCGCTTGCGAACCTCCCGCTCGAGGCCGCGGCGGCGACCGAGCGCTTCGCGGAGCGCATCCGTGCGCCCCTCGAGGAGTTGCTCGAGGCAGAGGCCCAACGGCGCTTCGACGAGTACGCGCCGCTGCTCATCGACCACGAGTTGGCTCAAAATGTGCCCGAGTTTGCACTGAGCCCGCTCGCGAGCGCCCCTGCGAGACCGGGCATCCTCGGTTGGTTCGCGGCGGACATGCGGCCCTACGTGAACTGGAGTTCTGGCCCGCCCGCGTCGCCGATCCATGTGCAGTACGGCCGCGGGCCGACACCCGGCGAGCCCCTCATTGCCGAACGCATCGCCGACGCGAACGCGGTGCTCCTGCACAACGTCGAGATCGGTTTCCTCGCGCGCACGGCACGGCTCTCCAAGCACACCCTCGCCCAGGTGCCCTGGCAGGTGATCGCGGGCCACCTCGTCCAGTTCCACGCCGGCGTGGGTGGTGCCCAGGCGCCGTCCCCCTGCTTCGCCGAATGGGCTGGAACACTGGTCGACCGCAGTGAGCCGATCGTCACGACGGATTTTTTCCTCGAGATTGTGTCCGGCCCTGACGGGCGGCCGGTGGCGTCGGCGACGCGGCGTGTGCTTCCCGAGGACGTGCCACGCGGGAAACCCGAGTTGGGCGACTGCGGCGAACGGCTCCACCGCGACTTCTACGTCGTGCAGGGATTCCTGCTGGACATCGATTGGCTTTTTGGCAGCCTGCCGCAGGAACTCGCGAGCACCCTGACGCCCCGGGAGCGCTATCTCGCGCCCGGTGCGCCCCTAGCGGACGTGGACGCGGATTTGGTGCACCGCATCGACCTCGCCGAGCGCTTGGGTTTCGCGGCCCCCGCCGAACTTTTGAGAGAACGCCGCGTGCTCGGTCTCGTGCTCGAGCAAGGCACGATCGACCGCAGCTTCCGCGCCCAATTGCTGCGCTTCCTCGGGGTCGCGGCGATGCTCGTCCTGTCCCTCGGGACCGGCCTTGGACTCCTGCTCTTCAACGTCAACCGCGAGCTCGAGCGCGCCGAGCGCACACGCAACTTCGTCGCCGCCGTCACCCACGAACTGCGCACACCGCTCTCGACGATCGCCCTACACGTCGAAATGCTTGTCGAGGGCTGGGCCCAAAGCCCCGAACGCCGTCAGGAGTACTACTTGCGCATCGCGCGCGAGACGCAGCGCTTGACGACACTCGTCGAGCGCGTCCTTGAGAAGAGCCGCCTGTCGCGAACGCTTGCGGACAACCGGCCCGAGGGGGGCGACGAGGTCGGCGACCTCTCCCAAGCCGTTCGCACGGTGGGGCCGTTGCTCGCGGCGGCGGATCCCCGCGGCGTGCTCGACGTCGAATACGAACTCGGCGCGGACCTCGGGCTCGTGCGACTCAACCAGGAGGCGATTACGAGCATCGTCGTCAACCTCGTTGAAAACGCCCGCAAGTACGCACCCGTCGGCCCGGGCGGTGAACCGATCCTCGTCCGCACTCTTAGCGCGGGTCCGCACGTGTTCATCGAGGTCCTCGATCGCGGGCCCGGCGTGCCGGAGGCCGAGCGAGAGCGCATTTTCGAAGCCTTCTACCGAATGGGGAACGAAGCCACCCGAACCTCGACGGGGACGGGGCTCGGCCTGCACCTGGTGGACTTGCAGTCACGCGCGCTCGGCGGGCGTGCTTGGGTCGAGGCGCGGTCCGGGGGCGGATCGATCTTCAAGGTTCGGTTGCCCAAACGGGCCTAGCCCGCCGATGGGGATGGGAGCGGCGTCGCGCGCCGAAAGACCGTCGCGATCGAGCGGCCCGGCGTCGATTCCGGGATAGACTTTTGGCGCCCACGCAGCGGCGGCGTTCCGCCGGACCCCGCGCGGGCCGTTTTCGACTCCAAAAAGACGGATCTGGCTCGTCCGCAGCCTAATTCGCCCCCCGAGCGCCTTTCATGCACACCGTCGTCCTCGGAGCCGGCCTGGCCGGACTTTCCACCGCCTACGAGCTCGCCAAAGCCGGGACCCGCGTCACTGTCGTGGAGCGGAATGACTTTGCCGGGGGCCTGGCGTGCTCCTGGCAGACGGCGGGGTATTGGCTCGACCACGGGCCGCACCGCTTCCACAGCCGCGACGAAGAGCTCGTGCGCCACTTCTACGAAGTGCTCGACAACGAGGTCGTGATCCGCGACCGCATGTCGCGCATCTACATGCAGGGCAAGTTCTTCGACTACCCGCTGAAGGCGATGAACGTCCTGAAGAGCCTGCCGCCGCGGCTCCTTGTGCGCTCCTGTTGGGACTACGCCTGGATCCGCTTCACCCAGGTCTTCAAGAAGATCCCCGACGACAACTTCGAAAACTGGGTCCTCAAGCGCTTCGGGCGGACGCTCTACGAGATGTTCTTCGGCACCTACACGTCGAAGGCGTGGAAGATGCCCTGCACCGAAATCAGCGCCGACTGGGCGAGCCAGCGCATCAGCCAGGCGAACCTGTGGGACACCATCGTCAAGACGCTCAACCCGCCGCGCGAGGGTGAGGTCCGCAGCCTCGTCAGCGAGTTTTGGTACCCCGCCGACGGGGGCATCGGCCAACTCGGACGCAAGTACGCCGAGAAGATCCGCGCGATGGGCGGCGAAGTGCTGCTCGAAACCCCGCTCGAGCGCATCGAAGTCGAAAACGGCGTCGCGAAGCGCGTGATCTGCCGCAACAAGGACGGCAGCGAACTCGTGCTCGAGCCGACGGAAGTCGTCAACACGATCCCGCTCCAGCGGATGCTGGAAGCGCTGCGTCCGGAGGTCTCCGCGGAGGTCAAGCAGGCGATCGGCAACCTGCGCCACCTCGGCATCGTGTTTGTCTACCTCGAGATCGACAAACCGACGGTGTCCCCGGACCACTGGGTGTACCTGCCGGAAAAACACCTGACGATCCACCGCATCTGCGAGTTCAAGAACTTCTCGGACAACTCCGCACCGGGCAACAAAACCGTCGTGTGCTGCGAGATCACGTGCAACGTTGGCGACGAGCACTGGCGCTTGAACCTGGAAGCAGCGGCGAAGATCGCCGAGCAGGACCTGATCAAAGTCGGATTGCTCCAGCCGGGCATTTCGCGCGGCATCGACATGCACAAGCTGCCCTACGCGTATCCCGTGTACGACCTCACGTACAAGGCGAACCTCGACACGCTCAAGAAGGCGGTGCGCAAGGTCAAGAACCTGCGCACCACCGGGCGCCAAGGGTTGTACCGCTACAACAACATGGACCACTCCATCGCGATGGGCCGGCGGACCGCAAAGACGCTGCTGAAGGCCGGTGACGGTCAAGCGGACGAAGTGGCCGCCGGTCAGGAGTACTTCGGTTGATCGAGGTCCCCGGACTGGCGAATAGCGTCAGCCCGGAACGCTTGGCCGACGTCGCCTGCGGGCTCTGCGGTAGCCCGCGGCGCCGCGTAGACTTCACCGACGGGCCGTTCTCGGTCGTCATTTGCTCCGACTGCGGCTTGACCTACGTCACTCCGCGGCTCGCTCCCGGAGCTTTGATCGCCGAGGTCTACGACGAGGGTTACTGGAGCTCAAGCGCTGCCAAGGACCGCGGTTACTCGGACTACCGCTCGGATGCGCCGCTCTACCTTGCGACCTACCGCAAGCGGTTGAGTGTCGTGCGCCGGCACTTCGCGCGCGCGGGGCGTGTGCTCGACGTCGGCTGCGCCGCGGGATATTTCCTCAGCGTGATGCGCGACGCGGGCTGGGACGTCACCGGCGTCGAGCCCTCCGACGCCATCCGCACGCAGGCGATCGAACGGATCGGCGCCGAACGGATCCACGGGGGCCTGCTGCAGGACGTACCGCTGGCGAAGGGCTCCTTCGACCTCATCACCTTCTGGGACGTGATCGAGCACATCCCCGATCCGGTTGCGGCCCTCGCTTACGCGCGCACCCTGCTCGCCCCCGGCGGAAAGCTGTTGGTCGAGACGCAAAACGTCAGTAGCCGCGCCGCGCGGATGCTGGGCAAAGCCTGGCAGCACTACAAACACGCTGAGCACATTTACCACTTCAACCCGCGCACGATCGACGACCTGCTGCGCCGGGCGGGATTCCGCATCCTCGAAAACAGCCCGCGCCTTGGCGGCAAGTACGTCTCCTTGGGTTTCGTGGCGGAGCGCGCCGCGCGATTGCACCCCGCGCTTTCGTTCCTGCTCGCGCCCCTCAAGCTGGTCTCGCGGGCGTCGGTGTACGTCAACCTGTACGACGAGATGATCGTCGTGGCCGAACCCGCTGGCGCGTAACAGGCGACGTGGACCCCAAGGCCTACCAACAGTTTTTGGAGCTCGAGCGCGACCATTGGTGGTTCCGCGGTCGCCGCAGCGTGTACTTCGGACTCCTGCGCCACGAGCTCGGATCCACGCGCCCGCGCCGCGTCCTTGACCTCGGCTGCGGCATGGGAGGCTTCCTGGATGGCCTGCAGGATCTTGGCGAGCGCGTCTACCCCAGCGACATCAGCGTTGAAAGCCTCGCGCGCTGCCGCGAGCGCGGCCATCCCGACGGCGTCGTTTCGAGCGGTTACGCATTGCCCTACGGCGACGGGGTTTTCGACCTCGTTTGCATGTTCGACGCCATTGAGCACATCCCCGACGACAACCGCGTCATGCGCGAGGTCGCGCGTGTGCTCGCGCCCGGGGGCCGGGTCTTCGTCAGCGTTCCCGCGTACCAGTTCCTGTTCGCGAACAACGATCGTGTCGCCCAGCACCAGCGCCGTTACACCCGCGGCCGGATTGCGCGGGTCTTCGAACAGGCCGGGCTCGAGGTCGTGCGCAACAGCCACTCGAACATCTTCCTGTTCCCACTGATCCTGCCCGCCGTGCTCGCGGTTAAGGCGCTCGAGACGGTTTTCCAAAGGGAAGCGTCGAGCGACCACACAAACCTCTCGTGGCCGATGCCGCGCATCGCCCACGACGCGCTGCACGCTGCGTTCGCCGCGGAGTTGCCACTGACACGTCGCTTCGATTGGCCCGCGGGCCACTCGATCTGCGCGCTCGCGCGCCGGCCCGGCTGATCCGCGAGCGCGGCGCGCGGCGACGCGGTGTTACGGAGCTTCCGGGCTCTGCGCCTTCAGATGGGCGAGCGGGTCTTCCTCGGGACGCTCTTGCGACGTGATGCGGATCTGGTAGCGCTCGCGCAGCTTGTCGTCGGAGAAGGGGTCGGCCCCGAGCATCCAGTCGAACTCCGCGCGCTGGCGCGCATCAAAGAGGATCGACGTGAAGTCGCCCGGCTTCATACGGTCCAGCGGAACTTCGCGCTCGCCCGCCGAACGGGCCAGGAGCACGTAGCGGCCATCCGGCGACGACAGGGGCTCGCTGAGCTCGCCCTCTCCGAGACCGAGGAAGCCGGCGCGGGTGCGCAGAATGGCGTGGGCCGGCGAAGCGGCTTCGGCGTCGATGTCCGGTGGCGCGCCGCTGTCGAGCCAGTCGCGTCGCCCGACGGTCAGTCCCGCGGCTTCGACGGTGCTCGTGAAGTCTTCGGCGGACGCACGCGGGGCCGGCGTGGAATCGTCGCCCACTGCGTCGGTTTCGCCTTCGGCGGGCGCGGCGGGTTCTGCGACGAAGCGTGCGCGCAGGTCGTTGAGCTCCTGGGTGGCGAGTTCCTTCGCGCGGGTGTCGGCCCAGTCGGAGAGCACCCGATCGCGGATGGCGCTGAACGCGGGAACGCTGGGCGGCAACTGCTCGTTCGTACGCGCAAGCGTGAGGCCGGCGCGCTCGACGATGATGCCGCTGCTGAACGCCCCCGCACCAAGGCGCGTGAGTTGGCCCGCGGCGTAGGTTCCCCCGAGGCCACCGCGCTCGCGCCACTCCAGTTGGGTCAGCGCCTGCTCGGGCGCGTCGCGCTCAAGACCAAGGCGCTCCGCTTCGGCCGCAAGGTCGATGGTTTCGCCCGCGGCGATGCGCGTGTCGAGGTCCGTCTTAAAAGAGCGCAGGGCGGCCAGCAGCTGGGCCTCGCGCACGGTCTGCTCGGCGACGTCCTCGTAAGGGCGATAAGCCGCGTCTTTGGAGCCCTCGGGTGCGAGAAAGCGTGCGTAGGCGAAATCGTCGTAGTACTTGCGACCGCGCGCGACCGGATCCACGTCGTCGCCATCGGGGTAGGCCAAGAGGAGCTCGGGATACTCTTGATCCCCGTCCAAAAGGACACCAACGAGTTCGGCGCGCGTGCGCGCGGGACCCTCGTAACGTCGGCGTTCGCCTTCGCTGAGGCCGTCGAACCAGGCCGACAGGGTGGCGTCGTCCGGGTTTTCGGCGAGCGCGGCGTCGCGGTACGACGCGGAGTCGACGAGCGTGTATTCGAAGGCGGTTTCCTTGCGGCGCTCGCGCCACAGGCTTTCGATCGAATCCGAGCTGGGTTGGGTGGCGAGCACCCCCATCAGCGAGCGGAAGCGCATCGCGCGCATCATGCGGCGCAGTGTGTCCTCGAACTCGCGCACTCCGATGCCCGCCATGTTCCGGACGCGGCTTTCGTACGCCGCGACACCGCCCATGGCCGCCGCGAACTGACGCAGTTGTTCGACGAGTTCTTCGTCGGTGGTGCGGACGCCCGCATCGAGGGCCAGTGTATCGAGCACGAGGTACGTGGCGAGCCCCGCGTCCTCGAGGTTGCTGCCACCGCCGCTCAACATGCTCTCGGTGAGGCCGAAGCGGCGCTTTTCCCGCATCCACTCACGGGAGTGGTATTCGACAACTCCGACACCGGGCCGCTGCCAGGACATCTCGAGCCGGTTGCCACCGGCACCGCCCGACTGGGGCAGGTAGTCGAGGACGACGAATACGGCCGTCAGGAAAATCAAAAGGAAGATGAGCAGGGCGTAGGTGGCCTTGCTGCGTCCACGCGGCACCTTGAGGATGTCCTCGGCCTCATGGAAGTCCTTAGCGGTCGGTTCCGCGTGCTCGATGTCGGCCGGGGCGCCGGAGCTGGCGGGCTCCGGGCCCGTGTTCGAGGTCGAGGGCACCGACGCGATGGAGTGTGCCGGGGGGGTGGTGTGCTTGCGGGACTTGGATGACATCGACGGGTTCCTGGGGCGCGCGCGTCCGGGCAGGGCGGCCGGAGGCGCGCGGCCGGCAAAGGGGCGGCGGATTGTAGCGGCCTGGGAGCGCAGGAGAGCCCGCGAGCGCTGAGAAGGCCACGCAGAGCCCGGGAGGTTCAGTCCCGGGCGAGCTCGCCGTCGCGGGGCAGGTCCTCGAGGCGCGCAAGGCCGAAGCGGTCGAGGAATTCGCGCGTCGTCCCGTAGAGCAGGGGCGAGCCCGGCTGGTCTGCGCGCCCCGCCACGCGCGCGAGCCCGCGGTCGACGAGCGTGCGCAAGATCGGGCCCGCTTGGACCCCGCGGATGGCCTCGATCTCCCCTTTGGTCACCGGCTGGCGGTAGGCGATGATCGCAAGGGTCTCGAGGCCAGCGGGGCTGATGCGCTCGGTCTTGCGGGAGTTGAAGAGCTGCCCGACGAGGTCGCTGAGCAACGCATCCGTGGCGTAGCGCCAACCGCCGGCGATTTCCGCCAACACGACCCCGAGGCCCGCTTCGACGAGGCGCTCGGCGAGGGCCTCGAGCGCCCCGCGGACCCTCCCGTGGCTCGACTCCCCCACCAGCGCCGCGAGGCGGCCCGTGGAAAGGGGCTCGGGCGACGCGAGGACGAGCGCCGAAAGGGCGCGCAGCAGCGTGGCGTCGTCCAGGCCGTCGTCCTCCGCGAGCGCGGTGTCGACCTCGACATCGGGCGATACTTCGGCCTCGGATACTTCGGCCTCGGCGACTTCGGCCTCGGCGACTTCGGCCTCGGCGACTTCGGCCTCGGCGACTTCGGCCTCGGCGACTTCGGCCTCGGCGACTTCGGCCTCGGCGACTTCGGCCTCGGCGACT